>Ga0209208_10000389_pt1 | contig 55607 bp, 33 predicted proteins | sample S1TSphfallax_3_FD_187694 | JGI IMG/M metagenome (GOLD analysis project Ga0209208, IMG submission 187694) | Host-associated microbial communities from peat moss isolated from Minnesota, USA - S1T2_Fd - Sphagnum fallax MG (SPAdes) (version 2) | ecosystem: Host-associated > Plants > Peat moss >... | reverse complement strand
ATCGTTGCGGTGATGGGTTTGCTGCAAATAGTTTCCGATGTAGTGTTAATTGCAAACAATTGATAGAAGCGGTTGTAATCGGAAAAGTTTTGCGATTGTATCAAGTTCGGGAGTTGCGAAGGACTTGTGATTGTACAGGTACGAATGTTATGGTATCGCAAAAGTTTAAGAATTTGCAAGGTATTATGGTTCGCAACAACGAGATTTCAGAAACATCTTTCTTTGTTGTTTACGATGATATTTGGATCACAAAATAGCCCCATGTTGTTGTAGTGCAAAAGAAAGGAAAGGAAAACTCATGAACTCATACAATAGTTCATTTCATTTAATTACATTTCACTAATGTCAAATATCTTTAATTTGATTTTGACATTAAATGTTCTTGTATGACAACTAAATAATCGTCTAAATTCGACAAGATCTAGTGGATCCAATCACTTTGGACCCTCTCTTGAGCTATCAAGCCTTATTTTTGACATCATGGGTTTATGATTCCCAATTCAACCCCATTTTAGCATACCAATAAAAATAGAAAGTAGTTTCCCAACTACCATGACCCATATGTATTATTTCCCAAAAGTTTTGACAAAAGAAACTTACTACAAAGCACTAATCACTCATATGCAACCATTAATATATAGATTGCTAACATCCCACCATAGATATGAAGCAACTACAAATTCCCACTTGGAGTTCCCAAAGATTTAGGTCTAAAAATGATGTCAACTTAGACAAACTCCTATCCCCTATAATTTTTCATCAACCCTAAGTCATATCCTACTACATAATTCATCATCTTGCCTAATCTTGGAACCTTTAAATTTCTCTATATAGTGGACAAAACAAGAACTTTATACATTACGATGATTGAAACAAAGATTATGGGCATTCTTCCAAAAATTCACACAACATCTACAACCCAAACACATCAAAACATCTCTCATTCCTTCCACACAAATATTTTTAAAATTAAGTTTTTTAATACTTAACTTCTTATTATCTCTCTCCTTCGAAACATCCTTCAACTCCTTACATCTAACGTTCTAAAATCTTTTCATGCCTATTTGACCTTGTTTGAACAAGTTTTTTAAAAATTAAAATCATATCAACATGGTCAAATTTGTATTGGAAGCTTAATTTAGCTTAGTTTAAATTAATTTGATTTCATTTAAATAATTTTTATTTTAGTATGAATTCATCTAAACCTATATATATATACAAATAAATTTAATCTAATCCTAGTTTAACTTACTTTAGGCTAGTTCACCCTAAGTAGCCTAGTTTATCTTAAATAACCTAATATATTCTAATTAGTGTAATTATTAAGCTTAATGTAACATATTTTAACACATGTAAGCTAATTTAATTTAATTTAACCATATGTAACTAACTTTTGCAACATCTCAATTTTGCCAAGTTTAGCCAAACTTAGATTAATTAATTCAATTTAGCCTAGTTGGCCTTAGTTCCAACAAAATACATTAAAAAACCTTATTTCCCCAAAAAAATCAAATTTAACCATGTTTAACGAAAATGCCTTCATGTAATTTGATTTCGTCAATTTTAACCAAATTTAACTTCAATATTGAAGTTTAACCTAATTTTTAAAATTTATCCAAGTTTAACCTAATTTATTAAAAATTTAGCCAAACCCATAATCAAATTTAACTTTTTTTTCTTCTAAGTTTAGCCTATGAATTTATTCAATTTCAAAAAAAATAATCAAATTTAATTAAAAATTGCTAGGTTTAGTCAATTTTAGCCAAAATAAAATACTTTAACTTCATATATATTACTTTAATCAAAATTAAATAAAATTAATCAACTTCAGCTTTAATCTAGCCAAGTTTAATCTAAATATCCTTTTTTTATTAAGAAAAACTTAGTTGAATGAAAATAAAATAATTCAAACAATTTAATGTTATTTTAACCAAGTTTAACAAACTTTTACCAAATTTATCCATGGCTTTATGATTCATAAATAAAAAAATTATATATATAATAAAATTATAAAATATATGATTAAATATTATTTACATATTTACATATTTTAATCTTATTGCAAAATATTTGTTATGTATATATTTTGAACACATTTCAATAAATGTGTGTGTATGTATAACATTGCATATGTACATGTAGATTAAAAAAATATGTTATTTGTATATAGTATGGTACATTATATATATACATGTAATATGTTAATAATATTAGATTATATACATATTTCAGAATTTAAAAATTAATTAAAAATATAAAATCTTCTATATTCATATTATACATATATTTATTAAAGTTTATCGCGTATTGAAACATAGTACATATGTTAAAAGTTGAATTATTCAAAAGTGGTTTTCTATGTACAAAATTGGTTTGAATTTTTAGTTGGTCCACACATGTAATTCATGCTTCAAAATTTATTAATTCATATTCAAATTTTCATTTGAGTAGGTATGGAAAAAGAAATTATCTTTAGGAGGACTTGTTTATCTCTAGGAGGACCCTATTCCAATGAAGCCTACTTTAGTTTATAAGTTAATTATAAATCCTTCCCAAATGGTCTTGCCAAAATTAATATCAATCTAGTCGACATTGTTGAATGTTTTGTCATTCCTATCAACTTAAATGACCCACATAACTACAATTCTGATGAGGGTTTATATATGAGAAAATGTTTTATATAATTCTTAGGTAATTTTTCAATAAATAAACATTGTTTGATCTTGAATGCCTTTCTCTTTACTTCATTTTGCTAAGGGGTATGGAGTCTATGCATGGCAAAGGCCCACTCCCAAGTTGCTTTAGCCTTAAGGCAATCCCAAAATCTATGAGTCATAAACTCCAAGGCTTCAAGATCACAAGGACACATCATCGTAGTGTTTTTGTTGATCTTGGCACACCAAACATTGATTGCTACCAATTGGTGCCAAACCATCCAAATCAAATCAAAATCTTTCTTCACTTTAGTTTTTAGCCACACATCTTTCCATTTGAAGTTCAATGGGCTAGGGACCATTGGGAACCACTTTTTTGTAATGTTCATATTGAGTTTAATTATAAGATTAAAAAAAAATCGATCCTTTTAAACTATGAACTCAAAGCAATTTCTTTCAATCCTCCCATACCCACCTTTTTGGGTCAAAGGTGAAATCATTTATTGTTCCATGGTATAATTTGAAAGGTCTTTTTCATTGGGCCTTTCAAGAAAGGTGTCACCCTCATTCATTTAACCACCTTTTTAACCTTACATTGAACATACATTTTTATTCATGGAGAGTTTTTGAATTGGGGCCCCATAGTACATGATTGTACCATTTAGGATCTCTAAGGCCTTTTTACATTGGAGCACATTGGAAGGAAGTTTATTATGGTAACTAGCACCATATTGGGGTTTAGATTAGGTTATTGTAAGAAGACGTTGATCCATTCCATTAGTAGAAAAATTGGCCAAAATGTAACCATTCAATTTGTGATTACATGCGACTATTAATTACTTGCAATTACATTTGGACATTTTTGCAACTATTTCTTGTGTTGGCCATATTTGCGACTACAATGCAACTAGTTTCTAACTATTTTGGTGTTCATCCTTCCATGTGAACAACATTTAATTTAGTTTTCATCCAAGTAGAACAATTTATGTCCAATTACTTGCAAATGTGACCAATTTAGTTACAAACCTATGAGTATACAAATGTATATTTTGTGAATTTTAAGGAATATAATTGGGTGTATTATGATTTCTAAATGTATATTTTGAATTTATATGAACAACCATATTATATGTGTGTTCAAGTATATTATTATTAGCATAAATGGCTTTGATATTATGGTTACACTAAATAATGTATATTTTGAATATATTCAATTTTATGCAAGATATTTGTTAAATATATTTTGCCCATATTACAAGTTTATCCAAACCATCTTATTATATTTCTTAAAATTATTACAAATGAGATTTATTATTATCATCATCATCATTATTATTTTATATTATTTTTTAGTAATAAAAATTTAAATTTCAATATCCTCTTTGACTAAAACTTTAAAATAGTAATTTTTTTAACATAATGATCATCATGTTGTTGTTGATGATGATGATGATACTAAAATGATATGAAAAATAATTATATAATTACTGAATTAATTATTCAAAACTTAATATATTATTATAAAACTATTTTCAAATGATTTATGTACTTATTTCAAATTAATTTCTATTTATTAAAAAAAGAAATTTAATTATAATAAATCATAATAGCTTTAACAAGTGACATACTAATATATAATAATAATGATATCTAACCTAAGTTAGCTACAAACTACATTATTATTATTATAAGTAATCAATTATGAAGTATTATTATATTAATATAATAATTACTAGGAAATATTCATATATATTTTTAAGCTTTTATATTTCAAATTTATAATTCATATTGATTAATTATTAATAAACGATTATAATCAATTACTGATATATATATAGTTTTCAGCTTCATTATTTTATTTTTAAATAATAATTACTGTATTAGTTAGAATGTAATTCTAATAAATTATTATACAAATGCAGAAAAATATTTTTGAAGGAAAAATATATTTATTAAAAATATAAAATATTCACTTTAATAGTTCATAAATAGCTTTAATGAATGAAGGAATAATATGAATAGTAAAAGTAAAATAGTTAACCTTGGCTACCAACTAGTTACAATAATAATTAAATTGATTTTTTATTCAATATTTAAATTTATAATAATTATTATCTATATAAATGAAAATAATAATGGGCATAATTATTATAAAATAGTTCACCTAGGCTAGGTTTTAATTATATTATTAGAACTTTAAAAAATTTATACTCAATATTTATAATTATTAAATATAGAGTATGTCTGTCATTATATTAATTTATTTGGTTATGAAATAATATTTTATTAGTTATTAATAATTATTTAGTGATTTCAATATTAACCAATCATTAGTTAATTAAATTGGTTGATAGATTATTATAGTTAATATTTTTTTAAATTAGATATTATTCTTATTTATCTAGCTAATAAATTAATAATATTTAATGATAATTAGTAATATAATTAATTCAATATAAAATATTGATCATGATTATTATAAATAATTAGTTAGTTGGAAAATTTATATAGTGAATTACTTAAATTTTAGTTTAGTTGTTAATTAATTAATTAATTAGAAATTTATTTATTTATTTTTCAAATATTATATTCATTAAATTACTAGTAATTTTATTAGTTAATTAATTAGCTATTTAGTTAAGTAGTTAGTTTTCATTTAGCTATTTAATTATACATTTTTCAAGATGGGAATGAAAGCCAAAACATATGGGATAAATGTTTTTGATTACAAGTGGTTTGCAACTAAAATTTTTATCCCATATGTTTTGGTTTTCATTCTCATCTTAAAAAATATATAATCAAAGTGTTTTGTCTTACATTTTCAATTTTAAATAAATGGGCATAAACGTTGAGTAAATAAAAATGACTTAATCCAAAATAAAATATAAATATTCATGTACTTACACCAACCTAGCTACCTAGGTATGTAAATAGGTCTTATCTAGATAGGTGTTTAATTTAGATGGGTAGATAGGTATATAGGTAGGAAGGTGGTTAGTTCAACCTACATACTTAAATATTGATTAAATTAAAATTGGAAAATTCGATACATATGCCACATGGCAAATTTATATTACACCACCTGTCACAATCTAAACCATCCAAACATAAAAATTAAACATCTTAAATTATTTCAAAATAATAATAATAAATTTAATTATTAAGAATTGCGACATGTGGCAACACATAATTTGTTGCCATTGTGCATCAAAAAAATCTCATCTTAGTTGAAAGTGATAATACATATAGGTCTAATCAAAGTTTGAAGGTGTATTTCATTGAGTTTTTCTTTCATCCAAAATTCGTTGTCGTTTGTGAATAATGTTAATGTGACTTGCCCAACACAACTATTAAGATTTTAGTTGCAAATGTCGCTTGCAACTAAAAATTAATTGCATGGATTAGTTGCAAAACGACCATTTTCTTCCTTGGATGTTTAATTTGTTGAGCATTATAATTTAATTCCCCATTGCACATGTAAGCTTTTAATTATCCTACTCTATATCACTTATCACTTTCCTCAAATCCATGGTTAATCCCACATCATCTCTCCATATTTGAACCCCATATATTTATTTATTTCACATGTTGCATACATTTATAAAATAGGTCCTATGTCCCATGAAGCTCTTCAATTCATTATTAATACACCAAATTCTCTTTTTCGAAATTGGGAGGTCCCACCATATGTCGATGTTAATAATCCTTTTAGTTAGTTGAATAGGCTATTCATGTACCTTTTTGACAAAGGTTTTCCACACTTTCATGATTATGCCCCACATTTATAGACCTTGGTTTGGACACCTAGAATGTGCAACAACCATTGCTAATTAAGTTTCTAATACTTATGGTTTGAAGTTTTCCTACTAATTAGCTTGAAACGAATTAACGTCTTTAAGTTGGATTCACCACGTTCCATGGCCATTAGCACGCATTTGCACAAGAGCATGCAATTAAGGCATCTTATAGGTCAATGAACCCTAATCCTCGAAACTACATCACATTCTGAGCAACAATCTTTTCAATTTATTCTTATTATAATATTTCTTTCCTTTCTAATGCATAGGTAATAACAAAATATGGTTTTACATTTCTTGATAACCTTTTTGGATCAAGCTTAACATTAACAAATAACCACAAGGAAGATGCCAAGATGGTGTTGATCACCACCACCCTATTTGCTAATGGAATATGTATCATATTCCAATGATTGATTTTTTTCTTGAATCTACCAACTTTTTTCATATCAATAGTGTCTAAGTTAATTGTCGGAACCTTAGCCTTGGGGAAGGTTTGCAAAGGGTTGCAAGGTTGCGGGCCAAAAAGGAAGCTCGCGAGTCATGGCGCATGCTCCTGGGAGTGCAAGAAAGTGTGAAGGAATAGACCCTCACACCCCCAAAGCAACTCCCACATTAAGAATTGGAGTCCCGATGGATTCCCAAATGTTCAGAAATCGATTACAGGGGTTAAAACCCAATGGATTGAAGAGTTTTTTATATCATTGAAAATCTATTAAAACATAAATGTTTAAAATGGGCTCGCATCACCCATTTCGACACCTGAAACACAAGTTATGGCCAAAAGAAAGGTCGAGAGTCATATTGGCAGTTTGACTACTGATCACTAAAAGTCAAGAATTGACCCAATTTACTTGTGTGCAGATGGCATGCAACATACCATTGGAAAGTTCTCGACGGGGGTTACAATTTTGCTTTAGACCTCATCTCAATTCGAGGTCTGAACATGAAGTTATGGGCCCCCAAAGTCACGGGAGTTGTAACTTTGGCAATTTCGAGATTCTCACTTGGGAGTCCCAGGACAAAATTCCATTTGGATGTGGGCCTCACGGAGAGGCACAAAATATAATATAAGGGGGAAGGTGGTGGCTTCCCCCAAGTCCAGGCCGTGGTGAGTCTTGTGAGTCTGAGTTGCTTGCGGCTCGCCCTAGTACCAAAAGTGTTCCAACTATGCAGTAACCACCTTGTGTTGGTTTTATGTAGGCCCGTGTGAGTAAGTGAAACTTATCAATTCTTCCTAGTCCCATCTTGGAGCTCCAACACGCCCCTCTACCCTTCCAAAGTGCTGCGAACCAAGGAGCATGCCTTGACTCCTTGCTCTTTCGTTGTTTTTTATTTGGGACTCACATTTGAATCTTTTAAGGAGTTGGGGGCACGTCAATAATTCCAAAAGGAATACCGATTAACTTGACATATCTCCTTCTTCAACCCATTTCCTAATACAAAGGTTACACTTGGAGGTTTGGGTTGTTTGAAAGCCTTGTAATACCTTAAATTTTTCTCCAAATTTATCTTGAGTGACGCGTTTCCAAGTTCCTTGTTGGACCCAAGTTGGGTCCAAGTAAATCAAACAACGAAATTGTTTGGAACTCCGGGCATGCTCCTAGCTCTTAGCACTAAAAGGGGTAGAGGGGCGTGCTGAAGCTCCGGGATGGGACTAAGAAGAAGGACAAGCTTTAGTTACTTACTCAAACCTGCATCAAACCAACCAACAAGTTGGTTAGTTCACATTCTGGAGCACCTTTAGTGCTAGGACAAGGCACGGGCGACCCTGGACTCACAAGACTCACCACAGCTCGGATTCGAGGGAAACCACCACATTCCCCCATATACTATTCTTTGTGTCTCTCCGCGACACCTACATTCGAATGGATTTTTGTCCGAGGAGTCCCAAAATTGTCCCGGTTTAGACTCCCAAGACTTTGCAAATTCATAACTTTTTGTTCAGACCTCCGATTGAAATGAGGTTTAAAGCAAACTTGTAGCTCTCTTTGAGAGCTTTCCAATAGTGTGTCACACTCCACCTGCACACATTAAACTCAGGTCGATTCCCAACTTTTAGTGGTCGGGAGTCAAACTGCTAGGTTGACTCCTGGCCCTTCTTTTTGCCATAACTTATGCTGCAGATGTCCAAATGGCTCATTTGATAACATTTTCGACATTTAAACTTTGATAGCTTTCCAATGATATAAAGAACGCCTCAAGGCGAGGTGTTTTGACCCCTGCAATCGAACTCTGAAGTTTTGGGAGTCCCAGAGGACTCCCTAGTCCCCATTTCGGGAGTGTGAGTGTCACCTTCACATTCTTCCAAAAGTGGGGTTGCGACATTGAGCCTTAAGGCTTCTAGAAAGTCCTCAAATAACTAAACCACATTTTTGACATTAATTTTTTCATTTTTGAATGTGAATCTTATACACTACACCAAAACATGGTTTTCATGACTATGACAACTTGTGAATATTATCCAATTCTAATTTCATGTAATCATATTTAGATTTTAATCAATATCATTTTTTCAATTATAACCATTATTAGGACAACATGATTACAAATGCAACTATAGGTAATTATATGACTATAATTATGACCACATAATTAATAATCATGTCAAACATAATTGACCTTGTTTGATTAAATATAAAATAAATAATAATATGACCATGTGGCTAAGTTTAGTGTAAATTGGCCTAGGCTTAGCCTAGTTTTAGCTTTGGTTTAAACTACTTTAACTTTTATATTTAATTTTATTTAATTTAAACCTTTAGGTTTAACCTCAATTTAATTTCTAAGATTCACTTTTATTAAATTTAGTTTATAAGTTTAGTTTAAATAACCTTATTTATTTTGAGTAACTTTTCTTAGTCTAAATATATTTGTTTATTCTAATTTAACAAATAACCTAATTTAACTTAGTTAATCAAGTTAGTCAAATTTTGCCAAGTTTTGCCAAATTTAACCTAAATAATGGACTTTTATTAAACTGAGCCAATTTTAACTTAAATGACTTAGTTTTAACCAAGTTTAAGATAATATAACCAAGTCTAATTTAAATAACCTACTTTAGTCAAATTTATTCAAGTTTAATCTAAATAATTTACTTTAACCAAGTTTGGCCTAATATAAATTAGTTTAGCCTAGTTTAGCCTAATTTAGCCAAGTTTAGCCTAAATAATTTAGTTTAACCTAGGTTAAACCTAAATAGCCTAGTTTAGCTCAATTAACCCCAAGCTAGACTAGGCTACCTAGGAAGGCCTAGATTTGCTTAAATAGCCTATGGAGGTTTAGATTAAATTGTTGGGTGGCCTATATTAACTTAGTTCAACCTAGCTCAACCTAGGGTGGCATAGGTTTGCTTAGGTTTTAAAAAATTATTTTTTATATTTTGATGAATAGGTTTGTTGAAAAAAATGTAATCTGGTGTAATGGTAAAGGATTATCCTTTCAAAGTGGAGGTTGAAGGGTTCAAGTCCTCTTATCTTTATCCTATATACTACCTAAATTCTTAGGAATATAAGTGGGTTAGCCTTCTTAATATTTGGGTAGGTGGTTAGCCTAGCCTACATTGTTCTTTTAACCTAGCTTAGGTTGCCTAGTCTAATCCCCTTGAACTTCATCATGTAGCTTAGGGCTTGTAGCCTAGGCCACTTGGGGCTAGATCCCAAGTGTTTTTATTTGATTAAAAGTTGGCTACCACATGGTGTCATATAATTGGGCAAGAAAAAAGAATTTTCGTATTCTAAATTACCACATGTGAATTCATAAGTGGTTAATTAAACCTTGAATTCATCCTTGGCTACATGTAGCAACAAGACATTAATCAAAATAATTATAATTATACTTTAAATCTCAATTTTGATTGTTGAAATTTCTTGTAGTCATAGAAGACATAATCAATCACAAATGGCATTTATGAGTATGCCACTTTTGTGATTAGTGGTAAATACCACAAGGCCATATGGACTAGTAATCATGTAGTCATGGCTAGTCATATATGTGGTTTAGGAATATAGCACTAGTCATTTATGTAATTTTATTTACCATGTGTTTGGCATAATGGTGTCGTCAACATACTACATAATGATTTGCTATTGTTAGCCTCTAGGGAGTTTGATGCCTTGAGTTTTGCCTTCTCTAGTTGCATGTTTGATTGTTGCATTCAAAACTTCTCCTATGGTGAGAAAAGGTAGGGTGACAAGGGGCATCCTTGCCGAACTCTCTCTTTATTTCAAAGCTCAAGTATATTGTTCAAGTTGACTAAGGGTTTAAGGTTTGCTATTTCTACCCTTGAAAATAAGATCTCAACCATGCTTATGAAATTTAGAATAATACCAATTCGACCCATGAATTGGAAGAAAAATCCCCATGGTATATCATAAGCTTTAGCAAAATTTAGTTTAAAAAAAAAAGGGATGTTTAGTTCAATCAATTATCTCTATGGCCAAAAACACATTATTTAGAACGTATTTAAAAGGTATCATTTTAATGTGTAAAGGTTGTAGGCATAATTGAAGAAATTTTGCATATATTTTGTAAGCAATGTTTAAGGCACAATTCTCTGTTCATAAGTCTTGTTTCCCTAACTATTGAGTGTCATTGTTCTATGTGGGATTTTACATCCTTTCAAGTAAGGGCAATCCTCGATTATATGTTTTAATTGTAAGTATAATCTACCTCAAATTGGGTATTGATCATAATCAATGAACAATTTGGTCATGGCATCTAGCCCTATAATTCCCACCTTGGTTACCCATCCCACATCGAAACTAAATGCAACACAAAACCTAGGATTTTTTTTGTGGCATTAGTTGGATCTATTCTTAGAAAATTTCCAATAGAACCAACAACAAAAGCTTCCAAAAGACAATATTCCAATGGGAGCATACATTAAACAAATCGTACCAAAAATTTCAATCTCATTGGGTAATTAAGGTCAAATTGATAAATGGAAGTTTTCAAAAGCATTAGAAACACTTGGATTGTCTACAAATTCGGTGAAACCAAGTAACAAAAACCTTTTCCTACATCCATTCAATACCAGACCTTAGTATAATGGATGTGGTGAAAGGTGATATTCAATATTTGCTTTCACCACATCCATTTACAAGTTTTCCTAAAGGACCTCAACTAGTTCTTTGATAAGTACTCCTTTGTGATTCTTGACAACTTGGTGGAAAAACATGTCCTTCCGTTGGGCTGAATGGATTCATTTTGCCATGGCCCATAAGTCTTGCTGCCATAGTATCTACAAGTCCAATTGCTTCCTCCATGATGACATCCTTTCAATCGTGACCTCCTCCTTGCTTTGTTGCACATCTTTTTCCATGTTCCAAGTGGTGAGATTTTGAGTGATCGGTTTTTGATTGGAGGACTTTTTTATACAATGTTGCCATGGACACCAAAAAACTTGTAAAAAAGAGTACTAGGGAAAATATATGCACAACTTGGAAAAATCCTAAGGGTTTGAATTTTTTTATCTAGGAGTTTTGATGCTTAGAAAACATTGCACACCCACTTGAAAAAAAGAACCTTAAAAAGTTAACTAATTAAAGGACTCACCCACCCACTATTTAGCCACCTTCAAAAAAAGGGAAGATACAATAGAAGAAAACTTGAAAAAAAAACCACCATTTGCAAGTAAATTTTAGTTGCAAAGAACATTTATTACTAAAAATTATTTAATCGCATTAAAGAAGTTGCATAAGACATTGATTATAGGTGTGGATGAAATCAATGGTCAACAAATATTTCACCATCCATATATTATTGTATGCCATCTATATATTATTATATAAATTAACAACTTACATAATGACGTGGGAAATAAAAAGGTTTTAATTTTTTAAAAAAAAGATAGTGGATCTTCATTTTCTATTTTAGATGGTTATAAATTATGACACATGGCATTAATGTTCTTTGGCAAAAATGAATTAAAATCAATATTTAAGTAGCTAGGTAGGAGGACTAAGTAGGTAAGTTAGGGAGGTAGGTAAATATTTCTAATTCTTTAACGGTTTAACCTTTAAGGTTAAACTCTTTAAAAGGCTAAATTTCTTTTATTAACTCATCGCAATTGACATGTATTTTTTAATGTGAAGGTGTAAGATAAAACCTCCTTGGTATATAATTTTCAAGATGGAAGTGGAGGACAAAACATATGGGATTTAATTGCAAACTAGGTTGTAACTAAAAAGTTTATCTCATATCCTTTGTCCTCTTTTTTAATTTTGTAAATGATATAACTAAGTTGATAAGTAAGTAAGTAATTATTTAATTAACTAGATAGTTACTAATTACTACTTATATATTAATCAATTAACTAATTCGTTTATTTATAAATTATAAATTCATAATTCACAAATAAATAAATAAAACTGATATAATAACTAATTAACCAAATTAATAATTTATAAGTAATAATTAACTAGCTAAATGAGTTAGTTATAAATTATTGATTAATAGTTCATATAAGAATAAATAAATAACTTGTATATTGAATAATTAGTAATTAATAAGTATTATTTCTATTATTCATCAATGAATCTAAAATTAATGTAATTATTTTATCATTAATAAATCAATAAGTATGTAGCTTATGTTAAATAGGTAGGTAACCTAGGTTAGATAAGTCAATAAACATATAAGTATATAGGTTTGTAGCCTAGGCTTGGTAAGTAATTAAACATATATAGGTAAGTAGTCAATTTATTTAAATAGAAATGAAATAAAAGCTTATAAATACACCAATGAAAACATACCTTCATTATATTTCTAATATAACTTAACAAAAGTATAGATGCCTTTCAAAAGTTTCCTAACACATCTATATATACCATTACGGGCTATGTTGACATTTTAATGGTGCAACTAAATTTGAGTCCATTTGCAATTAATGGGACATATGGGCATAATCATGAATTAAAAAAATTATAAAGTGTAGAATGTAAATGTTATTAGTCACAAATATAGTTGTAACACAATTACAAGATTGGTCAAAAATGCAAATTATTTATAAAGACAATTAGTTGTAAATGACAATTAATTACACATAATTGTAAATGCATTCATTACACTTTGGGAGATTTTTTTTAATGAATAGGATTAACATGTTTTAAAACATAGATTTAAGCAATACAAAAAACAAAGAAAAATCTAATAAAAGATCAATGGTCGGAACCATCACAAGAGAAATAAAAAGGGAAGGCCAAAAAAAAGCCAAAAGACACAACCCACAAGATGTAGAAAAAGGGAAAGAACTAGTCCTTCTCGTGGTAGGAAGATATTTCACCCATAGCCCTTTTAATGTCGCTTGTATGCAAATTGTGAAATATAATAGTAATGGGAGGTCTAAAGCAAGCATCGCTTGCCAATGCAATCTTCCTTTTTATAACAGAGGTTAAAGCACGTTGAAGAGCAATACTAATATGTTGCATGAAAAATTGAATGCAAAAATACAAGGATAAATGACCTTTCAATTGTCTATCATGGAAAAGACATGCACATTCCCTAATGAAACGATCCATATCATGCATGGGTGTGCCATGCACCTCCATGGCCATTAAAATAAAGTGGGGCCCCTCATGAAGCCTTCAATACTTGCGAATCTTAGTAATGGTGCTAAGTCTCGTAGTTGCACTTGTTGGTTGATTAGTGACACTCGAAGCCATTGTTACTCATGTTGAGTTTGTAACCACCACATCAACAACAAAGACTTGGTCCTTTTGGTTCATGTAAAGATCAACTTGTAATGAAATTCCTGATGTAAAGGTGTACTACCACTCTCTCCATAAAGTGTGCCCACTCTCTCAAGCAAGGGCATACATGACGTATTGGATGGCATCATGTGTGGCTATTTGCTAACCTTTAAACATGCAATGAGTTAAGTGCTTGCCAAATGTGTCCAACTCGTGTCCACATTCACATGTGAAGAAACAAAATGTCGAGGGTTGAATCTAACTAAGACGAAAACACAATAGTAAGGTGAAAGTAGAATGTGCGATGCAAAAGTAATAAATAGATGGCTTAGCAACCAACCATAGCACTACCCCCTTGCTTTAACAAGAACAAAAGCGAGTTGTGTATGTTAAGGAAATGGAATCATCTTCCAAGATAAACTTAACGGATGTGTCATGGTGGATGTCCATCAAAGATGTAGACTTGGGGTGCTAATAACTACCATACTTTCAAAAGAAGGTTGCATATCCTTAGTTGTAGGAGGAAGGCCATCTTGTGTTGCACGTAAACATGATTAAAGTAGGTGTGGGCCCCTTTCAACTTGAGAAACATATTCCTTCCAAAACGGGTCTATTGAAAATATGAAACCTAGTGCACAAATACGGAGCCACGAGAGCTTAACTCCCTAGAAAAACAAATGTGGCATAATTTTCCATAAAGAGAAGGCATATACCACTAAAGGATATCGATAATTGAACTTGATGCCTCACTAAAGGACCTTCAAAAGATTCCCATGATCTTGGACCCATAATGTCCTCACATACTTGCATAACTTTCTTGTCAAAATTCACCTAAAGAGACATAAAGAAAAAGGTACTATATGTGTGAGATAAAAAAGTTGATGAACTACACATGAGAACAAAATGCCCAAAGCAATTTGGGCATTTCCCAAGAGAGGAAGATCATCGATATGCGCCACATCCTAAGGTAAAACCTCATCTCAAAAATGCATGGCAAAGTCCTGAACCCATTGGCACACCCAAAATGCATAAGCCATCTATGACCAAAATGTAGCCATGAGGAATCTTTATGCCTAGAGAGAACCTTTATGGATTCCAAAGCTTACACTTTGACACTTTCACCCTAAGCCCTATTAAGGCTAATTGGGTCGAAAGGTGGTCAAGGCATGCGTAATTTCATTCATAGGCCCCATGATGTGAATATCCTTTGTTAAGGATGGAAAGACGTAGTTGGGGGCATGCGTGATGGTCTTTAAAAGAGCTTGATAATGGGATAAAACAAATAATTGACCTCCTATGGGGTCACCTTACCTCGTGCCAGAAGATGATTTGATAATGGTGACCCTTCCATATGCCGCCCATGCTAGTAATAAAAAGAAGAATGAACACTATAAAACAACCTAGTAAAGGGGACAATGATCACCAAAGACCCCTTGATATCACACAACTATTTAAAAATAACAACTCAAAAAACATTATTAAAAATGTTTTCAACATCAACTTGCATCACAACCCAATTAAAGTGTAGGTCAAGGAGGGCTTGGATGCCAAAAATGATGGCCTCATAGCTTACAAGGGTCAATACTCCAAACTGATGGGGGATAAGTGCTCTTAAAACAGCCCACACATGAACATACAAAATTTATGAAACAATGGATTTTTCCAAACATCGATCGATTTTTTGACCTTAGCAAATATGATGCTAAAAAGTTTCATCATTTCCCACCAACCTTCAAGTGTTTTAACTTTTACATAAACGCATCAACTATTTGAGTGAACATCATACAAATAATAGGAGAGTGGAAGATCATGGAAACATACTGTAATGCAACTTTTGAAGATAAATGAAGATACCAATTTCCCTTTTAATTCTCCTTTTAGGTCACACACCTCCTTATCCTTTTAATCCATTTGTATTTTTTTCACAACCCTTGCTCTATCTTTATGCCACGTAATGCCCTTGGGGAGGAATTGTGTGAAAATATGGGACCTTTCTTGGTTCTCACTTTAGGGCATGGATTCCTTATTTCCCCAAAACCTTGCTCTTGGAATTTCCCCTCCACAAAAGGTTGGCACAAACATCGTTCATCCTCATGTCTAGGTCAAAAGTTCCACCATGCCATGAGCCTCCCCATTCACACTTTACCACTTGCCTTGATTTTGAGTTGCACAAGGCCACAATTGAAAGCTTGGGGCTTGAATTTGGGGAAAACTTGCCATGAAAACCTTTTATGGTTGAGAGACTAAAGATCCAAGTAAAATTTTACAAAGCACCATGGAAAAATAAGTGGAGACACCTTACAAACTATGAGGCCCCTTGAGATGCATAACCCTGTGTTTAAGGTGCCAATCTCACGGAACCCGTCGTATTCCACCTTGGAAGGTGCCATAATATAGTTAGGTCGATACAATGCAGAGTTCTACACCACTATTGGGTGTTGTTTGGCCATTAAGATTATAGGATAGCATTCTGAAAAAAAAATTGAAACCAAAAATGGCATGCAATTCTGATTTTGTGCAATCAACAGATTTGTTTCTGATTTTAATCTTTTAAATTTTTACATTACATTTTTTAGTGTAAAGCATTGGGAGAAATGCCCTAGAAGTTTTGGATGGCACCTTATATGTGTGAATATTCCTTGACTAGAAACGAGGAGAGATCTTATGCCTACTCATCAAGAGTGGGATGGATTTTACACAATATATCTTATAGTGCATTCACACTCGATGTTAAGTCAATGTTTAATGAAAATCTAGGTGGCATCCTAGGTGGCACCCATTGTTAAATGTGTGAAGCTTAATGTTAAGTGAATTTTAACTTCACATAAAATGTTCATGGTAAGTAGGTGTGAGTACTAAATGACTAGCATGGTGTTTGGCAACTCAACACTAGAGTCCCTAACACCAAGTGTGAATGCACCTTTATGCCTATAAGTAGGCATAAGAACCCTAGACATCATGATCTGAGTATGTTTATAGGTTGATGATAGTGTTTTGCTCTGTCCTGTGCTTTACGATCCAGAAAGCCCAGGGGTTGGGAACATTCTCAAAAGGTGGTATGCCTAGACTCATGAAGGGCCGTGTAATGTAGGTCCCCAGTCTCCAGGGTGGGGACATTCCTGAAATAAGGGGCCTATAATGAGGCCATAGTGGAGTCTGTCACTCACCCATTTATTAAGTGTAGTGTAAAGCCCTGGATTGGGGGCATGCCCAAAAAATAAGGGACATATAAGGTAAAGCCCGAGGATGGGTGATCCCAAAAGAAGGGCCCCAGAACAAGGTAAGAGCTAAGTCTGGACATTTTGGGTTCTTACACCTCTTCCTTAAAATTGGGACAGATCTTACACCTTGTAGTTGTAAGATCCAACCCACTCTTAAGGAGTACCATAGCTTAGGGTCAGTTTCCACATTGACAAATGAATAATTATTTATTTTCAAAAATTGAATTCGTTTTTAAAATTTAAAATTATATATTTTCCCTCATCTATTATAATATTGTGATATGAGTAGTGAAATTATTTAGAGAGTAGCCTATGATAATTACGATGATTTTCAACATGTCAACTTCATATTTTAACAAAATTTCATTTCACTATTCTGAGGATTATTTAATGGCAAAACTGACCTTAGTGTAAGGTAGTCATAATATCCCTCTTTTTATCTAGGAGGGATATTGATGGATATAAGGTGCCCTCAAAACAAGGCATCACAAACACACTAGCCCTGCCAATAGATAAGATGTTGTACAATTACATACTGTGTTCACACACTGAACGGCAAAACAATCAATTCCAATCTAAACAGTCTAAACACTTTCAGGAAAGAAACTGGTTCAAACTGGTACAAACTGGTTCACCTAATGTGAAACTGGCTCTAATAAGGTAAAACTTCCAAAAGTTGGATCGAATGCAAAAGTCCCTGTATCTGTGGGGGCAGGGCCCAATAAACTTGGGAAATTCCGTGAAGTGCTTTATACATGCAGGGAGCATTATCGAAATCTTGAACATAGGTAGATCATGAGTTGGTAGAAGTGAGAGGCACCTTAACCTCTCAAGGTCATCTATCCAAATACAAAAATACACTGAAAATCAGCCCTCATAGGGCTACTGTGATGTTTAAGGTGTAAGGCATTATGAACATGTAGAGTAAAGCCCCAGATATAGGTTGTGTCAGAATAAGGACCCCTATGAGGTAGAGCTGAGAATGATTCTGATAAAACTGGAGAGCTTTACCAAACACAAAAACATGCTCTGATTATGTGTAGAAAAAAATTCTCATTGGGTATCACAAGAAAGAATGTAAGGCATTTTGAAAAATGGAATGCCATAGGAGGGGGTGTTCTATTTTCCAACACACCCCCCACCAAACATCAAATGAAAAACATACCTTGGGTAAGGTGTCCTCTCATCACACTCAAAAAATCAGAGCAGATCTTTCTATGTATAAGATGCCCTCCAGATAACACTAGGAAATCTCACCACTGCTTTATGCAACATCCGCCCAATCTATTGCAACCTCTTGTACTCTGGTGTTCATATAAAGTCTTTGTTTGGTGCAATTTGTGTTGGGCTTCTTTCCTTATCTTTCATTTGATCTGATATCTTTTGGGCCCTACAACATGACCATAGCACCTAACCTGCTCTATGCGATTGCAAATATTTCTTATATGATCTGCATAAGTTTATGGTGATGCTTCCCCAGTGCCTACAACCCCCACACAAATCTGTTTCTTTGGATAAATATTAAAGAAATCCGTAAATTCACCCTGTCTTTCACCCCCTGACCCCTCTTTTAGTGGTATCCGTAAAGTAAGGGAATCTCAGTATGAAATGCTGAAACTCAGTGCGAAATGCTGAATCTCGGGATTTAATGCACAAGGTTCGAGAGGAATTATAGTAGCTGTACAGGTAGGAGCAGTGAAAATCTATGTAGCAGCAGTGGAGGCGCTCAGGAAAAAAGAAAGACAGGGTGAAACTCAGGAAACCATGAAAATTGATAGTTTTCTGGGTTTCGCCCCCCATTGAATGCTAATGTACTTTTTTGCACGCTTTTTTTGAATCTCACCCTGTGTATGACCAAACTCGGGGTACGCACCCTGTCTTTTCCTCACTTTACGGATATCTCTATTGGCTACTCCCACTTTTCACCTCTTCACTGGCCCACCGAAAAGAAGACTTGATGATACTCTCATTGACATGGTCAAAGGGTGAAAAAGGAGGCACCGACCCAATGGAGGTTAAATTCTTGGAACAATCACATTCGACTGGCAACTCTAACTTAGAGTGTGTCTTCAGTCTCCACCCACAGCAGTGCGATCACCTGCACATCGCATTTGACAGAAGTGGAGTCAAATTGTTTGAAATTATCTTTTTTATACTATCTAGGTCACAGTGTTTTTTTTTAAATTAAAAAAAAATTAATTTTTTTTCCTACTTTCAGTTTTATGGTTCCCAAAGTTTGGAGAAATTTCCCAAAAAATAAAGAATATAATTTTTAATCTAAGCTACAAAAAAAAAGAAAAAAAAAGCTTTCCAATTTTTTTGAGTCTCCAACTATTGAAAATTCGCCAAAAAAAATCATTGATCTAGATCTCAAATTGTGTTAATTTAAAGATCTGCACTAAAAAAATTACTGTTTTTTATTGATCAATCACAATGATTGGTCTAGGTGATGAGATTAAAGTAATATTCTTTTGCTGTACAGTATCCACTTTTTCACTAGAATGGGTGAGAAACCTTGACTTTTTTAAAACGAATTTTAGCCTTGTGATCATTTTTATTTTTTAAAAAAGGTTTTTCTTAGTGTAAACTACTTGTAAAAAAATGTTTTTAAATTCCAAACTATTGAAAGAAAAAAAATGAAATAAAAACCCTGGTGGGGAAAGGGGTATAATTAAGACCGTATGTCAGAAGTTTTGAATTCTGATAATAGGGGGCACAGCTGGAGATGCTTACCAAAGCGTTGCTTATTTGAAAACTACCAATAAGTACCAGCAGTTTATAATAGATACCTGTGCTCCTCCTAATTGTTTTCTCAAGCTTAACTTAGGCTGGTTTAACCTTTGATTGATGAAACCCTGGTAAACTTCATAAGACAAAGCACCCACCCAAGGGAGAAAGGAAGAACAAAGATTAAGATTCTTTTGTGTTCAGTGCCATAAGAAGCTAAGAACCTAGAAACCATAGTTATTGGTTGGCCCATTACCAAAACTTTGCCAAAAAAAAAGGTCTCTAATGAATTCTACTCAAAGATGACCATACTTATGAAAGTTTGATGTGAATGAGTTGTTCTCCTAAATAGGAAGATGATTTCCTAATTGTTTGAAACAATGTGATGTTTCAAAGTAAAATAAATTGTGTAATCTACCTTTTTATAGCAAGACTTAGGTCAACAAGGAAATGTTCCTAGCAATTCCAAGAAAAATTGAACACTTAGTTCAGAATAAAAGCCTGGTGAATATTCCTCAAAATGTGTAACCAAATGAGAGCTAAATGTTCCATGGAATGGTCAAGCCTCAGTCTATTATGTTCGTAAGGCACCTAGCAAGTTTATTAGGTGATGTGCCCAAAATAATGACCAAGGGTGAGACAATTTCATAACATTATGGTCTGTGTGCAAATTTAACAATTAAAAAGACATCTTTTGGTCACTATTAAGAGTGTATGATCATCATTAGAAGATTATCTCATATAATGTGATCAAGAAAATGACATAATCTACAACTCCAAAGCTTTATGTTTATGGAATGGGACTATTCCACACATGAATGTGATGAGGCTAATAGGGCAAGCCATTGTTCCATTGGTGATAACAAGTTTTGCCCGGGCCTATTTCACAGCGCATTTAAAATTTTAGTTAAACGATTCAAATTTCAAGAATGTATCTCAATTGTTGATTCAATGAGAACTAACAGCTGATATAGTTAAGTGTCTTGCCTAAAATAAAGAAAGGCTGTAATAATACTTGACTACATGGGACACCAAAACTAGTTATGTATGATATAATGTGTGCGCCCCTGACCATTGTCTCTGGTAATGCAAGTTTGCAGGCACACCCAACACAATGGTCAAGGTGTGAGTGTTAAATTATGATCCCTAACAAAGACATCTAATTATTATGGACTAGGGGTAACTAGCAAGAGGATGCTGGTAACCAGATATAGCTGAGGCATGGGAGTGTCACAGTTATTTCCAGTAACTAGTGTCCTTGAGCTCATTACCGGACATAATCTTAAGCTATTCCATAACTCTCATGTGAGTGGATGAAAAGTCTCATAACCTTCTTGTAGATGGACCAAAAAACATATAACCCTCCTCTCCAGGGATGAAAATTCACAACCATTCTCTGTCCAGACAATGTATGCAAGAAAAACAAAAAGAAGGGGAAGAGGTTACACAATAGTGAGAGCTAAGGGGAGGGCCAATCAGAAGCTTCAAAAATTGTGAACAGAAAATTTTATTAAATTATAAACAGAAGAAAAGACATATAATTAACAGTGACCTTGGATGAGATTTTTATAATCTAAGGAACCTTAAAAAGTGACATAAAATTTTATTTATTTATTTATTTTTCAAAATCCTTTGTGTTTCTGTAATATCCACCCCTATCCCCTTAAAGACAAAGCCAGAGCCAAGAAAATAAAATCAAAATCAAATAAAATTCCCATTGGGGTTACCTACTTACTATTTGCAAGCGTTTAGGGCTACTAATAATAGTTGTAAATGAGGACCTGGAAGTTGGCTGGGTCAAATCCAGATCCCGATACGTTTCGAGGGCCCGAGATTTGGGGGCAACCAGACAAAGCCCTAGAAACTGATAGGCTGCCTTTTCTTCTCCCCTTTCTCCCTGGATGCGCACCTCCACCACCACCACTCCATCGCCATCTCCAACACAGCCATCCGCTTCGCATTCTCCGCGTGATCCTGTCTGTTACTCTCCGGGTCTGCGTCTTGTTTTGCTCTCTCTTCATTCTCCTCCTCGCGCTCTTTCATTCGACTTCTCTCTCGTAGTTTCTCATCGCTATTTGCTCCTTGTGTGTTCTCTTGCGTGTGTGTGTGTGTGTGTGTGTGTGCAGCGGGAACTGGTCGCGTCTTTCTTCTCAACACGAGGTTTTGAGACTCATGAAGGCCCGAAGCTTACATCTTTTTTGAAGCTTAAATCTGCGAGCTTGCGGCTTGGAGATTTTTGCATCGTCATTCCGGTATGAATTCTGTCTCCATTTGGATTTGGATTTGGATTTGGATTGCTTGTCTGGATCTTTCGTGCTGTGCGTGCCGGGCGGCAGCATTTCCTTTTTCTCTTTCTTTCTTTCTATTTTGCTTCGCTATGTTAGGTTTCCATCCTGCTTGTACAGTTACCCGGGGTCCCGAACTCTGGAAGCGGGAATGCTGTTGTTTGTTAGCAGGCATGAGGACAACGGCACTTGACAGTGTGGACTCACCGTCAGAGATATGATATGAGAAGAGACTACGATCATGAACTTTCACCTTCTAGCTTGTCGTTGAGATGTGTTATCGACCTTGCCGCATTAATCGCCCCTCAAGCTGTGCAAAGTAATCGTTATCGACGTCGTTGATTTCTTAGCGTTTCCGTGTTATGAGCTTTATTTTCCCAGATCATGTGCTAAAACTTCGGGTCTACTCGAATTCCCGGCTTCCAGGGATTGAGCCAGACGATCTGTTGTGATAGAATGCTCACGAGAGTGCTGTATGTGCAAACAATACAGCTTATTTTTTCTCCTCACCCAAATTTTCCCATCAAAGTGCACAGAAGAGGCCACGATGCATGGCTTTCCCTGTGGTAGAATGTGTGACGCTTGATAGTTAATGTATTTAAAAATAAGGCTGCTTGTTTGTCCTCTAGTATCCAGGAGACTGCAATTTTTTGTTTCAAAGCAGACAAACATATAGAGTGTTAGTCCAATTTTGAGATGATGCAACATTTTTCCAAGAAATTAGAGATTCCCAAAGTCAGGGAGACACAAGGTTGGTATTTTTGGAGAATTTGGTTCTGGGAGCATTTTAGATATGAGCTGGAGGAAGTTTAGGGCTTCCTCCACTTTTCATTAGCCACTGGAGATTTGCCTTCAGTGCATGGAATTTTTCTTTTCCAATAGTGGCTCCTTTCTTTTCTGAGCGGCAGTAATATCAAGATGTGCCAATCACATCTCACTTTGGGATTCAGAGTGCGTAAATGCAAGCCTTTGTCTAGATGGGAAGCGTTGTTGTTTTCTGAAGGAATCAAGGAACCAGAGCAGCAACAATAGAAAGAATTGCTGCAGCTTCATGATCCAAGTCATTTCCTTAGATACTCTTCTTCTGTTTGTGCTTTTCAACTCTGTTTGGATGGACTATGTTTGATGTGTTGTCATGTGAATTGTGGTGTGGTTATAACCTTGCAATGTTCTTTGCAGACATCATGCCTGTCCACCAGCATCACAAGAAGCATCATGCCAGTAGGAAAAAGGCCACAGCAAGTGGAAACATTGAAAGTGATGACCACATGAGTAATGGAGACATTGGCTCGGACAATGGGGATCATGTGTCTGAGACTGGAGACCAGGAATCTGAAGGTGGAGAGCATACTCAGCCCCCAAGCCCACTCTCTTATGAAGCATTAAGGGAACAGCCCCCATCACCACAGACATCAGGTTTGTGTTCCCCATTTAGATGAGCTGCTTTCTTCAATTGTACATGTACATTACTGTGTCCTCTAGTCAGCATCATTCCAAGACATGGATCCAAGAGGTTGTTTTTTTGTTGGTTCCGGAGCAGAGAAACCACCAGTATCTCCTTCACACCAGGATTCAAGGCCCATCAATGGTGACAGTAAAGAGGCTCTGGGCTCCCCTAGAACTCCTAGGAGCCCCAGAACTCCTCGGAGCCCACTCACTGAAGATCAGAAGGTGGCAGCACTACATGACTTGAATGACAAATTGGTGAGGCAAGTGGCGAGTCTACGAACTGACAGAGACTCTCTCAATAAGAAGGTGTTGGAGCTAGAGGAAGAGCTAACTGTGGTAAGTGGCATGATGGTATTTATGTGAGAGCTTTTCTATTATTTTATTGAATTGTTGTGACAATGGTCTATTGATATAGGCTTGTCTCCATGACATCATGGCAACAAAACAATTTGAGGAAGGTCAAGTAATATGATTTCTGTTGGCTGCTAGTCACTGCCATCGATCAAGGTGATAGTTTGTGATACTGACAACATTATGACAACACACATTCTGTCATGTTTTTTCTGGTCAGGTTGGAACTGACATAATGGTTACCTTTGAAGTGTCTCTCACAAAGTAGTTGTGGAGTTTTCTCAACAACTCATTTATGTGATACAAATTTCTGGTGGTTATCTGCAGGCTAAAGAAGCACAGGAGGAAGTTTCTGCTCTCAAGACTGGGCATGATATCCAAATGAAAGAATTGTTTGACAAAACACGTGTAATAGAGGAAGAGAACACTTCACTGAAAGAGGAAGCCTTAAAGTTGAACCAAGAGAGGGCCACACTGATAGAAGAGAAGGATTCCCTTTCTCTTGAAAAGAGAGACCTGGACATTGCTCTCTCCAAGTCAAATTCAAACCTGTCAGAGATATCAGCCCGTATTGATGAAGCAGAAAAACTGGCATTATCTGAAAAGTCAAATGTGAGGATGACTGATTTCTGTTGTCTTTTTCCTTCTGGCAATTTATAACTTTTGGTGTTGTTACAGCTTTCCATGCAGGTGTCTATGATTGACACCACAACCATTTGGATTGCTGCATTTCCTCAGTGTTTCACTTGTGATGAAGATAATGATTTGAGCACTTTGATCTGCAGACAAAAGAAGCACAGGAACAAATCATTATTCTCCAGAAGGAGCATGCTGACAAGATATCAGAGCAAGCTGTGATAATACATGAGTCACAGCAAGAGATCTCCTTATTGAGAGAAGCAGCTTCAACAATGAACCAAGAGAGGGCTGCACTGATTGAGGAGAAGGATGAACTGGAAGCTTCTATGTCCAAAATGGTTTCAGAGTTTTCTGCAATATCACACTCCATTTCAGAAGCAGAGCAAATAGCCTCAGATGCTGAGTCAAGGGTGAGGCACCCAAAATTTTATATGGGGATTTGGAGGTAGTTCTGTAGGGTTTGTGGGGTCCATGTGGTCAAATATAGCATTATAACTCAAGAGTGCTGACTTGCAGGCAAATGAAGCACAGGAACTTAATGCAACTCTAAAGAGGGAGCATGCTACCAAGCTGACAGAACTCACCAACAGAACAAATCAATTAGAGGAAGAGAACTTCTTGGTGAAGGAGGAAGCATCAGGCCTGAGCCAAGAAATAGCTGCATTAGTTAAGGAGAGGAACTCCCTTGCTCTTGAGAAGAAGGATTTAGAATCTCAAATTGAGGATGCACAGAAAGTAGCTTTGGCTGCCAAATCAAGGGTGAGAATGTTTCACTTGTCTGAAATTTTCATGTTATTCTGCTTATTGAAAATGCCTTGACTGTAACCATAGCATGATGTTGTAACTGTTATTGTAAAGTGAATTATGTTTTCTTGTGATCATCTACAGGCTGAAGAACTACAAGATGAGCTTTCTTCTCTGAAGACAGATCACGCCAATAATGTGCAAGAACTTTCCAATAAAATACATGTGGCAGAGGAAGCAAACTCTAGACTGGAGGAGGAGGCTAAAAGGCTGAGCAATGATATTGCTGCACTGATTCAGGCAAAGAACTCCCTTGATCTTGAGAAACAAGACTTGGAAGCTTCTGTCTCAAAGTTGACAGCAGAGCTTGCTGCATCATCAGTTCAGGTTGAAGATGTCAACAGATTGGCCTTGGCTGCCAAATCAGAGGTGAGCTTGTCTGCAAACCAGGTTGTCTTAGCATTTTGTGAGAACTTTAGAAATTTTGAAAGTCATGACGAGTGCTGGCAGGGTGTGGGATTTAGGTAGGTTGAGGTCCAGGTTATAGGTCAGGTTCTAGGGTCTCTGGACCATAGGTTCCAAGTTTTGATGGAACTGCCATTGAAACTTAACCAGGCAATGGGCCTCTTTTCAATATTGAATGAGAACCTGAACTGGGGGTGCTGCCTTGTTTTGAACAGGTTAAGGTTCTCAGCTTCTCTAGGTGGATAAAAATATAACTTTATTAAAAAAAGTATAAGCTTGCCCTTACATTTTAGGCAGTTATTGCATTTGATTGGTTGCTAGAACTGGGACCAAAGGTTCCTTTTGAAATCTTGAACCAGACAACACTGGTCATGACCATCATGTCTCAAAATAGCTCTTGAAAATGTTTGAGGCTATGCAGTATCATGGCTGAGTCCCCATATTACCGCTGGTCTTTTGACAGAAACTCAGTATGTTGTTTAATGTGATGGAAACTCAGCAATGTAGTTTAAAGGATATGTTCAGGGTGCCCACTCAGGGCTGCCCATTACCTGCTATGTAGGCCTCTCTATGCCTCAGAATTAGTTAGATGCTTGCTTGTACAGGGTCAAACCTAATATGAAATGAAGCCTACCCTCAAAAGATTGAACAAGGATACAGTTTGATTTTGATTAGCCACCTCTTGAGTGAGCTAGCCAAAGTCATGACTGAGTCTTGTTTCTTCTGGAAATGTGACAAACTCAGGATGCAAGAGGATGCAAGTTCTGGTATGATTGTTTTCCCACAGCAGATTATTGTGCATTTACAAACTTACTGCCAGGAGAGGATGAAGCAGTGAGGATAATGGTAGCTAGTCACTGCCATTCGGTGATGAAGGTGATGGTCCAATACTTGATGAGTGATACTCTGAAGGTTATGACTGCTCTGATTCTTGTTGTGTTTATTTTGGTTTGGCCAATTGAGATAGCAGTTACCTTAATTATCCTGGAGTTTTCTTTGCAATCTTATAGATATGTGCAATGTATGACATTGACCTGTACCCATGTTGGCAGCTGATGAAGTCAGTGGGGCTGTTATGGTAGCTGGTCATTACCATATATGTGTGACACTGTCCCTATTGTTCAAACACTCCCCAGTTTTTTTTCTCTTTGCTATTGGATTTGAAATCTCTAGAACCCAATTATTGGCTCATCTCTCAATTCCATCCAGGTAGAAAAATTTGTAAGTATGGAGAAATTCTCAATATTTATGGAGATGTAATACGAGTTTAGTTTTCCGTGCAACTGATATGTAACTGATATTTGCATCATGCTAACTTCATGATTGATCTTACTTCTGTACCATGGTTTGCACTAGGAATGAGGATCCTGGGAACTGACACTTGGATAACCATCCACAGGCAGCAGAAACTCAGGAAGCAATTGCTGGTCTTAAAATAAAGCATGCGAATGAGGTACAAGAACTAGCAACTAAGCAACAGGGATCAGAGGAAGAGATTTCTCGGCTGAGGGAGGATGCTTCAAGGCTGAATGAGCAGTTGGCTGCATTGACTGAGGAGGGAGACTTCTTGTCTCACAAAAATAGAGACTTGGAAGCTGCTGTGTCAAGGTTGAGTGTGGAACTTGATGATTCATCTGCCCATGTTAAGGAAGCAGACAGAATGGCAACAGCTGCCAATTCAAAGGTGAGAAATGAGAACATCAGTTCCTGTGCTGCAACTGCTATTTGAGGATTTTGACTTCATCACAGTTTCTCCTGGGGAACCTGTCTCGTGCAAGGATTTGCTGTCAGTGTTGAGCAGGACTTGCTTCAGTAATGTGTGAGGAGGCTTGAGGGTCGATGAATGTTAATTTTTGGATGATTTTCCACAGGTGGAAGAAGCATGGAAAGAAATCAATACTCTCAAATTGGAGCATGCCAACAAGGTGCAAGAACTTGCAAATGCAGGAAATGCAGCAGAGGAGGCAATTAATGGATTAAAGGAAGAGGTTTCAAAGCTTAACCAGGAGAAGGCCTCATTAATGGAGGAGAAAGACTCTTTGTCTCTTCAAATAAGAGACTTGAGAATTTCAGTTTCTGAGTTGAGTGCGGAACTTACTGCCTTAAACATCCAAATTGAGGAATCAGATAGCAACACCTTAGCTGCTAAATCAAGGGTGGAAGTCCTGGAGAAAGAGATTGGAATTTTATCTACTGAACATGAAACATTGGAGAAAGAAAGATCTTCTCTGCAGGGACTGGCAGGAGATAGAGCTGCAGAGGTTGAGAAATTTTATAGGGAGCAGGAGTTGCTCAGGAAGGAGTTGGAGCAACTATCAAGTGCCCTTTCGAAAGCTGAGGATGAGGTTACTAGCACAACATTGGTAAGCAGCTCATAGGACTATCCATTAGTCAGAGGCAGTGCTCAGGGTTTGACCAGTGGTGAAGATGATAGGACAAGTTACTTTTCTGACATTTCCTCTGTTATAATTTCTGGGTAATCCCACTCGGGTGTTGAGCTCGTGTTTCTCCAAGCTTTGGCATTAAAATTGGTTGCAGTGCATTTAGGTCATCAATTTGATCATGTGCCCTTCTTTCCAGGCCTTCACAGCTGTGGGATGTTTGGATAAATTCTTTTTGTATAGGTGGCTGAGGGGCTTCGTTTGGAGCAAGAGAGGTTGAAGCAAGAAAATGGGAAGCTGGCAGCTGAATTGGCAGAACAGCTGGCTCACCATGGAGCAGAGATGGATTCTCATACAAGGGAATTCAGTACAAAGGTGGAGGGCTTGGAGGCCAGTGTGTTGAGTTTGCAGGATGAGCTACAGGTTGCAAAGAGTGAAGGAGCTCAAACCCTTCAGATCTGTGAGAAGGATAAGGAAGGTATGGATATCTATTTTTCATCATTTCAGCAGAAAATATGAAATCTATTTGGGATGAAGAAACTGCCTTGCATGTTCAAAGCAGACTGGAACTGGTGTGCTGATGTTCTAGGAGCCTCTCTGAATTTGAGCCAATGGTTTTGCAGCACTTTATGTTGAATTGAAGGTCTCAAATAACAAGCTAGAATCTCTTGAAGATGAATTGAAGGCTGCAAGGTCCCTAGCCCAGGAGCTGCAGAATACTCAGAGAGAGGAGTTTGCTGCAAAGGTGAAGAGCCTGGAAGCTACAGTCTCTGGTTTACAAGATGAGCTGCAAATTGCAAAGAGCAAAGCAGCTGAGGCTGCTCAGATTTTTGAAGAGGAAAAGGAAGGTATGGATTGCCATTATCTGACCCAGGTGAAAGGCTTTTTAGCTGTATCAGTTTAATGAACATAGATGAACATGAGTTGGTGTTTATACTGTTGGAAATTATCTGTTAGATGCATATGAAGTCATTGGTCGAAGTCATGGCAGCTAGTTATTGCTATTCATTATGAAGGAGATGGTGTGATACTTGTCGGTGACATGCACAAGTTATGAGTTATGGCTACACTCATTGTTCTGTTAATTTTGGTTTTGCTGGAATGAGACAACAGTTACCTTCACCATGTGTTTTGTGGAGTTTCCACTGCAATTTCAGATATGAGGAAAAGAAATAATGTGGGTGAAGAAATTTGAGCAGTAGTCCAATTTTAGTGTTCCTAAGGAATGCCCTTGTTCCTGCAGCACTGCATACTGGAATCTTGTTGTCAAGTAACTCAAAAGAGTCTCTTGAAGAGGAGCTGAGTACAGCAAGGTCAATGGTTCAGAAGCTTCAAGCCACCATGTCTGATGCTCAGATAAGCACTGAGGAACTTCAGATTCAAATTGCCAATCTGCAGAAGGACAGAGGGATGTCCAATGAGGTTTGCAAGGGGCTGGAAGCTGAGCTGTTGAAGGCGAACTCTGAATTGACTGATTCGTCAGCAAGAACACAATCAGAGCTTTCAACATGGCAAGCTCAGGTCAAGGTCCTCGAGGCTTCTCTAGAAAAGGCCAATTCTGACAAGGACACAAGTGAGGAGAAGGCACGGGAGCTTGCTTCAGAGTTGAGTTCCCTGAAAGTCTCACTGGAACAGAGGAGTAAGATTGCAAATTATGGTTTTCCTGCAGCTACGGCCTCAGGTGCATTGGCTGCTGTTGGTTTGATGGCTTTTTTAAAGAACTTCAGGCGCCCATGAAGGAGAGCTGAGTGAATACCTTTTTGAATAGTAGATCACTATCAAATAGCTCAACAAAACAGAAGTAGCAAACAGGAGTTGGCCATCCTTCATCTTCTGTTTTGGACTTGATGTCCACAACCATGATTCTGGTGTAAAGCTGTTTTTTTGTAACCCAGATTGTTTATTTCATTCTTACACCTGTTCTAGCTCCCAACATGTCATTGGGACTCTGTTATTAGAGTAGTTACTGGTGAGGGACCAAAGTCCTTGCCATAGCCTTGCAGTTCTGGCTTATACAGAGATCTGTGTTGTTGGTCTCCAGATTGGAAAGATTAATAAATCAGCAATATCTCAAGCAAACAAGAGCTGGATTTAGATGTTTCATCATTGAAAGAGCTGGATTCTTTCATTTTTGTGTGAAGTTGAGGCTGCTGTGCAGGAAGTTGAGCAGCTTGGGACATGCAAGTAGCAGGCACATCTTATGCTTTGTTACTCAGAGAATGGAAGCCAAGGATTTAGCCAGTTTTCCATAGTTTCAGGTATGAACTTGGGGAACACAATCTGGAGGGAAGTCATCATTCCCTTGGCCCCTTTTCATCCTTTTTGATTACCAATCATGCCATGCAACATTATCTATTCCCAGCCATGTAGAATCTGTATTGACTTTTCATCCATTTGTTTGTCTCTGGTGTATTAGGCCTGCAGCCCATTGTGTAAACTGGTACCACAGGGGCCTTTTCCTGGAATTGGGCATCTTATATTTTAATGGTCAAGGGCTCTCAGTCTCTTGTGTTAAGTGGGCCTTAACTTTCCAAAGAAAGGGCATCCTCATTCAAAATTTGACAAAACAAGGCAGTTCATTTCTGTGATGGTTCAGCCCTTTATGGTAAGTTCAAACTGAAAACTGAAAACTTCCCTCTTGTTGGATCTAAAGCTTCCCTTATTGGAATTAAAACATCTCATTTAGATGCATGCCCTTCTATGGAAGATGCCCATCTTCACCTGCCCACGTAGTTGATTATTGGGAGCATTTCACTAATGTGGGAGCATGCCACAAGAGCTCCTCAGTTATATTACATATACCTTTTGATGTTTTCTAACCTCCCTAATACCTTTTTGCACTTTCCTAGTTGTTGGTTGACTAAACCTCACAACTCACCTTCTTCTATGTCCCATAACTGGTAACCTTACTGCTCTTGTACAATCAATTAGAGCTCAGTGATGCTGCGCACTACCAGTGATGATCAACTAATTTTTTTTTCCTTATGTTTTCATATGGTTTTCAATAATTCATCATTATTCATGTCAATGTGAAATTTAATTTAAATTAATATAGATTTCATGGACATGAGAAGACACATGTTAATTTGTTTTTTCATATCATCATGTTGGTGGATAGGTGAAAGACTGAGTTAGTTATAAAATGGAGGTATTTATTAGAAAAGGTGGGAGATAGTCGTTAAGAAAGTCCATAGGAAAAGGAAGTAGATATTAAGAAAAATTGTAGTTAGGCTTGAAAATGAGGTAGTTATTTTTGAAATTCTCTTTGGAACGGTCCATGGACAATAACTCTGATTACTCGTCACTTGAATTATATCTAGTAACCAATGCACTCTCACTAGTTACTTAGTCCATAGTCCTTCAAATGTCATTCACACATTGGGTCAAGTTCAAGCCAAATTTTTATTCCCAAATTTTACACCAATGTGTAATTAAGCTTTCTTATGGTCATAACCAACAAATGGCTGGTTGATGAATGCAACAAATTTTACAATAACTTTGGCACATAAAATTAATTTTTGATTTTCGATCAAATAACTAGGGGAAAAATAACTTTTTTTAATGGGTATGAAACAATACTTGGACATTATCAAGCCTGTTAAGGGTCTTTTTCCATTAGGTTGTTCCGATCACAAATCTTAACTCAACAATTTTCCATTACATCTTTCTCTCCACTTGTATTCATAGTCACCTCACAACTCTATAAGTTAAGCATTAGTCAAAATGTGAAGTTATAAATCAACTTGTGAATCATTTGAAGCTAATGCTCATCATTTTTTTGTGGGAACATGTGTTCTTTTAAAGTTTTTTACAAAGTTCCTTATAACTAAACCCACAATTATAGACCTATTGAAGAAAACATAAAAGGCTTTTGTGGCAATGTAAATGGGGTTGTAGCAAAAAAGAAAGACTAGATAATCCCACAGGTCCTACTGAATTAGGTTGGTCAGCATGACTCAATCTTCATTAAATGCAGCAAGTACTCAACAAACATCAAAAACATCACAAATAGGATACCTCTGTCATCTTCCAAAGCATGTCCAAATATGTATTACCAAATAAAAACATCTATAGCCCCAAGCTAACAAAGTAGTTGCAACAACATTGAAATGAAGTATTCTAGTGAATTAGATGTCTTTGGACCCCTCTCAATTGTTATCATGGTCTTCTATTGGGCATCCAGTGATTGATATAACTGAGAAAATTTTCACTCCCCACTCTTAAGCTCAAGCAGATCTTGGTAGGGCTCTCTCTTGAGCATTGACACAAATCAACAACCCCACGTCCCTTAGAATTCTCACTCAATGTGAAATCCCATATCCTTGAAATTCCCACTCAACTAAGTTTCTAACTGCCCATGGATTTTAAAAATTTAGATGACCTATACAATTGTAATTCCTCCTTTCTTTCTTGGATGCCACTCACATACCAACAATTTTTTTGTCCATATTATCTTTTAATATCTTCACCAAACATACTTATGTTTTCATGTTGTAGTTGTTACATTTGTTGTCTTGACATTCTAATGCACAACAGAAAAGTTCTAAAGAGTGTAACATAAGTACTTGAACACACACAACTATCTATCACATATGGCATTTCTATCACAACACCAACTTCTTCAACAAACGACTTTGGTACTTAGCTTAACAAATGGAACTCATTAAATAGGTTTTTCTACACTCCCATTCATTAATTTCACCAACAACCTCCCATGCTAAGCTGAACCATTGCCAAACTCCATCAAAAGAAACCAAACAAACCACTGATTTTGCAGCCACCATGAAATAATTCACACCATGCAACATCACCAATTTCAGATACACACAACCTTGCAACGAACAAACAACCCAACTCACAACCACTAAAAAGAATATCAACATCAATTGTCTATTCTTTTGTCCCTTTCACATTTCGACACTCCTCCTTTCCCTTTTCATTAGGTTTTCATCAATATAAAAACCATCCAACTTCTCTTCATCCCACAAGGTGACAAAGCTCGTTCTTATGAACTTTCAAATACATATACAAGAAAAAAAAAATTGTTGTTCCAACACAAGGGCAACAAGGGGCAAAATGGTTGAAATGGTGAAAGGCTCTTTGTAAAATCACATAGTTGATTGTTATTTTTCATCCAAAATGTTCCCAACATTAATTAAGGTCTACAAATTTCTAGCCTAGTGGTACTACCACTATCCAATGGAAAGTGCTTATATCCATGCAACAAAAATGATTTTATTGGCTTTCCATTACCTTGTTGTCATCATAATATATTGTGTGTAATCATGATAAGAGCTAGTGAAAAAAAACCTTAAATTTGGTCACAAAATTGAACTTTTTATGTAAAAACTTAAAGTTTAACCATGATGCATGTGACATTGACAACATGATGAAGTTGCAAATGAATTTAAGGTGATATGAAAAGGTTATGGTCCTCTATTTTTTTTAGTAAGCTTGAAAGTGTAAGCAAATGTGCCCATTAAGCTTTCAATATCAACATGTCTTTAATGTACAAATGTGAAGTAGAACTTCTCAAGGTGCATTTTTTAGCTTCTCATTACGAAAATCAAGTAAAAATAACTTGAGAACACCCAAGCACCAAACCCCCAAGTGACCAATTCATTTGTACACAAAGTAAATGGAAGAAAATTTAAATTTAAATTGAACTCAAATCCATTTGCATTGTGGCACAAGGATGAAATGTTGAAAACCTTGGCAATGAACTATAATTTCATTGTTATGCTTTGCCTAATATGTACTCAATGGCTTTTGCTGGATTTGTCAAATGTAAATTATCTACATGTCCATTTTATTTTATAATCAATGGCAAAAACTAGTAATAATAAGAATCACGATTATCTTCAATTATAAGGCAATTTTAAAGCAAGAGATAGTGTGAAGTTAAGGTGGGTTCTTGATTTGGTGATATTGTGTCACATTGTTAGAACATGACCCATTATTTATTTTATTTTGTATTAATCCAAAGTTCACATTTGTAGTTCATACAAGTATGGTAGACTATATATTTGTCATTGAACTTATAAACTTTGGAGGTCATGCTACTATTTGAAATAAAATGTGTGCAAATATTTTTGCAGATCATTGTGAAGCCTAATTTGTTTCATCATTTAATCTCATAATTCGTTTAAACACAATTGTGAACTATTCCTTTCTTCAAGAACTTTGTATTGCAATGTTAGTTCTTCATGAAAATGTGGAGAGGATCAAATGATTTGAATGTGTGTTTTGAATAGGTTAAAGATTGAATAAGGTCCCTAGAGGCATGTAAAAATGTGTGAAAATTATTTACTATATTTGTGACATCTCTCCATGTATTACAATTCTTATTTACCTCCTCGTGATATCAATACGTAAATATCATTGCTCATGAAGTGAATTGTGGTACTTGCATGTGAATTTAAGATGGTAGGGTCAAAATATATCAATCTACAACCATGCTTACAATTGAAAAATCCAATATATATGTGATGTCTTACAATATGTGGTGACTATAAAGGGACGATTGTAGAAAAATATTTAGCACCTATTTCTTCTACAATACAAACAAATTTCTCAAGTTAAAACTTTGTAATGATTTTCATGGAAATGATGTCAAGTTGTGTGCATGAGAATGGATTTGGTGCCCACCTTCAACCAAAGGTGGCATTGGCTTCATGGGCAGATCCTTTTTTAATCCCCTTTTAAACTTAAAACTAGAGGATGTCACCATTGATAATCTTCATTGTTAAGACTAGGTTTTTAATCTTGTAAAAATATAAAAGTTTAATTAGTTACCACCAACTATTTGATTTTTTTTGTAAAGCTCCCCTTAAAATGTTTATATTTAAGATGCCATTACTTTCCTCTTTTCTAATATGTAATTCTACAATATATCTCTCACATTTTTAATGACAATGGTAAAACATGGTCTAGTAGTAAAAGCTTTTTAAAACTTTGATTTTCAAGGACAAATATATTCCAAACCCCCCTAGTAGATTTCAGGTTAAATATCTTTCAAATTCCTACTTTTATGTGGATTTCATTTCATCAAGTTTGCATAACATCACACAAGTAACATTTTTCTTGGATTTTTGAGATTTCAATGGGTAGTTTTTTGTCCTTTTGGGTAACAATTCATTTGTGAAATCAATTAAGTGAGAAAATAGGTGGAGAAATATGTTGCACCCGCATTACTTCCCTAGGCAAAAACATCCTTGGGTGGTACCACTAGGAACCACCTCAAGGAATGGTTAAGGAACCAAAAAATTGCCAAATCATTTTCATGGGCCTTTTACTTAAATTTTTTTCACAACTATAAAATATTATTATTTCATGTTTATCAATAACAAAAATTAGTATATAGCTTAAAGTTTATTTTGGAATTTAAAAATTTAAAAATGTTAAAAATTTGTATTCCTAATCAAAAGTGCCCCTTTAGAAATTGATAGCCCTACTTTTGGAAATTCATAACTAAATTATATTTACTCAATTAATTTTCTAATAAAAATTTTAAAATATGATCACTTCCAAATTACGTTAGGAAAAAAATTCCCAAGAAAAATTTCAAATCATGTTTCAAAGTTGTATTCTTGACCAAAAAGTTCAAGGAAATGAACTAACGTGACATTCTTGAAACTTTTTTAAAATGTAATGAGTAAGAACATCAAAATATAAAATATTCTTGATATTATTAAAAAAATCAAAAATTATGGAACCTAATAAATGTACTCATAAAAAAATTATGAAAATATTTATTCAAGTGTTTCCTATGATTTTTCAAATTTTGATGGATCTAGGAAAATCAAGGTGTGACATTTTTAATCATATTACTTAAGGATGTTTTTGCCCCCCATCAAATTGTTACTTTGCATCCAACACTCACCTAAACAATATTCATGTATAGATAGTGCCACAACCACATTACTTTGATGATATTTGATTTTGCACTAAAGATCTATCTAAACCATGTATATGGGGACAACATTGTGCCCATATGTTTAACGATTTTAAACTTTGTATTGAATATTCATTTAAACGATGTCTACAAAGACAACAACATACCCATAATTTCAAGTATTTGGTTTTATATTGAACATTCACATAATCCATGTCCACATATAAAACATCACATTCACACGATCTTTAATTATATTTTATTATTGTTGGGTTTTAAAATATTTTGTGCATTATAAACATTGATTTGCAAAACTAAAAGTTTGTGATCACTCACAAAATTATGAAAGTAATCTACAACACAAATCAAGGAATTGAACCTAATTTAATGAAACATAAATATTTACTAACTATTTACCACTAGTACATGTCCCAATGATTAAGCCTACCATAGGTCTTGTGAAAATTGATTTACAATTTTACCCATAAAATCATGCAACATACCAACATAGATTCATGAACCTTTTCAACCTTGATTGGATTTATATATGTTATTGTTCAATATATTAATTTCATTCATATCATGTATTTTACAAACTATGTAAAATTATTCCAATCAATGTTTGATCTTTACTAGCACTTTCTTTGTGTGTGAATTGTGACATGCCACAACATATCGGGTTGCCTTAATGTTTGTCTATATATGCCTAAATTGATTTCATGGTGAGGTGACAAATATCAACAAACATGGCTTTAACTAGTTTCAATCCAAATTCAATCATTTTTATCAAAGATACCCTTGTAATCCTGATTAAAGGAACTAAGAACTACATTTGACTACCTTTATATCTTGCACATATGTGACTTTGAAAAATCAATATATTAATTGTAAACATTAATGAAGTTTGGTGCATAATGTTTTTATACTTGTGAATTTAAAATTCCATGTGTTTTTAATGTAATTTTCACAAACTAATTAGCCATAAAGTGGAAACAAAGTAGTCAACAACCTATAGTTGACAGTGCTATAAAATTCAGACATCTTTGATTTTATGTGAAAGTGAGATATTTTTTTCTAAATAGATGGGAAATTGTAGATTGAGGATTTTAAGGACAATAACATTGAATTTTTTTGAAAAGAATTTTTTTTATATTTTAAAAGCACAATAATCAAGCTTTGAATGTGTTTTTGACATCTATAATTACATAATTCAAAAAACTACCTTACATAACATCTAGAAGAAATCTAAAAATTAACCACTAAATTTGTGATTACATTTTAGTTGTAAAGAACATGTCATTAGAAACAATCCTAATTGTTTTGGACAAGTGCCAAAGGGCAAACAATTGTAAATGACATGACATGATGTTCATAATCGCATTGGGAGTCACAAAGCCTTACAACTATTGATCAATTTTACATCCACTACTATGAATGATGATTTTTAACATGAACCTTTCTTTTGTGAGTACATTTACAATTAGATTATAGTCACATCTTGCCTACATGGACCATTATGACTACATTTATGATTACAAAGGAATTGTTGCATGCTACCACATGTCCAATGGTGGGTGTCTTTTATTTAGTCACGTGGCAAATTTGGACATGTTGCCTGGACAAAACAACCTAAAAACCTAACCCTAGGTTAGGTTACTTAAAAACCTATGCTACTTAACAAGTGTTTTTTATCTTGTAAAAAGATGATGGGTTGGTTTCCATAAAAATTGAATAAATTATGTGTGTTTAAACATAAACATTAGAAATATGTTTTGCACAACCAAAATAAAAAAAGATGGAATTATGTAATGAACCTCATGCAAAATATAATTTTAAAGGTTTATAAGTTTAATCCATAAAATTTAATGTTTTTAAAAATGTTTACAAAGAAATTTATCCATGGTGTTGTAATCAAAACATTATAATTCTTTGATGACATGCATATTTTATTGGAACATGCATTACTAATGGTTTCTTTTGTGGTCATGGTAACTTTCTGTTCATAAGCAAAAATATAATCATGTTTATTTCATTTAATAATATCCGATCCTTATATTTTGAATTTTCTTATAATTGGTCATTATTATTTCTTTTATGTTTCATTTTAAATAAAATATTTGCAGGGGTGACCAAATATCGTATGTCCAAGTCTCCTAATTTGGAAGTAAATAAGTGATTTGGAAGGGAGATTTTTAGCCAAGTTGCTTATTGAGAAAAAGGTCACATCCAAATTTGAATGAATCCCATATGTAATCACATTGAAAGACCCCTAATCTATCATGGCTTCACATTTTTACTTGCATATTTCATTAACCCAATGAAATATGTTTCACTCCAAGGTTTGATTGACAACTTGTTTGAATTTTGCATTGAAATGAGTAATTTTTGAATTTCTTTCAATTTTGTAACAAACTTTATGGGTAACTTCTTTGTCTTTGAAGTAAAATATTTGACATCAATAGTTGACTAAGTTACAAGGCCCAAGTTAAATAATTGATCTATAAATTGGTTTCATAAAGCCCAAACTATATTTTGGATCAACATCAAGATGAATGTGGCACCATTGGAAATTATAAATTATGAAATTTGAGAATGCACAAGTATGAAACGTCATGAAAAAAATTCAAAACAATTTTTGGAATTGAGATTAGTGACAAGTTGTAATTCTGAGAATATGTATCAATGCATAACTTTTGGAGAATCATGAAAACAAGATTTCATTTTGAGAAGGAAAAATATTTCAAAAGTTTAAAAACTTAAAAATTAGTTTGGAGGATTTGCAAGTTGGTTGTGCAGCTTACATTGGTAGTTGTTGTGTTTTTTTTTTTGTTATGCCAATAGCTATTTAGGGCAATGTGTTATGTACTTTTGATAGTGTATGAGGGGTTGGTGCCAAGAAATGATGACAACATAGGGTAGTTCAAGCTATAACAATTTAAGCATGCAAATAACTTAGTATTCATGCATTTTGTTGCGGAGGATTTAGGGAATAAGTCAAGTCAAGTGATTAGTTCTTAGGAATGGTTAATATGAGAAACCCATCAAAGATATCATTAAGTTCAAGTGGGAAATTAGTGAAGTCCAAGATTATGTCAATTTGCAAAACTAATCTTAAACCTGGGAGTCCACATAAAACATCTTGCCTATACTTATAGTGGTTTTTACATAAACCAATTTTTTTCATTTGTTTTAGAACCATCACACCTTTGAACCTTGAGCTAGATGGGATGGGGGCTTGTTAATAGTGAATCAAAGGGAATGTTTGTGAATCCATGCATTGCATGAAAGGGGTGGGATTCTAGCGATTAAAAGGATTGGAAAAACATTGAGGGATCTGATTTTTGGTTAAACCTTCAACAATTGTGAAGTAAAAATTTGATTCAATTTTAGAAAACATAGAACAATAGTTGGATAGGCATCATTAAGATCTTCAACTAAATGAATTCAATTGTGTAGTGAATGTTGTTGCAACAACATTGTGTTTCATTTCTTTTTGAACTTCCATTTAAACATAAGACTTGGGTTTTTGAATGAATGTCTCTAGGGCTTAAGATTTAGACTTTATAGAAATATAATTTAATTATAACAAAATAACTTTCAATCATAATCTTCTCTTACTATCTTCTGTGGTCACTTCTTTTATGGCTATGATTCAACAATGTAGAATAGTTGATTGATTAGGATCATATTTTAAAACCAACTATTCCAATCAAACATGAACCTTGTAAATTGTTATAAGCACAAAAAAGTTGAAAATTATACTTACAATTATTTATAATCCTTTTAATAAGCACAATTTTTCTTTGTTTGTTTTTTTTCCATCAAATAAATCTATCATTTAAAATTATTATTATTATTATTATTATTATTATTATTATTGAAGATTCATTATTTTTTACAAAGTTGTTCGATCATATTTAATTTGTAGATTGTCAAATTTACATCTAATGAATCAATATTACATTCTAAACTATTAATTGTATTTACAAATACTTAAAAGCGTAGAATTAATTTTGAACATTGCATAATAACAAAAATGAAGTAAACATTGCCAATCATCTTGCATTGTTTTTTCCATCAAATAATTGTTTTTTTTACTTTTTCCAATTAAAAAATTTATGAATTTTCATAAATGTAGAAACAATTATTCAACCATAAAGCAATGACAAATATAATAAACCTTAAAAAAAAAGGGCACATGTATATTTGAACAATCACCAACTTAACATTTTGATGAATGTCATGTCAAAGTGCTTAAGGTGTTTCAAGCCACATAAAACACCCTTTGATTTTATACATGTTATAATTGCATAATTACACATTTTTTGTTTCATGATTATCTTATTATCTTGAGGAATTTGAGTAATTTTGAAAAATAATATCTTACTTTGTCCAAATAGGTTTATTCCCCAAGAAATTTTCATGTTTAACTTGGATATGAATGAATTGCACATAATATATGGGTAAAGGAATGGAGGAACTTCAAAAGGTTAAACATAGGAATGCACAAACTTTTTAAATCACATATATTAAATTTTGATCCAATCAACAATATATTGTTGAATATGGAATTCAAAGGATTCAAGGACTTAAATCTTTTGAAATATTCAACATAAGTTGTCACCTACTAAAATATGCACTCAAATGTTACAATAAAAACATTAACATTTCAATAAGTTCCACATAACAATGATGTGTAGAGCATTATCAACGTGTTTTAAAACACTTTTCTTGTACTCATGATTTAAAAATTATAATAATTTCATAATTCTTGTAATATAGTTAGTAATCTTTAATTTTCAAATTATTGCAAGAATCCTCTAAATTTATTAATGTTGATATAATATCCATATTCCGGTAAGTATGTAATTACAAGCTTACAACTAAAGAATGATAACTAGATAATTGTAATACAAGAATAAGTGATGTGATATGGTTCAAAGCATGAAGTTGTATTATACTACGTAATGAAAAGTACACTTGAAACCTTGCATGTAATAATGATGTTGAATTTTATCTTTTGTTGTTCGCAAATTAGAGAACTTATGTGTTTAGTTGTTTGAAGTTCTTTTCATGTGTTCAGATGTGAATGACTACATCACTATATGAAGATTTTTTTGTTTCAAAAGTTCTAAAAACATGATATTATAGTTGAAAACTTATTTTCTATTAAGTGTTGAACACATGGAATGCAAAGAATGACCATATGTGCCCATTGACAAATTTTCACCTGGAATTTAATTGAACAACTAAAAGAAAAAGCTACAGATTTTATTTGGCATTTAATCCTTGGTGCTCATAGTTATTTTTGAATTTTCTTTTGAAATTCTTTCACTAAGTCTTGACTCAAAAATTGAAAACCCTAAAATGCTAACCCATTTGGTTCATATACACATGCCCTCCTCAAATGCTTCGACACTGGTCTATGCACTAAAGATTGTAAAAGAAATTGACAAAGATTGGCTCTACACCTTGTTGCATTTCTCAATGTGTTGCCTGCCGTTGCTCGCATGTCACAACAACTAATTGAAATATTGTTGCATTCCACAAGACCACATTGTCTGAGGTGACCCTGCTACACACTCCATGCATCCTACATGCACCTGCATTTCACATACTATGAGTCAAGGATGCTATTTTCCTTAACAAAGACATCAATGTCAAAACTCATTTAAATAACCTGATCAATGAGCACAAAGTCTTACTATCTTCAACTGTTGCTATTATACACATCCAAGATGCCACAAAAATGATAGGATTCAGTTGCACACCTTCACATTGTGGTTTTTTGCCTCCAATAGTTCCAATAATGGATTTCAGCATTGCCCACATGTATTTGCCAGTAACATGGCAGTCTAGGACAGCACAAATAAGGAGCATCTTGTTGAACTATCTTGAGTGTCCTTCCTCCCCATGCATTTGGCATACATTGATCAGGCTCATCCCTACGAAGGAGTATTGGATTCATAATTGCCCTATTCCCATAGATCTCAATAACATGACAGTCTAGGAAAGCATAACATAGGGAGCATCTTGTTGAACTATCTTGGGCGTCCTTCCTGCTCCCACATTTGGCATACATGTCAATCAATCTCATGCTTGGGAAGGGAGATTGAATTCACAACCACTCTATTCATGAGCACACTCCAGTTCACAACAATCACTTTCTTCCAATTGCTGAACGGTGCCAATCCCTTCTCCATTGAAAACCCTCAGTGCAAAGTATGCACATCCAGTATCTGGTACAAAGATTGCCTTACAGTATCTAATCCAAATTGGCACAAAGGTATGAAGCAAACCATGCTCCATACTCACCACAATTCAAAACACTAAAACATCTAGTATCATACAGTTTATCAATGCTTGAAATCTCAAATAAATTGACTACAATCCAGTAGATTGGTTTAGGATCAAAGCACAAATTACTGGGGCAAGAGCAACAAGACAAAATGATATTCTCTCCACAAAATTCTTGTCTTCCAAAGATTGTAGACATCTGAGGCAACAGTCATATTGTGAAAAGGTGGTAGAAAAGAGGAGGAAGAACAAACACTGTCACAGCACCACGCACATTTCTTTTGCATTGATCTTCTGGAAGAAGAGCATTAGAGTGGTGCACACAGATGGAGCAAAAACATATCACAAGCTCATGCGTCCCCCTCTCTTTGCCCATGCCTTATGTTGCAGTTCCTGCTGCTCCTTCCCCCCAATGAACAAAGTCCTTTGCAATAATGAAAGACAGGTTGTTGCAAAAAGAATTCTGAAGAAGAAATCATATAAAGTAGTGATTAGAGTTGCACTTCTTGGAAGCTTGGAGACATTCTGCTTGCAGATGGTGGTTTCTACAATGGTGTCAAAAAAACAACAAGGTCAGCAGCAACTCAACTTCGAGAAAAGGTAAAAGGACAAACAACCAAACAAATGGTGCGCATTATGAGAAGAAGACAAGAGGGCAACAATGGATTTCAACAAACTTCGAGCAAAAGAGAAAGGACAAACGGGGTGCAATCGTACAGCAGTCGCACCTCTATTGAAGAACTCCATGAAAATGGAATTGTCACTGCTGCGTTGCCATTTTTCAGCCGGGATTCTTGACCTGAAAGAAATTGACCCCTGCCCAAGTCTCCGGACACTTCGCATCTGATTCAACCTCTCATAAACCCTAAACCCTGTGCACTGCGGCACTGTTCCTTTCATCAATTGGACATCATCTAAGCATTACGGCTGCTGCAATCTGGTCCCACCCATATCTGTCGTATGTGGTCGGTCTCTTGTCCGTCGTATTCTTGAAGAGAATTGACAGAATGGGTCTTCCTCAATGACACGTGTGGTGCCTCTCCGCGAAACTCTGGAGAGGACACTGGGAACTCTTCATCGTAGAGTTTTCGCGACCGACGTTGCTCTGTTTGTCTGTTGCTCTCTTCTTCCTCTCTAGAAATTTCCCAACCGCTTCCAATTGCTCCTGCTGCTGCAGTTGTTACCACGAATCTCCTCTCATTGTCGCACAACACGCGGCTTTTCTCCACTTTCTGTGTGCCTTCTCCGGTGGCCACTAAGAATTCCTTCTCTGGAGCTTCTCTGGAGTTCCGGAGCGCTCTTGGGTGTGAAGATCAGAAGAGAGAGAGAGAGATGAGAAAGACTAGTGAGGGGAATTGGTTTAGAACTGAAGCTGAATGCGAGAATTCTTTGGTGATCTGCCTGGGCAAAAACTGGGGAGCATTCATTCTTTCAGCAACTTCTTTCTCGGGGAAACAGAAGAGAAACAGTGATGGATTTCTTCCAGGGTGCAAAGACTGTTCGTCTCAAAAGCCATCATGGCAAGTACCTATGTGCAGATGATGATCACCATTCTGTCTCTCAAGAAAGACACAAGTCAAGCAAGGCAGTGTTATGGCAGGTGGAGCTTGTTGATCCAGTGAGGAGCAGCAGCAACACAACATCAACAACAATCCGGTTGAAAAGCTGTTATGCACTGTACTTGACAGCATCAGATCATGCTTTTTTGCTGGGCATGACAGGGAAGAAGGTGCTTCAGAATAGCCATCCTCCTGATGCTTCTTCCTGCGAGGCAGATGCGGCGGCACTTGAGTGGGAGCCAATTGCTGCTGCTGAAGGTAAATTTGTCAAGCTGAAAACCAAACTGGGTGGCAATTTTCTTCGTGCAAATGGAGGTCCTCCACCATGGAGGAACTCAGTAACACATGATATTCCAGTGCGATCAGCCACCCATGAATGGATCTACTGGGAGGTTGACATCATGGAACATATGTCAGATCCAGAGCCCGAGCTTATCAAACCCACAGCTGTAAGCAAGCTCCTTTTCCTCTGTTTATTATATTGAATTTTCTGCTCTAAGCATCAAACTTCACGAGATCGTGTCTCCTAACTTGCATCTTCTTTTACAGGTACCAAAACATACAGTAGCAACAAGAGTACATGCACCTTCTGTTGAAGATGAGGACGAGACTCCTCTATCAAGTTTATTCATCCCAAGGCAATCCAGGTCCTTTACAGAGGAAGAGCAAAACTGCAACTCACAACTGTACTACTCTCCAAGAAAGCCCCTGAACACCCCAGCTTCTGAAGAAGACAACCACCAGCATGTGCCAAGTCCATTTGCAACATCACAGATCGCCATGTCTGAGGATGAGGAGCAGTCAACAGGATCATCAGCACCACAACAGAGACATCATGACAACTCTGGACATCGTGAGGAAATCCCAGAGCCTTCACCTACATGGAGATCAGCAGCAAGGTCTGATGCTCGCAGAATTTTTTACAGAGTGGTGAATGACAATCAAGGAGAAGCAGCAGTCATGGCAATGGATGACAAGGAGTGGGCAAGTTTTGTGTTCAAAGGTCACAGCCTCAAACATTTGACTGAACAATTACATGCAGAGACAGGGATTGACGATGACATTATTCTGTGTGCACGTCATCCCTTGAGTGCAAAGCTGTACCCTATGCAATTGGAGCTCCCCCCAAACAAGTCACTTGTGCATGTTGTAGTTGTGAGGGCATCTTCTCCTGGTACATGTCTTCTTCCTCTTCTCATTGGTTCTTGTTAGGTAGGTGCTCCTAGAAACTAACCAAGCTGTTTGCCTCTTTCTTCACTTCTTTAGCTTGTGATTGGTGGGTTTGGATTCTAATAATTCTGTAACAAGGGCAGTGGAGTGGTAGTGTCTCACCCCAGTTTTCTGCTTCATTGGTCCATACACCATCCGCCACTTTCATTCCTTCTTTCACCCCAGGAGCTTATGTATGCCACCACTGTTGCAACAAAAACTGCATTGCCCAAGAGTGTAAAAAACTACAGAAGCCATAGCAGTAGCATAAAACAAGTCTACTATTGATCCTAGAACAAATGAAACAATGAAAGTTCCCAACTTCCCAATGTGCGGGCATTTCATACTCTCTCTGTGTGCATACAATTGAAGAGAATCCTCAATTGTCATTTGAGAGGGCCACAGTGAACCAGCACCCACCAGTGCACCATGAAGGATGAATGGTAAGTGTTCAGAAAATAGTTTTCTGTTGGGTTTCAGTTCCCTAGCTAACCATGGTGGTTAGCTCAGTTGCTTTTTTTTTCCTACCTACCTACTAACAACCCACAAGCAGGTTGTTAGTAGGTAGGTACTAAAAACGGCCCCTACATATGTATAAACCATCTATTTACCTAGTAATTACCTATTTTCCTACCTACCTATATATGAGACCTCTTTTCCTACAGAATTGGTTACCAAGGTGAAACCAAATATTAACTCAGTTTAGGGTTCATCCACAACTGAGTAATAACGTGCATCCAGTGGATAGTGCACTGGCGGGTGCCAGTTCACTGTGGCCTTGTTTGAGGAGGTGCATAATGCTGCTGCGAAAATGGGTGCTGTCATCAAATGACTACTTTGTGGTTTTTCACATGATTTAGTAGCTGTGTATTCCTGTGTGGATTTGATTCTATGCATTACATAGAGCTTGTGGCATTGATGGTCAGTTATCTGACACTTTCTTCTCTGTGGCAACTACAGTTGGAAGGAAATTTTCAAGGCCAAAAAGTCTTCGACCATCTCATCAGGATGATGACGACAACGAGGATCTTGTTTGACTCCAGCAAGGTTATAGTTTATAGGAATCAGATTATTGTGGCATTGTAACTACTGTGCATAATTGAAAACAGAAATACTTTGGTAACATACATTTGTTAATTGTCCAGTCACGAGTTCTTTGAAGGGGAAAGAGATGATGTAACAGAAAATGTTGTCTCACAAGTCAACTAGTGTATTTCCAAGGAAACAAGGGTCCTAACCACAGAGTCATGAGTAAAGAAAATTATGGAGCATGATCTGATGTACATGATCTGTTGTCTTGGTTCATGACAGATTTGTTGTGTGCACAACCTGATGGTAGCAAGCATGAAGGCTTGCTTTCTCATGGATGCAAAACCAAACAACTAAAGCCGTTTATCAAAACCTTTCCTTTCATTGACTGCAACACTAATTCATAAATTAAGTCTAAAAACAATGCTTACTACAAGCTAGGGATTGAAAACGAAGCAATTCATTTTCCTCAATGTCAAACATTATGTGAGCTTAATTGAGATTGTGAACTTTTACAATTAACTAATTTGAACATAACTAATCCATTTTACAATGATAAAAATTTCTCTTGAAATAAGTATCTCATAATCATATGAAAAGTTGGGTGAACAGAAACACAAGATTTCTTTTAGCTTTTGTGAAAAATGGGTTTGGAAATCAAATTGCCAAGGATGATTGATCTTTGAAGTAATTTGAGTTATGATCAAGGTAACTAGTCATTTGCAAGAATTTTGAAGTAATAAAATAGAAACATCCAAGCACACCACCTCCACATGATGAACTTCAACTCAAACTCAATTGTCTTGTCACATTACTATCTAATATGAATGACACTCAAAGTTCAGAAAAATGGTACTTGAATGCGAATTTGTGCAACGTATCTTCAATGTTAAAAATAATTAGAAGACAACAACATAAGAACCTTGTCATCCCACAAACAAAGTTAGTCCCAAAGGATTTGAAAATGCCATTTATTTTGAAAAGACAAAATTTCAATAAAACTAGCATTTGTCATGGATATCAACAAGACAAAAATGACAAACACTTTGAGATTTACTTTTGTTGGAATCAATTTTCAGCCATAGCCAAATTGTATGTTGTGTTCTTACTAATAAAATTTAAAACAAAGGGTTGAGGGGTTATGAGTCATGAACGGTGTTGGGCGGGTGTTTGATTTTGTTAATAACCATCAATTTGTGTTTTTAAGTTCCTTTGGAATCATAGATCAGTTGGGTTTTGCTTTCAATCACAATGAAAGAACCATCAGTGCCAGTTCCCTATTTGAAAAACCTCAAAGAGCCAGCATTTTTCATGAAAGAACTTGGCTGTTATAGCCATCAATTGAAATTTTCAGTTTTTGAGAACCATGGGTAATAGAACTGGTTCTTTGATTTAGTGAGAACTGTGACTATGAACCACAAGATCCGCCTGATAACCGTCAGGGGGGTCTGATCATGTTGCTGATAACAGCCCAACACTGGTCATGACAAGTGTTGTGTGGCGGCTCTTTGATTTTGTTAATAGGTAAGCTCCGGTTCCAGTTTCTTTGAAAATTTTCAGAATCCAGAGAATCTAAGACTCTTTGAATTTTGCAACGAACTGAGAGTTTGTATGACAGAACCGGCAGTTTAGGGTAGGTTCTTTGACCCGGTTCTCTTTCAAGGAAGCTTTATTAAAATATTTTGAAATTATTTTCCTTTTTTGTGAAGGCATTATTAAAAGCTGCTAAAAGTGTTAAGTGCCCGATGACACCTAATTTATTTTTTAATTTTCAAATTAACAACAAAAAAAATCAAAGTAAATAAAAATATCTACTTAATTTATATAAAAAATTTAAATTTTTTTTTGGATATAGTTGATTTTCAATATGCAATGGAAAAAATAATGAAAATGTCTCAATGTCACATTAATCATTTTATTCGTCTATAAAAAAACTTATTCTGGGATGAAATTGTCGTGTCCTCGTTACAACAACATCCACCCCGCTCGTAATCAACGAAGTTACGCAGCATCTAAGCATTCCAGAATTCAGAATCAGCTTCTTTTGATTTTCCAGAATGTCATGGGTTGCGGTATTGGGTTTTTGCAAAACCCTCGAACTCTAAACCCTAATAACCAAGAAGACGAAGAAGAAGAAGAAGAATTGGCGGCGATGGCGGACGCGCGCTCCATCGATCTCGACTCTCTCTTACATCCGTTTCACGAGCGCGCTCTGCTTGCAGAGGTGAGTACTCCTATTTTCATTCTGATACAAATTTGCAGTTTCTGCTGGTAGGGTCGAGTGAGCGGGATTTCCAAAAATTGAATCAACCCAGAGAATGCCGTCTTGTTTGACAGATATTTTCAAAGCTGAATACAGCTTTAATTGTCCTTTTGTTTTAGCTGGGATAGGGGACTCCAGTGAGTAAATTCTTGCTTTGGCGGGAGTCTAGCCCAGAGAGTGGTAGCTTGTAAGGTGGATGTGCATATTATTACTGCTAGGGTTTTTGCTTCATGCCCGGCTCTGAACTCATTCAGATAGCTCTGTGCGTGTTGCAGGAGCGAATTGCGAAGTTGGAAGCTTCGGTGCAGGGTGGTGGAGGTAAGTCTCAAGTGCGGTTGATCCATGGTGGATTGCAGCAACTTGCTTCTTGTGGTAGGACACAGGTGCTAAGACATTTTGTTGTTGACATTTGGGTTTGCTGTGTTTGTTTGAGTGGCAGGCGTGGTTGGACAGGAGGAGTTGCTAGTTTCATTGGTAGAACTTCGTGGAAAATTGTTAAAAGTCAAGGCAGAGCACGAAGCAGAGAAAGAGAAGCTTGTGTCTGAGAATAAAAAGCTGCAGTACCAAGTGCTTCATCTCAAAAGAGCTGTTCAAGAAGCTGACAATAAGATTGGTATCAAGACTGTGTCTGGGTAACTTATGCCCTAAACACAGCTGGGGGGGGAGGAGAGTTGGTTTCATAAATAGAGTACCATGACTCTGTACAAGATTGCTGTAGCCCTTCTACCAGGTTTTTGGTTGTGAGATTTGACCATTCTAGTGTGAAGTTTCTAGAGCTTGCTATTTCTGAACCTGCTAAAAGCTGGTAGCTGGATACCAGTTAACAGTGTGAGCTCTCACTTGAATGGCAATCGTGCAAGTTGGCAGATTGGAGAAGCATTGAAGATACTCTGTGCCGTTTGTTTCATGCATAAGGTCTAGGGTTAAGAGACATTTGGAAATACTGGCATTGCTCTGAACTGAGGGCCAAGTTGTTGTTGGAACATCAAGGAAGACTGGTTGATTTATGTAAAAATCCTGCCTCATGATGCCAGGAACTATCTTGACAGACATTGCATGGAGACTAATCCAAAGAGTTGCAGAGACTCTTGAAGAATCAAAGGATCTAAAGTAAATATTTTTGTGACAAAAAGATTCAAATTTGATTACTGAAAGAATCCTAGATAGCTAACCTCTTCATGAGCCCTTTGCATGAGCATAAATCAGAACACTTGGTCCCTCAATGAAAGCACTGCCAAGTTCATCTAAGACAACCCAATGTGATTGCAGAAAAAACATGGTAAATAAAGAATCCTTAAGAAATATATTTTCATTGGCAAGCAGGCGGCATATAACAAAACTTCTTCACCAAGGATGCAAAATTCGTGACCGGTTCCTGACCAGTTCTTGTTACTGAGAAGAAAACTATCTTTGTTTGCAAGTCTGGATTACTGCAAAAAGCAGGAAAAGAAAGCATTCTGTGGGTGACATCTAAGGTTCTCTAGGCCTAATCTCTTTAGACCTTTTGCAATCGTGATACAGCTCGCCACCCAATATCATGCCGATTGAAACCCTCAGGCCAGTCAATTTGATCAACCACTTGATATGCATTCTGCTGAGCTTCAGCAACATCTCTACCAATTGCAGTTACTCCCAGCACACGTCCTCCTGTAGCCACAATGTTTCCTTCTGAGTCAAGTGCTGTGCCAGCATGGAAGATCTTTGCACCTGGAGTTGAAAGCTCTGCAGCATCGAGGTTTCCAATCTTTGAACCTTTGGAGTAGCTTCCAGGATAACCAATGCTAGCCATCACCACCACCAGGGCAGAATCATCAGCCCATTGCAGTTGAACCCCTTTAAGTTTCCCCTTGCAAGCTGCCAACAGTACTTGCACCAAGTCTGACCGAAACCTCATCATCAACACCTGGCATTCAGGATCTCCAAAACGAACATTGTATTCTAAAAGCTTTGGCAACCCTGTCTTCGTCTCAATAATCACCCCTGCATACAACACTCCCACATACCGACAGCCATCTGCTGCCATTCCTTTCACAGTTGGATAGATTATGGATTCTAGAACTTGCTTCTCAAGCTCAGGACTCAACACTGGTGCAGGTGAGTAAGCTCCCATTCCTCCTGTGTTGGGACCTGTATCACCATCTCCAACTCGCTTGTGATCCTGAGCAGAAACTAAAGGAATTGCATTTTCTCCATCAACTAGTGCAAAGAAAGAAACCTCCTCTCCATCCAAAAACTCCTCCACAACCACCATGCCTCCTGCTGAACCAAATTCACTCCTCACCAGCATTGAATCCACGGCTTCAAATGCCTCTTCTAATGTGAGTGCAACAACTACTCCTTTGCCTGCTGCCAGACCATCAGCTTTCACTACAATAGGAACCCCTTGCTCCTGAATGTACTTCTTCGCATTCTCAGCTTCTGTGAAGGAGTGATACTTTGCAGTTGGTATGTCATACTTGTCACACAAGCGTTTCATGAAATCCTTTGAGCCTTCTAATGCTGCTGCTGCAGCTGATGGACCAAAGGCAGGGATGCCTGCACTGGTTAAATCATCGACAAGCCCAGCAACCAAGGGAGCTTCAGGACCTACCACCACCAGTCCCACACCTCGCTGCTGGCAAAAGAAGACAACAGCATTGCTGTCTGCAACATCAAGATCGGTAATGCAAATTGCATCACCTGAAGTTGCAATACCTGCATTTCCAGGGGCACAGAAGACGCCATCGCAGGAGGCTGATCTTTGTAAACCGTAACAAAGCGCGTGCTCTCTTCCACCTCCTCCGATGACCAACACCACCACCCCTTCTTGTGCAGGTTCCCCACCATCCAGTTCTGCGACAAACTGTGAATCCTGATTTGCTGCTGCTGCTTCTTGTGCGTGTGCAGCGGCGTGTAGCAATCTATTCGTTCGCAAGCTCGAGGAGGAATCTGCAAACCCTGCGTCCCAACAAACCTTAAACCCTAATGCTCCATAAACCCTAAACCCTAATCTGGAGTGCGGAGATGATGATGCTGAGAAGAAGGAGAGATGGGTAGGAGAGGAAGAAGAGTTATAATGTGTTTGTGAGCTCTGCGCAGCACTGGAACTTGCAAATCCTGCGTTCTTCACACAATCCTGAAACTTCGATTTTCCAGAAACAACAGCAGATCCTAATCTGCTACAGTGCAACAGCGATGACGACGAGGAGAAGGAAACACGGGTTGGAGACAGAATTGGTGCGTCATTGTGAGTGAAGGAGGATTCTGTCGACGAGTAGGAAGAGGAAAAGATGGCAGCATTGCTGCTGCTGTAACAACAGCACGCAGCCATCTCTTCCCCTATCGATCCTTCTCACAAGAAGAAGCAGAATGAATGAAAGATGAAGAGCATGCAACTTCACAAGAAGTGATGAGAGGTAAAAGGATCGAACCCAAATCCAAATTGTGGGTCCTTTCGGGCCTGCGTGCGTCTCTGCCGAGAAAATCCGTTTGTAATTAATACTTCAGAGAATTATATTATCCAATTTTTCTTCTTTATTTATAAGTTATACGTTATAACTTATAACCAGAGGATTTTTTCCGAATTTTTTTGCCATTTAAAAAAATTGGAAAAAATTGGAAATTTATTCTCAATTCATAATTCAACTAATTATGCTAACTTTTTGCAAGAAATTCGCCAGATTTTCAATATCACAAAATTCAAAGAAACAGCCCCGGTTATAAGTTATAAACAGTGTTGTGCCAGTTATCAACATGCATATTAGTTGGATATGCATTATGAAGACATATCTGGAGTTTGTTGTATTTTCATTAATTGGCCCTACCCACAATTGGTGGATGTCTTCCACTATGATAATCATATCACATTATTATTTGTTTATGGCATTGATGTTGCAATGTATCCGCATCCACTCGTCAAGGTTAAAGGAACTTCACATATGAGTTCTACTCAAAAAGGGTTGAAGGGTGGAGAGAAAAGTTCATAATTTTCTCTCATTGTTGATTCGTTGTTTGTTAGTTGTGTCTCTTGTTGTCACGTTTTCTTGTGAATGATGTCTTTAGTTATGTGAGCTATTTTTGAGTTGTTTTGTGAAGGTAGATCAATGAGAGAAGCAATGGTAACATTAAAATTCATGGTAGCTTGTAGGTTGTTAGTAAGGAGCTTCAAAGTGTGTTGCTTCAAAACATTGAGGTCTTCATGGACTTTGCAACATTCCACAAGCATGACTAAGTTTTTACACCTCATTTTTTTTTATGATATTGTTTTCTAATTATTGGCTTGTTCAATACTCACACATGACAATCACAAGGTTTTTGCACTTTTTTTTGTTACCTTGCTTTTTGGATGTTGGCTTGTTCACTATTCACATACAACAACCACCCAATTCTGCACTTTATTTTTCTTTTATTGTTTTTTTTTTGTCTATTGTTGGTTTGTTCATTAATCACATGTGTCTACAAGCACCAACTTCTATGAGTTGTTACATTTTGAAGGACAAATTTTGTTCAATTTTCTTTTTTTGGAAACCTTTTATCTCATAACTTGAACATTACAAGTTGCAATCAAGGAAGGCCATCACATTTTCAACACCCTCATCATGTTTTTGGCACAAAATTAGGTTTTTTTTTCATTAACTTACTATTTTTCCATTTTCAATTGTTTGGATGTTTGCAAACTTTTTTTTTCCAATTTCATTTGTTAATGTTAGCTACCAATGTTTTGTGTTTTCATAAAGTTAGGTTTTGCAACTATGTATGTTTTTACAATGGTTAAAGACAACATTATTGTTGTTGAAAGTTTTGGTGGAGTTGATGACAAACTTGCTTGTGATGTGAATGTGAACTTGGTTGCCAACACTTTGGATATTGAAAGCATCCACTTGCAATGTGACAATGACTTGTTAAAAACTAATGAAATTCATTTTATAATTATAGAAACTCAAGTTCAAAAATGGAAAGCACACAATATTAACTCAATTGATTGGGGGTTATTTATTGTCAATAACAACTTGTATGTTGATATTGTGAACACGTGGATGTTGAGATGTATCATATACAAGTTTCAACAAATAGTTGGTAACATTTTAAACCAAAGTTTTGTTCACAAGGGGTTCATCAAATGTAATAAGGCAAATGGTATTACTCCTATGAATACTCATGTTGATTTTGCACATTCTTGCTTGGTTGCAAAAATAAAGTTGATACTAATAAAAAAACTATGGCTAAGCATGTTGATTTATATCATAGTTGACAATTGAAAAAGAAAAGTGTTAGGACATTTGGGTTAATAATCATGACAATTTTTGACTTCACAAATCTTTACAAACATGGTGATGAACTACAATAAAACTTTTTTGAAGACCCTACATACTTTATATTTGCAAAAGGTATAAGACTTTTTCCACATGCCCAAACATCTAGTTACACAAGTTCAGCATGCACTAATGTCCTCACTTTGTTTTTCCATCTCATTTAATTCATGTGAAAAAATGTTGCGTAAAATGGTTCAAAAGATCAAGGACTTGCATATGTTCCTTAACCTTGAAATTACAACCACAATTTTTGTTAACTTTCATTTCTAAATGTCTAGAGGTGTGTAAACACATTGGTGTTGGTCGTTAATTATATATTTGGATGAAGGTTGGACCCCTAGGCATGTTATTGTGAGACTATTTGAAATGCATAAAACAACTAGTAGCACCATGGCTTTGCAACTCCAAACATTGTTGGAAATTTTTTAACTAATCCATCATGTGATTTCTTTTATGAAAGTTGAAGGAGTCAACTTGGGATCTATGGCTATAACATTGCAATTTGTTATTGATTTCAAGCCTTTGAAGTTGTTGCAAGTTTATGAAGGTACTTGATTTGGGCATGTGATGTCTAAAATGTGCTATTATGCGACAAATGATGAAAAGGTTTTTATGGGTTTAATTTTGGTGAATGTGAAAGAACTTCAAGCTAATTTGTAAAAAACAACATGGAAAATAGTTAAAGGAAAGGGAGGTAGGAGTGGGAAAAAACATGCATTGAAAGTGGGAAAACAACACTAAAAGTTGAAAATTTCCATCAAAACAAGGTTTGCTAACAAAGTCATAATGTTTGAAGAAATGATGTAATTTAAGTAAGTTATTTTGTTATGGGAGGCAAAATACATTAATTTTGCAATAGTAAGACTTGAAAGCCCAAACATGGGTCGTTGCTAAAATGATCATTACCTATTTGAATCTTATGGTGAATGCATGAGTGATGAATCAATCCAAAGGTCATTTGGTTGTGATTTCATGCCTTAAATACTATAATTAACTTGATTGTGGCATTAGGGTTTGAATTGGATCCCTTTGTTGATGGGGGTGAAACATTTTATCAATTTGATGTTGAACTTCAATTCTTGAAAAAAAATGTGCAATAAGAGGTTATGAAGGTGATAAGACCCTTTCTGCAATTTCTTATATCATTTAATTCTTCTCAAATTCACAATATGTTAATCTTAATGTTGAATCCCCATTTCAAATCTTTGTGGGTTGTTCAAAATTATGTGGGGCACAAAAATGCAATATGCCTTATAACTAAGTATGATGTGAAAAAAAAATCCCCCTTCTAATGATAATTTTTGAATAATTAAACCCTTTGTGCAAGCCTAGGCAATTGTTCAATCTACTTTTCAAGGTGAAGATGAAAAGACTCACATGTTTGGTATTGAGGCATCCATGGAAAAATCTTCATGGGCATTGGTTATTAGTGAATTGTCTTTGTTTCAAAAGCTATCTATCCTTTCATCTATGTGTACAAATCCACTACTTGGTGTTTAACCCACAAGGGTCAATTTCTGAATTTAAGTTTTCTTGCTAAACAATTTTTTAAGATTTTTAAATCTCAAATTGAATTAGAAAGAGTTTTTAGCTTGGTTAGAGTTTTGACAATTTTAAAACACTATATACAAATGGAAAATTTAGATCAAATTATCATAGTG
>Ga0209208_10000388_pt1 | contig 55608 bp, 23 predicted proteins | sample S1TSphfallax_3_FD_187694 | JGI IMG/M metagenome (GOLD analysis project Ga0209208, IMG submission 187694) | Host-associated microbial communities from peat moss isolated from Minnesota, USA - S1T2_Fd - Sphagnum fallax MG (SPAdes) (version 2) | ecosystem: Host-associated > Plants > Peat moss >... | reverse complement strand
GATGCCCTCCTCCTCCTCCTCCTCCTCCTCCTCCTCCTCCATTTCATCAGTTTTTCTTTGGTTAGTTTTATTGGTGAGGTTAATGGAAAGAAACTGTGGTTCCTTTCCCTTTTTTTTGGTTTGTTTTTTTCCCATGGTGGCCTATTGTGTTTGTCTCACCTTCTCTGCAATCTAATTTTTCAAGTCCATGGTCCATGGATTTGTCTGTTTGATTCAAGCTCATGACTTTGTTGCAGCAAGAGAATTGGGCTGTTGAAAACAGATCAATGTTGACTCTCCTGCCTTGGTTGATTTGCAGGGTGCAACAGTTGTGGATCAGGCAGTCACTATCTCTGCTGCCGAAGAGTCTGACAGCCCTGCAGTGAGCCACCCTGCAGCCACCCCCAGTGAGCATGCATATGCTACAGAGCTTCCTGTAAGTTGTACTTCCTCTCTTTGTATGTCAACCTATTGAAGCCCTCTTGGAAGGCTTGTCATTGCTAAGAACCCTCTGCTACTGTGCTGTTGCAATCTTAATCGGTGATCCAAATTTGTGCAGCTGCTCCCTCCCACAACAGCAAACCGGGCACAGGAAGTTTTCTCAAACATGCTAGCAAAAGGTTTTGTCTTGGGGCACAATGCAATGGCCAGGGCCAAAGCATTGGATGAGAAGCATCATATCACAGCCAATGCATCACAACTATCTGCTAATGCATCAGCACGAGTTGCCTCCCTTGATAAGAAGATTGGGATCACTCAGAAGATCACAGCAGGCTCAGCAGCTATGAACCAACAAGTGAAAGCTGTTGATGAAAAATACCAGGTCACTGAAAAGACAAGGTCTGTCCTCATTGCAGCTGAGCAGAAGATCAACAATGCTGGCTCTGCCATCATGAAGAACAGATATGTTTTGTCTGGAGCAAGTTGGGTAACAGGGGCATATGCTAAGGTAGCAAAATCTGCTGGGGAAGTGGGACAGCGGGCAACAGAAAAAGCAACCATCTTTGAGACAGAGGAGCAAAAGCATGGGCAGAGTGCAGGTTCATCATATGAACCACAGAGTACGGATGGCACTTATACACCACCACCACCATATCCAGCTGAGAATGCTGCAATTGCCTTTAGTTCAGCTGCAGAGTCTACAAGTGGAAGATACCTGAATAGTAGTTCCCTTGACCACGATCAAGTCCCTTCTGCGGAACCTGCTAGTGAACCTGTGACAAAACCCCCACCAACTCAGGGTTTGGTTCTGTGAGCTGAGGTCTTCAAAGTTGTGATGTTTTCTAGGTGATTCCTTGCATGCAGGATAAAGAGCCTGGGCGGGGAGAGATAAGGGAAGATTATACATTGAGTTGCAGTACCCTTTACGAGAGATCAAAGTCTGTCATGTGTACTGTTTCTGTACATATTCTGACAGGCTTCAAGCTGTGAACTGGCAACAGTTGCTGTCGTGGAGCCAGTAGCCTTCTATCTATGAGGCTGTCAGATACCATATTGTTAAGTTCAAAGCTTGTGGGAAAGAGCAGCTTTGCAGGGTGTCTACCCTAACATGTTCTTGCAGACATCCAGCAGGTGTAGCTCAAACAGGAACTCTATGATCACATGCTCCTTGTCAGTTGTAATTACAGTTAGAGCGTTTCCATTGATCCTGCGTTGCAGCAGATTTCTTCAATCCTTGAATTGTGATCCATTGAGAGGCAAGTTTAGCGTACTTGAATCCAGGTCTAAGTTGCACATTCTTTCTTGTAATAAAGTGAAGGTATGTTTTCCTTTGCCTCATACAAAAGCAGACCAATAAACTTTGAAACAGTTGGGAGGTTTTTGGTTGTTTTTTGTTTTATCTCTCCATTACCTGGCTACTAGATAAGTCATTTTCTTGAGTTCTTGATGCATAATTCAGTAGGGCATGTGGCTGTCTATATCATGCAGTTGAACAAGGCTGAATTTTCCACCTTGAATCTTTGATCCCATCAAATTGACAGATTAGCATTGTTGCTTGTGCAAGACACATGTAAAGTGCTAGCAAAGGGTTCACAGTCTTCTTACTCCTACATTGGAGAATTGATTTCAAAAGTAGGTTTCTGATGCTGCAAAAGTTCATAAAATGCTTACTATATTCCTTATGTCATTGCCTCCTCAGAATGAGCAGTAGTTTCTTGAAGGACATGACCTTAAGACAAAACTGCAAGGAAAATTAGCAGGAACATCAGACTCTAAAAGTTTATCAAGCTTAGATCAGGAAAAACCACTGGGCGAAGTGAACAAGGAACACTACTACTAGCTGACAGCTGCGCACAAATCTACAAAAATGTAATCCCAGTTTTCCCACTGCTGTACAATTTCTCATAAGTTTATGAGAGCTCAAAGGGGCTTCCTCCTCAAGTGGTCATTACAACCACCTTAAGACAGATTTGGAAAACTCAGTAAGATTGTACAGTGTCCATTTACAATGTCCAGGAGGATCGAAGAATAAATGCAGGTGTTTGTGAGTGCTTGTTCAACAAGCAAATGACACCTGGTTGCAGTGTCAAACCATGGCCACATCCCAACTTCATGAAAGCCTCCAGCTCAACCTGCATTCTGGGTCCTTCACCTGGAAAAAAGATGTGACCAATGAATTTCTCAACTGTAGATAACTACCTTGTCAAAGCGAAAGAAAAAGAAAAAGCACACCAGGAGAAGTCATGCAGAATACAAGCGTATTTTAGGAGAATATGTTTTAGGTCCTGCTCATGTATTTCCCTTGATAAAACATAGATGTGGCCATATATTTCTCCTCTACATGTTTTGGTAACCAGAGAAATTCAGAACCTGACCTGTAATGCCCTCGCCAGATACAATGCTATCTTCACTTCTGTCTATGCTCCATGACTCCATCTTCAAGCTTCCGACACAGAGACCCCAATCAACGCTCTCCCCAATAGACCTTGAAAGACTGATGCCCCATTGCATGTCCTTCTCTGGCTTTTGAAACCAATCTGCTCGCTCCACCTGTGAAATATTTCAACAGTAGTCCAGGAGTACCCATGAATGCTCTCCACACAAAACAGATGTGAAAAGACTTATGCCTTGCAGATTTTTGTACCAAGCAGTTTTGCTACAGATTAAACTAAAATTGTGAGAAACACTGAAGGCATCATCATTGTGTTCAGGTAAGAAGTGACAGACCTGTGCCCAGCCTCCAAGGCTCACATTTGTACTCACATCTATCTTGCCTGCAAATGCAACTGACTGCATTGTAGTTCCAAAGCTCTTGGCACAAGGTAATCGAGAGCTCTCAACCTCTGCACAGGTTTCATCTTCCCAAATTGCTCTGCCAGACAGGCCGAGCCAGCGATCAATGGAGTTTTGTTTGGGGACAGGGCTGTCAAACATGGGACTATTAGTGAAGGATTGCCGAGAAACACTATTTGCAAGTGGTGGTTGCTGAGGAAGACTGTCAGCAATTGGTTGCTGCTGCTCATGAGCATGCCATGTTTTTGATAAAACAAAAGGTCCCATGTCCCTCCAGTGCAAACCCATGAAAGAAGGGAGCTGACCATTGGGCCAAAAGCGGTTGAGCACTGAAAGAGAGAAGACTGAATTCTCCCATGGCTCAAACATGAGTTGAGCAAGTGTGCTTAAACAGAAAGGTCTGTTTAAGCAGGAACTGTTGCAGGAGAGAGCTGATCCAGAGCCCCAGCGTGATAAGTATTGTGAAATTGATAGCAATGCATAGTTTCCTTTGAGTGAGGCTCCTAATGCTGGCCCATTGCAATGATTGTAGAGTTCTGGCCCTCCTCTGGAAACCTTTGTTAGAGCTTCACCCTGGAAGCACCACAGTTCATGCTCAACATCCAAAACAACCGCCAGACAGAGAGAGTAATCAATCATAAACCCTAAAACCCCAACTTTTTTTAAAAACTTGAGGTTTTGCACTGACCTGCAAAGTATTAACAATCTCAGTCATGTCATTGGCTTGAGCTCCTATGGGCGACACTGTAACTCTTACTTGATCTGTCAGGTGAGCTGAGTACACAATCTTTGTAACAGAGATTGGCCTTGCAGCCAAACTGCCATCCCCAACCGCATGTCCAGCTGAACACTGTGTAACCAAGACATCGCTCGTTCTGAACGGTGTCTCAAATGAGAATTTTACATCCAGCCCGGTTTGAAGGCCTGCTTGTCCAATAGCTGCTTCTGCATATTGGCTGCAGCTGTCTTCCATCAACACAAAGGCACCCCCAGCAATCACCTCTCCCTTCAGATGTGTCTGGAGAGCTCCTCGTGAACCTCCGACAAACTGTGTCTTTGAGTGGCTCAGGCCAATAAAATGTTCAAGCTTGTCAAGCCGCTCCCGGAACCTCAGGGTATCTGCAAAAGCTTCCCGTTGCAACCGCCTTAACACACCTGTCTGCAGCAGCAGAGATAAGGACTTGACGAATTGAACCGAGACAAATTCCTTGAAAAGCACTCACACCAAGCTATATTCAAAAGTTGAGTAGGACATACCTCTGAGCGTTTTGCAAAGGCATCATCACCAGATTTTTCTTGGAGAATCTGCAACACAAGAGCTGCTGCCTCAGCAACCAAAGTCTCCCTCTCTCTATCTTTTCCCCTGGACTTTCCATCTTGATTTGAAGTCTGTGAAAAACCTGTTGAAGGATAACATCGAACTGGCCTGTATCAAGGAATGTATGACAGGAAAGAAACATTTGTTCTCTTGGAGAGACATCACTCAGCAAAGCCTGCAGGTTTCATTATTGCAATGGCTGGTACCTGATGTATTGGCTGGTGCAAGAAAACTAGAAGAATCCTGTGTCCATGAGCTCTCCCTGGATGCTCTCAAAGGCATCTGTGCAGCTACGGAAGCTCCATCAGGATTCATATTCCTTGTGAGGGATTCTGTCTCCTCTCGGATACCAGTTCCCTTGGGCCTTCTTCCTCTCATGAAATCTGCAAAAGGTGCTTCTCCATCCATAGCTTCGCCCGCAGCTGAGCTCAGGGATGCCAAAAACATTTGATTCCTCATGTCTGTGAGAGGAGGAGAAGTTGCTCTTGAAAGCTGGAAGCTGCTTTCAACATCCTCCTGCTGGTTCTCAGATTCAGGAACCCAGTTGGGATAAAGGCTGTCACCACTCCCGGCATCAAAGCTACCACCCAAGAAGTCCCCTCCCCCTCCTTTGCCACTTCCAGAGCCTCCACCTCTGCCTCCTCCATTGCCACCACCACCACTGAACCCCAAGTCTTGAAAACTTCTGGAGTTGTGACAGAGATAAGAAAGCCAAAGATGATGCATCCCTTTCCCAACAAAAAACATGCACCCACCTGCAACTACAATGTGTCCTCTTCTCCACAGATTCCTGCTTGTAAGAGTCCCTTCCGAGCTGTGGTGGGGCGAGGACTCCAGTGGTTGATGCTTGCAAAGGCATTTGAATTCAGCTCTCTGAACATGCCCACTCCAATCTTTGATCCGTGCTACATTGTTGTCACATTTCCTGTTGTTGTTCCTTCTCATCAGAAAACTCGGAAGAGAACATGAGCTCACAAACCTGAAGCTTCTTCTGCCGCTATAAGAAGAATGTTCCACCAGTGCATGCGGACTCGACACAGGAGTCATCGGTCTTGCTGAGAGGCTAAACCCCATCACACAACACAGCATTTGTGCCACAGAGCTGATTGCGATTCAAACACCCTTCGGCTCATACACACCAAGCTTTCGAGCTCAAATTTTTTTCTTCAACACCACTTGCCAAGAAGCGAATCCAAGATTTGAGTTTCCAAAAATCGCTGCTCCGCTGACACGATGAATTGCAAAGGCATACAAATAAAACAAACTTCTTCTCGCCCACAACAATGCCTCTCAAGCTTGGAGGGTTAGCTTTGAAAAAAAAAACAGAGCCTGCCTTAGAGTTAGGGTTAGAGGACAAGACTCTTCAAAACCTCGTATCTTACGATTGCCACCTCCAATTCATTCGAGTCCAGTGTCGTTGCAAGCGCCTTCTCCCAAAGCTTTTCGAGGAAGCAACACAATCGCAAAGACATACAAATTTACGAAAAAACTTCTTCTACTCCACAAAAACAAGGCCTCTCAAGCCATGGAGGAAGCGGGAGCTAAGCAAAAAGAGCCTGGGTTAGGGTTAGAGTACACAGAACTTCAAAACCTTGTATTTGACGATTGCCAGCTCCGATCAAGTCGAGTCCGGTGTCGTTGGAAGCGCTTTCTCACAAGCTTTCCGAGGACATGCTACAATCCAGATTGAAACCAAAACCAAGCTCGTTAAACCCATATGAAGCTTGTCTGGGGTTACGATTCGTTTCACCTTTTTTCGACTGGGTATCGTCGCTTCGACCCGAAATTTCTCTAGTGTGTAGCCGACTTCATGACCGGATATACTCCCAAAATTTCAGCCGTTTTGACGATGATGTGAAGATAGAATTGTAGAATTCAGCTGGTGGGAATTCCAATGGAGAGAGAGTCAAGAGTGAAGGGTTTAAAAGAAACTCTACCAGATTAAAAATGAAATAGTAGCAAGATAGATAACAAATTTTAATTGTTCCTTATGAAATAAATCGGCCTCTCTATAATTATTTGAGCTTCATACTACTTCACACCACCCAGTTGATCAATTGGCATAAGCTCAAAATATTAATACATTACATTTTAAAATTAAAGAAAAAATTCTTATCCAAGATGGCAACATGGCGAGCAAACTTGGTGTTTTCAATGTGAGTTTTTGATGTTCCTATTGTTATTAGCTTCTTGTAATTTTGCTATTCCTTGTCAACATTCTTATCTTTTATTTTTGTCTTGTTCCCTCATCATTTTTTTTTATTTTTTATTTTTTTTGTCATTCTTAGTGTTGTTTGAATGTGTTTTTATTGTTGACCATGTGTAGGTTCTCCTTGAACCAAAACATTTCATCAATTTGAATCTTCATTGGAGACATTTGGATTGAAAAACTTTGGTAGGTCCATTGTTTCATCTTGGGATGCCCTTTAAGACATTGGCTTGGGGGACACTAGTAAAAAAAAGAAATACATGAGTAAAAATATAGGGTGCAATATATTGGTTGGTTGGATAAACATTATAAATTCATTAGTAAAAATATAAGGCACATTTTATTCAAAAATCAGTTTAATAATAATATTGGGTGTATAATAATTTGAAATAATAAATTATAATTAATATAGGGTGGTTTATATATATAATAAAAAATTAAATAATAATAAGATGATAAAAAATAGGTTGGACAATTATCTAATACCCTCTTAAAAATGGTCGTTTGATGTGCGTAAATTTTGAACTTTACACTATATGTTCTCCCTAAGGACATTGGCTTAACAACTCTATTTTTAAACAATCATAATGAGTTCAAATGTTCAAATGTTCGAATGTTAGATTTGTTTGGTTTGAAAATAATGTTTCAATGAAATGAATTTCTTTTATTACTTGAGCTCCACATTGGTGTATATTACAAAGGACAATCAGTTGATCAATTAATTAAAAAAATTGATTTCAATATGGCAATTAATTTCCATTTTGAATGAAAATATTGAATGACATCACACACAAATTGAATTGAAGAAAAACATGGTGCAAATTGGTGAAAAATGTTTGTGAACATGGTGTTGGGAAAAAAAAAACACCTTTGAAAAAATGCAAATTCAAAATTACATAATTCCATGCCTTTTTACTTGGGAATGGCTAACAAATTCTAATTTGGAATTGTCCAAATGATCATTATGACTTATGGAAGTTCTTAAAAAATTTAGAATTATTTTTTTAAATGTGAATTTATTTTTTGATTTACTTTTATACAAAAATATATAAAACTTCATGATTAGAATCTCAACCTTTTGAACATTGATGGTACATATTACATATACATTATTGGATTATCATTAAACTAAATTTATTTGGGAGGCCCATAGTTAGATAAACATGTTAGTTGACATGTGTTGGAACTCAAATTATAATGCATTTTCAAACAAAGTTGTATAACTACCACAAATTTAAAGAAAATTTTAAAATATTTAAGCACGTTGTGTAAACTTTCACATATTATAATTTTTACTTTAATCATTAGCCATAGTTAATAAACACATTTTAATGTAATGATTTCAAATGCTTGTGATTTCATGGGTGTGAAGTGTTACACACACATTTCAAAGTTAAATCATGAAAATTTAGATGAAATTATCTTAAGTTAACATGACTTAACATATTGATTTAATTCTTCAAAATAATTTTTTTTGGGGGGGGGAGAAAGGGGGTAGGTGAAAGGTGGAATCTTTACTAATTCTAAAAAACACCAAAGTTGAAGGGAAACATATTTTATATTGAAAATTACAAGGGGAGAAAAATGTTTACCCATTTCAAAAAAATGGTGATTAGAAGGGGCAAAATAAACTATTCATTCGCAAGTCATGTGTGAAAGTGACAATAAAAGGTTGTTAGATGTCAATTCTCACTATATTAAAAACATTTATGTTTAAAATGAGTTTATTAAGTCTAATTAATTTCATAAACATAATATTGATAAAAAATAATGTAAACTTGTCAACTTTGATTATTAATTGTTGTAATGGACATTTAATTTTCAATGTTGATTTGAACAAGTATGTTCTTTAATTTGGACTAAAAGTCATCCCTTAAAATATGAAAGCCATTAAGTTGGATTTTTGTAGAATAATATTTTAAATATTTTAATAGTTTATTTAATTAAGAAGATATTATTAATGTAATTTATTATACTATTTAATTTTTTAAATTTTCAATACAAACCAAAAGTTACCATCATGTTAAACAATTCAATGTTACCATTTGTTGGAATTGTGAACATTATGAAAATTAAAAAATATTAAATCCATTAAAGAATGTATGGATATAAAGTGTGGTTTAATGGATTAAAATACACCAAGATGTGCTGTTCTTTTCATATGAAACCAACTATTGAAATTTAGGATTCTTACAATTTGCAATCATGATACAAGTCAAAAGCTTCAATTATAAATGTGAATTCATGTTTCAAAAAATAAATAATTTACTATTTTATCCTTTAAGCCTTAAAGTTTTGTTGTTGCATGAAAAAGTGAAACATAAATGCACATAAATGTGAATCATGCATTTTAAAATAATAACATGCACAAATTTTTTTTAAGGTGTTCAAAACTTTGGCTTGATACATATAAGTTGAAAAAAATGTGATTTATGGCTGTTAATAGGCAATTGATTTAACCAGAATATTAAATCTTTGAGGAATGTACAATTTGAAATCAAGAATTAGACTTTGAACATGTTTCAACTACATAAAAAATGGAAAAAATGTATTTGAATTTTTTTCTTTTGGTGATCAACTTGTATGGTTTTTAATGTTGCCCATTTCAATTGTCAATTTATAATTATTGGTGAATTGATCACAAAATGGACCACTTTATGTTTTGAAACTATTTAAATCTCCTTTTGAATCCTTTAAATTAACTATATTAAATGTCCAAAGAATAATTTTTTATAAAATGAATCACAATGCCAAAATGTGTATTTCATGATTAAAACATTTTACAACTATTTCCTAGTTCTAATCATGTAGTTGTATTACATGTAGTCATTTAATTTACAATTATGTTACAATTACGATGTGACTATATTGTAACTACATCTCTACAAGTCATCTACTATTTACTAATTAACAACTTATTGATTATACACCCTTTTTATCCTAGTTTAAAGGAAAGGAATTGCTCCAATTTTTATTTGAGGAACTTTATAGGCTTGAAAAACATAATTAGTGCAAATGTATTACCTTGCGATTTTTGTCACATATTCTAGATGTTTAAAAAATGTTTAACAACATGTCTAAGTTTTACAATTGGATGATACAATATTCATAAAAATTCAATATTTAGTTTCACATAATTTGATTATATCAAAAAATATTTTAGAAAAATTTAAGCATTTCAAAAAATATATAATTAGTTTGCAAAAGGTTGCTAATATTTAGCAACAAATTTTTATTCATGAAATTTGGCTCAAGAAATTTAAAATTCTATCATGAAGTGATTTGGGAAGGTTTCTAAGTGTGAATGTAAGAAAAATAATAAAAAAACCAGATTTCTGTAGTTAGTTTGAAGTGTTTAGCCATGATTATAAAAGGTTGATTAAAACTTCTTTCCTTTATATTTAATTTATAACTAGATTTAGCTAAATTTTCCTAAAGGTGATTTTCCACTTTTCAATTACATAAATAAGTCCTACAAAACATGTAGTTGTCAATGTTAGGTATTGTGAGAACTGTGAGTCTTTTAGAAAAATCCATAAAATTATTAATTATATAACATTACATGATATGTTATAAATTAAATTATAATATTTAAACTACTAATATACAACATAAATAATATATAGACTACATAAAAACTAGTAAATTATATTTTTACTAAATGTACAATATTATATTTGAATAAATTGTATATTAACTTCAAAAATTTATAATATAGTTTCGAAATCAAATATAGTTTAAGATACAGAAGATATATATATATTTTTATTATGTTAACAGTAAGTTCTTTTCCATTCTTAAATTATGTGCTTTAATTTTTAATTTAAAAAAATATTCATTGAAATCTTATTAAATTACAAAATTTAATAATCTTTCTGGTTCAAGTAAGTTTCCCTTTTGAAAAAAATAAAAATAAAAATGTATACATCATTGAAAGAAATTTAAAACAAATTTAAATTATTAAAGATAACATTTGTGCAACAATTCGAATGAAAACTAGGTTAAATAAAATGGACCCCATTATTTTTGCACAACAAGCTTGGTAATTTGTTGGTAAAGGAATTGATTTCTATCCAAGGTTCAAACTTCAAAAATTGACAAAATGGTGGTTAGCAATGGAATGTTGACCAACATTTTTTTATCCCTAAACCACCTAGCCTAGGTGCATACCTAGTTACTTACATTAGTTTAACCTAGGTAATGACAAGTGTTAAAAACTCATACAACAAAATATTGAAATTATAGAATAATTTTTAAAATATTATTATTATAAATTATTTAAAAAAATTATATCATATATCTATTTTATCTGAAAATAATATTATATATATTATTTAATTTCATGTCTTTTATGAATACCTAATTGCAAAAGTCACAATTGTATCCATGTTTTGGCTTGAACTTGACCTGACGTGTGAGTAACATCTAAAGATCTATGTGTGCATATGATGGATGGGCATGTTCCATAGAGGTGCATGTCTCAAAACGAAAAGTGCTAGATCTAGTAAGGGAAGTTTTTAGTTTGAACTTGGAATAAAAGATAAAATCATTATGTGATAAACTACTTGTTATCAAACATCTTTGTTCATATATTTATGGAGCATTGGTTTTATTTTGATTACTTCCAAAAAATTTGCAACATTTTTCAGTATTTTCAACTATGGTTTGTGCATTCATAGTTTTGTTCAAATGAGAACCCATGGTCATGTTAAAAGTTGTGCTTCATGTAAATTGAAGTATTTTCTAGTCATAATTTGCAATGATCTTGTGATCTTTTGCCCTTGGCTTGTTGACCATTTTAAAACATCTTCTGATTTGAAGACACCTTATTCAACATCCTTTCTATTGATCATGCCACTTTCATTCCATCTTCCTTGATTTTTAAGCATTTTATACAGTAGATTAAAACTACTTAATAATGAGCCATGTCATTTTCTCCATTTATTTTATGGAACTCCATTGACCAAAAGTTAGTTTACCCTAACATGTTTGTCCTTTGATGTGCCCATGGTCATGTGCACATTGAAGACATGGCATATCTTTGCTTCCAGTTGATTGACTCTCATTGTGTGTCCATGTGATTATTATACATGACATACCATAATGTGAGTTGGGCCTAATTTATGTAAATTGTCATTGACAAGAATTTAGAGTACATTTGTATCATAAGTTAACACCACACAAACCAAATAGAATGCATCTTGTTTAGAAAGTTATAAAATTCATGGTGTTAATAATGCAATGCAAATTTTGTGACTTCTACACCATCTTCCAGTAGCTATGGTATTAAGGTTTAGGGTTTAGGACGATATAGGTCAAATTAAATTGACTTGAATTATTTTAGTAGTGGACTTGATTTTAATTAACATATTATAGTTATATATGAAGATATGTAACTATGTTAATATTAGAGCTAGGGTACCTATTTCATTCTTTTATTAAATCTTGAGGGGGGGGTGTTCACTCTTTTTTTTAAAAGTAACCATATTATTGGCCCATTACCAATAGTTTTGGAACATGGGGCACTCCCCAACACATAAGCCTAAATTTGCTTCCATTCACAAAATACACTAATTCAAAATCTTTTTTTTGGAATTGTTGTTTGTAACTAATTTTCAATTGCATGCAACACATACAAATGATTTTTGCCTTAGTTGCGTGTGACATCTAATTGCATGTGACATATTGTACATATGATGTACATGTATGGTATGTTTGTACTTTTCATCTATTCATATTTGTACAACAAGTTGCATATGTAACTACATGTGCAATGAAATGAATTGTTTTTAATGACATGCACTAGAAGAAAACTAAGTTTTTGTAACCAATCAACTTGTGACTATTTGTCACTATTTGTTGCTTGGAACTAATGTTGCTTATTTCTAAAACTATATTTTGGATTTGGTCATGCCTGCAACTATGTTCCAACTAACTTGCGGTTAAAGTTTTTTTCATTCTTTCATTTAGGCGGGTTTTAACATTTTTTCATCCAAAAAGACCCATTTATGTACCATTAGTTACAAATGTGTCCAAATGAGTCATACTAGAGGTGTCTTCAATGATGTGGTATCTTGTTTCAAGAAAGTTACCAAACTAACTTGTTCCCCAAGGGTGCATGTAGTCTCCTTCATCTGCTATAAGAAATTTCTTGGCTAGTTGTTCTTTGCTAGTTTTGGCCTAGGCTAATGGCAAGGACATAAACTCATTCATGCCCTTTGGCCCCCATTCACAATATATGGTAATATATTATGATTCACACTAAAATCTCCCCCCTTCCCCAAAGAAAAAATTGAGAATTTTGGGTTAAACATTATTTTTATTCCTAACTATGTTTGTCATTTTTCTTTTGGCCTAGCCTAATACCCCCTTCAAAGAGCTAATGTAACTATTATGGAGATGAATCGACAAAGGAGTTTTATTTGCATTAAGTAATAATAATTGATGCCAATGTTTGGTAGTTTAAAAAAAAAAATTGGTTATATTTAATGTTTTTCAATTCTTAATTTATAAAACAACATTTTGTTCCATTTTTTTTGTCTTTTTGGATTAAAAAACTTTTGGTCTAATTCTGAAAATAGGCTTTCGAGATTTAAGAAATCTAGTTCCATGCCCTTCTCAAAAACAATCGGAGCCCGGTCCATACTATCTTCTAGGTTTGATTTTGTTTACATGGCAACCAACTAAAAATAAATTTACATGTAATATTAGTTTTGTTCATTTAGTGTACAATGCCCAAAATACAAATTATGTACTAATTGTTATATGCATCAAATTAAAACTAATAACTTGCCTTGTTAAATATTGTTGCCCCTTTAAAAAGCTTACACCTTTTATAGCTATTATAGCTACAGAATTCTGACCGATTTATAAAAGGGTTGCAACTTACTTTAAGTTCAACTTTCAATTTTAGGAAGAGATCAATTACACAATCCAATTAAAATTTTTGTTTTTGCAAAATTCTGAACTTTTGTTCTAGATACTCTAGAACATGATAAAAATACCCATGTAAAAACTTACCCTAAATTTGCCAACACTAATTAGAACTAGTGTTTGGCTGACTTTTAGATTTTAGAAGAATTGTCATGTCCAATTCTTGATTTTTAAAAAAATTGCAAGACCTACTAATTTAGCTCTAATAAAAAATTTAGAAAATAAAACATGTTGGGTTTGGAGCTAGGTCAAGTTTTCTAGACCGTTGGTTTTGTAGTTTTGATAGTTCTAGATTTTCAAGAGACCCATCAATTTTAAATCTAAAGGCGATATTGATTTTTGAGGTTTTAAGACCTAGATCTAATATCCTATCTAGATCCTAGCTAAAACCCTACTTAGACCCTACCTAGGCCCTCCTTAAACCTTACTTAAAATCATACCTAAACCTTACCTAGACCCTACCTAAAACCCTACATTTCTGACAACACAATAATAGAGTGAATGCACACTACATTAGACCAAAATTTGCAGATGAAAAAATCTCCATAAGTCTTTTGTATGTTTTCACACCCTTGAAAGACTACTTGTAGATATGCAACAATAATTCATCAAATCCCACCATTATTTTTCCATTTATGCAAAGGCCCAACTAGATATCACTATTTTGCGCAAGTGTGCTCAAATTTAATAAAAAATACAATGTTCTAAAAAAAATGAAGTTCCAAAAAAATGCATCAATTTTCATCATAAACAAATCCAATAATTTTTCAATGAGACCTCATGTATAGATTTTTCATGATTTGGTACAAGGCACATTGAGGCCTTTAAAAATATTTTAGATTTAATATTTTTAAAAAAATCACATATAATACCATATTTAGCAAACCAATCCATGTGTTGCAACTTCAGAAATCCACCTACTTAAGCACATTTACTTAAATATGATCACATTTATTTATGTCTTCATATTTAAGTTAACAATTTAAAACCAATGTCCATTAGAAAAAATTGTGATATTGCTACACTCTAAAAGGTTTTTTTAACAAAATGTTGATGCAAAAAACTACATTGTGACACCAAAATTGGTCCAATGTAATGTGCATTCACCCAACAACCGATAAGAATAAAAAATAAAGCAACAATCATATGAAAAGAAAAAGCAAAAAAATGTAAAATTTTCAAACAAAAGAGGTTAGAAAGCCCCATTTTGAATGGTCCCGTTGGCATTCATGAATAATTACAAAAGGAACACAAGCAATTTATAGAATGGAATGATGGTCAAATGGTTGGAACCATTGTTTTTCTTTGGCAAATTTTTGTCACTTGCTGAATGCTTTTTGGAAATTAGTGTTGCAAAATTTGCCATATTTTGAGGGAAATTGTGAGAAGTCACCACATTTAGATTAGTGTGTGTATTCACACTTGGTGTTAAGGACTCTAGTGTTGAGCCCCTAACACCATGCTAGTCATTTAGGACTTACTCGTACTTACCATAAACATTTGATGTTAAGCTAACATTCACTTAACATTAAGCTATTGCCCATTTAACATTAGTTGCCACCTAGGATGCCACCTAGATTATCATTTAACACTCACTTAACTTCAAGTGTGAATGCGCCATAATAAGTGCTTCTTAACAACGGGGTCGAAAGTTGTGCCCAGGTTTAGGGTTTAGGGTTTAGGGTTTAAACCCTAAACCCTAAACACACATATTTGTTAGGTCTTCAAAATGCTTAAGTAGGTTGTAAATAGGGATTCATAGGTAAGAATCTGCCACGTGCCGTCAATTCTTCAGTACATAATAGACGAGGCCCTGCCCATTCCATGGCATAAAAGGTATGTAGTAGGTTGTAAAACAGCTTAGGTAGGTCATAAATAGGGATAGTAGGTAGGTAGGTAGGTAGGTAGGTAGGTAACAATCTGCCAGGCCTAGCCCCAGGGGGTCACATTTAGTAGGTCTGTATGGTAGGTTGTGAATTATACCTAGTTTAGTAAGGAAGCCAGACATTGCTGCATGTGGTGGAAGTTGGACCAGTGTTTTTTTTTCGGCAATTTTGTGTTATAGCCAAAGTGGTGATGATCCACAAGAAGATTTAGTCAAATTTGGCTATAAGCTAAATATGAAAGCAATTTTTATTTTTAAAAAAATTCTATATTTTTGGCTACCTACTAGAACCATGTACAGAAATCTGGAAAATTCTGATAAATTTTGGTCGGATTATGGCTATTGGAAAACTCAAAAAGCACATGATATTAGCACTTTTCTAATTTTTTAATATAGTAGTTTGGCTATATATAGCCAGCAGGAAAAAAAAAAAAGGCTGAGTTAGACTGCAACTTGGGTTTTGCCTTGTAGTTCGAGTCAACTCGCCACATCTCCCAGCTATTGCGTGGCACTTCCTGTGGGCGGATAGACTGTATAAAAATGAATAAATAAATAAATAGATAAATAACCCAAAAAATCACCAATTATTTATTTATTTATTTATTTATTTCCTGGACCATGGTGGTTACAAAACAGAAGCATTGAAGACTGATGAGGAAAATTTAGGATTTTTTCATTTTTTATTTCAAAAACTTTTCCATGGATAATTCTGAGTTTATCTAACTTGGTAAAACCCTAAACCCTAAAACCATCTCCGTTTCTGTCGCAACAGGCACGTCATGAAGCGAGTCTGCATCTTGGTTCGCATTCATCTTCCTGATCAATCAGTTTTTTGGAACTTCTGATCTCCATGCAGCTGCAGCAGCAAGAAAAAACCCATGAAAGATATTTTCCGAATGAATTCGTAGAATTTTATTTTTTTTTATTTTTATTTTCCTTCCCTTAAGAGATCATGACTCATGAGTCCCAGCTTCCTCGCCACCAGCTGTACCATCTTGCATCTTCTTGTTGTTGCAACTTCATCATGAACAAACTGCTAGCTAGCTTTTTACTTACTATTGCAAGCAAGCAGCTACAAATTGGCAACCTGCACACACTGCGAAGTCAACCGGTAGAACTGTCAAGCTCCATCGATCTCATGCAGCAGCAACCATGTCAACTCGCACATCCATGCAGCTGCGAAACTTGTACTCCATCTGTCCCTGTAAGCTGCTTTGTTGCTGCTATAAAAAATCAACTTCCCCCTGGCGTCCACCTTCATCTGCAAATGCCGCTTGATCCACTCCTCTTGTAGAACAGCGCCAGGATTCAGGAATTGATCTCTCTCTCTCTGCCAGTATCTCTTCCACAAAACAGTCAGGAGATTTCGACCCATTTGGAAGTGCTGCACGACTGCTTAGTGATCATGTTGGGTGTTTCTCGCAGCCGCAGCAGGGCCCAGTATAATAACTCGGGACCTCTGGCGCTGATGCTATCTCTTGCGCTTCTTCTCTCCCTAGTCGCCTTTGTACTGCCCGCAGTTATAAGCGCGTCTGCTTCAGATCTTCCTGCTGCTGCAACTCAAAACGATGAAGAGCCGACAGTTACGCGCAAACTGCTCCAGTCCGCGAATTCTGAGGTACACACATAAGATCAAGAATAGAAAATGATTTTGTCTTGTACAAAATGAAGTGGCTGCTGCGGCTGCAGCAATAATCTCCGCAGGTGCTGCAAATCTGTCAAACCAAAGTCGTCAAAGAGTGAGCTTGAGTACTACACTATAGTATTCAAGCGCACTAGGACCTGATCTGTAGAAAATCCTGTTTTTCAATGAATCCTGCAGTTTTGAATTCATTGCAAATCAACTCTACAGCAGCTGCAATGTCTTCAACAACTGTCGTCGTCAAGTCTGATCTTCACATATAATCTACATCGCTTTTTGTTTCGATAAATTGTAGCTGGGCTTTGGGAACTTGACCTAGCCGTGAGCTGAGAAGTGACAAAGCTGGACGGTCAATACTGGTGTCTGAGTTTGAAGTTGAAGTTGGAGCTAGCTGTGAGATTGAAAGAAAAATGATTGATGGGATGTGAAGTAATTGCAGCTGCTTGGTTGATGGATTTGAACCTTGTTGTGGGTGTTTTGCACAGACAACGAATACTGCGACGGACACTGCTGCAGCAGCAGTAGATGGGAAGAAAAAGCCGGGAATGGGCATCGAGGGACGTTATCGTGGTGCTCATCACCGTGGCAGCTATGGACGAGCTGGTCCTCGATTCCAGACAGTTGATGAGGAGACGACGATGAACCAAATCCCCGAAAGTGAAGAATTGTATCAAAATGGAGGATATGGTGGTGGGTATGGCGGTGGTCGGGGTGGATATGGTGGTGGGCGTGGCGGCTACGGTGGCGGCCGTGGTGGATTTGGTGGTGGGCGTGGTGGATATGGTGGTGGGCGTGGTGGTTATGGCGGTGGAGGATATGGCGGTCGTTATAGTGTGGAAGCTGGCGATGAATTCGTCGACACAGTTGCTGCAGCAGATTCTACCGATGTCGATGCCGAGGAATTGCAGTATCGTGGTGGCGGAGGTCGAGGAGGAGGATATGGAGGTGGTGGTCGCGGCGGTGGAGGATATGGTGGTGGGGGATACGGCGGTGGCGGATATGGCGGTGGCGGTCGAGGTGGATATGGTGGTGGTCGAGGAGGATATGGTGGTGGAGGAGGTCGTGGTGGATATGGTCGTGGATACTAGAAGATAAAGAAGAGAGTAATGAGAAGGCTTTTACTACAGCTTGAAGAGATTGAATGTGTGCAAATGTGAACAATCACGAGTATTCAATCCGTTTTTGCAAATCTGTACAGTTTTGTACGCTTTTGATGCTGCATTAAAATAAAAAAAACAGAGAAGTTTGTTTGTGTCAAAAAAAATGTGTGTTTGTTTTTGCACTTAATACTTTGGATTTTTGATTCTTGCTTGTCACATGCAGGCTTTTTCGAATTGCAATCCTTAGTACATTTCCCACAATATTGATGTGTTGCAGAATTTTGGATATAAATTTCACTTTTTGTTATTGCAATCCTTACTACTAAACTACACATTACATCAAGCATGTTTTCGAGGTTTTACATTACTTAAGCTCGTATAGGAGTTAAAAATGGAGTATGTTAATTGTCATCTGCTTTACATACTAAATTTCAAAATTGGTTTGAATTATTCTTCTTGAGAACTACTTTACTTGTGGTACAAATAGTGGGTTAAAATTTTGAAGATTGAGTGAAGATGGAAAATTCTGCCTTTCGCAATACAATCAGGATGAACATCTAACAAAATAATTTTCAATCACCACTTGATTTGCTGGAGTGAGAGAGAAAGGAGATGAAATACATATATTACCCCTCAATCTGAAAATATTTAGTATACCTACTGCACAAATTGTAATTATTTGTACAATCTCAATTGGACCTGTTGCGCATACAGCCAATGTATTCATCATCTGAGCTTGCAAGGGAAGCTTTGGTCAAGAGGTTTGCATTGAGAAAGAAAATGTAAGATTCAGAGAGAATACTTCTGGCAGTTGTGAGGATTGTCAATCTATTTCACTTCCTGATCTTTATAAAAGACTTATTCCTTAAACCCTAAACCTGTCCCTGATTCCCCGACGGATTGACAAACAAAACATTTTGCAAGAAATAATTGATGCAGAAAATCTCTAAATTCTATTAAATTAGCCAAGTTGGGAGAGGGTTTTTATATCATGTACACCCTCACATCCCAATATAATTTTCACTCTAGGTTTTAATTAATTTTCAATGAAAATAGGTGTAATAATCAATAACTTGCACACCATAACTCCAAACAATCGACACCAAGTCAGTACAGTTTTGTTCATTGAGAAGTTTTTGATGATAAGGTCCATAACAGAGCATAAAATACCATGGGTTGGACAGTTCATTATCACAAAACAAAACAAATTATTTCCCATTGTGGATAGGTAACATAAGCTATGTTGTTGACCCCAAGTGTGTATGCATTCAACACATTTTCCTTTCCAAACCCAGTGTTTTTTGTAATTTATTTACATTTCCAACAACAAATTTCACTAAAAATTCAATGTTTTTAACAACTGAAGTTTGAAAATGTATGAAATAACTTCATCAAATATAATGCAACAACTACTTTATAACATCCTTAAAACGAAAGTGGATCAGAATGTTGTAACCATAAATCCAATGTTGTTACCCTCATCTTTCACAAAAATTGTTTTAGTAATGTTTGGAATGGCAAAACCATGGTGTTTGATGTGGACCTAAACCTAATCTACATAATTAAATGTTTTTGCATGTGAAAAAAGGCCTATACCTTTCACAAATATAAAACACATGGTTTTGAAGAAATTTATGTTGCAATTCATGACCATGTTTATAAGGATTTGTTGAGGCAAAAAATGTCATAATCACGAACCCAAATAGCCTAACCCTTTTCTTATTTGGATGTCAATTCTAATTTGAATCAATGTGCTTAAACATAGATTTCTTAATTAATATTAACTTTCTTTGCATAACCAAGCAAGAATGTGCAAAATCAACATGAGTTTTCATAGAAATAACAACATTTACCTAATTATATTTGATGAGTTGTTTATAGATAACATCAAATCTTTGGTTTTAAATGTTACCAATTATGTGTTACAACCTACAAATGATAACATCTCAACATTTGTGGGTTCACCATATCAATAGGTAGGTTGTTGTTGACAATAAAAAAACCCCCAAACATTATGTGTTTTCCACTTTTGGGTTTGAATTTTTACAACTACAAAATGCAATTCATCATTTTCTAACAGGTCATTGTCACATTGCAAGTGGATGCTTCCAACATCCAAAATGTCAACAACCAAGTTCATGTTCATAAATAACTTCATCATCGACACCATTAACATTTTCAACAAAAACAATGTCATCTTAAACCATTGCAAAAACATATAAAATAACAAAACCTAATTGAAAAACCTAATTCAACGAAAACACAAAGCACCAGCAACTAATGTCAAAAGATGAAATTGGAAAGAAAACATTTGCAAATGTTAAAACAATTGAATTAGGAAAAAAAAAAGATCATGGAAAAAAAAACAATTTCATGCTAAAAACATATTGATGAGAATATGATGTTGAAAATGTGAAATCCTTTGTTGATCACAATTCACAACATTCAAGCTCAAGGACAGAAGGTTCCAAAGAAAAACCCAAACAAAATTCATCATTCAAAATGGAACAATGACTTACAGATGTTAATGCTTGTAAGTGTGTTTGATCAATGAATAAACCAATAGCTAGAAAATAAGGCAATAGAAGAAAAATAAAGTGCAAAAAACCTAGTGGTTATTGTGTGTGAATAATGAATAGCCTAAAAACAAATAGATAGAAGAAAAATAAAATGCAAGAACTTAGTGGCAACTATATGAATAATGAACAAGTTAATTGAAAATAAACAAAGTGTAAAAACCTAGTGGTGCTTCTTGAATCTTATAAGATGTGCATAAACATCAACATTTTCAAGCTTACACATTTAAAAATTCTTTACCAACAGCCTACAAGCTATTGTAGATGTTAACAATGCCATTGTTTTTTTCATTGATGATTATTTTCACAAAATAAGTAATGCACCTAACTAAAGGCACCATTCAAGAAGTTTGACAACAATGGACACAACTAATAGAAGGTTTGACAACGAGAAAAAAATTATGCGTTTTTCTTTCCACCTCTAAACCCTAAATGGGTGCATTCACAATAAAACGAGCTAGAAAGGATGTCAAATGGGCTTTGAAAATAATCAAGATTGAAGAAATATTTATGTTTTACCATTTAAAACCATGACAATCATGACAAGTCGGTCCTTTTTCATTTGTAAGAATGTAAAGGAAATTCAAACCAAAAATCCATTTGATAAAATTTTAAGTTTAAATTTTGATTTAGGACCTTTCAAAGTGAACACCTATCATGTTAGATTGAATCAATTCTGCAAAGGACTAACAAAAAGACTCATATATGTGAAGTTTTAAAACTTTAAAAATACAAAGAACTTTCCAAAATTTTAAAACTTCAAAATTACTTTACCACATATAAATAGGGTATAATGTACATGATGTTTTGAGAAGAGTTGTAATTTATTATACAAGAAAACATAAAAGTTTTTAAGATAAATTTTTGGTTATGATTTGAAATTGTTATCATTTTAAAAGATGGAACACAAATTTACAAGGAATCGATTTATTTTCAAAAAATTATATTTATTCAATACAAACAAAAGAAATGTCATCTACCTAAAAAATTATATGCATTTTTCATAACAATTTCCAAAAAGAATATTCAAGAATTCAATCATATGAAAAGGTTCTTAAGCAAAAAGGCATGCAATCCTTTTCTAAAGTAATGCCATTGGTTCGTTTTATTTCATGTTTCCCCAAACTTAAATAGTTGTAAATAACACTTTGAATCACCTTGGACAAGTTGTAAAATGAGTTTTTTTAATTAGTGTTTGACTGAGTAATTTATACCTAAATTCACTACAATGAGTCCTTTCCATACATTACTAGGAAATGCGTCCTAATTCACTCTGGGTTTCATTAGATTTTGAGTGAATTTGGACATTTTTACCTAATGAAATTGTTTAACTCCTCAGTGAAGGAGGGACCAATTGCTACGGACAGTGACTTGTTTCATTAATACCTAATGAAATTGTTTAACTCCTCAGTGAAGGAGGGACCAATTGCTACGGACAGTGACTTGTTTCATTAATACCTAATGAAACAAGGTTATTATCAAGTGCAATACAAATTTACCAAACCATTCATTTGTTAGTTAATTAACTAACCAGTATGAAAATCAATTAAATTTTAATTATTTAATATATAATATTATTGATAATTTCATGTTTTTTAAGCCTATTATTTATTGACATGTGTCATTACCTACGCTAGGTTAAAAACTTAGCCTTGGTAGGTAAGTAAGTAAGTCACGTAATCAACTTAAGCACTTATTTTAAGAATTCGATAGGAGAATATTAAGTCAACATACCATTGTTGACCACACACAACACCACCCATGAAGTTTGATCCCTTGACTATTGAAATGGAGGTAAACACCATTACCATCAAATCACTTCTCTTGTTGTGATAATATGTTACATTACATTCTATTTATCAAATACTTCATTTTAAACATTACAAAAACATAAAATTTGAAAATTCATATCTTATTGAAATTTTGTTCAAATGAAATGATTCGAGTTTACTTTTTGAAAAAATTCAATAATGTACATAATTACATTTATTTCTTTTTGAAAGTTTAAAATCATTTGAACAAAAAAAAGTTGAATATCATTATTCAATAACATTTCATTGACCATTATTTTGAAAAACAAAAAGTTTATAAATAGATTTTTTTATTAGTATAATAATACCACCTATGTTAAATTACTTTTAATTATTATATGACTATTTTTCATTAATTTAAATTATTTCACCCACATTATTTACGACTATTTATGGTTATTCTCAATTACTTTTGGTTATTTTAAGTTACTTTTGGTTATTTTAGTTTAGTTCACCTTTGGCTATTTTCAATTGTTATAAGTGTTTTTGGCTATTTTATGTTATTTTTTACTATTGTAAATTATTTCAATTTAGACTACTTGTAGCTATTATAAGTTATTTTTGGTTATTGAAAATTATTTCACCTTATGTTATTATTGGCAATTTTAGGTTATTATTAGTTATTTCATCTTAAGTTATTTTTGTTTATTATAAACTATTTCACCTTAGATTATTTTTGGCAACCCTAAGCAATTATAATATATGGCTATTAGTTATTTTTTTATTACTGTTATTGGTGGTTATTAATGGCTATTAGTATCTATTTTATTTGTGGCTATTAATTTTTTTAAATGGTTATTCTATTAATAGTTATTTGTGGTTATTTTATTAATGGTTATTTTATTATGGTTATTGGTGCTTATTCTATTATGGCTATTGATGGTTATTTTATTGGTGGATATTGGTGGGTATTCTATTAATGGCTATTGGTTGTTATTCTATTAATGGTTATTGATGGTTATTCTATTAATGGCTATTAGTGGTTATCCTATTAATGGCTATTGGTGGTTATCCTATTAATGGCTATTAGTGGTTATCCTATTAATGGCTATTGGTGGTTATCTTATTAATGGCTATTGGTGGTTATCTTATCAATGGCTATTGGTGGTTATCCTATTAATGGTTATTGGTGGTTATCTTATTAATGGCTATTGGTGGTTATTCTATTAATGGTTATTGGTGGCTAATATTTTAATGGATATTGGTGGTTATTCTATTAATGGTTATTATTGGCTAATATTTTAATGGCTATTGGTGGTTATTTATAAATTATTATTGGTGGTTATTCTATCAATGACTATTAATGGCTATTTTATTAATGGTTATTGATCGATATTCTATTGGTGGATATTGATACTTATTGATGGTTATTATATTAATAGTTATTGGTGGCTATTGTATTGGTGGATATTGGTGATTATTAATTGGTATTATATTAATGGCTATTTGTGATTATTCCATTGTAAGCCATTGGTGATTATTTTATTAGTGGTTATTGATGGCTATTTTATTAATGGTTATTGTTTTATAAGTTATTATTGGTTATTATATGTTATATTACAACTATTGTGATTACTATTGGTTTGCATGAAAAAAAAAATGAAAAGTTTAGTTGTATTTTCAACTCATGATGTGGTTCATAAGTGATTAGACACCATATGGCATCTATTTAACTAAAATTACAACTAAAAGTCATAGTTGCAAATGTTAATGTCTAGATGTGAAAAAAGTACATATGTTAGGGCCACTATAATTGTTGGATTTGGAGAGATTTTGATTTTTTTCTTAACTATGTTAATTAACATATTAGGGTTTAGGGTTTGTTAGGTTTAGAAACCAGATTTGGTGCACTAAATTTGTAAACTTAGTTATTTTGAATGAAACAACTAGCAATTCAATAGAATAATTATTTGTAAACATGGTTTTTGCACCTTACCTACACACATTGTTTTTTTGTTAAATTTGTGTTGTAGCCAAAATGGCAATGATCCATAGGAAGATTTTACCAAATGTGGTTACAAGATAAATATGAAAAAAAAAATTAAAAAAAAAATAAAAAAATAAAAAAATATATATATATAACTAATCCATTTGTAATATCAATTGCTTACTTCAATGAGAAAATCTATCAATTTTTTTAAAAACTTGGTCAATTTTGCCTATTCAAATTTTGCCTTTAATGATTATAATTAAGCAAGGTTCAATTTTTTGTTTTTGTTTTACATTCTAAAACTTATATTGCATTAAACAATATAATTGTATGTGGAAATTGTTGTTTATGTTATAACTTTCATGTGTAGTTTACCAAAGCTAACTCAGTGTTCTTCATGAGCAAGCGCCATACAAGTGGAACAACTAGTGGTCAAGGCAAACATTTCATTGTAAGATGTGGAGTAGTATTCGGTGTTGTTGATGATATGTTTCATGGCGTTCCTATTGGAGATGGTGTTTATAAGGTGGAGGTGCAAGGTGTGATGCTCCTAGAAACATCTTTGATGTTTCAAAATTCTAAAGATGACCCTCCACAACTATTGCTCAAGGATGTGAAAAGTCAATTCAGACTTTAGGAAGGTGCAAGTATGTGAAAACCTTCTCCTAATAATGTGTGGCATGCGGATTAAGGCCATGAATTTTTTTTGCATTATGTCATGGACCATGTATAAGCAAGATGAAATTTTCTTTGATTTGTAGTCTCCTTGTTGTATCTTTGTTTCATCAAATCAATAAAGTGAGATTAGTAGCTTGTGAATTTGATTACAAGAGTGTCCTCTCATGGTTTGAATTACTTGCATCCTCAATTTTCATTGCTTTAGGTATTATGATAATCTAGAATTTTATTTGCTTTGCAATTAATGGAGTTGCATGTGAATCTTTGTTTGCTATTTGTGTAGTGAAAATTGTCCATTTCAGGCAACTAATGCAGTCACATGTATGGTGCACCTTGTAACTCTTGTAGTCACATATGTAATTGCAACAATGTTATATTATGCAACTATTATAATCGCACATATGACCCCATTTCTAATTGTATGGATGTTCTCTTAAGATGCCACGTGTATGCCCATGATGGATTCAATATATTTCAAGATCAATGGCTATAGATTTTAAATGAAAAAATGTAAATATAGATAGAATATATTTAACTATTTAACAATGTCACATGGCACATTTATAGTTAATTATTGAAACCATTCAATGACACATGGCAAAATCAAGGTCATAGGCACAATAATCATAACATTTATTATTTATTAAAAATTAATTAAAGATAAGATCTATGAACACATGTACATCATCTGACGTATATTCCTTACCAAATTGTCCCATAGATTTTTGCCATGTGGAAACATCTTAGCCATTGTAGATGATGTCATTTTATTTATATTTTTTAAAAAATTAATTCTAAAATTATTGTGGATTACGACATGTACATCATTCGATGACTAGTTTATATTTGATCGATCAATGGATTTCTACCATGTGGAGACATCCTAAGTAAATATGTATCATCTCATGGTGTCATATGTCACTACTAGCTTAAGTCATAAATGTAGTTGCAAATGATTATGCCATGTCATTGTATGTGACTACACATATTAGTTGTAAAAGAAGTCGCAAATGAGCACCCCATGTTGGCAAGATGTTTGTTGGATGAAGAATTTGTGTAAGTCACAAGTCAATGCAACTGCAATTTCAACTTGTTGCCATGTCATGTCTTTTGCAACTAGAATCTTATGGGACTTGTCCAAGGTGATTAGAGGATTTTGTAGTTGCATATGCCTTTTACAACTAAAACCTAGTCAAAATCCTAATTGTTAATTTGCAAATTCTTTGTAGTGATTAAAATCATTTTCTAAATTATCATTTAAAAAGTTAATAAGTAGGTAGGAAGAAAATAGGTTTAGGTAGGTTGAAAAACGGGCATTTAAATACATAGGTGTTAACCTAGCCTAACCTATCTAACTTAACTTAATTTCATTAAATTACTTTAGTCTAACCTACCTACTTTAGCCCTCTGAGCATGCATATAGGTTGCAAGTATAATGAATTGAACCCCAAACCTTCACAATAGTAAATCAAGTCTTTACCAATGGACTAGACCATCAAAGGTGCAACTTTTGTCAAGTTTTTTATTTCACATCACTAAACATAATGGTTAAACCTAGGTGACAATTAGTGACTAAAAGTAGGTTAAACATAATGGTTAAATCAAGTGGCTAAACTTAGTGATTAAACTTAAAGATTTAATGTAATGGTTAAACATAATGGCTTTAACCTTAGCTAAACCTAACTATGATTATATTTAGTGGTTAAACATAGTGGCTAAATCTAATGATTAAACCTTAGCTAAACATAATGATTAAACCTTGGTTAAAAATAGTGGTTAACTAGGTTAAACCTAATTGCTAAATTTAGTGGTTAAACATAATGGTTAAACTTAAACTAAACCTAGTGGCTAAACATAATGACTAACCTAGGTTAAACTTAATGGGTAAATCTAGTGTTTAAACATGATGGTTAAATGTAAGTTATATTTAGTGGTTATACTTTGTGGTTAAATTTAGGTTATACATAATGGCCAAATTTAATGGTTCAACTTAAGCTAAACTTAGTGCCAAATCTAATGGTTAAGCATAGTGATTAAATTTAAGTTAAACCCAATTATTAAACTTAGTGGGTACACTTAATAGTTAAACTTAAGTAAGTAAATGGATGGATAGTTGGCTAGATAAGATGTAAGTAAGTGGGTAGGTAAGTAGGTAGGCACAAATGTAAAATTATAAATAGATAGGTAGGTACATAAGTAGGTAAGTGAAAAAGTATAAATAGGTATGTAGGGAAGTAGCTGAAGAGGTATGAGTAGGTAGGTAGATATGTGGGTGGGTGGGTGGGTGGGGGTAATAGGTAAATAAATAGCAAACTAAGTAAATAGGTGGGTAGATAGGTAAGAGGATGATCCATAGGGTAATAGATCATGTCGCATTCGTTTAAAGATCATTGGCCATTTTGATTAAATGTTCAACTTGTTTAAAAACCATTAGTCATTTTGACTAAAGATCATTGGCCATCTTGTTTAAATGTTCAACTTGTTTAAAAACCATTGGCCAATTTGATTAAGGTTGTACAACTTGATTATATGTATATAGTCAAATAAACCATTATAGTCAAGTTAATCAATCAAAAAATACATGTGTCATTCAAGGAGGGTTTTTAATCAAAATGTACAAAATAATCAACTTGAACCTTTTAAAAAACCATGATTTGTAGTAGTGTCAAAAGTGTCTTTCAAAACTTCAATGGCATGGAAGTTGTCATTTATTCTAACAACCAAAGATTTATATTCCACAAGGACCCTTTTTACAATAGACAACATAAAGGTCCACCTAGTTTTTACATTATGAAATAGTTTGTTCCCCTTTATCTCCAAACATTTGTGCAAGCTTGCACTATTCAAGGTGCTTCTTAGGTGAAGATTAAAAATAGTTCTATGTGGTGTGCAAAAGACCTTTAATTTTCTACACCAATAGTTTTTCTTAAAATTTTATAACAACAAGGTTTGTTTAATGTGCAACAAAAATGGATAACAAGCATGAACGGAAATACTCTTTGGTAGATTTGTGTTGTCACATCACTATGGACCCCTATAAAAACAACAATAGCATCATATTCAAAACAAATCAACTTGTGGTTAATGTTTTCCACAATTAAGCCCAAATAGACTAGTAAGGAATTCAAGATCACAATAGTGTGGTTGTCACACCACCATTAACCAACCTTTCCAAATTCAACAAAACTACATTTGAAGTCTTCCACAAGGTAAACATGGGTGTTAACCCAAGATTGATCATCAACTATCATCACCTCATCACAATTTACAACAATGTATTTCACTACATGAATTATAGTTTTTGTTGTAGTGCCTTAACAATGCAGTGTTGAATGTCTATAATCTCCCATTCATCATTATTGTTCCTTTTTTTTTGGGGGTATTTTTCACCTTCAAGAACTAAGACAACATTTTCATGGCTTCATTAGTTAGTTAAAGGGTAACATTATTTTACAAGCCAAAAAATGGCAACAAATTGTTTAAAAGATTTCTCTCCCTCTCTCTAACCACATTTCCCATATCAACCATGTTTGCAATAAAATATCTTCTTCTGTTGTAGAATGGGTGATCATTTGTTGCATGTTGTGATTCCATAGACATGTAATACTACCCGTAGTGTAGTTAAGTTTTGGAACCTTGCATTTCATCACTTAGTGTGCTTTTAAAGGTTATCGAATTTTGGAATTAGGTGTTTTTTTTACTTATGCATACAAACCTAACACCTCACCATGTTCACTTTCCTATTAGAACCAACCACAACTTCTACCTATGAAATCATTATTGCCCAAACATCTTGAAAAATAAAATAAATCTTCCATTCCCTCAACCTTTTTTCTTTCCCTCCCTCGTTAAACATAGGCAATGTGTATAGATGTAAGAACTCAAAAGCAACAAACACAAGAAGAAATCTTGTCCTTTTTCACCCCACACATTGTGACTATTATTTGATTTAACTACATTTCAATTACATTTATCCATTTTAATTTTGCAAGTGACTTGTCGCATTAATTAATAATCAATATTGTTCATAGTTGTTCATTTATTATTATATTTTGAACCCTATTTTATTTTTTAATAATTTTAAATTGTTGATGTGGAAATTGAAGTAGCCTTTAACTTTATTTACACAATGCATTATAATGGGTTAGAGATTTTTTTGAAATTTCTTCAACTATCAACATGGTACATGAGTTGAACCATCAACTTTTAACATGTTGAAACTATTATTCATGAGTTGCATTTTACACTTATCATAATTTATTAAAACACATGTAACAATTTAAAACCCCACATTTACATTGCAACAAATTATAGTGATTTTCTTCACATTAATTATCAACATGTGTACATGATTTAAACCATTCATATCTAATATGTTAAAGCCATTACTCACAAATTGGATCTTGCATTTATTAAAATATATATTTAAAATGCAACTCAATGTTTTGTAATTATATTTGAATGGTTTAATGATTTTTTTCACATTTCTTGAACTATCAACATTTATACATGAGTTGAATCATCCACTTTGAACTTATTGAAACCATTATTCAAATATTGCACATATAACAACTTAATGCCTCACATTTATACTTGAACAAGTTAATGAATGTTTTCACGTTTCTTGCATTATCAACATTTGCACATGAGTTAAACATTCACTTTGAATATGATAAATTCATTACTCACAAATTGCATTTTGCATCACCACAATGTTTTGAAATGGATGTATAAAAACTAGACATGTTTCATATTTATACTTGAATGAGTTAATGATTAGGTCAAATGTTCATACATGCAAAGTTAGGATGCATGCAAGCCTCTAAATTACAATTATGTATATAACTCTTGTACATTTATGTAAATTAAAGGGTACGTCTTTCCCTAGATATTTTTAGGCATCATATGGAAAAGTTTTTTATTACAAATGTTCATGATGTTGCATCAAAAACCCCCATAAATAATCCCTAATGTTTTTTGCATTTTTTTTTGGTGTATGAAAAAAACAATCCATGTTTTTTAAAAATGATTTTTTTTTTCATTTTCTGAAAATATATTATGATTTAAGATTTTAATTATTGTTATTTTTATAAATTATCAATGTTTTTTACTTATTTTTATTTTAAATATGATTTATCTATTTTTTAGGGCTTGTTTTGTTATAAGTTTATGGTTAAATATTTAGAGGTGAATTTAAAATAAAGTAAATGAATGAATTACAAATGGTTATAATCATAATTACATCAATGATTTAATTTTTTTTTTTTTCAAACTCACAGTGTTATTTAAAATCATCCACAAGAATATTTAAGCATGTTTTGGCTATAAACCATGTATATGGAGGTATAAATTTGTTAAAATACTTTCATATTTTGGCTATAAGTTCTAGAACCCATTGTTGAATTATATTATTAAAAAGAAACATTGGTTATTTTAATTAAAAAATCATTTGCTGATGTTGATGCCTTTTTTATGTTTGCAAAATGATGGAAATTCACCCCAAAAAACATATTTAGTTACATCAATTATATTTACTTTAATGTTTTTTTTAAAAAAAATTATAGTGATTTCAAATATTGAACTTAAAAGTTTTCAAATAAATTTGATTCTAGAATTGTTAATGTGTTTAAGGTCGATATCATTAAAATTAATTTTAGATTTTAATTCATTATGAGTAACATTTTTTCTTTCAAAATTTTGGCAATTATTTTTTTGTTTACATTTTTTTGTTGAAGTTCCACAAATGTTTTCCATTTTTTTCCCAACAAGAATTGCCAAGTTAGGAAATTTTGAAACTAAAACTAACATGTTGGTTAAGGGGGAGGAGGATTAATCCAACTATTTAATTCCAAAATTTCATCAAATTATGTTACTTTTATTTCTACAAAGGAAAAAAAAGTAAAATATCTTTTTACATCATTAAAAATAAAAATAAAAATTGTGATTTTTTTCAAGTTGTGTAATTAATAATTTTTATTAATGTATGATTCACGTTGTAAAACAAATATAGTATTGAAAATTAAGTGGCTATATTGACTACTTAATTCATTTTTATTTTTGTGGCCAATTTTTTCCAATTTAAAGGGGCAACAACATCAACAAAAGATTTTTTTGAAAGAAAAAAATCAAATTGTGTCAAATTTAAAATATATATGGTTAATGTTTTATAATAAAATATAGTAGATAACCATAATATTGAAAGATTTAAACAAGTTTCCAACTCCACAACTTGTCTATAACCAAATGTGGCTAAATCTTCTTATGGATGATTACCATTTTAACAACATTGCAAAAATAATAATAAACTTTGTACCTAATCATATTGGGGAAAATAAGAACTTGCAATTTTTCAAAAAATGGACATATTTTACATAATGGAATTAACATTGTTAAAAATTTAATGAATGCATTCTTAAACTCACATTGAATTCATAGAGATTGTAGGCTAATTTAAACAAAAAAAGACTTGTAAATTTATTCATGACATGTTAGTTTAAGTTTTTTAAAAAAATTATATTTAATATTCATAAATTATAATTTTTTTTTGGAATAAATTATTGAATAAGCTTCAAAATCATGTTTTCATTTATAGCATTTGAATAGATTTTGAAAAAAAATGTATGCTAAAGTTTGAACTTCCTAAACAATTCCATGCCAAGCATAATTAAGTTAATTTTTTTCTTCTTAATTAATAAAATTTTGAAGGGGTGTAGTGGTTAAAACCTCGGTGGTCTTCCATGAAATCTTAGGTTCAAACCTTAATGAATGTGTGCATTAATGTTATCTCATATAAATGCAATGTATCAAAATGTACATCACGACAAATGATGTCAAAATATTTTATTAAAAAAGTGAAATCACCGCATGTAATATTGTCATGATGTGCTAAGAAAAAATAGAATTTATGATTCCATGATCCAACAAAAAAAATCGAAAAAACTAAAAAACATCAAAAACATTTGTATGATGATATGGCACTTTATTCCACATCATATTAATTTGAGAGCTCATATATCCATGTTGTAATTTTTAAATAAAAATTATCTAATGTAACTTGTGACTATTCAAAACAATTAAAAAATATTTCATTAAAAATGTCCTAATCAATTAATCTTCTTTGACCAAAACCATACAAGTTGCATATTAATAAGTTTTGTCCCATTTCCCTTAAAACTTATTGAATATGGGTAGTGGAAAATGACAAGATTTTTCTTGTGAAAAAACTCATGACCACGGGCCTCTATACCAACATTGCATTTTATTATAGTGCAACCAAATGTGTTGTAAACAACAAAACCTTGAAGCAATGTTGATTACAATAAGGACTTTATAAATAAAGGAAATATATCTAAAATTAGTTGGGAGCTACAAAGGCACCATGGTGCATTGACTCAAGATATGTAAAAGCCCAAAACCCTAAAGCTTCATTCAAAAAATGCCTTGAACCTTAAACCATGAGAAATTACAAACTTAACAAAAATCTTGACTCACTTGAAGTGCAAAGGCCTAAACCTTAAAGGTTAAGAAGTTATTTATTAAGAAAACAAGAACAATAAAAGAACTTGAAACTTACAAAATGTTAAAACTAGGAAGGCCAATGTAGTCATTTGAATAAATGTTGGTCTCATACAACAACTTGAAATTCATGTGTAATTGCATCAAAATGCTCTTCCATCACACTGAACCTACATAATGCATAAGCATAAACTTCAATGACAAACTCAAGAAAAACAAACCTTTACAAGTTGTGCAATTTGTACATGACCAAGTTTCAACATCTTTTTTGTGATGAAAGGGGCAACCTAAAAAATCCAAAACACATTTGACAAGCTTGTGATTTAAAATGGCAATGATATTTGTTTGGTAATTGAAGCTTTGGCTACAGGCTTGATAACTACATTGAATGAGCACAATTGGGTGAACCCATCCTTGGGTGGTACCATTAGAAACCACCTCAAAGAATGCTTCAAAAATTTAAAAAAACCAAATAATTTTCATAATTATATATATATTCATGTTTATCAATTTCATGCATTAATATATGGCTTGAAGTTTATTTGTAAATTAAAAGTTTTTAAAAATTAAAATTTTGTATTTTAAATTAAAATGACCCCCTCAAAAATTAATATCCTTAATTTTGGACATTCATGAATAAATTATAATTATTCAATTAATTTCCTAATATAAACCTTTAAAAAAATAACTTCCAAATTACGTTAGGAAAAACATTCCTAAGAAAAATTTCAAATCATGTTTCAGATTTGTGTTCCTAACTAAAAAGTTTAAGGAAAAAAACCAACGTTACATTCCTAAAATGTATTCTAAATGTAATGATTAAAAACATCAAAATATAATATTCTTAATATTATTGACATTTCAAAATCTATGTAATCATTCAAAAAATTTATGAAAATATTTATTTAAGTGTGTCCTATGATTTTTCAAAGTTTGATGGGTCCAAAAAAATCAAGGTGTGATGTTCTTAGTGGTACCACCCAAGGATGGGCTTGCCCTATCACATAGAAAGTTTCATTAAATTTGTGATTGATGAATAAAAATGATGAAAAGATTTTGCTGATGAATAACCCTAAGGTCACATAATATCCAATGATGGGTTAACCTTAATTGAAAACCTTAATAAACTATTGAAATCAACATGATTTGTTTTAGGGTTTAAGTAATGGTTGGTAAGGCCTTTCCTATAGTTAATGTCGCAACCCCACTTTTGGAAGAGTGTCAGGATGACACTTACACTCCCGAAATGGGGACTTGGGAGTCCTTTGGGACTCCCAAAGCTTCAGAGTTCAATTGTAGGAGTCAAAACACCTCGCCGGGAAACATTCCTTATATCATTGGAAAGCTATCAAAGTGTAGATGTCGAAAATGGCCTCGCATGAGCCATTTGGACATTTGCAGCACAAGTTATGGCAAAAAGAAGGGCCAAGAGTCAAACTGGCAATTTGATTCCCAACCATTAAAAGTCGGGAATCGACCCGACCCCGATGTGTGCAAGTGGAATGCGACACACCGTTGGAAAGCTCTCAAGGAGAGCTATAAGTTTGCTTTAGACCTCATCCCAATTGGAGGTCTAAGCAAAGAGTTATGAACTCGCAAAGTCCTGGGAGTCCAAACCAGGACAATTTCGAGACTCCTCCTTAGGAGTCGTAAGACAAAAAGCCATTCGGATGTAGGTGTTGTAGAGAAATGTAGAGAATACTATATGGGAAAGGTGTTGGCTTCCCCTGAGTCCAGGCCATGGTGAGTCTTGTGAGTCCAGGGTTGCCTGTGGCTTGTCCTAGCACTAAAGGTGCTCCAGAATGTGAACTAACCAACTTGTTTGTTGCAACCCCACTTTGGGCAAAGTGTGAGGATAAGACTCACACTCCCAAAAGTGGGAATTTGGAGTCCTTCGGGACTCCCGCAACTTTAAAGCTCAACAGTAGAGGGCAAAACACCTTGCCTTGAGGTGTTCTTTATACTGTTGAAAAGGTCTTGAAGTGTAGATGTCGAAAATGGCCTTGCATGAGCCATTTGGACATCTGCAGCCCAAGTTATGGGCAAAAGAAAGGCCGGGAATCAAACTGGCAGTTTGACTCTTGACCACTAAAAGTTGGGAATCAACCTCTTCATGACGTTTGTAGAAGGAGTGCGATAAGGCATTGGAAAGCTCTCGAGGAGAGCTACAACTTTGGTTTAGACCTCACTACAATCAGAGGTTGGAGCAAGGAGATATGAGTGTCCAAAGTCTCGAGAGTTCAACCTGGGACAGTTTCGGGACTCCTCCTTGGGAGTCCCGGGAAAAAATGCCATTCGGATGTGACTCCCGCGGAGTAACGCAGAGAATACTATACAGGGGAAGGTGGTGGCTTCCCCCGAGTCCGGGCTGTGGTGAGTCAAATGAGTCCAAGGTCGCCCGTGGCTTGTCTCAACACCAAATGGATGCAGAATGAGTTCTAACCAACTTGGGGTTGGTTTTGGATGCAGGATCGTGTAACAACATAATTGTCCCTCTTCCTAGTCTAATCCCGAGACTTCTAGCACGCCCTTCTTACCCCCTTTAGTGCTAGAAGTCGGGAGCGGCCTTCAAGTTGCAACTTTCCACAATTTCACATACTTAGACCCTCAAGTGGGTCTAATAAAGAACTTGGGAGCATGTCATTGTTGGTTGGTTTGATGCAGGTTCGAGTAAGTAATTAAAGCTTGTCCCTCGTCCTCATCCCATCCCGGAGCTTCAACACGCCCCTCTACCCCTTTTAGTGATGAGAGCTAAGAGCGTGCCCCAAGTTCCAAATAATTTTGTTGTTTGACTGACTTAGACCCAACTTGGGTCCAACAAGGAACTTGGGAGCGCGTCAGTTAGCAAATTGTCAAAATTCCACAAGTGAAAAAAATGTTAGTGTGCACCCTAAATGCGTCACCTTAAAAGGTGTCATTAAGGGGTGAAAATGTAGCCCCTAAACATTACCATCCCTAAGAAGGTAATGTCGAAGGAACCAATTCAACTTCTTACTTCCAATAAAAATTACTATCATTTATTAACTTTTTTACATCTTTTTGTTATTACACAACTCATGATTAAAAACTAAAATTTTCTTTGTGAAAGTATGACAAACTTACTCTTCTTTTGGCTTGGCTTGTTGACAATAACTACCTTCCTTGTTATTGAACTTTTAAGGGAGGATCGAGGTATGTTGAGTTAATGTTTTATCTTACGATGTCTGGTTGGGCATTGAGTCCTACATGTCTTTTTCTATTTCTCTTGGACATAGTACCTTCCATTCCTTACTCGATTCCCAATTTCCCATAGATACCCTCTTTTCAATCACACTCTTAGTCTCTCCTACATATTATCCTTTCTTTAGGATTGTGCCACTTCATTAGCCAATAGGGATAGTAAGCCCCATGTCTACCTTCAAGAACCAAGTTTTGAATATTTTTAATTACTCTCCCAACCATGTTCAAACTAAAAATTCTTCATTTGTCCAAATTAAAAAATATTAGGCACCGGTCTTATCTTTCAAATAATATCCCAATTATGATCCATGGCATGGTTGCCAAAAGTTAAGGGGTGAAGATGTAGCCCCTAAATGTTACTAGGAAGGTAATGCCAAAGGAACAAGTACTTCCAATGAAAAATATTATCATTTACTAACTTTATTACAACTATTCAAATAATAGTAAAAGCCTTATGCAAAGATAAAATGAAGAGGGTAGGGTTTGTCATTTAGGGGTAGACTTGTATTGTCCTAAATGTAGCCCATTTTAGTAGTGTAAGAAGAAGAAAGTATAAAAAATAACCGAGAAAAATAAGAGGGACTAGGAAGTAGTTACCTTTTAGATCTCTATAGTACCTTTAATACATCAAAATGGTGTCCAATGGGTTTGCAACCCTTCCATAACTAACGTCTAACCTTCTTAAGGCCTACAAACCTTCTAGTGGTGATGCCTACCATTTGCAGTCCCTTAGAAAGCCTTCTCAACGTTGGTTACCATTTGTAGCCACTACAAATGTCCATGGCTACTTCTTATTGTTTATAGCATCCCCATTTGACCTATAGGCTTCGACACTCAAGTATTTTCCCTTCCTATTGTAGCTTACCATGTATTGACTCCTACCTTTTTGTGGCAGCAAAAAACGTCCTACTCTATAAACTAAAACATAGTGTACATTATCACTACCTTTTTAGAAGAAACACAAAATTATTATATGAGATGTAAACAAACACTACGCAAACTTAAACTATACTACCTTCCTTCATATTCTAATAAAATAGACTCACACCAAATATATTAAGATCCTTCAACCATTTTCCATTGAATAGCACAAATACAATACATTTCCAAGTTACTCTCCCCTCTTTAGTGTCACACATTCAACCCTCTCCAAGAGAAAAAGAGAGAACTTTCATATTTTAGAATTCCAAACTACAACTCCATCAAATGCCATAGAATCCCTCCAAATCCTCCTTTGATCCTCCTTCACAAAACCACACAATGCCCACATTGACCCTATGAAAATAGGTTCTTATTCTAATCCTTCTTAGAAATATCCTAGGTGATTGGGTGAATTACATCCAACCACTCATCAACATGAACTAATTGATCCCATTAATTTTATCCCTTTGGTAAGAGATGGTAAGTCTATCACTAATAACTATATAGTTACTAATGCTTATGGCACTAACTAGTATAGAGATTTTTTACATTTTAACACATGCACTAAGAGGTAGAATGTGCCTCATGTAAATTTTTTTAGGGAACATTTTTTTGAAATAGTTCATTATTATTTTCAAACAATGGAATGTCCCTTAAAATGAGCACTTCCTTCTTCAAGAAGGCCAAAATTTAGCAATTTCAAATGCTAAAAAAATGTCAAAATTTTCTTTCAATTTTTTAATGATATTTTAAACATCATGTTCATGTTTGGCATGCCAATCAAGCAACTAATAACATTATCTCACCACATTTGCCAAGGCATGCCATACTTGACACTTATCCACAATGAACACATTTTGGTTTCCTTACCTTTTGATTTACATTTACTTGTTACATTTGTGGGGTTTATGTTAGGTGAAAATAATTTTAAAACATGCCCACCAACAACCCTCACTTGAACCTCTACAAGCATTTACCACATCCATGGTGCATTAATAATTCCTACCTTATCCTAACCCATAAACCTAAAAAATGGAATGAATAAAGTGATAGACTATTGAAATTCGACCACTCGGGCCAATCATTATGCTCAAGAAATAAAAAACAATCATTTCCTTTTATTGGTGTTAGTATTGGGCATTGTCAACATGGGAATATTTACCTATCCAAACCATTTGTCAATTTTTCAAAAAATTGAACTTTCCTATCTAAAGATGTTAATGTATGTTTAAATTATTTTTTTGCACAGTTTTAGTTTTGATTTTGGATTTAGCAAATTATTGGTTCCACAATCTAGTTATTGTACAAGTGACAACAAAAGGTTGTCAACTTGGGTGAAAGTTGTATCAAGAAACCAACAATGTGAGGGTGTCTTCATGTTAATGAATACCACATAGGGTGTCACAAATGCATTTTTACTACACATAACAACCAGTGACTCTAAATTATTGATTGCCTATTAAAACATTACCAAAATGAAATATTGGGTTCATTTAAATACATACCAATGATTAATAAGTGATGAAGTTTGTATTGTTACATGCCATTAAATTGATAGTTATGAAGTCCTTTGTAAATAAACAAAAAAATTCACAATTAAAAAAAAACTCCATAAAGATTCCATTTTTCGCAATCTACATTTTTTTGGATGTAATTTATTGAATCAATATAAAATCTTGTTATAATTATATTGTTAAAAGAATAAAAATCCATCATACAACTTCAATTTTAATAATGCCCCAAACTTCAACATGACTTTTTAAAGTCTTTAAATTTTTTTTAAAAAAAATTCGAGGTGGAACACCTTAACATGAAAACACCAAAGAAACATCATAACATAATTGTTCTAAATTTTAAAACCTTCATGTTGCATTTATTTATGTGTGACGATTGAAACCAAATTCAAACTTGGAAAATTCCTAGGAAAATGTTACAACTTTTAGTGGAATTATGTCCAACTAGAATTAAGGATGTGCAACTTTTAACAAGGCTTTCTTCAACAAAAATGGAATTGAGATCTTAGGCTGAAATTGAGCCAACATGATGATGGAAAGTAATATAGGAATTGGATCATCACACCAAAAGTCAACATTTATGACTATAAACTTTGTAAATCACAAAATTTCTTAATTAATTTCTTGTTGCCATTTGGAAACCTAATCCAAATCAAAAGAACTTATTATTCACTTATGGGCTACCATGTGGCAACCAAAGCCCCAAAGCCTAGGAAACCTAATACAAGGAGCATACCTAGGAGGTCTAAGCTAGGCAACCTAACCTAGGCTTCTTATGTTATGCAACTTAGCCTAGGAACTTAACCTTAGAAGTTTCGGCTGGGTGATTTAGTTGAGCAGCTTGGCCTATGCCAATCTTAAATTAAAAAACAAACCTAAAGTAATTTAAGTAAACTACATAGGCAAGGAACCTAAGCAATTATAGGTTGTAAGTGTAAGGATTTGAAACCCTTGCCTTCATTTTGAAGGTTCAAGTCTTTAACCACTACACCATATTTTTTTGTTTTTAACATAATTAATCATTTCAAAGCTATAAACATTAATGTATTTTAGTTTAAGTTAACTTAGATTAACCTATCCTAACCTAGGTCATCCATTATGTTTAGCTTAGGTTAAGGTAGGCTTTCTTAGGCTATTTACATTAACCTACAATAAGATAATTAGATTAAATTTAATTAAACTTCGAAGCTAAACTTAAAATTTAAACCTAGGCTAAGTTTAGAAGTTAAACTTATAATTTAAATTTAAAAGTTAAACCTAAGCTTGTAATTGGGCTTATTCTTGCTTGACATGTGTCCTTAGATTTTTTTAAAATATATTTGTTGTTCCATCCATCACTAAGCAAACATAGTGGGGTCATGTTAAATAGGTGATAATGTTTACACCTTATCTTATCAACAACTATCCACAACCACATTGAGAGCACTTCAACTCTTTAAGCAAAGTCAAATTGTTGTACACAATGTAGTTTCAATATAGGTAGTGAGAGGTCAATAGCATTTTCTCATTGCCTTTCTTCAAAACAATCCAAGAAGTAGGTAGAAGAAACTACTTGCGTATGCTATTGTCTTGTTCTTTTATTTAAGAACATGAATTTGAGATTGAAGAGTGTGATGTTATTTGTTGGCAAGTTGCATCCTACATTCTAACTTCTTATTCTTAGTTTAAAACCTATATAGTTTAATGCTACGCACATTTGTTTGCATCCGTTGTTTTCACCTCATTGTTCATATGTTAAACAACCAAATTCTCCAATTGTCATAGAGAACAACTCTGAAACAACATTTTCTTGTGAGATACCAATTAGCGAAAATACATCACTAATAACTGTAGGTTATAAACTCAATTCTCCTAATACTTTCCTCATTGAATATTGAACGATGTACCCATGCAATAGTGTCAATGACAAGTTCATAAGTGACATTCCCCCAACATCAGGATAACATGATAGTAGAGAATTGCATGTGTAGCTTAATAATCAAATGCCAATCACACCATCCACAAGACTTGATCATTTCAATCAATTTTGTTGAAAGTCTCCAAAGTCTCCAAATTAGCATGAACTTCTGGCTTTTGCAGCTCCTCCTTGTTGCTCCTCCCTCTCTAACAATAAATTTTTTAAAAAAAAACCAGAAATCAGCCATGAAATCTATAAGCCTACATCCCCCCATCCTTCTACAACACCCATTTCTCATGTCAAAATCCCACTATGCACATGCTTAAAATTTAGCAATAATTGACACAATTCAACTAGAAACCCTGAAGATAGCTAACTCAACTGGTCCCTAAACCCTAAGTCGATTGGTCCTTCAAAGAGAGAAAAAAAACCCTAGTGTCGTCCCTGGCTCCTTGCGTGTTGCTCTGTACACTTAGAATTGAGTGTTGCACCACAATGACAAGAAGGTTCAAAATGGTTGAGAATGTTTAAGTGCTACCTTTGGAGGATGGCTGGCCTTCCTTCTCAATTCAAGCAAAAGAAGCCAAAGAAGCCAAAGGATGCAAAAAGGGAACTTGGCTATAAAGAGTACCTAGAAGGAGAAAATTCCATTGGAGGGTTGGAGGCAAAGAATTGATGGACAACAAGGGGTGTGCCACACTGTGGCCTTTGCCATTTACATTAAAAAGTATCTTAAGGCAAAAGAAGAATTATAGAAACTCAAAAATATTTCACCATGCAAAAATATAATCTTCAAAAAAATCCTCTAAAAGTAACCAAAATCATTCAAGATATTAGAACTCTATAATAACTAATCTCAAGTTTAAACAGAAGCCAAAATATCATCCTTCAAAGATTCTCATATAAAAATAGACCTATTATGTAGGAACCAAAAATCCCTTAAGCTACTATACTCTATAATGAATCTAAACACAATATTAGGCTATCCTTGCCTACCAAGGCAAGGCCAACAAACACTAATCTCGCAAATCTAGAATTAAACTTGAAATTAGCTTGGGCAAGGAAAGTTTCATCTTGTCCCTTCCCTCATAAATTGGAGTGTTATTTGGAAGGGAATTGTGATTGGTTTTGGAGTCTTGATTAGGGTTTTGGGTTTTGTTTTTTAATTTTGTGATATAAAAATTTTGCAATTTTTTTGGTAACGGAATAGCTAGCAGCATTAGTCAAATTTTACACCCCAAAAAAATTCCCAATTTATTTTTGTCAAAAAATAAAATTTTAAATAGAAAAAACACCAGTCTTGACTCATGGGAGGGGGGAGGGGGGAGGGGGATGAGAAACTCTCGTCTTTTTAATTTGATTTCACTTCATGTAAGAAAATAATAAAATAAGTGCCTAGTTGGGTTGCACAATTTCCAGGTTTTGTGATCTTTCTTTCTCTAGTTTGTGCCTTTTGTCACATCTACCGCTTGAGAGTTGGTAGTGGTGGTGGGATGTACCCGAGTGCACTCATTAGAGATGGTGATGGTGCATAAAACTTACAAGAATCATACAGATGGACATCAATATGGTACTCAGTACTACGAATTTTCAGATGATTGGGGGGGGCTCCATCACGATTGGCAGGGATTGCGGAAAGAGACTACATTCAGTTTTAGATCCTCGGGGACCTACACTTGTTGCTTTGCATGGTGATTTGTGAATTTTTTTTCAAAACCAGAAGACAAGCTCCAACTACTACCCAGAAGATTATTCCAACATGCCGCAATTTGTGTGACCATTGTTTTTCTTTCAGTTTGTAATTATTCCTACTCCCAGTGAGTGGGGTGTGAGCGGGCCATTTTGTTACATAAAGAAAGCCCCTCAACTTTGCACTCAACTCTAACCTCACATGCCTTTATTGTGGTAATGCCCTTGCCCTTGGGCTACACCCAATTCTCCCTTGCCCTAAGCAACCTTTTTATGTGTAGAGTTCCCAATTTAACTTCATCCAAATTATAGTTTAAAGGTGGATTTATATTTCATCAACTCGAGATGCTTTTATAATTCCTTTCTTATATTTGTGTTGGTGGAATGTTATTATTACATTGTGAATTTCAAGGAGACTTGATTTTTGAAGTCTCTTGTAAAATGCCCCATGGATTTTCATTTTTGGGACACCCCTAATAGCCAAACATCCGATCTTAGTAGGGAATTGTGAAGAAATTTCTTTTGCATGTGATTATATAAAGAATATTTTGGAAGTACCTATACAGGAGTTTTTTCTTCACTTTTGATTTCCCTTTTAACTTGATCTTCTTTTTGTGCACTTATTATTCTTCTTCTTTTCGTTTGAAATTTCCATTTGAGAGTGTGTGGGTTACTTTCCATCTACAATGGGGATTGTAAAAGACGTACCCAAATTGTTTCATCAAATATTGGAGAATAAAGCTTCACACCTAAACCTTGTTTCAATGGAAAATTTGGACTTGCAATTCTAATAAGTCCAACAGCTAGCACTTAAACTTACTATTTAGCTATGTTCTTTTGATTACAATCATTTGAGTGTAGTGGCCAAAGGCAAAAGTTAAATTGCAAGCCAAAAATTTGGTTGTTGGATGATTTTTCTCTTTTTTTTTGGGTAGTATCTTTTCTATCTCACACAACATTCAATGTCTTTCAAGTTTAGAAACAAAAAAATTGTTTATTTTCTCACAAAAAATAATCAGGGTTTTCTTAATTTTTTGATATTTAAAAATTGGAAAAAAATTCCAAAAGGAAAATCCCAATTTATTTGTCAAAAACATTGACAAAAATTGTCCCAAAATATCACTAACAATAATCAATTCATTTTGGGTATGGTGGGTTTAGGGGTTCCCTAAAAAGGATAGGTAACTAGTACATCACTCCCTTTGATGATAGGTACTAGGGTTAGTCATGAATTTTCTAGTAATGTACTAGCTACCTAATATTTTTCAAGTATTTTACAATTTTACATTCTACTAAATAAATGAAGCTAATTGTTGCTCTGACAGCTTCATTCAGATTTTAGCATGGTAGTAGGCACAAATTTTTCAGAATTTTTAGCAACTCCAAAAACTAATTAATTAATACCTAAACCAGACTAGGTACTAGGGTATGGATTAGGTAACATGTACACTTGAGGCGGTTACTGGACATAATCATCCCTTGTGAGAATTGAGATTCCTCATTTTCGTCCATTCATTCAGATAACGAGAATGAAATGTTCATCCAAGCAGCAAGCAAAGTGTTACAAATTCATTACGCCAATGAGAGCCCAGGGTGGTACCTTTGTGTTAACTAGTAAGTTACTAAAGAAATGAAGGTTGAAAGTTATGTATTAGGCAAGGCGTGAGAAGGGCCGGATTACCAAATAGTCGAAGCATAATGCGTCAAGAATATTTTTGGCTCCTCTAGCAGGTTATCGGGGGTAAGAAAATTTTATGGACCAATGCGAAAGTGACACGTTGGAAAATGCAGTCCAGAAACTGATTCTGGTTTGTCACTTGTGAACTGACAGCCAATCAGATTGTCCAGATTCTCCCCAGGGATCCTTATGAAAAAGGAAGAGAGAGAGAGAGAGCAAGTGATGGGCGTCAAATGGAGGGAAACACATTCTCTCGCTGCAACCCAACACTTGTCCAATTGTTGTCTTGCAAGTTGCCACATTGCAGTTGATGAACTTTGTTTTTTTTTTTCTCTTTCTCTCTTACTTCAATGTCCCTTGCTTGCACTCCATCTGTACAAAACAAGTAAACACCCAAAAGGACATAAAACTTTGTCATTTTCCCTAACTTCTCAAACTAGATATTAGAGAGATCTAGTCTAGGGGTAATAGACAAATGAGCTCTCTCTATATATATACATAGATAATTCTTTTTTATTGGCGTTGCCTACCAAGACAAAGATATTGTGTTTAGGTTCATTATCAAGTATAGTAGCTTAAGGGATTTTGGCCCCTAGGTAATACTAATAATAGGTCTCATTTTTATATTAGGCTTTTTGAAACATGATATTTTGGCTTCTGTTGAAACTTGAGAAATTTAGTTACAGAGTTGTAATATCTTGAAGGATTTTTGGTCTCTTTTAGAGGATTTTTTAAGATTTTATTTTTGCATGGTGAAATATTTGAATTTCCATAAATCTTCTTTAGCCCTAGTTAGTGTTCTTTTTTCAATTTTTTGTTGGAGCATCCATAATTAGCATCTAAATAGGGATTTAGCAATAAATCACAATCTATTATTATTATTATTATTATTATTTCCTTATAATGTAGCTCTCAAGAATAGACATCTAAACAAAATTGACTCAAAATATCTTGTTTTTTTGACAATTGCTTTTCAAAAAAATAAGGAATACAATGATGGAATATTCCTTTTAGAAAATCACAACAATGCAAAATTTTGCACTACCAAAAAAGAAAACGCACTATTTGCTATAGTTGAGCACTTTTGGCAATGTAATAATTAATAATACCACATTTGTGTACCAAAACCAAAGGCTCATTGAATATTCCTCATTGATGGTTGGCATTCGTTCGGAACTGCGTGCGCGCGCGGAGGAGGGTACAGCTTGGGGAAAGAGCACACTACCACCCAACAACAACAATTGAGTGAGTACACAAATCCTACTATTTCAGATTTACTTGCCGGCCCAACCCACCCACGCCCACCACTTGCTACTCTCACATCGGGAACGGGGTACAGTGACTATTACGAGCACCGAGAAGCCAAAACTGTGTTAGTGCCACATGGCTACTCCACATTCACATTCAAATGAGGAGTGTACGCAGGTGGGTGAGTGGCTGGGTGGCAGAGTGGCCGGGTTACTGAGGACAATGACAGCATAATGTTTTTCTTCAGGTTCCTTATTTTAATTTGTTTTTGGTCTATGGGGTTCAGTTTTTTTTTTTTTTTTTTTTTTTTGGTTTTTTTTTTTTTTTTTTTTTTTTTTTCTTGGTACGCGAGAACATTCTTTGTGCCCCATGTATTATTTAGGGCAATGTAGGGAACCAAATTAATTCCCTAAAAGGTTTGACCTAAAACAAAAGAAAAATCTCAACATAATTATATTGTAATAGCTAGGTCAAAGTATGAACTTACATATGTATTCGGAAGTTCGTACTCTAGTATTTTATCTATGATGAACGGAGTTGGAACTACTCACAATTTTTTCAAGCTTAACTACCTATCCAAATTGGCATTTCAGAATGATATACGGCTAAGTGAAAATGAAAGGAGTAACCATAATAAGTTTAAAATAACAATGCCCTAAATATCAATAAAATTTTAAATTTTAAAAAAAATTAGGGGGCCTTTTTTTTGGTTGGTCAAGTTTGTTTGGATGGGTAAGCCCAGGCACAAAAAAAAAAGATTGGAGTAGGGACCCAATGTTTGTTTCTTCAATTTGTGATGTAGCTGAAGAGATGATGATATCCATAAGCTGATATAGCCAAATTTGGCTGTTAACAAAAATATAAAAGGAAATCAAATAAAAATATCTTTATATACTTTTGGCTAACTAATCTAATCATGTATAGAAAAATCTGACGATTTTTTAAAGATTTTTTCTTAATTTTTTAAATTATTTTTCAAATTTTCGGTGGTACTGAATTTGTGACAATAAAAAAGAAAATCTAATTTTCACACGAAAAGATATTTATGCTGATGGGGACCTAACGAAGGTACACCCGAAATAAATGGCCACAAAACCAAAACACGTCAAGTAAAAAGCCACAAAACAAACACACTTTCAAAATCCGTTTAGTGCGGTTTTAGTCATAAAAAGCCACTTTTTTTGCTTTCGTTCTTAAATGAGCCCTTTCTTCTTCTTCTCCTGTCTCTAGCTCGCATGTGTGTCTCGGTGCCTGCGTCTCCTGTTGTCTCTCTTCTTGTGTTATGTGTGTCTGTGTGTCTGTGTTCTGAGCATCGAACTGTTCTTTCTTTGTCTTTTATTCTGGGTTTTTTTTTCTTTTTTTTTTTCGGGGCATTGCTCATACATGTTCTAGATGATTTTTTTTTGGTCATTTCAAGTTGTTTTTTTTTATTGCAGCGCGCGAAAAAGAAAAAAGTGCAGGTCCATAGTTACAGCTGGAAGCCCGCTGGAAGAGAGAGTGTTCTTGCAGTTGTTTGTTTGTTTTTTGTTTTTTTTTTTTTTTTTTTTTCTTCGTGGAAGCCGCGCTGCAATTTTTATTGTCAATTGCATGGTTGCATGTTGTGCAGGGCTATGTTTATTCAGCAGATCGGCTCTGCATGGATCAGTGGAGCAGGTACTGCAACTCTGCGACATCGGATCCTGAACTTCATCGCTGCTGCTCTGAAACAAACCAAAAATAAACCGCAACACGCCACAGTTTTCTTCTTGTTTGTTGCTTCGTGACGACGCCTGGCCCGTGAAGCAGCAGGAGCTCCTCTCGTAAGCTCCTCCTCCTCTTCTTCATCTTCATTAGCTTTTTGCTTCTTGTTTTCATTTTCATTTTCGTGGTTTCTGCAATTAAGCAGCTTGTATCTTGGTTTAAGAGCGTCCTGATCAAGTTGTAGAATATTCGAGACAATGCTTTCTCTGTTTGTGTTGTTCGCAGATTCGACTGTCAATGTTTCTCTAGTTCCGCTAGTTGAAAGCTGTTGTGTAATTCTTTGAAATCGTTTTGTTTCTTTGTACAATATTTCTGCACACATGACGACTTTGTCATGAATCGAGCTTTTCTTTCTCACATAATTAGTTGCAGTTATCAATCATCGTGCTCTCTCATCAGTTCACAACAGACTTTGTCTCGGGATCTCATGACTAGTGCCCGCTACCTCGTGTTCTGCTGAATTCCTCTTTGCAGATTTGATCTGGGAAGAGATATAGTAAACTGTTATAATATGGAGTTTTGGACATGATTTCACGGAGGATTGATCTGCAGCTTTGAAGTTAGGAACCTCCAGTGTCGTGGACTGTTGTGTGGAACTTGGATCCGTGGCACTCGGCTGTTTCCAACGCTTTTGTTGTTGTTCTTGTTAGTCAATATCATGTTCTGATATTTAGTTTAGAAACGAGTGTAACAGCTTAGGGTTTAGGGTTTAAGCAATATCTCCAGGATATTAAGCAATAACTAGTCGCGGTCATGGCATGATAGTGTCGTACGTGCATTTTGTCGCTCATTGTTTCCGGGGAGGGGAGAGACAATTGCCAGGTGACTCGATCTCACTGCAAAACACAGCGCAGCCTTCTTCATTATCTTGTGAATTCATTCGTGAACATTCGGTGCTGATCAAGAGATGGTGAAAGTTTGCAAAAGGAGTCCAACAGTAACTACATGTGCCAAAAGAGACACAAACGGCGGATCTGAATGTGGGACACCATCAGAAAAAACCAGTATGCTTCGCACACGAAAAAAATCCTCAAGAAACCTTAAGGAGGCTCAGAAAGGCCAGCTGCCTAGTATCGCAAGCACCGGAAGGAGCTCAATTTACAGAGGAGTCACACGGTATGCCATGTCCTCTTTCTCGATCTCTTTTAGATATATTGGCAATGCGCAACTCTTTCTTCATATGAAGAACTGCGTTCAACTTTCGGTATTGTGAGTCCTTTTGGTATTGTAAGTCTTATGACAATATGAGCTTGTGCGCGGATAATTGACGTTTTGTATGATATTTCACGCGACGTTTAAATGTGCGTATATTGTTGCTGTTTAGGACTTTTCTTTGATATAATTGTTTCTCATGCAGGCACAGATGGACGGGAAGATTTGAAGCGCATTTGTGGGACAAAAGCTGCTGGAATGACAAGCAGAACAAGAAAGGAAAACAAGGTAACACCAGCTTCGCCTCTTCTTCTTATAGAACCTCGCATAGGGTATCAGTGTTAGGCGGTTCTCAGTTTTATTTCCGAGAACCATTGATTCCAGTTCTTACACAAGCTTTGAAGACTCACCCCGGTTTTTGAAACCCCCCCCCCCCAAAAAAACATTTGCAACGAACTAGCAAGATTTTCACCATGTTAGTTTAGTTGGGCTTTCAGAAGTAAACCTCACGTGGGATCTTACAGCCTGCCTAAGATCCCAATCAATGGTCAATAGGACCTTACACATTTTGTAAGCATCATGTTTTCAAAAATTTCTTGAAAGCCGGCCGGTTTCTTTACATAGGTGAAGACTCTACCTCTAAAGCCTTCCAGGAATTTTGGCCCCTTGACTTGGCCTACCGGCCTCCTGATGGGAGCCTAAATTTCTGGAAGGGTCTAAAAGCAGACCCTTCTCCTATACTTAATATCCACCCCAGTTTTCAGATTACCCTAACTAAAAGAACCATTGCCTGTTGCTAATTGCATTTCATCATTCAACTAGGTATTTCCTTGCTCAAGGTCATAATTCTTGGTGGAAGGAAGCTAACTTGTTTCTTGGCTTGTAAACCTCACATATGCGCCGATGATTACATCATGTGTTTTGGTACTGCTCGAATTTGAACCTCATGTCATCCAGTATATCTAGGTGAGAAGATTCTGTGCTCCTGCACTCGGTCTATATTGTTGACTCATTGCTTGGTTCAAATGAATCAAACTGCCTGTATCAGTACACTAAAAAGCAATTGCAGACATGTGCTAATGTTTCACCGAACAAGTACCAAGACTTGATAATCACCAGTACACTTTAACAAATACAATGATCTCCTAACACATGATTCTTCTTGCAAGAAATGAACCAATCAGACTCTAGATGATCTAGGGGTGCCAGCTCAACAGATCACAACCTAACTCTCAACACATGAAATGAATCCTCACCTCCAGTATTAGGTAGCAGTTAAATGGGTGTCCTCTTTCTGCTGCAAAAGAATCAATGCTTAGACTGCATTCCAAGACACAGAAGAGAAACTGTTTCATGAAACTGCAGGAGCTTATGATGATGAAGAAGCTGCTGCTCGGGCTTATGATTTGGCTGCATTGAAATACTGGGGCCCTGGAACTCTGCTTAACTTCAAGGTGCCAATACTAATGACATCTGCTTTGTGTACCCAACATATAGAAACAATCACTCCCTCTCTTGTAACACCAGCCAAATGCTTTCTGTTCTTTTCTCTGCATATATAGAATGTGTGTTGAGGCGAGAATGAAATTCCTTTTCTCTGGCAGTTGTGTGGGTTTGGCTTTATGACTTTTTTTTCACAATTTGCAACTGGTTTCTGAACAAAATTACTCTACCAAGCATAAGTTAGTAAGCTGTTCAAACTTTATGGTTTTTTGGCTTGTTGAATAATCGAGTACTAGGTTTCTAGTCTGTAGAATTCATTCAATGTTAATGGTGAAATAATGGAAACCTGTGTGCTATATATGTTTGTTTGCAGATCAGTGAGTATGAGAAGGAAATCAATGAAATGAGAAACATGTCAAGAGAAGAATACTTGGCCACCCTCAGGAGGTGAACATCTCTACATAGGCCATAATTATTATGATCTTTTCCACATTTTCAGAAACTTGATGTATACTGCACATTGTCCAGTTTGCTTTAATAATGTCTTGTACATCTAGTATAACCCTCTCATAATTTATCTTTGCAGGAGAAGCAGTGGGTTCTCAAGAGGAGTTTCAAAATATCGTGGTGTTGCAAGGTGACGTCTTACCAACATTATTTGTGCAATTTAGCTCTAGCTATTTAATGTGGTTTTGAGATTGAAAAGTTCATAGAACTTACAACAGATACATGCTGGTTTTGTTTGGTTAATTTGACAAGGAAACACTTTCTGTCAATCTTCATTATTAGCAATTAGTCTAAATATGGTTTTTGCATCTCAAGCTTAATTCTTAGGTGAATGAAGCCAAACAAGTGACACATGTTTTTATGCTCTTCAACAACCAATGTCTTCATGTCTTAAGATCTCTTTTGCAGACATCATCACAACGGACGCTGGGAAGCCAGAATTGGTCGTGTTCTTGGGAACAAATATCTTTATCTGGGAACTTACAGTAAGCACTCATCACTGTTCATCTGTAGTCACATATACATTGCAGATATATTCTGACAGGTTTGATGTACTGTTGGACAAAATCTCCTCTTAGGTGACAGTTTCTTTTACTTGTTTTTGGCAGGCACACAGGAAGAGGCAGCTGCGGCATATGATGTGGCAGCTATCCAATATCGGGGCTCTGCAGCTGTCACAAATTTTGAGTTGAGCCACTACACTGAGTAAGGATTGTCTTCCAAAACTACTCCCCAAAACCATAATGTAAAGCTAGCTATAAACCTGCACCATGAAACCTGTAGGTACTGCAAACCTGTCTCTCTCCTATTACACCCAACTCCACATGTGGCACACAAATGATGACACTAGATCCTTATGCTGCAAGTTCAAGTAAATTCAGTAGTAGGAGATAGACTAGTTCCTCAATTCTGAAACCAGGGCAAACGTCAAAGTTTAGAACTAGACTGTTCATCTCACATCACACCAAGTAAGGAGCAATCTCCTATAATGAAGATGCAACACAATATTGTGATTTCCTCAAACACTAAAATGCAATCCAGCTGATTCTTAATATCAGCCTGTTTGCAGAATGCAGAGACTGGGGGAGCTTGAGACAAGTTCTTGCATGGGCAACAATCTGACTGCATTTCCTGAACAGGAAAGCAATTCCATGCCATATCCCAACATGTCTATCAGCAGTGCTGGGTATGTTTCAGTGTGTTCCCCAGTGTCTGAGGAATCCGTTGCTTCCTATCAAGTGGCTTCAAACCTTTCTTCTGAGCCTACTTCAATTCTAAATTACACCCCACTGGACTCATGGCCCCTTGTCCCAACATATATCAGCAGAAGATTGGATCAACTGCCATCTTATGCTTTGCAAAGTACTCAACATAGCTGTTGTGCCAATCCTGTGGCTGAGGCAATATTTTCAGAGGCAGATGTGAGCAAAGCAGCAGTAACTGTAGGCATACCAGAGGCCCAGAGTGTAATCACCAAGCAGTTCTTGGATGAGCAGACAGCTGAGAATGAGGTCACCAACACCAGCATCACTGCTGAAAAAGGAGAGGCTATTTCTGCAACTTCAATGCTGGAAAGCTGCAACGGTTTGTTGGCTAATCATGACTACCAACATGGCTCAGAGATTTGGATGCCTGATGATTTTGCATCCTTTGACACAAACCCGTGTCTGCTGCCTGACTTTGATCCTGCAGATGTTTGGGTGGGGATGGAGATGGAGCACGAAGATGTTTTCTTGGAGTCAATAATTCCAAAGTCTTATCCATCTCTGTACCCCTTCCCAATCAGGGCATGCTCTTGAAAAAGCAAGCTTAGGGAGGTTCCAGCACCAACAGTCCATGAAAGAGACAGCAAAAAGGAGGACAAACAGAGATTCATTGGCAGGTGCTTTCAAAACGGGGGGGGAAGTTTATCAATATTCAATCTCATGGTGGTGAAAAAAAAATTCCAAAAGAAACACAAAATTGGCTTTGAAGTCCACGCATGATTTTTGATTGATTGCCAAAAGAGACCAAAAATCAAGAGCAATTTTATTGCATGCTCAAATTGGTCTAAATTTTTGTATGGCAGGGAGAAAAAAGAGGGGGGGAAACATTGTATAGCATATTATTGTACAGTCCACATTGAAATTGAAAACAGGCTTAGGCTATATGCTTAGATCTCAAACTTGTGACTAAAATTGCAAGAAGCATGTAGTTTATAGAAAATCTCCCACAGAGGGTGACAGCTCTGTGAATGTAAACTTTAGTCCCAAGGTCCCACAAAGAACAAAGACCATAATGGGTCACAGTTTAGTAGAGTTAGAGATCATGCCTAAATTTCTCTTTCTCAGCCCTCAAGTTTTAGCACACAGAGAAGAGAGAGAGAGAGAGAGAGAGAGAGAGGCAAGAGAGAATCTGTCTCAATGCCCACAACATGAATGTGCACAAATGGATTGGAGTCAGAAGTAGACAGGAAAAGAGTCTAATTATAAACACTTTTAGTAGCAACCTGGAATTGTTTGGAGTTTAATCAGGGACAAACGGTGCGAGATTAGGATGCACAGCATAAATCAAAGCCATAAAATAACTCAAGATTTGAATCATACTTTTGCAGTTCAGTTGTGATGGTCCTGATTCTTTGTGGGATATTGGACAATTGGGTGTTTGCCCAACTGGGGGGAATTTGCAATGACTCCTGTATGGAGCTCAGCAAGGAACTCTCTATCACCCAGTAAGTAATTTGTATGCATATCTAGAAGTCCTCAATCTAAGTTCAACCCATCAATATATCTGCCTGAACTTTTCTTTTTAGAAATAAGTTAGCCATCTATCCCACATCATCCCTGAAAATGTTAATATTATAAGTGATTGCTCCGCTAGAATATCTTCCATTAAGTTGCAGTTTAGTAGAGTCTCCTGCTCTAGCACTGCCTGAAGTGCATGTCAGTATTGCTGCAACAGCAGGAGCAGCAGCAGTAACTGCCTCTCTTCACTTGCAGGGCCTCCAAAGTGATCTGGTTTTATAGTTTTCAAGTTTCTGCAGCACCTTGAAATTGAATCTGGATTTCATGACATGAGGTGGAACTGGCTCAAGCCCACAAGCCTTACCTCTGCCTGATGACGATACAAAGGCAGTAGAGAATTAAATAGCTTTCCAAGATTCTTAGATTTGGTCTAATGCATAGAGAGTTCCTCATACCTATTGAAGGTCACTGAAATTAGCAAAGAGTGTGCTCCAGAAAAAATGTATTCAATTCAAGTAAAGTCATAAGCAATTCAATAGAATGGAGGAAAATGGTGATTTATTTTTAAGGAACCTTATGCATTGTAAGGCGCTATCCTGCTTTGAGACAGAAATCTTACAGAGGGGAAGGGACCCTCCACATACACTAGAAAGCTTTCTTCATTTATAACCAACCTTACATGTAATGTGCCAACAAAGACTTTACTGGGTGAAGTGCCATCCACATACAGTAGAAAAATTCTACTGGTTCTAAAGTACCATCCTCTGCTGAGTCAGAAATTCTACTGAGGGTATGGCAACACCCTCCACATACACTATATTCTACCAGCACTTTAAGTCAAAAGGAAATGACCTAATAACAATTAAGGTTTTAGATCCAACAATACAAAGAAGGAAAATGAAGAGCATCAAAACTGAAGGAAAAAGAACACACTGAGGGTTCAGTCAGCACCCTTCACCAGCAGCAGGTTCACACATGATAGACACTATGACTTTCAATTGAGAAACACTTCTTAAATGAAAAATCAGAGAAAAATCTCCCAAAACACTTCCTTCTATGAAATTGCAGAGAAAATTCTCCAAAAACACTTCTATGAAATCAGAGGAAAATCTCGAAAAACACTTCTTCTATGATTCACAGAGAGAAATCTCCAAGAACACACTTCTTCTATGAAATCACAGAGAGAAATCTCCAAAAACACTTCTTCTATAAAATCACAGAGAAATCTCCAAGAACACACTTCTTGTATGAAATTACAGAGAGAAATTTCCATGAACACCTACTTCTATGAAATCACACAGAGATATCTCTGCAACCAACAATTTTTAAGTTAACATGAAAATGAGTGCTTGCAGTCAAATCAAGATCAACTCCTTCACAGGTTGTTAATTAATTATTTGTTCCTGCTAATTCTCCCAAAAAAAAAAAAAAAAAGAAAAATAATTTCCATTACGTTCTAGTCTCAGTAACCAAGCTTCAAAAAAGCCTCCCAAAAACTCAACAGAACAATTACCAAACCCTAACCAAAACCAAATCCAAACAAAAAGTGTTTTTTTCTTTTGCTGCTCCTGAAGAAGGTCCTTGCTTAAGATAACACAAACTTTCTCAAAGTACATAGTTTTCTACTGAGAAACATAAACTTTCTCAAAATATTTTTCTAAGAAACACAAACTTTCCCAATTGAGTTCTCTTAGGAATACAAACTCTCTCAAACTTGTTTTGTAAGAAACTAGCATAGAGCACCAGCCATTCCAAAACACACAAACAATTTTATTTTAGTTTGAAAGAAACAAGCTGTAAGCTGTAATTATGCTAGCATTGCCATGCTGGTAAATTTTGTTAGCATGTCCAGAAGACCATAAAAAACGAGACAAAACAAAACAAAACCAAAAAATAAAAGGACAAAAAAACAAACAAACAAACGAGCTATAAGCTCTTGTTATGCTTACATTGCCATGTTGATAAAATTTGTTAGCATGTCCAGAAGACCATCTGTGTATGGTCTGTAAACCCTAAAACGAGAAGAAAATTTGCAAACGCAACAAATAATGCAATTGTCGGCACAAATAGACTCTGGAATGACAATTTTTGCAAGCAATCCTATGAATGGTCTGCTGAATTGGACTTACGGTTTTCTTTTTCTTTTTTTCTTTTTTGCCTTCCTTCTCAAGCGACAAAAGAATCCTTTAGGTCAGATTCTGTCGATGTCCTCGTCCTCAAACTCGATGTAATCATCGCCGCCGCCATCTTCCTCCTCGTCCATGCCACCGGCAATACCTTCATTGAGACGCACATTCTCAGGCAGCTCGCCGTAAGCTTTGAGCAGACGCGCTTCATCTGGTTGGTACTTGAGAATCACGTCCGCTTTATCGTCTTGGTAGTCTCGTAAACCGACTAAGATAATATCCCCCGACGCAATCCATACTTTCTTGTGCATCTTCCCACGGATATGGCATAGTCTCTTGGTTCCGTCGATACAAAGAGCCTCGCATCTCCCGTTCCCTAGCATGCGTAGCACTTGCGCGTACTCCTGTCCATCTTCCTTGAACACCAGCTCACGCTTCTCGTCTTCCGCCTCGTTCTTCCCCCTTTTCCTGTTCTTTCCTCCCTTTCCCTTGTTCTTCGGCATTTCTTCAGCCCAAAAGGAGAATGAAAGCTCTACAGAAAGAGCAGAAGATGGAGAAGACGATACGTAGAGCAGAAGACGACGAACTTGAAAACACCCAAGTGAAAGGAGAGCGCCAGCAATGGCGGCTGCTGCAACCGATCGCCGCTGCGCCCACGGAAAGCAGCGCTTTCTTCTTGTGCCACGAAACACACAGCCCTTGTCGTGAACGAAAGTCGTAGATGATAATGAGTTTCATCCTATTTCCATCTATAAACTTTTCATCTATGAGGAAGCGAGATTCTAGGGCTCGGCAATAGGGTTTATTTCTTTTTCTTTTTCTTTTTCTATTTTTTTTCCCTTTTCTTCTTCTTCTAAATTTTGACCCATTTTCACTATTGAAACTTCAACTTGCAGTTTTTCTTTTTTTTTCTTTTTTTTTTTTTTCATTTTTTTTTTTTT
>Ga0209208_10000387_pt1 | contig 55726 bp, 56 predicted proteins | sample S1TSphfallax_3_FD_187694 | JGI IMG/M metagenome (GOLD analysis project Ga0209208, IMG submission 187694) | Host-associated microbial communities from peat moss isolated from Minnesota, USA - S1T2_Fd - Sphagnum fallax MG (SPAdes) (version 2) | ecosystem: Host-associated > Plants > Peat moss >... | reverse complement strand
TTGAATAACAGGTTCTGGGACCACATGAGTTTTGAAGGACATCAGCTTGTCAGGATACACACATTCAGTCATCCGATCATGTACCTGGCTTGTCACAAAGTAACCCTTTTGTCAATTCCAGCTAAAAAGCTGCTGAAGACACTTCTATACCAAAAAGGTCATGATTACAGTTAAACTAAACCACTGGTTTTTCACATTCACACCAATGACACAAGAAAATTATGCTTGAGAAAGCAAACCTCACCTGAGAATGACACTTGCTGAGAAGATAGTACAAACGCTAAACCCCAAATGCACACCTAGTAACTTCTCTTCACTTATCTTTGTTGAATTTGGCTAGATGAGGCTGGGGCTTCCTTGAGATAAACTATTCACGCAGGAGATGCTAGCAAGATTCTTACCAGACCTGCGAAGCTATCAAGCTGGGTCTGATCCAATGGAGCCACTTCTGGAGCAAGGGACAGCAGGTAACGACGGGAGCGCTCAATTCGTGCAACTTCTGGCAAGGCACATGCCTTGCAGATTGAAACTGCATTTGCTGACCAAGCTGTAGTGAAGGAAAGGCGTGGCCCAACTTCAACAACCACTGAAAGCCCCACCACATAAAACATTAGTGCTCCTCGCCACAGCTTTCAGTCCTCAGACTTACCACTCTCTTTAAGAACAACAACCAATTGCGAGTTCACAACTCTTCCTGGTATAGCAAAAGTGATAACAAAAAAGCAAAAGATGCCAAGGACAAAGGAATGGAAATGCACACCTGCCATAGTATTTGAATCCAAATTCGGATTTAATGTGCTGGATAGCTGAAACTTCTCCGGCTCGTAAGTCTCACAAAGAAGCCACTGTAGCACATCCCATTTCTCAGGTGACAGCGGTGAACTCAACGCAATGTTGAAACACTGCAATCCATGTACACAGAAGAAGAATGCATTTAGTAATAGAATTCCTTACAAGGATTTTTGGCAAATCAAAGCTGTTCTAAATTCTGGTTTTGTACTGAAGCTGGAAATATGATGAGCACATTCATTATCCAGACACAGTCTTCAAGTGCCAATGTAAATAAATCAACATTGTCCTTCAAATAGTAAAAATGGTTATCATGCTGGATGGTCATGTCTAGCACTCAGATGTACAAAGCTTGAACCACAAAGAAAACTCGATAAGTCACAACTCTACACACAATATTCACATGTGCTACTGTACATCCTTGAATTTCAGCACACAGTGCACATTGCATTTCCAGCTTCAGTACGTCTAGCTCCAGTCACGGGAGTTCAACACCCCGTGAACTCGTGCATCCTTCATTTCAAACTCATGTTACTAGTAGCATCATTGTTCTGTTAAACTATGGCTATTAGCTATTGCATACTAGAACTGTAAAACATGGACTTGTAAGGAAAGAATATATGGTAATGGTAATGGTAATACCGACACCCATCACAACATACTTTAGAAATGTTGGAGATGGGTGGTGACCCTTCCTCTAACCCTCAAGCAGTCCAGTATAGAGAATTAAGCTGGCCTTAGTCCAAAGAGTCTGAACAGATCATTTACCTGCTCTGTTTTGATGCTTATAACATCGGGGCATACTTTCTCCTGTACCTGTGGTTATAGCACTCGGTATTGATGAGCAGAAAAAGAAAAGGAACCAACCTCATTTCAGACTCCAGGCATGAAGTGACAACAAACAAATCATAACTTTCAACAACAGATAGAACAATGCACAAAGCATGATGGTACCTGCTTAAGAAGCGCTGCTGCTGCAGTATCTTGAAGAAGAGGATTTCTGTACACATGCAGCACTTCTACATCGGTCTCTCTTGCTGCTGCTGCCACCTGCTGCCTCATCACAAACCCCAGAAAACTCAACACCCCTAGAGCCAAACTTTCTTCACTTAAACCCTGAACCTTGACACACTCACTCCAGAATGCCAATTGCTAAGCTTTCACACTCTTATCTTTTCCCTCATGCTACTCCTACTGGGTAATGGTGCAAAAGACATACAGGATGACTGTCTGCTGCAACAGCCTGGGTCTTTGCATCCAATTTCCATCTATGGTTCTCTGAAAGTCCTCCACCACCTCCAAAGCCTGCTTCTGAGACAATTCGCACAGCTTTTCTCATCCACTTCATTCCTGGCCTTTCTTGCATAACCCTTTGCAACCTGCAGGGAAGGGAAGCAAACCTCAATCGCATGAAATTGCTATGGAGATAAGACTCTGAAGCTCCTCAATTCCAAACATCTGTCACATGACAGATTTCACCTAGACATTCTCTTCAGAGTCAGCCGGATTGACTAAGCCCTAAACCTGAATGTACTCATTGGATCGAAGGAAGGCATGACTGCTTGCCGCGTCTTGTATGGATTCCTTGGCATCCCTAATTCCTGAAACCCAAGAATCATGTCTGAAAAAAACTCGAACCCACTTCCCGAATTCTTGTTCACTGTCAACCCTCCTAAACCCCAAATCCCCAGCTTCCTGCAGAAGGTCCTGAATTGATTTGCAGCTTGTTTGCTAACCTGGTGCATTGCAGAGCGGTTGACTTGCTGCGAGACATGGACGAAGCAGGAGGAACGGTGCACACCGAACCCAATACGCCCTGGCATGGCAACAAAGTCGCCTGGCCGGCCATCATCAGTGTCCTTCCCGTCTACTACTACACAAAGGCGCTGAATTCACTGCTGTTCCTTGTCAAGCACCGCCACCAAGACACCACCGCCGCCGCCAACACCCGCCAAACCACTAACGCCAACAACAGGAACAACAACAACAACAACAACAATAACGCTTTTGCAACGACTTCACCAGTTCTGTATAAACAATTCCCAACTCTTTCCCATTCTCTTGGGCGGGAATGAGCAGAGCAGATGCGCAGATAAAAGAGAGAATCGATGCAGCGATGACAAGAGAGAGAAGAGATGCGCCGATGCAATTGTCCTGCCTGGGATTTGCCGGAGAAGAGACAATGCGGTCTTTATACTTCGCTGCAAGCGCGGTCGGTCTGGGCGGAGGCCGCTGATAACCGGCGGCACCCTCGGCAGAGGAGAAACACCGCAGTGGGACACGGGTATACTTCGTGCTTGCCCCGCCTTGCTTGTGCCTTTCTCATACCCGTCCTCTGCGGTGGAGATAATATCCTGCGGATATTTTTGTTCTTTGCTTGCCGGTTATCGTGGTGTGCGGTACTGCAGGGACTTTGTTGCTGCTACACGACGAGCTTGCTCGCCATCGCTAATTTCTTTCTTCTTCTTCTTCTTCTTCTTCTTCTTTCTTTTTGCACGTTTTTTCTGCCCCACCCAAACCCATAGTGAAAGGAACGAGCTCCTTTGGTATATGCATTTTTGGTTTGATGATGATCTCCTCCTCCCAGAATGAACTGAATCTACCAACCCCCCCAATTTGTGCAGAATCAGTTTCTTGGGATTCTCTTTCAATCCCAATTCTCTTCTGGTGAAGATGGTGATGGTGATAGTCTGATACTTTATGAGTAGCATTTTTCGTAAGGTGCAACTGGGATGGTCAAGGGGAGGGGGACAATCTCTTTGAGAAGACAAACAACAGAGGAAAGAAACCGCTGCTTGACTGTTTCTTAAAGAGTTTCCAGTTGAGGTCCTCGAGTGAGCAACAATGGAATTTTTTTGCGAACAATGCTTTTGCAAATGCATGGACAAACAGCTTTCCTAGGCCTTCCTTAACTTGGTCCTCTTGAGATTGGTGACACCTTCCTTCACTATCTTCCCTGTTTTTTCATCAGGCAGAGACTGAAGTTAGAAGTTACATATTCTGGTACCACCCATCAGACCTTATAGCTTCAGTGAAATTGCTTCTCCATCAGTTCTGACAACAGAGCCATGGAGATCAAAAAAAGAGCAAAACAAGTCTCACCCATAACTCTGTTTTTGTTTCTGGACAAGATCTCTACTCAAGCAAAGCTTTTTTTTCCCAGTAACAGTCATAATCTGCATTTGCAGATTGTTACTTTTCTTTTGCTTCTATCACAGAGACAGAAACATGGGATCTCAAATGTTAGAATGAGGAGGATGTGCTAAGGTATTTCCACTTCTTTTTTTTCTGAGCTAATGTGTCTCTTGAGTGCCATCCAAAACATCATGACTACCAGAGTCTTCCTATTGCTTCCTTAAACCCTAAACCCTAAAATGTGAAGGGGGAAACTTAGGACATGATGGGTAGTTATTCTTCAAATAATCCTGTCTTTGGGCCTGTCTTTGGTCCTCACTGTACTCACTCATGTTCCATTCTGAGCTATCTTTAAAAAGTCCATCAAAATGAGAAGCATTCCTCAAAACCAAGGATGACTGATCATCATAACTTCTTTGTTAACTAGACGATGGTTCGGAGACTTGTGAACCCACACTAGCCTACTGCAAACGCCTGTAAAAACCAAAATCCATAGCACTAAATTGCAAATCCCTTTGATTAACATTTAAACTAAACTGCATGGCAATCATCTACAAAAGTCCTGGCCTCAAAGTCTTGCTATAGTCACCAACAAACTACAAAGAACTTGCCCTCTACAGAAGTCCAGATCAAAGTCCAATTCTGTAATCAAAAAGATGGCAAAGAAAACTCTACAAATCATAACACTTGTAATCAATGTGCACATTATTTGTGTGCATTGCCAATGCACACATACATACCTGCAATTTTCTCACAAACAATGTTTTCACCAAGTGTATTGCTGAACTCCTCAACTTTGTCCATGGTTACCTAGTTTATGCATTTGTGTGGTATCTTATTTAAATTATCTTTTTTTTCATAATTTGTGATCCTTGTTTCCTTTTTTCATAATGAAATTATAAGCACCCTATTTAAATTGAAATATTTTTATTTTTATTTTGTTTTCAATAAGTTGCACCTTTCTTCTTCTTTTTTCCACATCATTTGAAATAAAATGAAAGTGACCTCCCCAAGAGTTATTGCCAAAAATGCATATTTGCATTTTGCTTTCTAACAATACACCAATATTTTGTTAAATATTGAATTGTATAAACTTATCTCAAGTTTGCCCAATGCATTTCTCATTTTGGAATGGGCTTTTGGTATTATGCTCAACACCAATGTTAATGTTAACATTGACACAATACAATGTTTTGTTTTGTATTATAGTATTGGTAATGAAAGCTTCAACAAGCTTTTGTTATCGTAATACCTTCATCACTAACACAATGAAATCATTTGATGCCTTAAACACATTTATAGGTATTCAAAAGGATCTCACGTTATCAAAAATTACATGGCGAAAGCCATAGTATACATTAGTAAATGTGAAATCATAGTAAAAGGTGCATTATTTGTATTTTGATTTGCAAATGTGCCTCTTTGTGGCTTTTGCATTTGGTACATAACACAACACCAATTTCATTTTGCCTAATAGCTTTTGTTGGTTTTCGTTTTTGGCTAACATCACAATAATTGCATTTGAGGTTTACTTTCATTATGACTTTTGATTAAAGGTGATTAAATAAATGGTGTTTGAGCAATTCTTGCAATATTTTTTATTTATGGTAGATCCTTTGCCTTGAAAAATAGCCATATTAAAATTTCAAATCCTATTTCAAATCAGTGATGGGGTTTTGGGGGGTGGGGGAGGGAGAGGCCAGTGAAGCAGCAGATGACCGGTGTCAGTCTGTGACGGGGTTGGACCACCACGATTTTCGCACCGGCCAAGTGTACAAACCAGGACCTGATCTCCACAAAGCATCGCAGCCGTCCGAAGGGAAGGAATGACAGTCGAATCGCATCCCTCTCCCATCGCACCAGAGGCGAATATAAAAACCTTCCCCTCCTTCCCCCCACTACCAAAAGAACCGGCGATTATATAGAGAAGCGTGTTTTCGAAAATTTCCAAAACTTTCGGGAACCAAGGTTCAAAATGTTAAAACCGGGGTTTTGGGTTTTCTCACCCCCGTCGGGTAAGAGAATAAATACCCGGATTGATAACCTGAGGGTACACACGATTGGTTCTAATACCTGCACAACGTGAGTCAGGACCACTACGCTAAGTCACAATATTGTTTTTATTTGTGGGGATATAAATGCCTTAGGGTTGGACCCACGAGTGTTATTTTGAGAAAATTTTCGATTATGGTGACCAATCAGATCGTTCGGGGTGGCTAGAGTGGTGTAGCCAAGGTGTCCAAAGGTCACGGGTACCACTAGTTAAGACAAATTAACATATGATATTATTACATTAATAATCGTGACATTATGAACATAAAATTAATAATTAATTTGTTTGTCCCAATTAATGACTAAACAATGGAATGAGTTGTAATATATAAATACAAGTTTTAAACAATTTTGCATCATTCTTAAAGTTTAAGTGTGTTCAAAATAGAACACCATGAAGCCAAACACAATATAATGATTTTTTTTCCATATATATAAATATTTATATATATATAAACAAAAGGAAAAACATTGATATTTAAAATACTTTAAATTACTTGTTTTCTCACAAACATTCATTCCTTCATCCAATTTATGGCATTATTTAAAACAATATCCACACAATGGAATTTTTTTCCAAATGTAATGGTTGATTTTCCATAGCCTAATCAATCACGCAAGAGGTTTTGAATATTTTGTTTAATAAAAAATTAGTTCTAAATTATTTCTAAACATGGTGGGTTATTTTTCTTAATATAACTTTTTATTTTATTTTATTTCAAATTTTATATTTTATATTTTAAAATGACGAGCTATAATTACACAGGAGATAATTTCCCTAATTATAAAACCAAGAGTAATCCACCCACCATCCATCCACTGCATATTTTTTGGACCCATCATTCATCCATCCATCCACCTGCATTTTTTGGGGACTTGGCATCCATATTTCCAACTACTCCAGTATATTTGTAGGATGCATCATTCATCCATCCAATGAATTTATGGGTACTAACATTCATCCATCCCCCGTAAATTTGGGACCCACCATTCATCCATCCGCTGTATTTTTGGCGAATGTTTGTGCGTTTTGGACAATTTGCTTGGATTTGTGGAGAATTAGACGGCGAGCTACGTGGATAAGGTATCGCCACCAGCCTGTGGCCTCTCGCCCGCCACTCCTGCACTCTACTGGAACACACTCTCTCTCTCTCTGCTTTGCATTCTCTCCGTCACGTCCTCTTGCGCGCGCGCACAGAATCTGCGATTCTCGTGTGCGATTCTGTGCATTTTTGTTCACAAATTTGGTGACGAGATTGTACACAGAAGTAGCTTGATTCCATCTGGTAATTTTTTTCCTTTTTTTGTTGATTTTTTGGGGATTAAGAGGTCGTGTTTTTTTGGAAGTTTGCGGGGGTGGTGGGGAAGGGAGGGAGCATTCATTCTTTGCATTTTTGTAGAGGGAGGGTCGTGAGCTCCGGAGATGGAGATGGCTGCAGCAGCTATGGCCACAAGGTCAGTGGCTGTGTCTACTGGAGTTTCTGGAGAGGGCTGTCGTCGGTCCACATTAGGAGGTGGAGCAGCAGCAACGGTATTGCTAGGAATGAAGAACAGCAGATTGTCGGGGGTGAAATTGTTGTCGACGACGGGAAGTGCGGTAATAGCTGGTGGAGTGTCGCGTGTGCAGTGTAGAGCAGCGGCGGTCGCGACTCCGAGAGTCAAGGATAATCTACTGGCAAGGATCTTAAACGCATGCCTGTTGTACCTAGTTGCGATGTCTCGCGGGTTTAGAACATGAGCTTCTTCCTCTTGTTGTCGTATAGGTCTCGCAGGGCTTGACCGGGAGAAAGAAAAACAGCAGGAATTATTGGCTCCAGGCACAGTGGAATTTTTTTAGGTTTTTGTAGAGAATTCTGAGAGTTCTGGAGAAATTTGATTCTGATGTCGAAAGACATATGCAGGCTGAGGCAGAGCAGAGGTGGGAGAGAGCACTGGAAACTCCATTGGAAGGTGTACAATTCACGTATGAGGAGTTTGCAGATGCACTATCTAAGTATGACTTCAGCTTCGAAATTGGAGACACGGTAATAAGCTCCTCCACAGGCTCCCCCTATTTGTAGACCATCTTTCTTTCTGCAACAATATGATACTTCACGTTCATTTCTTGACAGCATTCTGGTTCCTGGCTAGCCATTTACCGCCTGCCTGCCGGATATTATTTTTGCAGAATCCTAGGGATGTTTTGTGACCTTGAAGCGGTTGGATAAAAATGAAAGAAGCAGGGTGTTGTGTGATGGTGGGAAACAGGTGAAAGGCATTGTATTCAAGACAGATTACAACGGAGCTTTGATTGACATTGGAGCAAAAGCACCTGCATACTTGCCATTAGCAGAGGCATGCATTTACAAGCTCAAGAATGTGGAGGAGATGGGACTGGTGGCAGGTGTGGAGGAGGAATTCAGCATTATACGTGATGATGATGACAATGGTCGAATGATTTTGAGCCTCAAGAAGCTGCAATATGATTTCTCATGGGAACGGTGCAGGCAATTACAAGTGGATGATGTAGTCATTAGGGGGAAGGTAATTCATATCTTGTCAATCCTTGGTTAGTATTCTTTGAATAGGTAGCAGAAAGTTGCTGTCAAGTTGTGGCAAGTTTAAATCTTTTACTATTTGACACATGATATTCAAACTGCTCCTTAGCTTTTTATTTATGTTTTTAATATACTTTAGGGCTGGGTCTTCCTCTTTTTCCCTGCTTGTTAATATGTTATCAAATCTGCAATCTCTATAATCTGGTCATGGGGTCATCTCTCAATTCTATTCAAATTCTAGTCAGGTTGACTTAAATCGTAAGTATGGGGAAGTTGGCAGATTTTATCAAGATGTTTGACACATAATGTCTGGACTACAGGCTCTGTCAGCAAACAGAGGTGGGGTGGTTGTGGAGGTTGAAGGTCTGCGAGGCTTTGTCCCATTCTCCCAGATCTCTGCGGTGAGTTTCTTTGTGCCATCTCCCTCATCAACGGGTTTTCTAAGTGACTACATGACTTTGCTTTGACAAGGTCACAGTTGCTGCCTTGGACAATCGAAAAGCCAGGTGGAAATGGTGGAATGTTGTTAGAGCCGTCAAGATAGATAGTACTGGGATTATCCTCAGATGTCACTTTTATGTGAAGACTTTTGGTGTGATCTCTTTAATCTTTCAATCTGATTGGAAGATACTGTACTCTATCCTACATGTCATGTTGGCAGCCCCTTGAAAAAGTGCTGTTATTGTGTAGAGACAAAATCCAGAAGAGGTGGTGGATAAGGAGCTACCTCTCAAGTTTTTGGAAGTGGATGAAGAGCGGACACGCCTAGTGCTCAGCAACCGCAAGGCCGTTGCCGAGAATCATGTGGCATTTGGCATTGGCAGTGTTGTTGTGGGTACAGTGCAAACTGTGAAACCATATGGAGCTTTTATTGACATTGGAGGTGTCAGTGGGCTCCTACATATCAGCCAAATTAGTCATGACCGGCTTACTACTGTTGAAACTGTTCTTTCTCCCGGTGACAAACTGAAGGTAATATCCTGCTGTGTGTTTGTAGTCATTTTGGGAGATTCAAGCAACATACCCATGACAGTGCTGAAATGGAGGGTTTAACTACATTCAGGCTTCTTGAGGTTTGTAAAGAATGATGTGCTAGCCTCACATTTTGTGACCTTGTCACTGCTGGCTTGAAACAAAAGGAGAGCAGTGTGTGATGGCACTTTGATTGTGCAGGTGATGATATTGAGCCAGGACAAAGAGAGAGGGCGCATCAGCTTGTCCACTAAGAAATTGGAGCCCACTCCTGGTGATATGCTGCGTAATCCAGCCCTTGTATATGAGAAGGTGGGTTTCTGCATTAGAAAACCTCGCACAGTGAGACACCACAATTTTATGTGCTGACCTGGAATCTGAACCAAAACTTTGCTTGAGCATCCTTAGCTGTCCCTATGTCTCTGAACAGGGCTTGTTGGCTAGTGCAGTCTATTAATGCAACACTTTGTTGTGGATTGATTGCAGGCAGATGAGATGGCAAAGACATTTAGGCAACGGGTTGCTCAAGCTGAAGCAGCTGCTCGTGCTGAAGAACTAAGGTTGCAACAAGAGGTATTCAAGGTGTCTACCATTATCCGATTGCCCAGTCATGCTTTCAAGTAGTAACAATATGAAAAGCCATCCCCTTGTACAGGTTGGGATCTCTGGGACTTTGCAGAACACGAAGTTGTGCATTGGTTCTCTTCATACCGTTTTTCTTATTAGTTCAACTTATCATATGTGGTGAGAGATCCTGGAGACTTGGAGGAATTATGATTTTTGCCTTGTTTTGTGGGAACTGCTTACAGGGTGGTCTTGGTTTGAGAGGCAACTTTGGATCAACAGCCGAAGCTCTTGGTCTCAATGAGTTGGACCTTGCTGATATTCCACCTGCAGTACAAGTCTGAGCTTAGTCAACTATTGCTTTGTGTTAGATGTTATTGTAGACTGGTAGACTTTGGACTGCCCTATTGCCAAGAAGATTCCAAAAGAAAGGAGCAGAGTGCTGCCTTTGGTTACGTGTCAAATTGCACCAAAATTCTTTGGAGTAAAATGCCTCCTTCTGCCACTTTGTAAGTATCACCATCTACCACTTGTTGCTCACTACCATGTGAATGTGACTATAAGCCAAGGAGAACCTGTGAGCACTGTTGTGACCAGGAGCTGCTACTAGCTCTTTGTCAACCACAGCACACTCTGAGCAGATTTGATATGTGGGGCTTGTAGGGAGGAGGGGTGTCACAGTTTCTGAGTTACAAGAGGTGAGAAATACACCCTCTATCATTTGAATCATTCCAAAAATAGGTCAGTGTAACCTTCATCATCCTCAATTTCTTGTTCCATCCTAGAAAGTGCATTAAATGATGCAGATCAGATTCTCATCAGGAGGAGAATGCGGAATCATTCTTGTCCAGAATTAGCTTTGTGGGTGTGTTGTAAGGAAGCCCTCTGCTTTACACCAGCCACCATCACAGAATGGCAGGATACTTGGCTTATTATTCCCTCTCTCTCAAACAACAACTGTTTGAATCTCTGTTCCACAATATGTAAAGCATTTTAGGCCACAAAATTGTAACCTCCTTCCTAGCATTCCAGATCCACAAGACTTTGATCGAATTGCACAAAGTGGAAATGAACTTCAAAGCAGCCGCTGTTTGAAGAGCTGCATACTTCATCATCCCGAGCAGAATTTGCACAGTTTATAAGCACGTTATTATTTAACTCGTGGCAATTACTGAATTGCCACATTCTTTGTTCCTCTGAAAGCTTTAACAGGGATCCTTCTCTATGACATAAAACTATTGAAGATATCTCAACAACCATTTATTTGCAATCATGCGAGCTATCTCTGGATAGTATAAATGCTACACATGTTGGGAGCAATCTGCTCCTAACCCAATACACAACTATTGAACTGCATCTGCCATCTCCAACTCACCTTTTCATTTCCAGTATCCTGTAACAACAAAAACATGAGAAAGAAAACCTCTAAAAAAAATGCACCAAGGAGAAGACATAAAGGGAAGAATTTGTTCAAAATGTTACTGAATATGATACAAATCAAATAAAAATGTACAAATTGCTCATAGCAGCTGCATCAGAGTGGCGCAGCGGAAGCGTGGTGGGCCCATAACCCACAGGTCCCAGGATCGAAACCTGGCTCTGATAGTACAGAGATTACAAGCTTCCATTACTTTTTTGTTTAAAAACAATTGGGCATTTCTCTACCAACTCCTACTTTCTTACACAAAACTGGGAATTTCTCAATTGTCTTGGAATCAGAGTTGTTTCAAGTTTTTGTACTAAGAGCCTGCATTTTACTCAAGAACCACTCTTAGAAATTTCTTAGTGTATGTGAAGGACACATTATAACACATAATATTTCCTCCGCCTTTTGAGCAAGCATTTTGATTTCACAATGGGCTTTACACATGATGTAATGCCCTCGCCCCCACCCCCATCCTTTTGATTTTTGCATCCATTTTTACTCTGCATAAAGCCCACAAATAAGGGCATTACTAAAATCAAGCTTGTGCTGAGCTCTTGCCTCATGCACCCTTCTTTCAGTAATCCATTACCCTCACACCCGGGCTTTACCTTCCACCTAAGTACCACACCCTAATGAGGCTAGCTTAGTCCTAGGCCCCTTGTTTTAGGAATAGTCCCACCTTAGGGCCTAACCCTATACATAATAATTGAGCATAAGGATTGACTCAAGTTAGTTTAAGACTTGGCCCTTAAATGTTTTAGCTAGGTTATAAAGCAATCAAGTTGTGTAGGTCCTAGGCCCTTAATTTTAGGAATGCCCTCACATACAACTATCCTACACATAGCAATTGACTAGTCCTAGTTTACAACTAACTTGGATGTAGTTTAGCTTGGCCATAAAGTAGCATTCCTCATGTAATTTAGATTGGTCATGAACTAGCTCAAGTCATGCATGTGGTAATTCTAATGTTTCAACATTGTCATGGCCTTAACCTCTAAGCTCACAACCAATCTTGGGAATGAAGTAAGAGGTGGGCCAAATGCAAATTTAGGACTTGACAAAAGGTTTCGGAGTTACACTTTGACCTAAATGAATGAAAATGAAGATATGCAGATCCAAGGGAAGCAATCCTAGAGATTCCCAACATGAAATTTCCATTTGAGAATTGGGTTTCCCTAGAGTCTCTCATATTCAAAGTGGGGATAATTAAGGGATCAAACCTTGTTGAAACTTCATTCAAAACATAAGAATCTTTTGGATCATTGTAAAGTTCTTGAAAAGGGTTCTAATAAGTTGGGCTTGCATGTCTGAAAAGAAGATCATTTCCCAACCAATTAAAAGGTTTACATAATCTAGACAAAATAATGTTTTAAATGTTTTTTCAAGTATACATAAATACTCCTTGCATTCAAAAAGTGAAATTTGAAGGAGCAAATCTTATTCAAATTGCAAGCTTAATACAAAGTTCAAAAGATATTTTCAAGAGTTATTTGAATATGAATTTGCAAGTCAAATTCCACATAATTATGGTTTTTCAAAGTTTTGTGACACCATGCCAAAAATCAAAAATCTATCTATGATGGAAGGAAGGTTGTTTGTTTTGGTTGTTTGTCATGTTGAGATCTCCCAAACAACCACAACACTTCTTATTATGCTCATGGTACTATTGGAAACCCTTTGGTGAATAAGGGGTGCACCAAGTTGGTTTCATAACATTTTGACCTTTGGTGGAAAAGTTATTGAATATTGCACTTTTCATTGAAATTTCATTTAAATTAAAACCAAAGTGTATAAAAGAATTTGGGCATGCTCTTGGTGTTGGAAATCACTTGATGAATAGGATTTCATGCAGGTGATTTCAAAAAAGTTAGACTTGGGAAATATTGAATTTTGAATAGTTTTTGTCATTGAAAATTCAATTAAATTACAAGAAATGGTTTTGGAAGGACAAAAAAAATAGTTGGGTAATTAGTTCACACTTGGGCCCAATGGCACATGCTACACTAATGCATCTTTAAGAAAAATTTAAAATGTCTTATTTGAATGTTAAATTCATTTTGGAATTGTAAAATACATTATATAAATAGAAGGGTGGTGTATCTTTTTTGAAGTGAATGTTGTGATAAATCCAATGTGAATTTGTGAGAATTTTGTGTCTCAACTCACTAAGCAAGTTCTTTTATTTTATTTCTATAATTGATATGACCAAGAAAGAATCATGATGTGCCTATTCTAGTCTTATTCTAAAGTTTTCACATTGTCCTTCTATCACAACACAAAAAGTTAAATGACATGTTTTAGATTCAAAATTATTTTGCAATGCATCCATCCATCATATTGGGGAATTACTTAGGAAAGGTCATTCCTCCTATACTATAGATAGGAATCACCTCAAATAAACAAGTATTTTTTAATGTGGGTATTATTGTTTTTTTCATTTTGCATCCACTCTATTAACTATTTAATTTTGTAATATGCATAATCATTTAGTAGGTTTATTATTTAATTTTGTAATCTGCATAATCATTTAGTAGGTTTATTTTTTAATATTTGATTACAATCACCAAATATTTGACTTCTTATATTAACATTTTAAAAATTATTTTTTGGTAGGTATTCATTTGGTATCTCATCCAAATTCAGCCAACCTTTTTTCCAAAGCCTCCAATTCAAATCAACCATAAACTAAATTACTCACGTCTTACACATTTCTCACATTCTTGTGCCACCATTAATATTTCTATAAATAAATAAATAAATAAATAAATATATTCAATACCCTATATTTATTTATTTATTTAAACATGGTGTCCAATGGTTAGGGTCAGAAATTTTATATGAAATATTTTTTATTTTTTATTTTTCATAAGTACATTTTGCCCTTTTTTTGCATGCCATTTGGAAAAAGATGGAAATGGCTTCCCTAAGGGAATTATCTTCAATACCGTTAAACAAACCTTTAGGTTACATCAAACATCGATGTTTCAATGTGGGAATGTTAATATTTCAAGTGCACCCATGTTACAAGGATCGATGAAATTTGAGGATTCGTAACTTTTGGTTGTTTGAAATTAGGGTTTTTAAACTTTTACATTGTGAATTCTAAGATGATTTTGAAATAAATCAATATTTACTAATTTTTTAAAAAACTACTTCCATATGGTAAAGGTAATCATGTCTTTAAAAACATAGCAAATTTGCAAGCTTTTTTTTTAGTGTATTAAGAAAACACTTTACAATGCATAATTTTGTGTTCATGTTTTGGGCATCCATTACATTCTCAAAGAAACATTGTGTTTTTAAAGGCAAAATTTAGAAAAATTGTTCAACCCACCTATCCTCCTTCACCAAAAAAAACTACATTGGGTAAATGTTATATGATACAATGTTGGTCTTAAACAATATTCACAAAATTTGAGGGAAAAATCACCAAATGTTTATTAAAAAATTGAAAAAATTTCACCACATTTGGATTTTGTTTTTTGTTGGTAACAATTTTTAAACTAAAATTTTTTATTATTTAAATTCGTCTAAAAACATGTTGCCATTTAATGTTAAATTTTTCTTGGGATGCTAGCCAATGATGCAACATTTTGAAACTTCGAAAAATAAAATCACTAATCCTTTATGACAAAATTTTCAAAAATGTGGTCAAAATCATAAAAACTTTTGTAAAGCCCTTGGACAAATTGGACAAATGTGAACCATTTATCAAAAAGGATAGCAAGAAACTTATGAAAAATTGTTGTGCTTTTAATAATCATATTTTTTAGTTTCAAAATTAAAAAATTCACACATTGAAATCAAAATTATATATATATAAAATTTGACATGCAAGTGCCAAAGCCACCTAAACACTATGGTAGAACCCATCTCTTAAAATGGCCTCTAGATGAAAAGAAATTTCAAAACCTTGAAAGCAGAATGAAAAAATGTTGATTAGGTTTTTGTTTCAAATAAAGACCTTGAACAAGGGCATTGCCAAAATCAAGCTACACTTGACATCACCTTGTGTGAGCCCTTAGTCTTGTAAAGGCTTCACTTTCACATTCGAATTCCTTGTTGCTTTCGTTTTGTTCACGTGCCTTCCTAAACACCTATGCTACCTAAACACGGGAAACCATGCACTTGACAAAATTATGACATTCATACTTGTTTCATAACTCAAAGTTAATCCTAACCTCTAGATTGATGGGACTAAAACTCATTGTAAACTTCCTAAGTGATCCAAGACCTTGTAGCCCGAAATTATCATCTCTTGTCTTTCAACCTGATCATAAATTTGTCTAATTCATGGACTTAGTGCATCAAGGACATCACCTTGGGCTCCCTTCTTGAAACTCTCACTCATCAATATTTATACGATTCGTTAGTCTATCAAATGAAAAGTCGAATCAAACTCAACACTTAAACTCATAACCCAAACAAAGAGCGAAATCAAACTCAACACTTAAACTCATGACCCAAATGAAGAGCCAAATGAAACTCAACACTTAAATTCATAATTCAAATGAAGAGCCAAATCAAACTCAACATTTAAACTCATAACCCAAACAAAGAGCCAAATCGAACTCAACACTTAAACTCACAACACAGGCCACACAAGCCATTGCAAAGGCCACCTCAAGATGGTCTAGACTTGGGCCCCAACTAAACGAATCCCCTAACCATCATTATAAAGAATAATAGTATTTTAAAAATATTAATTTCTCAAAAAATAGAAAAAAGAAAAAAGTTCTTTGGGAGATCCTCTTCTTCTTCGTTTGGTTGGTTTTTGTTCTCGTTCTAGCCGTTCCCGTTCCCACTGTCGTTCCCGTTCGGGCTCTTGGGCTTCTTCCTCTTCTTCTTCAAGCTTTTGCCCTTTCCTTGCGAAGGAGTTCTTGCTGGTGCGTGCTCAGCTGCTGCCCTTGTTTTTCCTTAAAGATCGCTGTCGGATCTCACCTCTTAAGAACAGCAACAACAACAAGATCGGAAAAAAGCTGCATCCATCGATCTTATTTTTATTTTTTTTCCATTGCCATTTCCTTTGTTATTACATTAGAGGAGGAGCTGCAGACAGACTGGTGGGCGTGCGTGTTAGAAGAAGAAAGAAGCCGTGGGGAAGGTCAGAACTGTTCCATTTTCATCGCCGATTGTTCAGGTATGATCTGATTTCCTTTCTTCTTCTTCTTCTTCTTCTTATGAGAGAAAGAAGAGATTTCGCGGGGGCGAAGTTGTTGCTCTGGATGTGAGTCAGTCTGCTAGGATTGGATTGATGAGGAAGAAGAAGAAGGAAGGTTGGTTTTCTTCTTGGTTGGAGGTTGTCTGTTCTTGAACCCTCTGTCTCTGTGTGTGCGCGCGCGCCCGCGCGCGCTCTTGCTTTTTGTTTCTAGGTTTTGGCATTGGATTAGCTTTGTTTGTTTGTTTGTCGTGGGAATAAGGTGCTTAAAATCGGAAATCTGGAAGTTATAGAACAAAGTTTCCTGTTCAGCTTTTTTAAGAGTTGGAAAGAGCTTTAGATCTTAAGTAGGTTTGATCTTGGAGTTTGAACTCGGCGGCTCTCTTCTTTTTTGCGCGAGATCCAACAGTCTTCATAACGGTACAGATTGCTGCATTTCCGTGTTTTTTTTTTCTTCCTATCTTTTCCTTATTTCCCCTATTTTTTCCTACTTTTTCCCCCTTTTTTCCTCAAGGTTCTGCAATTTTGTGTGCTTAGCAGATCTGTTGGATGGAGATAACTAGCCTAGTTTTAGTCCATTGCAGTATTGAAGCTCTCTAGTGGAAAGGAAGCCTTGGACTTAGAGCTAATTTTGTTGTGTTTTCATGCCTTTTTTTTTTCTATAGCTTGTTTTGCATTGCTGCTGCTCTGGAGCTTTTTTCCTAAGGAAAAATCAGAAAACAGGCAACTGGTTATGTTGGAGTGAAGCTACACAGTGGTGGAAGGAATGTGTGCTACTGGAAGGAATTGACCTTTTGCAAAAAGGAATTTTTCTTGTGTGGCGGTGTCAGCTGAAAGGAGACGTCACCTATCATTTGAAATAAGCAAGCAACTGGCATGCTGCATTGAGTCCTCTTCTTTAGGAGAAGAAACTTTGGTAATGGAAGCAAGTATCAATGTGCAGGCAGTGACGGACAGATCAAATTAGGTTTTGCAGTTCAAGGGCTGCATTCTTGCTGTGGATCTGTCTGGGAACGGGTTTGCGGGGGAGTGGATACAGGCAAAGATGCTGACCAGGTTTGAGACCAAGAGTAATCGTGTGAAAGGGTTAAGCTTCCATCCCAAACGGCCATGGATTCTTGGCAGCTTGCACAGCGGTGTGATTCAGTTGTGGGATTATCGGATGGGCACACTCATTGACCGCTTTGATGAGCATGAAGGTCCCGTTAGGGGTGTCCACTTCCACAAGACTCAACCTCTCTTTGTCTCTGGAGGTTTTGCTCCTTTCTTTCCCTACTCCAGTTCATCACATTCTCTTCTGATTTTGCGCTTGTCTGCCTGAGAGAGAGAGGCGCCTTCATGATTGGAAGAAGGTGATTCTTAAGACACAAGGTGTGTTGCAAAATGCAGGGGATGACTACAAGATTAAGGTATGGAACTACAAGCTGAGGCGTTGCCTCTTCACACTTCTTGGTCACTTGGACTACATCCGTACAGTGCAGTTCCATCATGAGTCTCCCTGGATTGTGTCAGCAAGTGATGATCAAACAATCCGGATATGGAACTGGCAGTCCCGCACCTGCATCTCAGTCCTCACAGGCCACAACCATTATGTGATGTGTGCATCTTTTCACCTGAAGGAGGATTTAGTGGTTTCTGCATCCCTAGACCAGACAGTACGAGTCTGGGACATTGGTGCTTTACGGAAAAAGGGTGTGGCACCAGCAGAGGATTTGATGCGTTTGACACAAATGAATACTGACCTTTTTGGAGGTGGGGATGCGGTGGTGAAGTACGTACTTGAGGGCCATGACCGGGGTGTCAACTGGGCTTCTTTTCATCCCACTCTCCCTCTTATTGTCTCTGGTGCTGATGATCGCCAAGTGAAACTTTGGCGCATGAATGGTATGTGTTTTCAAACAATTTTCCCCAGAGTTATGGGTATAAGTTGGATGGTGATATTAGATCCTGAGACATGTACTGGGAGCTTTTAATGCAGAACAGGTTTGTCAACATTGGTAGTCTGATGAAAGACAATGTTTTGGGTCAAATTTGGTAACTTGGTGGAGCAGTTTTTTCTTGTACCCTGCTCATTACATAGGTCTTCATCTCACGAGACTATGGGCAAACTATATAGTCTGTCTTAGCCTGAGTGTTTGTTCTATGTGAGCAATTGTGTTCGATAAGTTGTGATGATGAAAAAATGTTTCTTTGTAGCAAGGAAGAATGTGTTGTTGATGTGATCCTTCTCTGATTGCAACCTTTTTCTGGTGAATCAGACACAAAGGCATGGGAGGTAGATACTCTGCGGGGTCATGTGAACAACGTTTCATGTGTGATTTTCCATGCACGCCAAGACATAATTGTATCAAACTCTGAGGACAAGAGCATTCGCGTATGGGACATGTCCAAGCGCACTGGTGTGCAAACTTTCCGTAGGGAGCATGATCGGTTCTGGATCTTGGCTGCTCACCCAGAAATGAATGTCTTAGCTGCAGGACATGACAGTGGTATGATAGTGTTCAAGTTGGAAAGGGAGAGACCTGCATTTGCTGTGCAAGGAGGCACTCTCTACTATATCAAGGAGCGGTACCTTCGCACGTATGACTTCTCAGCACAGAAGGATAACCCTCTGATTTCAATCCGCAGACCTGGGGCAACAGCCATGAATCAAGCACCTAGATCTCTCTCATACAATGCAGCTGAAAATGCAGTGTTGTTGTGCTCAGATATTGATGGGGGTTCTTATGAGCTTTATGCAATTCCAAAGGACACAACTGGGAAGGGTGAGAGCACTCCTGACTCCAAGAGAGGCTTGGGTGCAGCTGCTGTCTTTGTCGCAAGAAACCGATTTGCTGTCTTGGACAGGAATCACAATCAGGTAAGAGATGACATTTTCCACACTAGTTACTGACATCTTACCAGAAAGTCTGAAACTTTATACAACTGGGCAACTGCTTGAGCCTGTTACAGCTAAGTCTTATGCTCAGCCACCAACCCCTTATTTAATGTTGCAACACGCAGTCAAAATATTAATGGCTATGCAGTGCCTGGGTTTCTAATGCATAACTGCATGCATCAGGTTCTAATCAAGGACATGAAAAATGATGTGACCAAAAAATGCAACCTACCTGTCTCTACCAGCGACATTTTCTATGCAGGAACCGGCAACCTGCTGTGCCGGTCAGAAGACAAAGTTGTTCTGTTTGATGTCCAGCAGCGCAGCACACTTGGAGAGCTGACCGCACCATTTGTGAAATATGTCGTCTGGTCCAGTGACATGGAGAATGTGGCTCTTCTCAGCAAGCATGCCATCATCATCGCAAACAAAAAACTCGTGCTCAAATGTACAGTCCATGAGACTATCCGTGTCAAGAGTGGGGCGTGGGATGAGTCAGGAGTATTCATCTACACAACTGTCAACCACATCAAGTACTGCTTGCCGAATGGTGACAGTGGCATTGTCCGCACTCTGGATGTACCCATCTACATCACCAGAGTGTCAAAAAACACCCTCTTCTGTTTGGATCGTGATGGCAAAAATCGTGTTATTCAGATCGATCCTACTGAGTACAGCTTCAAATTGGCACTGCTCCAGAGGAAATATGACCAGGTATAGAACTCTTTTGCATCTGTCAAGGAGTAGGTGGTTGCTCACTGTAGAAGCTATTTGAATATGTCTATGATTTGCTTGTCCTCATGGTTTTGTTGTGAACTGGTTTGTCTTGGATGGTGCAACAGGTTCTCCAAATGATCCAGAACATGAAGCTCTGTGGACAGTCCATCATAGCCTACCTTCAGCAGAAAGGCTTTCCTGAGGTGGCATTGCATTTTGTCAAGGATGAGCACACACGGTTCAACTTGGCTATTGAATGTGGCAACACTGCTGTGGCAGTGGCATCAGCAAAGGAGATTGATGACAAGGATTGTTGGCACCGTCTGGGTGTGGAAGCTTTGCGGCAGGTGCGAGGAATGACTGAAACGTAAAATGAATTTGCACCAAGTCAAATAAGATTTCTGTGCTTTTGTAGTAGTTCAAATTTCCAGTATTTGCTGACCAGCATGTATTTAGGATCACCTTGTCTGTTTAAGTCGATCATACAATAAGCTGCAAAGATGAATTTGTGAGCTTATGATCAACATTTTTGCATGCTGTAATCTCTGTATTACATGTCTCTGTGCTCAAATATTGATGGCTGATGTTACAGGGAAACTATGAGATTGTGGAATATGCATATCAGAAGACAAAAAACTTTGAACGCCTCTCTTTCCTGTACCTCATCACAGGAAACATAGAGAAGCTTTCGAAGATGCTTAAGATAGCAGAGATGCGTAGTGATGTGATGGGCCGGTTTCATAATGCACTATACCTGGGTGATGTTCAAGAGAGGATCAGAATTTTTGAGGAGTCAGGGCATCTTCCTTTGGCCTATGCAACAGCAGCAACCCATGGACTTACAGATGTGGCTGAAAGGCTAAGAGAGTTGCTTGAAGATGTCCTCCCCACTATCCCTCCTCCAGAGAAAAGCTTTTTGCTGATGCCCCCCAAACCAATAGTACAGGAAAGCAACTGGCCCCTTCTGACTGTGAGCAAAGGCTTCTTTGAGGGTGCATTTGGGGAGTCTGGTGCTGTTGACCTTGAAGAGGAGGTTGCTGAGGGAGCTTGGGGAGAGGACTTAGATCTTGCGGTGGCAGAGAATGAGGGAGAGGACGATGGTGCGGTAGTGGTTGAGCGTGAGAAAGGTTTGTTATTTGATTTTGGTTTATGTGACATTATGTGAACTTATTTAATGAAACAATTTCTTAGTCCTAAGAAGAACCTTGTAATGATGAATATGGAGGAATTGAAACACAAGGAACTTCAAATTGTCTTTTTGTTCTTTTGCAGGTGAGGACGATGAGGAAGAGGGCTGGGAAATGGAAGACCTTGAGCTCCCTGCAGAGCTTGCTGTTGCTGATGTTATTCCTGCCAGCTCTGGTTACTTTGCTGTTCCACCACCAGGGATACCAACCAGCCAAATCTGGGTCCAGACCTCATCTTTGGCTGGAGAGCATGCAGCTGCAGGTGCATTCGACACAGCCATGCGACTGTTGAATCGGCAGCTGGGCATCAAGAACTTTGAACCTCTGAAGAGCATTTTCCTTGAGCTCCATCTGGCCAGTCATACCTCACTTCCAACTATGGTATCTCTTCCAGTTCTTCCCTTGGCTCTTGAGAGAGGGTGGAGTGAAACTGCAAGCCTGAACATTCGGGGCTTGCCTGCACTTGTTTACAAGCTTTCCTCACTTGAAGAGAAACTTAAAGTGGCATACAAGACCACTACTGAGGGGAAATTCACTGAAGCACTGAGGTATGATCCTATGAATGACCTATGCAATCGTCCAAATGATTTGACAGTCAATGCAGAAACAGCTTCATGTTCTTTAGACAATGGTGCTGCTTGTATGTGTGTTACTGTCTTACTGGAAAGAAGAGTGTGGGTGCTCCTTCAGATAGGTTTGTACTTTGTAAGAGGCAAGTTTTTCTCAGCATTGGTGAAGAGCAGTATGGTGTTTCTTCTGTTTTGTGCAGGCTTTTTATTAACATATTGCACATCATTCCAGTCGTAGTGGTGGATTCTCGCAAAGAAGTGGATGAGGTAAAGGAACTACTGGGAATTGCTAAAGATTATGCCCTTGCTTTACGCATTGAACTTAAGAGGAAGGATCCAGCTTTGAAGGATGACCCAGTGAGACAGGCAGAGCTTGCTGCTTATTTCACACACTGCACCCTTCAGCCCACACATCTGAAGCTCAGTCTGCAGTCTGCAATGTCTATTTGCTTCAAATTGAAAAACTTTGGTACAGCAGCAACATTTGCCCGCAGGCTTTTGGAGCTGAGTCTTTCTCCCCAGGTGGCAACCAGAGCTCGCCAGGTACTGAGGTTTTGCTCCTTAAAATATGCAATAATTTTCAGAGTTTCTTCTTGCCTTTCTTTTGGACAATTCACCATCTCAAGCACCACATCTGAGACTAGTGAGGTATAATTGTCTGGAAAGTAATATTGTTGGAAGTCTTTCATTGACGGAGATTGTTGACTTGTGTTTGTGTCTAACTTCACTGGGCTCTATCATCTTGCAGGTCTTGCAAGTTGGTGAGAAGAACCCCAAGGATGAGTTGCAACTGAATTATGATCCTCGCAACCCTTTTGTAGTATGTGGGTCCACCTTCACACCAATCTACCGGGGCAGTCAAGACATCTCTTGCCCCTACTGCCGAGCACGATTTGTGCCTGAAACTATGGGTAGCATGTGCTCTGTATGTGACCTAGCTGTGGTGGGCTCCAATGGATCAGGCTTGTTGTGCTCTGCAACCCAGGTGCGGTAGGTTGGTGCCCATTGCATCATGTTTATCTGTCTGTCTGTCTGCCTGTCCTTCTTTTTGTGTTTGCCTCCCTTCTCAATTTTGATCCTTTTGGGGATAAGAGGTTGGTGGAGAGCTGCTCTTTGTCATTGCTACACACATTGTGTGGCTCTTCATGGGTAATTAAGCACAGAAGTCTGTTCCATCACATTTCATTGTCTGTTTAACATGCATGAAATGCACTTTCAAAGGATGACAAGAGATGTAGTGAGGACTTTTGAGGAGTAACACGTTTATTGATCTTTGTTAAGTGCACTGACAACTTTTGAAAAACCAAGCACTCATTTTTAATTGAAATATATTATTCCAAAGAGCAACCACTCTTGAAATTCTGTGAGAGTGTTTGTGCTTGTGTGGAAAAGTCATTTGCAGGAAACAATCTGTTCACTTTAGGTTTCACCTTTGTTTTGGTAGAGCTTTCAACTCTTGCAGATTGTTTCATCTACTTACTCAATATGTGTCACAGCCTTCTGTATTACTGGGGTTCCTTTTTTGAGTACAAGGCGGATGTACCATGGAGCTTCTTGATTTGTTGGCTTCATCCTTACATATGATTTGTAGTGTTCAACAATGTGATGTTTCATTTGCTGTTCTGGTTTGCTACAAATGAAAATTTTAAGAAATCATTTGATTGTGAATTGTTATCCTAGCTTTGCTGATCTGATGTTCCGAACTGACAAACTTTCTCATTTCTCATTAGATATGACTTGTAATTACTGAGGGTCTTGGACATTGGTCTTCCTTTCTTGCTTGTTTTGTATCTGTGTTTCCTTTGTTTTCCATATCTATTGTTTTTCTCTTTGTGTTTCTTGGGTGATTATTGGGTTTTGAGCCAACAAAGAGGGTCATTATCGCAATTTTGAGCCAACAAAATCGGAGTTCAAACTAATCATGAATTCACATGGGGTTGAGGCATAATCACAACTCTTATGAGAGGTAATGTTCTCTTTATCATGTGCACTTTGTATGTCTTCATGAAACCCCCTCCATTGATGCAACAAAACTCCCATGGTCATACCATACTTTACCTTATTAAACAATAAGGTTAATGATGGGTTAAATTATCTTGCAAATGGCGTATTATGATGTTATTAAAATTGATAAATTTTACAATTTACATCTAAAATGTTCAATGGAGAAAAGCTTTTTAATTTTGTAAAATGACCATTTTTAACTTCAACATTTGAATATCATTGCAAAATTAATTTGATTTAAGGGCATTTTACACTTGAATATTTGGGCCATGGCCCATGGAACCTCATGGTACCCTATTTCTTTTGGATAACACCATGGCAAAGCCTACGGGCCTTTGTTCCAAATTAGACCCAAAAATTTATTTTTTTTAACTTTTCAAAAATAGAACTACCTTCTACATTTTTTGTCATCAATTTTTTTTTTTCTTGTTTTCTTCTCTCATTCTACTTTCTTCCTCATTTTTTCTCTTCATACCATACACCATGGATGAAAAAAAGAACAAAAGTACTTTGATGATGGCTATGCTTTGGTATTTGTATATGTTGATTCATCAAGTGGCAACCATTCAAGCCCTTGTTTTAAAGTATGGAATGGAAAAATCAACATTGTTTGTAGTCACATGTGATTTGTTATGGATGAATAAACATATATCGTTCGCATTTTTTTAATGTAATGTGGATGCAAGGACCAATTTTTACTTGGTTTTGAGTACTTACATACAAAACTTGTTCAAGCAAATAACTAGAGTAACTCATAATACATTTTCACATGAATATCAACTATCATGACCTACCATTGCATATGCTTTATTAATACATTGTAATATTTATTAATGTTTGTATTAATTAGTTGTGAGGTGCACCCCAAGGTACAATTTTGAACTTCATTGATTAACCCACCCCTTAGAACAACTTTTGAAACTTTGTATAGTCCCTAAAATTAAAAAATTATTCACATATTAAATTAATTTTTAAATTAATTATTCACATTAAACAAAAGTTTTAGTACTATTTATAATGATTCTTACAAGATATACATGCACTTAACCAACATGTAGTTAAAAGGTGTGGACATTATTGCTATTATCTCCATGCAAGGGCACAAAGACTTTAAAGTGTGACCCTCTACTATTCAACAAATCCCTTGATCAGATGCAATGGTGAATAGTTGGTATCCACTCCCATGCATTATTTGTTGAACTAAATAAACAACTCCTTTTCAACTCATGAATCTTGGACCCAATGGACAAATGCTCAAAGAAAATACGAGTTATGTCTTGAAGATCCACCAAATGTGGATCAACTATGCATTTCCATAATTTAGGTCCATATTAAAACTTAGATTTTCCATAATTCATTATGATGTTGTGGAACAAAACCACCCACCCAACCAACTACAAGGTAAAATTGACACATTTGAATTGTTTTCCATAAGACACCAACAAGAAATGAATTCATCCTTCTTTTCATTTGGTGTTCATAAAACATTATTGCATGTTCCAAAACATTTTGATGTGTGATTGTACACATTTGATTCTTCATTGTTATGACTCCATATTTGACAAACTTTGACATCCCAATCTCCATCTATTCCCACTAACATTATGATACACAAATTCAAAATGATCTTCATCAATATCCTTCGTATAATAACCAACCATATCAAGAAAATTTTTAAGGTGTACCAATTTTTTTGTCGATAGTGTCTTCCTTTTCTATACTCCTTTACCTAGTTATATTTTACCATACCCAAGGCGCAAAATGGATGATATTGATAGAATTTAAAATTGTGATGGTCTAAAATATTGTTTTGTAAAACATTTAACACTTTTTGATTCATTAATATTGATGGGGATCAAAATATAAGGGAAAGAATACTTTGTTAAGGAATAGGTCCTTTTTGTCTTGATTGTTACACCTTTAAAAAAATTCACTCATTGACAAATGTATGCATGTTGTTCTACAACTACTTCACATGCCCATCATCTTGTGCATTCTTTGAGTCATCCCACCCCAACTACTCTTTCACAACCTTGTTCAACATTTTCAAACTTAAAATATGAAGCTTGACAATCATTTGCATTATGAAAATGTGAGTGAATGCCATCCCCCTCTAATGCACAAAACCTAACCACACATTCTTTTCTAATGAACACTTTCATTTTTTACAATAAAATTGGATCTATATCATACCCTCCCATAGCAATTGTTACAAATGCTTCCAAGAAATTTTTCAAGCTCTCATCAATCTACTTTGTGTCCAACATCTCCAAATCGATCCATCTTATACTTAATGAATAGGTTTGAAATAATTATTTTCTCTTGTTATGTGACCAATAATAGTGGCATCTCCATGTACAATTGCAACAATAAAAGAAACAAATGTAACCCCACACCACCCCAAACCCAAAAAGAAAAAAACATGCCCCCCTAGGTGCATGTTGAGCCTTCCCATTGATTGCATGAAATTTTTATTCCCAAAACTATTGTAGGATTTGCAACAAGGGCTAATACCCCACATATAAACCCATGGTCCTTATTATTTGGGGGTGCTTCCCAAGTCCAACTTTTTTTTTTTTTTGCAATGAACCAATTTGATTGGCCCAACACAAATAAAAGTTGAAATTATGGAGCTTCCCCAAAATAGAAGATTCTATTGAAAGATGAAGTACCTCCTCCCATCTATATAGGTGAGAAGGAGAGAACTTTGGGCAAAACATATGGGATTAAAGCAAGGTGCTATTGGGAACACATTGGAAACCTCAAGAACATATTGGGAACTTGATGGGAACCCATTGGGAACTTAATGGGAACATGTTGGGAGCAAAGGAAAAATGAAAAAAATCATTATCCCCCACACAAAAATTAAAAGAAAAAAAAATCAAGGCACTTTGAATGCATGCTAAGCCTTCCCATTGGCTACATGAAATTTCTATTTCAAAAATTGTTCGTCACCATTTTTAGCTTAGGCACTATTGTCATGTTCAAGTTGGAAAATTATTTAATTGTTTTATAGGTTCTACATTAAGTATCATAGCTTACACCATTTCAAATCCAGTTGTAAACCTTACATTCAAAATGTAGTTTAAAAAAATGAAATATGCAATATTTAGGGAAACAAATTAAAGGTAATGACATCATTGTTTTTGTGCAACATTTTTGCAAGAGTAAGGTCAAGATCTACGTGTGATATTAAGACTTGCAATATTTAATTTTTTAATAATGGATGCACATGCTCATCATACAAAGTTGTATCATGTTGCTTCAAATGTAAAACAAGATTATTGATTCTTCAATTAAAAATAAAAGTCACATTCTCAAGTTATGCTTAATGTCCAACATGTGAAGACTTAAACAATTATGAACTCTCTACTGCAAATGGGTCATAATGAGAGGTTTATCGTTACACTTGTTAATGTGTTGGTCCAAATGCACATTTAGTTTCTCAAACATTGGATTTTATGTTAATCCCTCCATGGATGCTAAATAGGTGGGATGGTTTGTTCAATAACATTGTTGTAAATAGAACTTGTCACATAACAAGTTAAAGAACTTGTTCTCCCTTATAAAACTACATTTTGGAATATTACCATAGTACCTTTTTAGGTTCAACATTAATGTGCCGAATAATTGATGTAATTTAAAGATTTTGTTTCAGCTCTTGAGTTTTTTTATTTTGAATCTTTTTGCATATAAGGAGTAAATTTAGTAATATTTGTGGATTTTTATCAATTTCCTCCTTTGCTTTTGGTTAGATTGATGAAAAGCTTCATTACTTTGTTGAACTAGTCATGGGTTCGAATTTCGTTGTCTTGATTAAAATTTCAAGATTTTTGACATTTAGTATTTTTTTCCTAAATTTTTTGGCAAAAGTGAATTAATATAATTTGTGCCGAACCTAAAAAGGTACCATGGTAATCCATGGCAACAAATACATGTGCTCTAATTACTTTTCAAAAATTCATTATGATTCAAGAAAAGGTTTATAACATTTTATTCAATTATTTGTTTTTAGGTTTGAACTTATTTGTATTGAGAACATATTAATGGCACATTTTTCCATTTGAGTGAACCATGATATTTTGATATCATTAATCATTATCAAATTAATCACAATTGATTAATTCAATTTTGACACAACGCCATGAGTTTCATTATTTTTGGAACATGGGTTAAATGTGAATTAGTAGTTCAGGATTTGAACTTTGATTGATTGGGACTATTATTTTGTAATGGATCTTATGGTGGTGTGGCTGAAAATGATGTTATGAAGTATTTCATATTTTTTCTCAATGGCATACTAAAGTGCAACAACCACATGGGACATGTATGACATAAACCTTACCAATTTAGTCTAAGATTTTTTTTTATTATAAATAGCTAACAAGGCAAGATTGCCAACATGGACTCCATTTTAACAAATGGGTGGATGGGCTTCATTCTCTTGAATGTAAATTTATCCATGTCATTCCAACTATTTCAAAATAAATGAATTTTGTAACTTAAATTTGTGTCATGGTGCTTTACATTTTACATAAGTTGAATATATGATTTGAACATTTAGCTTGTATATGTAGTTTGGATAAATGAACTCAAGGTAATATGAATACATGGTAAATAGAAGGTTTGTCAAAATTAATCCATTTAGCTTGTTGCATGACCCATTAAATGAAGTTGATGATTCATCATACTTGTTAAGTCATACTAATCAATTTGAATAAGGTTTGATGATTCATATTTCATGATTTTATATTTTATATGAATAATTATGTACGAGTCGTCAAATTGGGGTAGGTAGATAAGGTGTCTTCCGCCAACACATTGTGCTCAAATTACATCAAGCTAGTCATAATTGGAACAAAGATCAATGGGTTAAGGATTTCAAAACAATTTTGGCATCATGGCCATACAACTCTTTGCATTGATTTCCTTTGTGTTTTATCTCGTAGTGGCCACAATTTTTCAATTAAAAAAAAAAATCCTAACCCTTCAATGCATTTCATTTTCTTAACATAAATATTTTAAGTTATTTGCTTTAACCTAATGATTCCATCAATAGACCTACCTAGGGAACTTTGAAAATTCGAGTCATGTGTTGACTAATACCAACTATTCCCTAATCAATATTTAAGAAAGGGCAAAATCATGGAGGGGAACTTAAGCATGTGATATGCACAATTCAATTTCTGTAATAATATTATCGAACACATAAGCATGAATGTTTTTAGTTTCAGAATTGCTTTTGTGATTCACACATGTGACACACAAGCACTACTACATATGTTCTTTGAAATCCACATACCCATGCCTAACATTATCCTCTCCATTCAAAATTGCTTCATGTCCTCAAAAAGTTTTGGTTCAAGAATGCTTCTATGAGTTGGAGTAAAACATAACCCTAATAACAAAAAAAAGGATATGTGGGAAATCTTGTGTGTGTCGAATGTGTTTATGCTCATTTTGGATGTTATATTTTTTCACCAAGTCTTTTGAATCAAACTACTCTTCCTCTTTGTCAAATTCCATGAGTGGTTCCAAAATTGGTAATTGCTCCATTGATTGATGTAGTTCTTTCAACTACATGCAATACGATGTGACATTGCTCTCCAAAAAAAATGGATAAATTATGTTTACTCTATTTCTATGGCTTAGAATAAAAAGCTTTTCCTATTACCATGAAGTCCCCGTATATGTAGGTTTTAGAAGCCTTTAAAATTCTAGGGCTAAAAGCACATTATGATGGACCAAAAAAAACACTTGAGAATCCATATGAATATCCAGAACTAATATATTTTAAAACCTAGTGAAATTGGGCCCATATTAAAACATTTAAATGTTCTTAAAATTAACATTTTTTTCCATGTCCAAGTTCATCCTACCCTAATTTAAACCTTTTTGAACACATCTTTTAAATATTGGATTCTAAAAAATCAATTTAAATATTGGAATGGATTTTATAAAATTCAATGATTAATTAACTATAAATTTTCAAAGAAAGAGATGTTTTTTTTAATTGATTTTTTTCATCTTAGGTGTTATGATACTTTGATGCCTGAGTGACCCAAAGTTATAGGGATGTTTTCAAATTTCATTGTAAACAAAAAATAAAAAATCATGGTTGTTTTGATTGTAACATGGGATATATTTTATTGTATTACAAAGCCCACCTTGGACTAAATATTAATATTTTTGTGTAATGTTTTCAAAGTTGGGAGAATTACAATAAAAATTTTAGTCTATATTTTCATTTTTGTTACATTTTTCAAATGCATTTGAATTACATACAACAAGACTTGATTAATCTAGAAAACTTGAAATTGAAACTTCTAAAAAATTCCATTGTACTGTGGTTTCACTCCTTGAGCATCCAATGTCTTGTTGATTTTTATGTTTCAATTTCCAACCTTGCACCTAGCCAAGCATACATTCAAGCTTATTGATTTTTGCCTTAGTTTTTTCAAATTCAAGTTTTTTCAATTCAATTGAAACTCCCGTCACTAGACCTTAAGGTCCCACTCTTGTCGATACCCACAATGTGAAAGAACAATTCCATCTCCTTATTTCTAGTTGATACCTTCTATTATTCCTAGCCCTAGTTCTCTAGTTGAACATCCAACTTTACAACCTTTTTGTTCTCCGCGGTTTGAATACCCAATTGGGTTTCAAGGATTTTGATTTGGATCCAATGTCAATCCAAAGTTTGGTTGATCCCAAACCATTAGTTATCCTAGGGCCAACATGGCATACTTTGGACAAGAGAATGAGTAATCCCCTTTGCTAATGGATGGTGATAGCAAAATTATAAAGTTTTCCAAGCTCATCACAAAGAGGTGAACAAGATGGAAAGAGTCCCAACCTCAAGATGTCCTTGACTTGACCACTTGTAAGGAGTCTTACTACCAATGTTATTTCTCTCTTGAAAATCTTGGACATAGTGATGATGGGAATTTGCTTAAAGTCCAAATTTATTGTAGGTTGCCCCCCTTGTTGGTACAACTAAGAATTCATATATCTTCTATAGAAATCTTGAGCAAAAGTAATTTGTTTTCATCACTAGTTTTCAAACTACTTTGGTATTGATGACAAATGACATTGTTTTTTCATGTACTGGTCATGTTTTCAACTCCTTGGTCCGAGTCCTTCAATTCTTTCTTTAAAAAGGGTGGTGTTCCTAGAATGGGAATGGGAGCTAATCCCAAAGAATGCAATCCATCAAATCCATGGAGATAATGACAAACATAGTGATGATGGGAGTTTGCTTAAAGACCAAGAGGTTGTAAGCACAGGTCCAATGCAAGTCATGTAAGTATTTATGAGTTTAGTGGGGACTTTATGTGCAAAGATAGTTGAATTTTTATAATAATTGCTATTGGTAAAATTCAATGTGTTATTGGTTTTAAATTTCATGTTCTATGTTTGGATTTAAATTTAGGCATGCCTTTGTCATGGTCTATTTTTGACCTTTGGAATATTTTGTTTTGGTTGTTTTTGTGTTTGTGCCATTTTGTGGCAAGTAATAGATTATTAAAAAAAAACATTCTCACATGAAATGCAATCCTTTTCATGCATAACCCCTCCAACTAGAGGCCTTTAAACTTTATTAATATGTCATTTTAACTTATTATATTCATAACCATCCAATTTTGGCCACATGAAATGTAGGAAAGGAATTTTTTTTCAATCAATTACTTCCTTACTGCATTAGGATGCAATTATATTGCATTTAATATATCCACAAACATTTTTAACGATCGATGTGGTGCTTAATGATTAACTTATTTTTTGTCGTGTTGGTGAATTCAATTTCAAATAAATTCATGCATAACCTTATTATGGTAATGCTCCGAATGGAGTTCACAAAACTTTCCCAAGCCCATTCAATTAGTCCAATCCAAATCCTTCTAGTTTGCCATGCTACTATATTTTTCAAGGTTATATACATGGGCTTAAGAATGTGATGGGTTAATTCCTTGTATTAGTGGCTATTTATGGGCATAGATGGTTTCTTAGTGGGTGTTGGGCTTGGTTTACATTGGATGTAAAGGATTTTTGTTTAATGTTTAGTGGGAGGTTAGTCTTCACGTGTGATGCGCTCCCAAGCTCCTTGCTAGATTCAAAGATGAATATAAAGTAGAAAACAACGAAAAGGTTAGGAACTCGAGGCACGTTCCCTAGCTCTCAACACTTTAAGGGGTAGAGGGACGTGTTGGAACTCTAAGATGGGACTAGGAAGAGTGACAAGCAATTTATTCACTCACACGAATCTGCATCCAACCAACCACAAGTTGGTTAGTACAATGTTGGAGCACCTTTGGTGCTAGGACAAGCCACGAGCGACTTTGGACTCACAAAACTCACCACAACCCGGACTCGGGGGACACCACCACCTTCCCCCATATAGTATATTTTTCACCTCTCTAGGAGGCTCACATCCAAATGGCTTTTTGTCCCGATACTCAAAAAAAGGGGAGTCCCGAAACTACCAGGGTTGGAACTCCCACAACTTTGCGAGGCTATAACTTCGTGCTCAGACTTCCGATCGAGATGAGTTGTAAAGCAAAGTTGTAGCTCGCGTTGAGAGCTTTCTAACGGCATGTTGCACGCCACCTGAACGCACGAAAGTCGAGTCGATTCCCAACTTTTTGTGGTCAGCAATCAAACTACCAGTTTTGACTCCCGGCCTTTCTTTTTGCCATAACTTGTGTTGCAAATGTCCAAATGGGTCATGCTAGCCCATTTTAGACATCTACACTTCAATAAATTTTTGATGATATAAAGAACTCTTCAATGCAAGGTGTTTTGACCTTTGCAATCACTCTTTGAAAGTTCGGGAGGCCACCGGGACTTCAACTCCCAAAATGGGAGTTCACTTGGGAGTGTGAATCTTCATGCTCACACTCTCTCACACTCCTCTTGGACAACGTGCTAATAAACCTTTGCCTTGGTCGCAAGCCCAAGGCTAGGGTTGTGACAACGTGGCCAATAGTACGGGAATTAGGATTTTCAACACTATTATGGATTACATGTGATGGAATATCCCCATTAGAAACAAATAGAAAAACTTCAAATCCCATGTACAAGTGACCATGCCCTTGGTGAAATCCGCATGAATAAACTCAAGATCCTCAATGAAAAGATCCCACTATTTCCTTTGATAAATAAATTTGAAGGGAAATTGGCAAATGTTTTATGTTTAAAAGCTAGTGAATGTATGGGTGTGTGTTTGGACAATTTGTTGGTGTGTAATCAAACCCTGTGACACACTAAAAATGGATTTAAAAATTCAATTAGTCTTTAACAAAATATTGGACCTTCTTGGTGTTTCCTAAACTTTATGGTTGTGTTTGGACAACTTATTGGAGAGATGTCATGTGTTAAAAGAGCTTGCCCTTTGTGGAGTTTGTTACAAGTACTATTGTTAAAACAACAATTTTGATTATTACTTTAGTAATATTTTTAATAGCTCTACATAATAGTTACATAAAAAAATTTAATAAGAAAAATTTACAAATGTTTTTATTGAAAGTAGTTATATAAGTATTGAAAATACTAATTGAAAGTATTTTCATAAATATCAAAATTAATATGTATCAAAAGAGTTTGAAAACTACCAAAATTTTATGTTAACCATACTTTTATGAATGGTTTAAGATGTTAAATTAACTCCAATTAGGACATTTATTACAACATCAGAAAGGTCCTTTGAATGATTGAAAAATGGACACTTTAAACATTGAAGTTGGAGTTTATATTTGAAAAAGTTACAACTTTGTGAAGTTTCTTTACTAAAATACATCACTAGTTTGAAAGCACCAATGCAATAGGACAATTATACCAATTTGGAAGCATTAGTTTGGTCAACCCTAGAAGTAAAATCTATTTTTTAGTTGCCCCTTAAGGAGATCAAAGTAAAAAGGTCAAGCTACCCTTCCTATAGTACAAAAGGGGGATAATTCTACCATTAAAAGAAAAGTTATCTTTTAAATTTCCTAGGTGTTTTAGGGAAGATCACCACTTGGAATATAGTGTGGTTTAGAAAATTCTATAATCTCTTCTCACGAATATAATAATACCTCTACAAATTTTATGTTTGTTTCAATATTTTTTGTTATCAATTTAACTTTGAACCCAATTGGAAAAAAAATTAATCCATTTTATCAATTCCTACACTTAGTGGTACTTCTATAACCGAATCAAATTGTTACTTTTGAGATATTACGAGAATGCTTCACTATGTACCAAGAAAAAGTTCATAAGCTTTCTTGCAAGTGCACTCAAATAAATTTATTGAGGGACTTGTTAGCTATCGTGAAGGAAGTTGAATTTATTTGTCTAATGAAACCTAATACAATGATGTCTAAACATCACAAGCAATACACAAAGACATTTGACAAAGGTGAACAAATTTGAAAGATTTTTGAAAAAATCATTAATAATAGCAAGGAGTTATTGGTAACATTCAAAGAACATTCATTTCATTGAGAAACACAATAATTCATACGGCAAAATTGGGAAATATCTTTTTACTCACTCATGCCATTCATAAAAATTTCAAATCCAAAGCATATTAGTTTTTCAACTTGTATTTCCAATGTGTTTTGGCCATGACCATATGTTGATTAGTGGTTTTGTGTAGTAAATCTTCATTCTTTTCATCTTCTTTAATTAATTTTTTTTATATTTATACCTTTTCAGATCAATATACATTTAAGATTACCTTATTTGCCCTTCATTCAATTATACTAGCCTAACTTTTGTGATATTACCCCTCCAATTTCATGAACCCCTTCACTATTCACCTCATGTTAACCAATTATGTAATTTTCTTCAACCTCTTTAATTCCTATCAAATGCATCCTTGGACATTGAAATGGGTTGAAACATAATATTAGGATCCACCAAAACACATGACCAAATCCTTTTTCATAGAATATTCACAAGATATTTACAAAATATGCTTAAAATCATGGTTTATAAATCAACTTTCCAATTTTTAAAATTCTTATAACCCAAAAAGATGTTGTTGTAAAAATTCAGACAAAAAGTTCAACATCAATTTAAATAACCATACCTCAATGGAAAACAAAGTAATGGTTGTGCCTTGGGATGACTTCTTGAATCTAATTTACACCCAAATGCATATGTTATGCAAAATTATGCATGTAGAATCAATACGAGGGTATAAAACGTAATCGATAGACCATATTGTTCACGATTGTCCCTCATTTGCACATTAAAACTCCAAATGTTCACTCCACACATTCATGTATATATATATATTGTAATCTTCCAAGGCTAAATCACCTCTTTTCTTGAATGGAAAATAAATTCGTGGCCTAATTTGATATGTTGGCCTAATTAGCCAACATATAGAGGAAAACCTAGCCCTCAATACACATATTCCCAACTATTGTAACTTGGACAATTGTCCAATTATGCATACTAATAGTCCAACCAAATTCATAATCCCAAAATACACATTTTCTATCAATAATTATTTGTTATATTATAAAATGAAATTTTTTTACAACAAGATTCTTCTCTTTCAATGAAAGGTGCTAGAACAAGGATTTGCATGACTCATCTATTGCACCAATGATATGTGAAATTCCATCTACAAAGTTTTATTTATTTTTCTCAAAACTTTAAACCACCATAAATCTAACCTCCCCATGTTGCAAAAGTCTCTCACAACCCCTAAAACTTACCTTTAGGTACTCCAAAAAGATCAACCACTAATTGCAAGCCATTTCAATTTCATAACCTTATTAAAAACATTCCAACTCTATTTTCTATTAAAATTGGATCTCTAACATATGTTTTCTTTTTTTGCAAATGAGGACTTAATTAAATGAAAATGTCACTATCCAATCATAAACTTTCGAAGAAACATATTTCCACAAATAAATGTTGGCCATATATGAAATACAATTTTAGCAAATTCACTGATTCTTTAATTACTACATAGAATGGAAGGGCAACCTTTAAGCCCTATATGACTTGTTTCTTCAACAATCTTACAATAATCTCATATCTATAACACCTAAAATCAACGTAATCACATTCTCAACATAATATTCCATTTAAAACATTCAAAATTTGCTCATCAACATTCATCTTCCAACATTTTAGACCATCTTTTTTTGACATGATCTAAGTAAAGTGCAATAGGGCATGGCAAATTAGATAACAAGATGTTGCAAAAGTGTAGCATAATTGAACTTTGAAACACCATTAGTTACTTGCATGCATTTTCTTCCAATATATTTCCCAAAAATGAAAATGCAAACTAGCACATATATATAACATATGTAGACTTTTGCTTGCAACTTCATGAAAAATGTTCATTTCTTGTCACCTTGCACAACTTCAAACCTTTTTTTTTGTTGTAAATTATTTATTTTATAAGAAAAGATAGTCAATTGTTTAAATTGTTTTTCACATTTCGATTAATTTTTTTGGTAAATAAGGGCGAAATTTCACCAATTTTACACTATTTGGAAAATCTTAAAAATTGTCACTAATTAATGTTAAATCTTTCTTGAGATTCTCATTAATGTTGTTAAATCATAAAATTGAAAAAAATCACTTTTAACACATTTTTTTTTCTCATCTTATATTAATAGTTTTATTTCATATGTCATGATATTGAGGTCTAATAATAACATCTTTGGTGGAAATATTTTTTTCAAATTTCTAACCAACCTTTTGTTCAAACAAATTTATGATCATGTGTTAAGTGTTTTTAAAATAAAAAATTGACATAGTTGATTACATATCATTGAAACTATTAATTTAAGGTCATGAAAACAATGTAAAAATTAACGATATATTTATTGATGAATACAAACATATACAATGACACCACCTTATGCAACTAGACTTCATTGAACACATAAAATTTGATATTTATAACTATTACATTACAAATGTTGGTTTCCCAATGTTAAAAGAATTAAAAACCTTTTTTTATATTGATAAATCATAAGGAAGATCTTTGACCATTTCCCTACAATAAGGAAACTTCACACATAACATTATAATTTAGTTATACTAAAGTTGATTTCAGTAATTACTTGAATTTATTAAGTACAAATAACTAAAATAATGACATTGCAAAATGGGAATTGGTTTGCCCAATGGAATCGATCGTAATAACAACGGTACCAATGCATCCATTGTTCATGCCCAAGTCATTGTTCAAGATGAGTGAGCAGTTGAAGAAGTAGTTGGGATGTAGGAAGATACAACAATACAACAAACAATTGTAGTCGAGGTACAACAAATAGAGGATGCGACTTTGCTACGATCCAGAAAGGACAAAGCCTTAACTATCTTGATCATATCAATCAAAGATAATCTGATCCCAATTGTGGAAGATCTTCTAGACCCAACAAAACTATGGCGAGTGTTGAAAAACTTGTTTGAACGTTATATTTCACAAACAAACTTCACTCCATGAGAATTGGGAGGAAAGGATTTGAATGAACAACTTCATGTGGGTAGTTAAGGAGACAACAACCAATCTTGCTTTAGTTGGAAAAATTATCGACAAAACTAAAGTGGTTCATGTTGTCATGAACGTTTTTTCGCAAAGCTATGAGTCATTCATCCAATCGATAATTATTGGAGATGAACTATTGGGTCTTGAGAAATTGATGGGAAAATTCATGTTAGAGGAACAAAGGAAGGAGGTATGTTTTGGAGGCCTAATGAAATTGTAGTTTTGTTGGTGATGATTGGAAATTTCAAAAGTGGAACCAGAAATTTCAAAGGTGGAATTGGAAATTCCAGAGGCAGCACTAGAAATTTCAAAGACGAAGCGTGGCTTGCCATCATGAAGATGGTTAGGGTGTTGCAACCATTGCCGTAAATTGGGACATTGGGCAAAAGAGTGCCCATACATTTCATGACAAGAGCAAAATGGTGAAGAGAAACCACTAATCAATGCCATGGGAGATGAATTTTACAAAATTAATTTTTTTGAAATTGATCAAAAAAAGTTGCCAAAGATGTTTGAAGTTGCAGTAATGATTGTGGATTCCACGATCAACCAAAAAACCATAGTTTAAGAGGGTGACAACTTTGGACACTTAAGCTAAATTCAATCACATGATGAGTTGAAAGATCAAGCCAATTATAACTCATCTTTCATGATGTCGAAATCAAAATGCTTTGATTCAAATTGGTACTTGGATTCAAGAGCTTCTAGGCATGTGACTAGACTTGTTGATAATAGTAGGCCTTTCCATAATAAAATCAATTGAAAGACATTGCCACTCAGTCACCAAAAAAGTAGCATCTTGTTCAACCATGACTCAAGAATTAAACAAGTTGAAAATGTGCTCCTGGTGTCGGGAGTGACCAAGAACATATTATTTGTAGGTTCCATAATAGATAAGGGTTGTTACATTCTATTTAGTGCAAAGAAGTGTTGGGTTTTGAATTCACGAGACTCTGCCAAGATGTTAGCGGAAGGGTATCAAGACCAAACAAATGGATTATACAAACTTTTAGTTTGTTAGCAACAAATTCATTCAAACCAACAAGAAGTTTTTTCACTAATGATGTTTGAGGAAAGGTCAATAGTCAATTTCTAGCATCGATGACTTGGACATTTGAATTTCTAGGGATTGCACACATTGTCAAAGCTAGGAAGAGTTGTTGGGATCCCAAGACTTCAAGTGATCACGCATGTTTGTGGAAATTGCATGATGGGCAAACAACACAAGGCAAGAATTCCAAAGGAAAGTTCAACTATGTCAACAAGGAAGAATGAATTAATTCATTATGACCTATGTGGCCCATTTCTAGAAGCATCTCTTGAAGGGTCCAAATACATTGTGGTTTTTACTGATGATTTTAGTAGAAAATCATGGACCTTTTTCATGAAGGTCAAAAACGACACCTTTGAGAAATTCAAAAATCTCAAAAATATGATTGAGGATGGAGAGACCAAAATCAAAATGTTAAGAACTGATTGAGGTGGAGAATTTTTGTTTACTTTAATCAACTTTTTTGGTGAGCAAAATGGCATAAAGAGACAATTGACGACCACTAAAACACCACACCAAAATGACATAGTAGAACGAAAAAATAGGACAATCTTGGAGTGAGCAAGAAGCATGGCAATGGAATTAGATTGTCCAGCCTATTTGTGGAAAGAGGTTGTTAATACAGCCACGGACTTAACAAATAGTAGCCCCATTCATTCAAATGGTGGACTATCCCTAGAACATGTATACAATGGCAAGGCACCTAAGTTTAACCATTTGAAGGTGTTTGGTAGCTTGGCTTACGTTCATGTCTCCAAATCACGGAGGAGCAAACTTGAAGCCAAATCTATCAAATGCATGATGGTGGGTATGACAATCGATTCGAAACATATAGATGTTTTGACCCAAAGGAAAAAAAGTGTTGATTAACTAGGATGTGGTCTTTGATGAGGGGATAATTGGTTTATTTGCGCTACCATGGAAACAAGCATTGAAGTTTGATAACAATATCACCATTCTACTTACTATATACAATCTAAAGGCAAGCCATGGGGATCAAGGATCAATTAATGTCAATCCAAAATCAATGACCCCCAATGATGATGAACCAATAGTAGACAAACCATCATTCCACGGAAATGAAAGACCTACCAATGATGATGATCATTCCAATGATCAAAGTCATCATTCTGAACATGATGTAGTGCATCATCCAAAAGAAGCAGTTTGACCAACAAAAGGTTTCATGAAACGAACTTCACAAAGGTTGAGGGATGCTCCTAATTGGAGTTATGATTATGTGTTTCTCACAAAAACACTTGAAACACAAGACTATTTTGAAGCCATCCAACATCCTAGATGGATAGAAGCAATGCAACAAGAGTACAACTCCATTGTGGAAAATAACACCTGGGATCTAATAAAATTGTTAAAAGGAAAAATAACAAAATGGGTATTTAGAATCAAACAAGCAAAAGGAGACCAAAAGGAGATATTCAAGGCACGCTTGGTTGCACGTGGATGTGAGCAAAGGAAAGGGATTGATTTTGAGGAAACATTTGCCCCCATAGTCAAATGGTTGACAATCAGGACTATAGTAGCATTGGTTACTTAGAGGAGATGGATCATTTGTCACTTTGATGCGAGGACGACCTTTTTGAATGGAGAATTAATTGAAGACATCTACATGCAACAATTTATTGGATTTGTGGTTCCATGCAAGGATAAGCTAGTTTGTAGATTTCAAAAAACCATTTGGGTAAAAATCCTTTAAGGTGTACCACATTAGACGAAAAGGGCTTAGTCCTTACTACAATCCTTTTTTACCTTATATTTTGATCCCCATAAAAAATAATGAATCAAAAGTTGTCAAAATTTTCAAAAGGACTATATTTTAAACCATTATAATTTTAGATTCCATCATATTCATCCATAAATGTGTTTTTACATGGTAAAAAGGACTAGGTAAAAAAGATAGAAAAGGCTGATGTTGTGACAAGATTTTGGAACACCTTAAAGAATTTGGACTCATCTATGGACTTAAGCAAGCTCCATGTGCACAATATTAAAAAATTGACAAGTTTTTTTAGTAGTAAGGTCTAACTAGAAGCAACATAATCCACAACTTATATCACATGATTGTGAGAGATAAGTGTATTATCATCATCCTTTACACTGATGATTTCATGATCACAAGAGGAAGTTAGGTTGAAACAATAAAGGACCTTGAGATTCAACTTTATGTTAAATTCAAAATGTTTAGTTTTGGAACCATGCAATAGTAATTGGACTTGAATTCATTTACCTTTCAACGAGATTTTTTTTGTCAAAAAACAAATATGCCAACAAGCTGCTGCGAAGGTTTGGAATGGAAAATAACAACCCTATTTCAACCTCCATGGAGGTAGGATTATAACTACAATCAAACATGAGAGAAAAGTTCGTTGATCAGCTCATGTACCAAAGTATGGTAGGAAGCTTGATTTTCTTGACCCATTCAAGCCCATACATATCCTTTGCTGTGAGTTGTGTGAGCGAGTATCTTGGAGCACCACGACAAAATCATTTCATTCCTGCAAAAAGGATTTTACGATGCATCAAAGGAACAACATTTTATGGAATATTTTATCCTCATGCAAGTACGATAGAATTGATTAGCTACACAAATTCAGATTGGGGTAGGGATCTAGACAAAAGAAGATCCACATCAAGCATGGTGTCCAAATTAGGACATGTGCCAATTCACTAGAGTAGCAAGCTTTAGCCAACTATTGCAATGTCAACCACCAAAACAAAATACTAGACTTTGGCAAAAGGAGCCAAAGAAATTGTGTGGTTACACAACTTACTAGTTGATATGCACATATTGCAAGGACCAACTATGTTGTTTTGTGACAACCAATCTAGCATAAAACTTGTGAAGAACCCTGTCTATTATCATGCAAAAACAAAAAACATTGAGATTGAGCATCACTACGTTAGGGAGCGTGTTGCTGTTGAAAACATGGAAGTTGCATACATTCCAATAGCAATGCAAGAAGTGGACATGCTGACAAAGCCAATGGGAAGACTGAAATTTGTAGAATCAAGGAGACAATTTAAGAATAACGAACTTGGATGAATTAATTTGATAATCATAAAATTGTGACATTTGCCAATAGAAATCATGAATAGTTTGGACCATGGGTTGAAGGATTTTTTCAAATAGTTCATAAAGGATCCCATTCCATGTTGTTGTTGATCATGTAAGTGCTTTGAAGATAATAAAGCTTTGCATTTTCTACACTTTTGTGTGAGATTCAAAGCCTTTTTTCTGGTGTGAAAAGCCATGGACATGATTTACACCTACCTACCAGCCGGGTATTTATTGGCCTTGCCTACCAAGTATAATAGTAGCTTAAGGGATTTTGGCTTTGACCCCTAGGTAATTAATACATCTATTTTTATATGAGGATTTTTGGAAGATAATATTTTGGCTTGTGTTGAAACTTGAGATAAAAAATGGTTATAGAGTTATGATATCTTGAAGGATTTTGGTTTCCTTTTAGATTATAATTTTTGCATGGGTGAAATATTTGAATTTCCAAAATTCTTCTTTTGCATTATTAAGATACGTTTTTAATGTAAATGGCAAGGCCGTGCGGTGGCGGGGTGACACAGCCCTTGTTTTTACCATCAAATATAACCTACCCGCCTGGTATTGAATTTTCAAAGTTTTAATAACCTACTCAGATGACCCAGTTATCATCCAAGGTAGGTTATCAATCCTAAAACACTAATCATGTTTATGACAGAAAAATTTAAAACAGGAGAATTTATATTTATATATATATATATCTAATTTTATAATTTTATTTTTAAAAAAAAAATTCAATAATCAGTTTTCAACATGGAAGTAATAATTCCACAACTTGGAAGCACAACTTGTTCATAAAAATTAACTACAAGCTCCTTAAACCCTAAAAACCAAACCCTGCATTATTCTCTCACAATGAATTTTTCGTGTGACTTCAGAGGTGTGGTAGATTCTGGATCAGGTTTTGTTTTGATGATGAAACACCAAAAGGAAATTGGGCAGATTTTAAAACCCTAAACCCAAATGCAGTTTTTGTCTTGAAACCCAAATGCAGTTTTTGTTTTGTTTTCATGACATGCAGGAAAACAAAACAGTACTAAGTCTTCTTCTACTACTACTACTACTACTGCAAGCATCATGAGTGTGCCAAGCATCATCGTTGCTATAAGCTTGCATGGCTACAAATTACGAAGTTGATCTGCATGGCTACAAACATTCAGCTTTGCATGGGAGAGCTGCATGTAGAATTCACAGTGTGTGACCCTAATAGATTACAGCCCACATGCAAAGCAGCAGCAGCAGTAGAGTTCAAACCGAGAGAAGTTGAAGGAACTTCAGTTCAGGAGGGAGTTTCAGTTAGGATTCTCCAAACTGCGAAGGAATCATATCAGGTACAAAGCTTGCATGCAAACTGAAATTCAAGGAATTGAAGGAGAAAGGAGGAGTATAAGAGGTGGGGCAATACCTGCAAGCTGGATTGCAGGCTTCAGTCATTTCGTAATAATATCTTGCAAGCTTCTCTACAGGCTTGCCTGAGCTTCTGTGCAAGCTTCTGTTCAAAGCTTCTTCTGTGGCTAATTCTGATTGGAGATTTGGAAGTCTGAGAACCCATCAGTTGGGGATTGTTTTGCAGTTGGAATGCAGTAGTGAGAGAATTTGTAGAATTTTGGGGCTCTGGTGGGAAAGGGACATTTGAGAGTAGAAAATGGATTTCTTCAAGAATTATGTGTTGTGTTTGTTGATGTTTACTGTTGCAATGAGCTGTGTGGTGATTGCATTAGAGGCACATTGTGTTGTTGAAAAGGAGCAAAAAGAAGAAGAGGAAAACTATCACAAGTGTTTTGAGAAAGTGAAAAATCTCACTGTGTGGGACAAAGAACTCATTCAAGTAGCTCTCAATTTGGAGTATTTGGAAGCTGAGTTTTTCTTGTGGTCTAGTGTTGGGAAAGGGTTGGACAAGTTTGCTCCTTACTTGGCAAAGGGTGGACCACACCCAATTGGTGTACAGAAAGCTAATCTTCCACCTTTGCTTGCTGATGTTTTCTTTCAATTTGGTCTTCAGGAAGTAGGCCATCTCAGGTGAAGAGAATTTCTCAGTTTCTCACATCAAATTCAGAAACTTTTAATCTGTATTTGAATGCCATTTTCTGTGATGCCACCACTTTGATGATCATATTTTCTGCCTGAGGCTTTAATCAACTTTCTGTTGCATTTTGCTACTCTTTGTCAATGGTTTCATGAGTTGTGTTTGTTCATGAACTTATTTAAGGATTCTGTTTGATTTGATGGGTATGTTTGTTCACATGTCTATTAGAGGATTCTGTTTGTTTTTTGCAGCACTGAACTGATTTGCGACTCAATTGCCCAGTTTTTTATTCAATTTTGTGGCACAGAATCTGATTTGTGATTCAATTTTCACAGTTTTTAATTCGTGGCTCAATTTTTGGTCATGATCCTTCAGGCTGCTGATGAACTAACTGGGTTATGAATTTTGATGGACAGGGCGATTCACAAGGGATTAAAGGAGTATGCATTCCCAAGACCATTGCTGGATGTGAGCACGAAGACATGGGCCAAGCTGTTTGACAAAGTAATAGGGAAGGAGCTCAAACCTCCATTTGATCCATATTGCAACGGTCTCAACTATGTAATATCAGCTTACACAATTCCATATGTGGGTCTCACTGGTTACGTGGGTGCAAATCCCCTTCTGCTCAGCAAGGAAGCTAAGAAGGTAAATCACAAAAATTACAAATAACACAAAATAACACCATAATCAACAACCTCTTGTACCTCTCCTGATTGTGCACTTCAAAAGATTAATCCAATTCCCAGTATTAAGTTGATTTTTACATTTAGTGCAGATTGATTGATTTGTGCAAATCATGAGCAGATGTTTGAACAATGATCCGCTCCTCAGATTGCATCATATAAATCATTTACTATCTCTAGTTTTGAGCAGTTGATCAAAGGCGTCAGACAGAGCTACTATACATGCTTATATAATTCACATGAATTGATATAAAGCACTGTGAATGTTTTTCCAACCAGCTTGTGGCAGGATTATTGGGCGTTGAATCAGGACAAGATGCAGTAATCCGCACTTTTCTTTACCAAAAGAGGCATGAAGAGGTGAAGCCATATGGTATTACTGTTGCTGAGTTCACCGACAAAATCTCTTCTCTGAGGAATGAACTTAGCCATGCATTTTTGGATGAGGGGTTGGTGGTGCCAAGACCCCTTGGACCAGAGGGCTTGACAAAGGGTAATATTTTGTCAGCTGATAAGGACTCCTTAGCGTATGGCCGGACTCCTGAGCAAGTATTTGCAACAGTTTATGGCACAGGAACTGCTTCTAAACCTGGTGGTTTTTATCCCAAAGGTGGCCGTGGAAAGATAGCTCAGGCATACTTGCATGGTTGCAAGGAATCTACAAAGGAGTATGAGAAGAAGCATCACTATAAGAAGGAGCACAAGGAGCATGAGAAGGAGGAGTATGAGAAGGAGCAGAAAGAGCATGAGAAAAAGTCTGAGAAGGAGCATCACTACAAGGAGGAACACAAAGAGCATGAGGAGGAATATGAAAACGAACATCACTACAAGAAGGGGCATAAAGAACATGTAAGGGAGTACAAACAGTATGAGAAGAAGGATGGCAATGGTGAGGAGGAAAAGGAGGAGTCTGACAAAAAGAAGATTGAGGGAAAGGGGGAGTCTGAGATGAAGATTGATGACAGAAAGGAGGAGGATAAAAAGGAAGGAAAGGAGTATGCAAAAAAGAAGATTGATGGCAAGGAATATGAGAAGAACTCTGTTGGAAAAGAGGAAAAGGAGAAAGCAAAGGAGTACAAAAAGGTAGATGAGAAGAAGGAATATGGAGAAAATGAATCTGAGAAGAAGAATTGATTTGAATGGGAAGGAGTAGTGGTGTGAGAAGAAGGTCCTCTATCCCCCTCTCTCAAGATCTTAGGATCCCTTTTCTCCCACTAATGATCAGACTACTGAATGAGTGGAAGGTTGAGGATGTGTGGTGATTGCAAGCTTTTCCATACTGCTTGGTATTGCAAGAGTAATTTTGTTACCAGCTTGGTACCATTAGCTCAGCTAAGTTGCTATAGCTCATTCATCCCTGTTGCTTTTTTGGGGATTCCCCCTTGCTTTCACCCAAGCTCACTTCTTTGCTTCACCTGGATTGCATTGGATAACTGTTTTATCAGATTGCATTGGAATAAAGTTTCACATTCAAACTCACAAGATCTGATTGTATTGTAGAGTGTTGAAATCATTGGTTGGGTTCTGAATCACATAACCTGATTTTCTCCTTGATTGAATGGGTTGGTCGTTTCTGTTTCTTCCTGAAAGCTGCCACCTCCACTCCTTTGAACCATTGGAAAGTTGTAAGGGAATCTGCATACACCTGCATACATTCTTGCTTTCTGTTTTGCACATCGATCTTGTGCAATATTATTTTACTCTCCCAGGTCACCACAAAACTGGGGAAGATGATGACAAGAGAAAAAAAGGGGGAGAGTAAAACTTAGGGCTTGATTTCCTAATCTGCATATACTGCTTCTAAACTTGGACAGTTTCTCTCATTAACTCCTGAAACTCAATGTTGGCTGTTTTAGTAGCAGTTCTTGTTGGCTTATTCTGCACATCCAATCACCAGGACAGATCACAGTCGCAGGCCTCAATAACAAACAGTCGCTCTGATGCATGACAAAACAATAACAGAGTTAGCGGAAAGTCCAAATTTAGTCCATCTCCTGCAAGTACAATTTGTCTGTGATGAGCCATGAAAATTAATTACTGAGATACCACAAGTATACACAGAGAATTGAAGAGTGCAAAGAAAAGTTTGCGGATTCCAAACTTGAGATCATCCCATGTACTGATAGACTACACCAGAATGCACATTGCAGAGGTGAAGACCTCAAGTCCAAGCTTATTACAAGAAGTATCATGGAGCAAAAATTGTTTAACATCTGAACATCTAAACATATCTATAGCTAGGAATCTGTACAAAGAATTTGCAATGCCTCAAATCAATCTATAGCTAGTAGTCACCAAGGAATCTATACCAAAAATTTGCAATGCCTCAAGCAATCTGTAAAATGATGTTAGGTTTTTGGGGTTCTCCCAAGAAACCTTCAATCTGAACTCCTTGTTTAGTTCATGTTGCTCATTCTTCTTGACCATATCCATAGCTGCCATTCCAAAACAGAGCTTAAAAAGATCATGCACCCCTTTGCAGATAAAGGGCAGGTTCTTCAAAGCATATGTCACTTGAATTGGTTTAGCAGAGTGACATGCCTGGGCACTTGAGTTCACTGAATGTTTTTGGAGTTGCCTTAGTACTCCCAGTACACATTGGCTCAATTCCACTTCTCTCCTTCCAAAGAAGATCACTTTCTCTCCTCCTTCCATGAATGCTTCCGCCTCTGGCCCCAATAGCCATGCAGATTGCTCCTTAATGTCCACATTCTCCTTGCCAGCTCATTCATAAATGGCTTCTAGCACCTTGTTATCTTGAAGAGTACTATCTCCTTCACCCTCCAAAATCAGAGAGGGAGGAGATTCTTCCAATGCCTCCACAAGTGGTCCCAACCTTCGCATCTTGATGTTTGCTCCTCCTGCCATCAAAACTTTCTCCATGCTTGTTGTGGACTTCCTATGGTTCCCTTTTTTGATTCTCAAATGTCAAAACCCTGTGCTTTGCTGATGGGGGGCACATATTGGTTCCTCCTCATTGAATCTGAATTTCAAAAAATTCCTTTCACCAGATCCTTCAGCTAATAAAGTCCAGGACAATCCTCTTGCCCTTCTCTTTATCCATCCTCTGCTCTACTGCTGACTACACAACAATCCCATGATTCTCTCAGGTAAACATATGCAGCAGGGGTTGTGAGAACTGGTGAAACCTGATGTGAGTGAGCCACCAGCTTCTAAGATGTGCATCCATGTACTGTGGGATGCATAATAGCAAAGAAACAGAACCTCAAAAACAGGCTACAAGATTGCAAAAGTTGCTTGGGTGTGGGGGAGGGGAGACTTACAATGTACAGGAGGGTTGCTTAACCATTGCTTAACTAAATTAAGTAAGTCATGCATTAAAATGGCCCAAAGTGAGGAGGCTTGGAACCGACCCCAACCATATTATAGCCCATGATTGCAATATCCGCATGTGGTCTACCTTCAGATGGGGTATTATTATTTTTTATAGATTTTCATGTTATAGTCTTGACATAGGATGTTTAGTTTAAAATTTGTGAAGGCAACATTGATTGTGGAAATTGACATGTTGAGTCAGGCTTCTCACATTGTGCAAATACACTAGGAGCTTACTATCTGACCATGAGTGTCCTGTAGTCACAGGTCATTTCAGCCCCAATAACAAACAGTTGTTGCTCTGATGCATAAAAAAGCAATAACAGAGTTAGTGGGCAGTTCCAAGTCACCAGTCCGAATTTAGTCCATCTACTGCAAGCAAACAGAGACATTTCTTTATCTGTGATGAACCATGACAATTGATTACAGAGAAACCAACAAGTATACACACAGAACTAAAGAGTGCAAAGAAAGTTTCCAGATTCCAGTTGTAAGATCATCCCATGTACCAACAGACTGTTCCAGAGTGCACATTGCAAAGGTGAAGACCTTGAGTCCAAGCTTATTACACAGAACTATCACTGAGCAACAAAAAATGTTTAACAGCCACCTGCATTAGCTCTACTGTGGTAGCGAATAATGTTGGGGACCAATATCAACAGGTCACCTTGATGCTATACAAGCTAAAAAAATTACAGGCTACTTTAAATCTAACTACCCAATTCCTGCCACACCTCCTCATTTACATCCACAAATATCAGATCGTGTTGTTCTATCAAACACTGCACCGCATCCACTACTGCAAAGTTCACTGAGACTGGTTCATCATCTAGAGGAATTTGGGCTGACATATCTGTACTCTTTTCATCCTCTGTCTCCCCATTCAAAAGAGTGTTGTCTGATTGGTTCCTCAAACACAAAACAAGGTTTTTGTCAGTCTAAGGTTCTCAAAACTTGTGCCCAATATAGTCAATAGACTCATCAATGACACATATAACTCGCATCTAGTATGCATTCCTGCAATTCTTCAGTTGTTGAATACTGCCCTTTCCTGGATTATGTAAAACCTCAGATTATTAGCTATTGAAAACAAAAGGGGGGTTTCTAGCAGTGTCAGAACTGTTGATGTTGTGGCAGTGTCAACTCTATGTGTTTACATCTGGGTCTTCTCAGGCAATATGCAACAACCAGTCCAGAGATAAGTTGCCCAGAATACATCCCTGTCAAAGCCAACTCCTTGAAACCATACCTATGGGATTGCAGAGACATCTCCACAATCACACTTGGAAGGTAACTACTTGTCCAGTAAAATCAATACAAACACAAAAGAACGAGTGCCGTGATAACCTTGTGACTGTGACTCACGAAGTAATCGACCAGCATCACCTTCAACATGAATGGCTGTGACTAGCTGCCATTACTGTCCACTAACTTCCTCAGCTCTTCAAAAGTAATAATCTCCATATGTTTCAGCATATCAGAATACATCTGAGCACCCCATGCCTAAGAAAATGAATCACAACATTGATAGCATGAAAATGAACAGTAATCCTAAACAATGTGTAAACCTTTCAGGAGTCAGACTTCTGAAGAGAAAGAACATTGGATTCAGGGTTCAGCATCAGAAAACTCAAGAGTGAAGCAGAAGTCACCTTGCAAATCCTGCCAATTATCATCAGCATCCCCTTGGACAGTCACACGTACAGAGATATTTGATTGTTTCAGTGGGGGTGATCCCTTTTCACATGGAACTCCCTGAGACTTTGTGCCTGAGAATCGCCGTAATGACATTGCATGCACAGCTTGCTTGGGCTCGGAATCCCTTTTAGGTGATTGTTGTGGGCTCAATTTACTTTTCCGCCATAGCAGAGCTGATGAAAGCTCAATTGCTAGGCTGTGGGCATCCATCTGTTGAAACCCATAAATAACACTGTCAACAATAAGCAGAAAACTCTTAAGGTCAACTCATAAGGTTTTAAAGAGGATAACCATTAGTACATTGATGCTCATAAGGTGAAAATTGTAACAACATGGGTCCTTGGCCTATTCAACACACTATTGCTAAAAGTTTCTAATGTCCTTGTTCCACATATGCAAGTCACTCATTGATTGGAAATAAATAAACATCACTTCGAGCACTGACCTAACCCACAAGCTATCCACAAGTGAAAGAAAAGATTGCAGAGTGCAGCAGGGTTGAGAATAAAACTGTGTAGAAGGGTAGACCTTGTTCAATGCTGACTTTTGGCTAATCCAGAGAAGAAGGGCACAGATGCATTCAATAGTTGAGTAATTGGCGGTAGGTAGGGTGGCAAGATATTGGCAGAGAAGATGATCATTCCCCCGGGCATCAACAATGTCATCATATAGCTCAAATGTCAGGAGGGGTGCAGGAAGCATGCAAAGGTATAGCTTCAGCAAAGCTGCTACATCAATTGGGCTTACACCATCTGGCAATGCTGCATTCCAATCTGTTCATATGGCACAAAACTACATGTCATGTCAAGTTCCATACTTCTGTCTTAGAGATCATAACCTGAATGGTCAATGGGCTGCTAATCATTCAGATCCTGTGTACTACAGCTCTCTGAGACTGCAAAGAAAACTCCACAGTAGTGCTTTGAAGGTAACAATTGTGCCAACAAACCAGAAGGAACATGAGAAGAATGAGTGAGGTCATAGCCTTATGAGTGTCACTCACAGATTATTAGACCATCATATCCAACATAAATGGCAGTGACTAGATGCCATTACCACCCACTGACTTCTTTGTAGTGCATGTAGAAAAGTTCTCAATAATCTGCTCAACATCTCAGCAGACAATTATGCGAAAATCTGCATCCTGAGTTTCTGTTGCATTTCCAGAAGCAATGGGAAGACTCAGTCATGATGCCAGCTAGATCTCAAGAGATATGGCTAAGAAAAAAAGTCAATAATATCCTCATTCTAGCTGCAACAAGCTTGTGATCATTTCAATTTAGCTTGCCCCTGTACTTGCAAAGCTAGAATAGAGAGGCTTACATAGAGGATTCTGTATACAACAGTGGTAGTCTCACTTACACACAAATACTGCGCGTAATGGGTTCATTATGTGCAGTGGAGGTCATCATGAGCAATACTCTGAGTTCAACATTGTGTGATTGAAAATTTGTGTTGATCAGCCAGATTAGAGAAACTTTTAAAAATATCCAAACTGATCCTATTGAAGGAAGATGAAAGAGAACTGAAGGCATCTATGATTTCGAAAAATCTCCTTCTCAGCAAGACAGTGAATACTGACCTTCATGGTAGAGACTAACGAGGTGGTGAAGCACTAGGGGGTCCCCTTCTTTCCTAAATAAGTACTCTGCATGTAAGCCTGCAAAATTTCAAGCAATGACTCAATTAACTGTAGGTCTTTGCAACAAAACATAATGTGGTAAACTAACTAGTTGTTTAAATAATTACCCAAGGAGCTCTGCTAACTAGCACCATTTTACATCTCAACCAAAGGCCATGAATCTTTTCAACATCAATCATAGAAGGCACACCAATCATAAGCCAAAAAGAAGCCAATACATGAGGGAGATGGGCATAAAAGAATCCACCTGATTTGACAAGATAATCAACACATCTGATCACAATAACTGGGATGGGCCTTGCGCTGTTTTGCTTCTCCACAAGAACATCAAGTGGCAAGCCAAATACTGAACCCATAAAGAGCAACAATCAAGATTTACTGTTCCTATCCCAATCAAAGAACACTTTCTGGGAAAAAGAAATACCCAGAAAATGCATGACTGTGCATTGGTTTTCTAGAGGTCAAGGATGCAGATAAGACAGTTTCAAGGTGAGGTTTTTCAATTATTGAAAACTTATAGCTTAAGTCTTGCAGATCAAGGAGGGTAAGACATTTGGGTCTAGCATTTAATGTTGGTACCACAGAGTTGGATGGACACTATTTTCCTCCAAAGAATACAACCTAGGGATCCATTAGAAGTAAATCCAGCACAAAAAGAGATCCCTCCTAGTCTGAAAATGTTCTTAAATATGTCTCATCAAGGAAAACCCACTAGCAAAAGTTACAGAAATGGAGTTTCTTGTTGGTGCTCACCAGCCTCCTCATGTCTACCCTGCAAAAAGATCCAAATATGAGTCCCCCATACACATCACAAGCAAACTTGGTCAGACAGACCAAGTTTGTGGTAACTTTTGAGTTTGAATATTCAATTCTGACAACCTGAAACCTACTTAAAGACCTGTTCAGCACCAAGAAAGATATACAGCTATCCTACATCTTCTGGCTTCCCCTTTGCACATTATCCCTTATTTTTACAACAAACTCAAGCTTCCATGACAGTTCCTCCAAACAGAAACAATAGTCCATGAACCCAGCTCCAAGAAACCATATTGTACTCAAATACTACCCTGAACCTGCACCCCCTAGAAAACCACATCTGTGAACATTGAGCAACATGCTCCTCAACAGCAAGGGAAAAAAGGGTGTGAAGAATCTTGCAATTAAGTTAAGAAAACCATATCCAGATTACCTTTTGCCACCAGTCCATTTTAGTAATCAAGACTTTGCTCTGCACTGTTGCTTTCTTTGCTATCTGCATTATGGTCATAAATTAATTCCAAATCATCCGTCAAATTTTCTTGACAAAGTGGTGATCAAGCTCTCTGTCTATTAATTTGGGCATATGAACAGATCTGGCAGAAAGTTTGAAGCTGATAGTTAACAGTTGAAGACACAGTCACAATTCAGGCATGGAGTCCTGAGCTAATTAATCTATGAGATTGCAAAGAAATCTCCACAAACAACACATTAAGGTAACATGACAATGAGTGCAGTCATAACCTTATGAGAGTCATTCATAAAGTGTCAGACCATCACCTTCATCATGGATAGCAGTGACAAGCTGCCATGACTACCCATTGATTTCATCAGCTCGTAACAGAGGGTGCACATAAGTATATAATGATCAGCCCAAAACTTAAGGAAAACCACTATAAAACACCTGTAATCTGAGTTTCTCTTGCATTTCCTGAATAGGAAGACTCAGTCAAGATGTTGGGTAACACTCAGGAGACATGAGACTAGAGACATGGGAGTCCTGAGATAATAATGTGATGGAAAAAACAGATTGCAGAGGGGATTTCAAATCTTCATGAATGTAGCCAGAGAAGGTTGCAACATAACATCCTTTAGACATCCTGTACCTCTACAGCTTTTACTGTTCCAATGGCAACTTTTTCCTTGGTGTCAGACAACCCAATCACAACTTTCTCCTTGGTGTCTAGCAAGCTAATCATCACTTTCTCTCTTGTCTTCTTAAATGCAGAGCTTGCAGACTGCCAGCGGTCATGAATGGTGGGCCTTCCATCATCTTTGTTACTGCCATGCTCCTGTTGGAGAAGAGACCAGCTTGAGCGCATTACTGACCCTGCTTGCTCAGCAGCATCAGCAACACTTGAACCTGCTGACTTTGCTACCTCCCCTGCAACTGCAGTCGCTTGCTTCAGCTTCACACCTGCACATGCCAACTCCATTTCTTTGAATTTTTCACCCAAAAAAGTTCTTCCTTTGGAAACACCTCCACAAAGCTTTACTGATCATGAATTGATACACAAAGATTGCGCTGCAAATCAACAGGAGAAAGCTTGAATCCAAGAAAACATTCTTGAACACAATTCATGAACTCCAATCAATTTGAGCATATATCAAAAGGAAGAAATTCATGCATCAACAGTACACATGAAATTGCTCTAGAATCACTAATGACAAAAATTGCCTAAACTGAAACGCCTGACAATGTGATGAAGCTGCTGAGTACGATCTGATCTGGGCTAGGAGGTTGTCATGTGTGCAAAAAACTTCCAACTGGTAAAACTCTTGACAAGCTAAATGAAAGAAGAAACAGATGTTGACGAGATTTTTCTCGTTGAAGAACTGTACAAACTTGAGGTTGAGAAGAAAAACTTCAACTGGGTAGAATTCTTGAAAAAGCTAATGAAAGCAAAAACAGAGTTTGAGGAGATTTTTCTTGTTGAAGAATTGGACATACTCCATGATGAGAAGAAAAACTTCAATTGGGTAAAACTCTCGACAAAGCTAACAAAAGCAGAAACAGAGCTTGAGGAGAATTTTCTTGTTGAAGAAAAATTGTACTTACTTGATGATGAGAAGAAACCACCAGCTTGCTCACGCCATTGATTCTGCATCATCTCCAAAGAAATGTCTTCAACAGTTTGTCCTGCAAAAAAACTCCCACTCGAATCAAACAAAGCAACAAACAACCCTGGGAAATTGCTGCATGGCTGGAGTAAGACTTCATCAATTCAAAATTGCTGCTGGTGCACACTTCCATCAATTCCATTGCACAAAATACAAAAAACTCATATGGAAACAGAAACAGAAAACAAGAACTTTAGATCAGAAGCAGCAGCAGCAACAGCAACAAGGGTTCCCTACAAGACTTGCAAATCACATCTTGACAATAATCTCTCCACATCCAGAGAGCTCTGCTGAATCACAAAGCCAGCCAGGCGAGAGAATTTCCAAAGCTTCCACCTTTTCTTCGAGTAATCAATCTAGCAGCAACTGATGATCTGCATGCCGTGAAGAGGAACGTTGAAGAAAACAAAAACCCTAGCAGGTAGCAGCAGTAGCAACAACTACAACAAAGCGTGAAGCAGACAACAACCTACCAACCCCGAAGTGAACTTCAAAGGATTCTTTTGCAGCAGCGCGTTTGTTTCTCTCACATGACAGGTTCACCTCTCAACAACAAAATCACAAATCCAGACATCATCGCCGCTAAAGATCCAGACATCACCGCTGAAGAGAGAAGGAAGGACAATCAAGCCAACTCCTTCATCAATCGATTTGCAGCCACATTGATCCTCTTGTTCGTCTCCTTCATCAACAACAACATGAACACTCGGCAACAGAAAACACAAAAGAGAGAGAGAGAGGATTTCAAAGGAGTGAAGGCCGAGAGAGTCGAGAGAAGGAGTTGAGGGAGCCGAGAGAGGCTTCAGGAGGTTCTAGGGTTTGCAAGTGCTCCGTCCTGATGAGGAGGAAGGAGAAAGGTCCAAACGTTGGTTCCATTCTCTCTCTCTCTCCCACAAACAATGACTGCAGCTCTCTCCAAATCTCTCTCTCTTCTCTCTCTCTCTCTCTGCAATTTGCTTCATGTAGCTGCTTTTGAAGGTTTCTCTAGATCTCACAATTAGAGCAGTCTTGGACGTGCCATCAGAGAGTCAAACAAGCATCCGTCCCAGTCATCATTGTAGTGAGAATGGTGGGTCCCTGGCAGCTCTTCTTTCTGATGTTTGGAGTTGAAGCCTGTGCACCAGCATTCTCTCTCTCTCTCTCTCTCTCTCTCTCTCTCTCTCAAATTGATGCAAGGCATGGCAATGTGCAAAGGGCAGACTACAATATGCTTTGACCAAGTAAATCTTTTTTTCTCTGTTGATGATGATGATGGGTGTTGTGGGTGACACTTGTTATCATCACACAGAAACACTTCCCATGCGTCTTTCTGATTTTGTGGTTCAAGATATTCAATTGGGTTTCTTTGTTTATTACTTTTTTTTGCAGTCCTGTGGAATTGACCGGAGACTCTTGATTACAAATCACGTGAGAGAGCTGGAGTAACCATTCCCATGATTGGCTCACCCATGCCTGTCTTCTTGAGTAAAGATGCCACTATTGAGGTATCTTTTCTTGTCTCTTCTTCAGTACTACCCTCATGCATTCTCCTTGCTTCTCAGGTCAAAATGAGTGGTATACTCCATTCTGCTTTTCCATTCTTCTGTGGACCAGGGGAGCTGTGGCTGTGTCAAAGTGAAGCCAGATGTTGAGGTGAAGACTATGCAACAACTGGATCTCCACTCTCTTGGTTTTGACCCATCTTGCTCATTCTCCAAGCACCTGGAATCTAGGCACTGCATGTTCAACAAAATGTGCATCATTAGATGCTTTGATCTAGATTATTGGATTTTGGGAAATAGGTGGCTGTTGTTGTTGCAGGCATTGGCCGCACAGATGAGCAGGATTGCAGTGCTGGCAGCT
>Ga0209208_10000386_pt1 | contig 55768 bp, 49 predicted proteins | sample S1TSphfallax_3_FD_187694 | JGI IMG/M metagenome (GOLD analysis project Ga0209208, IMG submission 187694) | Host-associated microbial communities from peat moss isolated from Minnesota, USA - S1T2_Fd - Sphagnum fallax MG (SPAdes) (version 2) | ecosystem: Host-associated > Plants > Peat moss >... | reverse complement strand
GTGCCGATGCCGGGATCGAGTTCCATGTCGCCGCCGATCATGTCGACCTTGGTCAGGCTATCCGGGCCATTGCCGATGATGGTGGCGCCCTTCACCGGGGCGGTGACGCGGCCATCCTCGATGAGATAGGCTTCGCTCGCGGAAAACACGAATTTGCCCGAGGTGATATCCACCTGGCCGCCACCGAAATTGACGGCGTACAGGCCGCGCTTCACCGAGGCGATCATCTCCGCCTTGCTGTGGCTGCCGTTGAGCATGATCGTGTTGGTCATGCGCGGCATGGGTGCGTGGGCGTAGCTTTCGCGGCGGCCGTTGCCGGTGGGCCGGGCGCCCATCAGCCGCGCGTTGAGGCGATCCTGCAGATAGCCGGTGAGGATGCCGTCCTCGATCAGCACGGTGCGGCTGGTGGGCGTGCCTTCATCATCGATGGTCAGCGAGCCGCGGCGATCGGGCAGCGTGCCGTCATCCACCACCGTCACGCCCGGGGTCGCCACACGCTGGCCCATCAGCCCGGCGAAGGCGCTGGTTTTCTTGCGGTTGAAATCGCCTTCCAGACCGTGGCCGATGGCTTCGTGCAGCAGGATGCCGGGCCAGCCGGCGCCGAGCACCACCTCCATCTCGCCGGCGGGGGCGGGCACGGCGTCCAGCTTCAGCAGGGCCTGGCGCAGCGCTTCATCCACGGCGGCGCGCCAGGTTTCCGGCGCCAGCATACGCTCGAACCCTTCGCGGCCGCCGAGGCCGTGGGTGCCGGATTCGCGCTTGCCATCGCGTTCCACCACCACGGAGACATTCAGGCGCACCAGCGGGCGGAGGTCCGCGGTGCGGCTGCCATCGGCGCGGACGATCTGCACCGCCTGCCATTCGCCATGCAGGGAGGCCATCACCTGGGCAACCCGCGAATCCTTGGCACGCGCGTAGGCATCGATGTCGGAAAGCGTGGCGGCGCGGCCCGCGAAGTCGCCCTGGGCGAGCGGGCTGGCGTCGGAATAGAGGCGGGAATTGGTGGAGCGGGGCCCGACGGCTGCGGTGCCCTCCCGGCCGCCGCGCACGGCGGAGACGGTGGCGGCAGCCCGCTTCAGGGCGGCGTCGGAAAGCTCGCCGGCATGGGCGTAGCCGGTTTCCTCGCCGAGCACGGCGCGCAGGCCGAAGCCGACGGCGCTATCGTAATTGGCGCTTCGGATGCGCCCTTCCTCCAGCGCGATGGTTTCGGATTCACGATATTCGAGAAACAGCTCGCCATCATCGGCGCCGGCCAGGGCTTCGGCGGTGATGCGCGCGGCGGTATCCTGGTCGATGGCGGCGTCGGCCCGGTTGAAGAACAGGTCGTCGGTGGTGGCGAGAGCCGACATGGAATTTCCTTGGTTGGGGGCGCTAGGGTTTGGCGCCTCTGAGAGTATGGGCAAGCGCCAGCGCGGATGCCAGCAGAACCACCGCGTTGGCCTGGTGGGCGACGGCGATGGGGATGGCGACGCCGGAGATCAGGGTCAGCACGCCCAGCAGATATTGGGTGAGAACGGCCGCCCCCAGCATGACCAGCGCCGCCTGCGCGGGACCGGGGATCCGATCCCGCCAGGAGTCGCGCAAGCCGGCGACCACGGTCGCAAGCGCGGTGATGGCAGCAAGGGTTGCGAGCAGCCGGTGATCGAACTGCACGGCGATCACGTTTTCGGTGAGGTTGCGCAGGAACGGGTGCAGATCGGCGTAGCCGGCGGGGAACAGGCGGCCATCCATCAGCGGAAAGGTTTCATACACCAGGCCGGCGTGCAGGCCCGCGGTGAATCCACCGGCGACGATGGTGCAGGCGACCAACGCGCACGAGGCCAGCGCCAGGCGCTTCAGCCAGGCAGCGCCGGGGATGGAGATCGGGACCGGAGAAAGGGTGGTAAAGCCGGTCCACAGGATGGCGGCGAACAGGATCAGCGCCAGGGTGAGATGAACGACCAGACGGTAGGGGGATACGGCGGTGCTATCGGGGAAAAACCCGGATTTGACCATGAACCACCCGGCCGCCCCTTGCAGGCCGCCCAGCGCGAACAGCAGCACCAGGCGCGGGATCATGCGGCGGGGGATGGCGCCTGTGGCGGCAAACCAGATCAAGGGCACCACAAACACCACGCCGATCAGCCGGCCCCAGGCGCGGTGCAGGTATTCCAGCCAGAAAATCCCCTGGAAGCCAGAAAGGGTCATGTCTGGATGCAGCAGCGTGTATTGCGGGATCTGCCGGTAGAGCGCGAACAGGTGGTTCCACGCGTCGGTGGTGAGCGGCGGAACGATGCCGGAAACGGGCGCCCATTCCATGATGGAAAGGCCCGAGCCGGTGAGGCGCGTGGCACCCCCCAGCACGACCATGCCCCAGATCATGAAGGCGATCGCGAACAGCCAATAAGCTACCATGCGCCGCCGCCGGCGCATGGTGGCCGCTTCGCGGTTGGGAAAGGTGCGGTCGTCGAAAGGCATGGAATACGCTAGCGTCCGGTTGGGGGGGCTGCAAAGGGGTGGGCTGCGCTTTCCCCCGGTCACAGCAGGTGCTACCGCCCGCACCCCATGCAAGACCTTGTGATCTGCCGGCGATGACAGCCCCCCCGACGTCTACTCCTTTGGTTTCGGTGGTCGTGCCGGTCCGGAACGAGGCGCCGAACATCCAACCGCTGATTGCCGAGATACGGCAGGCGCTGGCCGCCGTCGCGCATGAGATCGTGTATGTGGACGATGGCAGCGACGATGGTACGGCCGAAATGCTGCGCGCGGCGGCCGCCGAGGGCGCGCTGACGCTGCGGCGGCACCGCGCCGGATGCGGCCAGAGCGCGGCGATCGTGACGGGCGTGCGGGCCGCACGCGGCGCGTGGATCGCCACGCTGGATGGGGACGGGCAGAACGACCCGGCCGATATCCCCGCCCTGCTGGCGCGCGCACAGGCCGAGCCGGGGCTGGTACTGATCGCCGGGCACCGTATTCGCCGGCAGGATTCACGCAGTAAACGCCTGGCCTCGCGCGCCGCGAACGCCATCCGGGCGCGTCTGTTGGGCGATGCGACGCCGGATACGGGCTGCGGCCTGAAACTGTTCCGGCGGGAGGCGTTCTTGGAACTGCCGGCCTTCGATCACATGCACCGGTTTCTGCCGGCGCTGTTCATCCGCGCCGGCGGCCGGGTCGTTTCGGTGCCGGTAGGGCACCGCCCGCGCACCCGCGGCGCCTCCAAATACGGCACATGGGACAGGCTGTGGGTGGGGATCGTCGATCTTGCCGGCGTCGCCTGGCTGCAGCGGCGGTGGAAACGGCCGGTACTGGATGGCGAAGAAGCCGATCAACCGGCCGATTGATCGCCATGGACCATGCCCCTGGCGTGCACATGCACAGGAAGCTGCCACCACTCGGCGCGCCGTAGCAGGACTGTTTTAAGAGGGAAGAAAAAGCCTTCTTTTTTGAAAAAAAGAAGCAAAAAACGTTTATGCCTTTGGCTTCGCATCCCGGGCAGCTCGGACCGTCATGGAAGCGTCATGGAAAGGCCCCCTTGCGCGGCGCAGCCAGGGCTGGTCTTCAAGGGCGTATCGAACGACCGGCGGTGAAGGCGGCGCAGATGTCTGAAACTACGCTCGGCGCCCGCGCCACAAATACCGCCAGCATCAAGAGGTTGCCCAACGGATTCGACCTCGCCGCCCTGCTGTTCATCAGCGCGGCCTTGATCGCCGTGGCGCATGCCGCCCGCCATACCTTCGCCCCGCTATCGGTACCGCAGGAGGTGGCGATCAGCCTGGATCCCACCTACCTGCCAGGATACGCGCTGCGCACGGTGATGCGCATGTTCGCCGCGCTGGCGTGCTCGCTCGTGTTCACCTTTACCTATGCGACCTTCGCCGCGAAGAGCCGGCGCGCCGGCATGGTGCTGGTGCCGATCCTGGATATCCTGCAAAGCCTGCCAATCTTCGGCTTCCTCACCTTCACCGTCACCTTCTTCCTGGGGCTGTTTCCCGGCCAGGTACTGGGCGCGGAACTGGCGGTGGTGTTCGTGATCTTCACAAGCCAGGCGTGGAACATGGCGTTCAGCATGTTCCAGTCGCTCAAGACGGTGCCGGCGGATCTGGATGAGGCAAGCACCAGCTTCCGGCTTTCCGGCTGGCAACGCTTCTGGCGGCTGGAAGTGCCCTTCGCAACACCCGGGCTGGTGTGGAACATGATGATGTCCATGTCCGGCGGCTGGTTCATGCTGGTGGCCTCCGAAGCCGTCACCGTCGGCAACACCACATTTCAGTTGCCCGGGATCGGCAGCTACATCGCCAAGGCGCTTTTGGCCAAGGACATCCATGCGGTGTTCTACGCGATCCTGGCGATGCTGGTAGTGATTCTGCTATACGACCAGTTGCTGTTCCGCCCGCTGGTGGCATGGAGCGGAAAATTCCGGTTCGAAACCACTCAGGTGGAACAGGGCGAAGATCCCTGGATGCTGGCGCTGCTGCGGCGCACGCGGCTGCTGCGCTATCTCGGAGATGGCCTGGGCGCACTCTTTTTTCTGGTGAGCGGGCTGCGCCTGGGCTCGGTTGGCCGGATGCGGGAGCGGGCAACGCACTCACCCTCGCGGGCCGCGGACATCGCGTGGTTCGCCGTGCTGGCGCTGGTGGTGCTGTGGGCGGTGGTCCGGATCGTGACGTTCTTCATCGGCGCGCACCTGGCGCTGAGCGACGTGGGAACCGCGCTGCTGCTGGGTGTATTCACGATGATCCGCGTGGTGGTGCTGATGGCGCTGGCAACCCTGGTGTGGGTGCCGGTGGGGGTTTGGATCGGGTTGCGGCCGAAATGGGCGCGGGCGATGGGCGCAGCGGCCCAGTTTCTGGCGGCCTTCCCGGCTAATCTTTTCTATCCGATCTTTGTGTTTGTGATCGTGCGCTATTCGTTAAACCCCAATATCTGGCTCACGCCGCTGATCGTGTTAGGGACGCAGTGGTACATCGCATTCAACGTGATTGCCGGCGCCGCCGCGTTCCCCGGAGATTTGCAGGAGGCGGCGAAGAATTTCCGGGTGGGCGGGCTGCTGTGGTGGCGCCGGGTGATCCTGCCTGGCATTTTCCCGTATTTCGTCACCGGCGCGATCACCGCCTCCGGCGGATCCTGGAACGCATCGCTGCTCGCGGAGGTGGCCACCTGGGGCGACACGACCCTGCACGCCGAGGGTCTGGGCGCCTACATCCAGGAGGCGACGGTTCGTGGCGACACGCCGCGTGTGCTGCTGGGTATGGTGGTGATGGCGGGTTTCGTTCTGACGTTCAACCGGCTGGTGTGGCGGCCGATGTATGCGTATTCGAGTAAGCGGTTGAGGTACTAAGGAAGAATGTTCTTTTTTGAAAAAAAGAACCAAAAAACTTTTGCCTATGGCGTACGCTGCCGGAGAGTTTCGCACCAAGAGTAAAAGTTTTTTGCTTCTTTTTTTCAAAAAAGAAGACCTTCCTTTCTGAGGATTTTTCCATGGACACCAACCTCCTCGAAGTCCGCAACTGCAAGCAGGCCTACCACAAGGACGCCGCCGCCGATTTCGTGGTGCTCGACAATGTGGACGTGACGATCCGCGCCGGCGAGATCGTCGGCCTGCTCGGCCGGTCCGGCTCCGGCAAATCGACTTTGTTGCGCATTGTGGCGGGTTTGCTCAAGCCGACCTCCGGCCAGGTGATCTGGCGTGGCGCGGCGTTGAGCGGGCCGGCCGAGGGCGTGGCGATGGTGTTCCAGAGTTTCGCGCTGTTTCCGTGGCTGACGGTGCAGGAGAATGTGGAGCTGGGGTTGGAGGCGCAGGGGGTTGCGCGCGCGGAGCGGGAGAAGCGGGCGGAGGAGGCGATCGATCTGATCGGGCTTGGCGGGTATGAGAGCGCGTATCCCAAGGAGATGTCCGGCGGGATGCGCCAGCGTGTGGGGCTGGCGCGCGCGCTGGTGGTGCATCCGGATTTGTTGCTGATGGATGAACCATTTTCCGCGCTGGATGTGCTGACGGCGGAGACGTTGCGCACCGATCTGATCGACCTGTGGATGGAGGGCAAGCTGCCCGTGCGCTCCGTGCTGATGGTGACGCATAATATCGAGGAGGCGGTGCTGATGTGCGACCGCATTTTGGTGTTTTCCTCCAATCCCGGCCGTGTGGCGCAGGAGCTTCGGGTGCCCTTTCCGCATCCGCGTAACCGGCACGATGCGGCATTCAGAAAGTTTGTCGATGATATCTACGCTTTGATGACGCGTCGTGCGACGAGCGTGCCGGCGCCGGATACTGGCGAGGCGGCCGGCGCGCCGGTTGTGGAGGCGGTGCATGCGTTGCATCCGGTGAGCACCAATCTGATGGCCGGCCTGATCGAGACCATTGCGGCCGAGCCCTACCGTGGCCGCGCGGACTTGCCGCCGCTGGCCGCGGCGCTGCAACTCGAGCTGGACGAGCTGCTGCCGCTGTGTGAGACGCTGGCGTTGCTGCATTTGGGCGAACTTGAAGAGGGCGACATCAAACTGACGGACCAAGGGCGCGAGTTCGCACATGCGGACACGGATGCACGCAAGGTGTTGTTCGCCACCGCCTTGCGCAGCCACGTGAAGCTTGCGGCCACGATCCGCAGCGTGCTCGATGAGCGTTGGAATCACCGTGCGAGTGCGGTGCGGTTTCGTGATGAGCTGGAGGATCACATGTCCCCCAACTACGCCGAGGACACGTTGCGCGCGGTGATCAGTTGGGGCCGGTTCGCCGAGCTGTTCAATTACGACGAGGAAGCCGACCAATTTTTCCTGGAGGCGGATGAGTAGCACCGCACCAACGTCGTAGGCTGAAAAGCTCTTTGGCACTGCACGCTACGAGGTTGCGGCCTGTTCCGGCACGGCTTTTGTGGGGGCACTGGCGGAAATGACCACGGCCAAGAGCGAGGCCTGGGCGTCGCGAAGCTGTATCTCATCCATGTTCGGGACAAATGACCACAGTAGTCATGGTGGGGTTCCATCATGTCATGGGAAGCGGCGATCGGATAGCCGAGCTACCGGCGGCCGGGCGCCAGCAGGGCGGCCAGGGCCGCCACCAAAATGAAGCCGCGGGCAGTGGCAAGCTTTGAATTGTCGTGCCGCAGCTCGCTGTAGAGGATGGCCGCCGAGCTGGCGGCAACCAGGGCGGCGCCATGGCGGCGGGTGGAACGCCCCGCCATCAGCAGGCCGCCCGAGAGTTCGCAGGCCGCGGCGATCTGCATGTCGCCGCGCGACCAACCCAAATGGCGGAACATGCCGGCATAGGCGCGGTCCCCAGCGAGCTTGTCGCTGCCGGCGAGGGCGATGGCGGCACCGAGCACGGTATAGAGAAAGGACATGGTTTAAGCCTCCGGTGAGGCATGTAACGCGGCGGCAGCGTTTGGGTTGGCGTGTCGCGCGGTGCGGCACCGCCCTTACCCACCCCAGCCTTGCTGGTGCGCCCCATCCCTCGCCCGCGAGGTGTGGGTGAAAGTGCCGTCAATCCGCGGCGAGTTCCATGGGCTCGGGTGCAAAGGCCTCGCTGCCCTGAAGCAGGATTGCGGCATGAACCGCATGGCAGCGGGGGCCGAAACTCCCGTCAGCTTGCTGGATGTGCCAGCCGCCGGCCGGGTGGCGCTGAACATTCATGGCCACCTGACGCACCCGCATCTGGTGCGAGAGCGTGGCCACTATCCGCCCTGGCGCCGCGCCCTGAATGCACATGATCTCCATCGCGATGCTCCCTGCTCCGGAGCGCATCGTGCCCTGCGTTAATGACGAAACCCTTAAGCGCCGCGTCGAATCTCACGCCATAGGTAAAAGTTCTTTGCGTCTTTCTTTCAAGAAAGAAGGCCCCGCGCAGCGGCATAAAAACCCCGCTCCGGAGCGGCAAGAAAGAAAGAGTCTTCTTTTTCTGAAGAAAAAGAAGCAAAAAGACTTTTATTCGTTAAGAAAGATAGCGCGCGGTGAGGTGCGCCTCGAAATCGGCGGGGTCCAGGGGGCGGCCTGTCGCCGCCGTCAGCAAGGCATTAAAGCCGAGGCGGCTGCCCTGGGCATGCACGTTCAGCGCAAGCCAACCGGTGAGCGGCGAAAGATCGCCCTGGGCCAGCGCGCGGTCCAGATCCGCAATGGCGGCGCGGGCGGCAGCCATCAGTTGCGCAGCCGCCATGGCCCCCAGCGTGTAATCCGGGAAATAGCCGAACAACCCCTCATACCAATGGATGTCCTGCAGGCATCCCAGCCGGTCATTGGGCGGGGTGATGCCCAAAAGCGCCTGCAATTCCTCGGCCCAGGCGCCGGGCAGATCGCGCACCGCCAGATCACCGCAAACCAGCGCCCGCTCCAGCCGGAACCGCAAGATCACATGCGCCGGATACGTCATCTCATCCGCATCCACGCGAACAAAACCGCGCTCCACGCGGCGCCACAACCTGGCAAGGTTCGCCGGCGCGAAGGCCGGCCCCTCCGCGCGGAAAGCGGAAACCAGTTCGTTGGAAAGCCACCCAAGATAGGAGCCAGACCGGCACGCCTGCATCTCAATGATCAGGGACTGGCTTTCATGCGCCGCCATGCCGGCCGCCGTGCCCACCGGCTGGCGGGCCCAGGCAGCCGGTAGATTGCGCTCATATAGCGCATGCCCGGTTTCATGCAGCACGCCCATGATCGCCTGCGCCGGATCGGCCTCATTGTAGCGTGTGGTAATGCGCACATCGCTCGGCGTGCCGCCGCAGAACGGATGCACAGACCTGTCCAGCCGCGCATGGGCAAAATCCAGCCCCGCCCGCTCGGCCAGGCGGCGGCAGAGCTTTTCCTGCGCGTCCGCGGGGAAGTGCCCGCTGAGCGGGATGGGCGTGGGGCTGCGCGCCTGTCGTGCTTCCGCCTTCGGCAGCGCCTCCGCAAGAAATCCCTGGATGCGGGCGAAAATCGGTTCCACCTCGGCCGCCGTGATGCCCCGCTGAAAACCGTCCATCAGCGCATCATAGGGCGTCAGGCCGAGTTTCTCGGATAACGCCGCGGCGCGCGCCCGCACCAGCCGCACCACTTCTTCCAGATACGGCGCCACCAGCGCGAAGTCGGATGCCTCACGCGCCTCCCGCCAGACCTTCTCGCAGGCCGAGTTGGCACGGGCCTCCGCCTCTACCAGGTCGGCCGGCACCGCGGTCGCGCGGATATGCGCGTGCCGCATCAAATCGAGGTTGGCTTCATCCCACGGATCAGTGGGCGCGGCCGCCGCCGCCAGATCCTCGGCCACATCGGGCGCGGTCAGCATGCCGTGGGCAATGCCCGCGAGCACGGCCATCTGGTCGCCGCGCGCGGCAGCACCCCCGGGCGGCATCACCGCGGCGGCATCCCAGCCGAGCATGTCGCTCACCTCCGAAAGGGTGGCGATGCGGGCGAAGCGGGCGGTGAGGCGCTGATAGGAAGACATGGTAGCGAGGTTAAGGGAAAAACTGAGGTCCGGGGAGGGTTACGCCGGTGTGCACCCGAAGAAAGAGTCTTCTTTCTTGAAAGAAAGAAGCAAAGAACTTTTGCCTGTTAGAACTCGCCTTCCACTTCCAGCTCGCTCACCATCTCAGGCTCATCCTTCGCGGCGGAGATCCAGTCCAGCATGTCGGGCTGGCTCATGATTCGGTCGCGGTAGGCCTCGCTCACCGGGTCCAGATCCACGTCGTAGGTGGTGAAGCGCGTGCATACCGGGGCGAACATGGCGTCGGCCAGGTTCATGCGGGGGCCAAACAGATACGGGCCGCCATAGGTGCCCAGGCAATCCCGCCAGATTTCGGTCACGCGCGAGATGTCGGCACGCACGCCGGACCAGATGGGGAAATTGGGGCGGAAGGCGTTCAGGTTCACCGGCAGGGCGGAACGCAAGGCGGCGAAACCGCCATGCATTTCACCGCTGACAGCCCTGCAATGGGCGCGCGCAGCCCTGTCGATCGGCAGAAGCACGGCCTCCGGACGGATCTCATGCAGGTACTCGGCAATGGCCAGCACATCCCAGATCTTGATGCCATCATGCTCCAGCGAGGGGATGCGGATGGAGCTGGTTTGCAGCAGCAGCTCCGCGCGGGCCACCGCGTCGTCATTGGAAATGCGGATTTCCTGGAACGCCAGGCCGGAAAGGCGCATCAGCAGCCAGCCGCGCAGCGACCAGGAAGAGTAGTTCCGGCTGCTGATCATCAGCCTCGCCGCCGTCTGCGCCGCCGGCCCGGCCCGGCCCGCGCCGGCCTGCACTGCGTCCGAATGTGCCATGCGCGCCTCCTGCCCCAGTTTTGATGATGCCGAGGTCTCAACCTGCCGCGCGGTTGCCTCTTTCACTAGGGCCACTTCACGTCCACTCTACACATATGCTGTATGAACTCTACCAGGCCCAATCCGATATGCTGGACCAGGCCCGCACCGGGGCGGGCCTGTGGTTGAGCTTTCTCGAGCAAGTGCCGCGGGCGCGCAGCCTTCCAGCCGTGCGGTTGATGGCGGCCGGGGCCGAGCTGTTCACCACGGCGCGAATCACGCATCAGCGCCGGCCCTTCGGAATCAGCGCCGTGCAAATGCAGAACCGCTCCGTCGCCGTGAAGGAGGTGGTGATGGAAGCTACGCCCTTCGGCAGCCTGCTGCGGTTCGAGAAGGATACCCTCACGCCGCAGCCCAAGGTGCTGGTGGTGGCGCCGCTCTCCGGCCATTTCGCCACGCTGCTGCGCCCTACGGTGCAGACGATGCTGACCGATTTCGACGTGTATATCACCGATTGGCACAATGCCCGGGATATCCCGCAGGAGGCTGGCCGCTTCGGCTTCGATGAGTATGTGGATCACCTGATCCACTTCCTGGAGGTTCTGGGGCCGAATACGCATGTGCTGGCGATCTGCCAGCCGGCGGTGCAGGCGCTGGTGGCCACCGCCGTGATGGCGGCCGATCGTAATCCCGCCCAGCCACGCACCCTCACGCTGATGGCGGGCCCGATCGACACGCGCAGCAGCCCCACGCGGGTGAACGTTCTGGCCCAGCGCCAGAGCATCGCGGAATACGAGCGCCGCGCCATCGGCACGGTGCCGGACCGGTATCCGGGCCACGGGCGCCGCGTCTATCCCGGTTTCTACCAGCTCGCCTCCTTCATGGCGATGAACGCGGACCGCCACATCAATGCCCAGCTGAGCCAGGTCCGCCGCCTGTTCGCCGAGGATACGGAGGGGGCAGCCGCACACCGGCGCTTCTATGACGAGTATTTCGCGGTGTGCGACCTGCCGGCGGAATTCTATCTCGAAACCGTCTCGCGTGTATTCCAGCAGCATCTGCTGGCCCGCGGCGAAATGACGTGGCACGGACGCAAGGTGGATCCCGGCGCCATCCGCCGCACCTCCCTGCTGGTGGTGGAGGGCGAGCGGGACGACGTATGCGGCGTGGGGCAGACGATGGCGGCCCTGGATCTGTGCCGCAACATCCCCGCCGCCCGCAAAAGCTATCATTTGCAAACCGGTGCCGGCCATTACGGCGTATTTTCCGGCCGCGCCTGGACCGGATCGATCTACCCGAAGGTGCGCGCCATGATCGAGGAAGCCAGCTAGACGAAAAGATCTTCTTTTTTGAAAAAAAGAAGCAAAAAACTTTTGGTCGTGCTGTCGCGGCCTCACCGGCGGCATACGCAATAGCTAAACGTTTTTTGGTTCTTTCTTTCAAAAAAGAACATTCTTTCTACCAGGGTACGGTCGCCCCTGTGTAATCCAGGAAGCACCCGGTAACCGCCGCCTCATCCATCACGCGCAGCAGCCGTCCAGCGCAATCCTGTGGCGTGAGTCCCTGGCCCGGCGAAGTGAACGGCGCCGAAAGTCCGGTTTGCACGGTGCCCGGATGTAGCGCCAACAGCAGCGCCTCGGGGCGTTTGCGCGCCACTTCGATGCTGGCGGTGCGCAGCATTTGGTTCAGCGCCGCTTTCGAGGCGCGGTACGCGTACCACCCGCCCAGCCGATTATCGCCGATACTGCCCACCCGGGCGGAGAGGGTGGCGAACACGCATCGTCCCTGCCGGGGCAGAAGATCGGCAAAATGCTTGATCAGCAAGGCCGGCCCGATGGCGTTGATCGCGAAGGCGCGTGCCAGGAGTGCGGGATCGAGGTCGGAGAGGCGTTTCTCCGGGCCGCGCCCATCGATACTGAGGGCGCCGGTGGCATCGATGATGCGGTGGAACGGCGACTGAGCGCGCAGCGTGGCCGCTGCCGCCGCGATGCTGGCTTCGTCGGTCAGCTCAAGCGCGGGATTGGTGGCGCGCCCGATGCCGATCGTATCGGCCGGCAATGCCGCCACCAGAGCGGCACCGATGCCGCCGCCGGCGCCGATCACCAGGCTGCGCATGGGCGCGGTTCAGAAATCGCTACAGCGGCCTTTCACTTCCCAATCCCCGTAGCGGGTCGGTTCCGGGCCCTTCGGGCCGCCGATTTCCTTGGGGCTAGGCTGCTTGGCCTGCGTTACCTTCTGGGCGGTTTCGGTCGTGGCGGGCTTGGGATGTTCGGTCATGTGCATGAAGTCGGGCGTGGTATCTCAAAGCGCAAGATAGCGTCCTATCCAACCAAGGCTTCGCCCACCCAGCCGCCCACCGCAACCCCGGGCGGTACGGCAAAAATCCCGCTGCCGACATGGGTGCTGAACCGCATCAACCGATCGGACCCCGCCATCCGGCCAAACATCTTCACAAACCCGCTGCGCGGATCCTTCTGATACGCCATGAACAGCAAGCCTGCCTCATAGCCGCCAACCCCGCCATCCTCGTAGGAATAGCCCCGCCGCAAAATGCGCGCGCCGCTGCCCTCATAGGAGGCAAGCCGCACATGCGCGTCCGCCGCGATCGCCAGCCGCCCCTCCCCATCCCGCCGGTCGAACCGCTCCACCTCGAACTCCCGCTCACCCCCGGCGGGCGCGCCGCTCACCTTGCGCCGGCCGATAATCCGCTCCTGCTCGGCCACGTCCATCCCGTCCCACCGCTCCACCGCCAGGCGTATTCGCCGCACCACCAGATACGTGCCGCCGCGCATCGCGGCCGGGCCCTCCAGCCCCGACCAGACGAACGTATCGAGCGCGAACGGATCGGCCACATTCACGTTCTGTGTGCCATCCTTGAACCCGAGCAGGTTGCGCGGCGTGCCTGCCCCCCGCGGCGATAAAAACCCGGCCTGCGCCCAGCGTATCCGCGCATCGCCCGCGGCAATGCGCGCGAGCCGGCGCACCGCATGAAACGCCGTCTGCGGATCCTCCGCGCAGGCCTGCACCGAAAGATCGCCCCCCGTCCGCGCGGGCTCCAGCGCGTCGCCGGTGAACGGTGGCAGATCGATCAACGGGGCGGGCCTGCGCGCCCGCAGCCCGAACCTGTCCCGCCCATCCTTCTCGAACAAGCCAGCGCCAAAGCCGAAGGTGAGCGTCAGCCGCGCTGGCGGCAGCCCGGGGGCATCATCCCGATCGGCCGAATCCGGTGCCTCGCCCGACGCCATGCGTGCCGCCGCCGCCGTCCAGCGCCGCAGCAATCCCTGCAACGCGGCGCGCGTGCCGGCGGTCACGTCAAACACGGCAAAGCTGGTAAATCCCTGCGGCGGTGTGGCGATCCCAGCCTGGTGCAGCCCGTGAAACGGCTCGATCGCCGGCGCCGCGTGCGCCGCCCGCGCCCCGCCTGCCACCGCCACCCCCAGCAGCCCCGCGGACCCGGCGACAAAACCCCGGCGCGAGGACGCGAACACGCTCATCATCGACCCCTCTTTCGGCGCAGCGGCGCATGGCCGCACGATACCGGTGCGCCCCGCGCGGCATGAAACAAGAATTTCCCTTTCCGGCCCGAAACATATCGCATACGGTAAGGAATTCCAGCCTCACGCCCGGTCCGTCGCGCGCGCCAATCCGCCGCGCCCGCTCCGGCCGCCGTATTTCAGAAGGGAACGCCTGATGAAATTGACCATGCCGCCCCTCGCCGCTCTCGCCGCGGGCGCAGTGCTCGGCCTTCTGCCGCTCGCCGCCCAGGCCGGCACCTACACAGTCGTGCATAATTTCGCCGGCGGGAAAGACGGCGCCTCCCCGGTCGATGGTCTGCTGCTCGCCCGTAACGGCGATTATATCGGCACCACCCCCGCGGGCGGTCCGGCCAATGTCGGCACCGTGTATCAGATCCACCCTAACGGCGTCGAAACCGTTCTCTACGCCTTCACAGGCCAAAACAATGACGGCGCGCAGCCCAATGGTGGCGTTATCCAGGTCGGCAGCCTCTATTTCGGCACCACGGAGTGGGGCGGGAAAAACGGCGTCGGCACCGTATTCGAGCTTCAGGGCCGCACGGAAACGGTGCTCTACAGCTTCGGCACCAGCAGCGAGGATGGCGGCGCCCCCGTCGCTGGCCTGATCGCCGACAGCCACGGCAATCTCTACGGCACCACCAGCCAGGGCGGGCTTTACGGCCACGGCAACGTGTTCGAACTGGTCAAACCGAAACTCGGCGGCACCGGCTGGACCGAAACCATCCTCTACAGCTTCGGCGCCGAAAGCCAAGACGGCAGCGCCCCGATCGGCCGCCTCGCCTTCGATGCGGAGGGCAATCTCTACGGCACCACCAGCTATGGCGGCGCCTATGCCAATGGCACCGTGTTCGAATTGAAGCGCGGCGCGAAGTGGAAGGAAACCATCCTGCATGCCTTCCAGGGGCAGAGCGGCAGCGATGGCGGCGTGCCGTATGGCGGCCTGGTTGCCGACACCGCGGGCAATTTCTACGGCGCCGCCACCGAGGGTGGGCTGAGCGGTGGCGGAACCGTGTTCGAACTCTCGCCCGGCACCCACGGCTGGGCCTTCTCCGTGCCCGGTAGCGTCCCCGGCTGGGGGATCTCCGGCACGTTCCGCGAAGTGCTGCTCGCGCCGAACGGCACGATCTATGCCGCGACCCATTGCGACGGCAACGGCGCAGGCTCGCTCTATCAATTGACCAAGAGCGGCTCCAGCTGGACCTACACGCTGCTCTACGACATCAATGGCGGCAGCGACGGCGCCTATTCGGTCAGCAATCTTCTGCTGAAGGGCAACACCATCTACGGCACCACAATCTACGGCGGCGCCCATGGCAACGGCACGGTGTATGCCTATACGCCGTAGCGTCCGCCTGTTGGGGGTTACAATGGGTTGGCCCGCAGGCGCAGCGCGTTGCCGATGACGCAGACCGAACTCAGTGACATCGCGAGTGCTGCGACCACCGGGCTCAGCAGGATGCCGAAGTTCGGGTACAGCACGCCCGCGGCGATAGGGATGCCAATCGCGTTGTAGGCGAAGGCGAACACCAGATTCTGGCGGATGTTGCGCATGGTCATGCGGCTGAGCGCCCTGGCCCGCGCGATCCCCGCGAGATCACCCTTCACCAAGGTTACGCCCGCGCTCTGAATCGCCACCTCGGTGCCCGTGCCCATAGCGATGCCGACGTCGGCCTCCGCCAGCGCGGGCGCGTCGTTCACGCCGTCGCCCGCCATGGCAACGATTTTTCCGTCTGCGCGCAGCGTCTTGACGATGCGGTTCTTGTCCTCTGGCAGGACGTCCGCATGCACATCGTCGATCCCGAGTGCCTTGCCCACCGCCTGCGCGGTCGTCGTGTTGTCGCCGGTCAGCATGACGACGTGAATACCATCAGCCCGCAGCCTATCCAGCGCCGCCCGCGTGGTCGCCTTGATCGGGTCGGCGATCGCGATGATGCCACCCGGCTTGCCGTCAACGGCGACGAACAAAGCTGTGGCGCCCGCGCCGCGCAGCTCTTCAGCTTTCGCGGCCAGATTGCCCAGCTCCACTGTCTGGTCGGCCATCAGCCTGGTGTTGCCGAGTGCCACGAGACGCCCACCCACGTTGCCAGTGACGCCCTTTCCGGTCACCGACACGAAATCGGACGGCTCATCGGCGGAGATGTTCTTATCCTTGGCAGCCCGCATGACCGCAGCCGCGAGCGGATGCTCACTCGACCTCTCAAGGCTTGCGGCAAGCTTCAGCACGTCGTTTTCTGTAAGTCCGGCGGCCGGGACGATGGACGTGACGCGCGGCCTGCCCTCGGTCAGCGTGCCGGTCTTGTCCACCACGAGGGTATCGACCTTCTCCATTCGCTCCAGGCTTTCGGCCGACGTGATGAGCACGCCCGCGCCCGCGCCCTTGCCGACGGCGACCATGATCGACATGGGTGTAGCGAGGCCGAGCGAGCACGGGCAGGCGATGATCACGACCGAAACGGCGGCGAGCAACGCGAAAGCGAGCGCCGGCGGCGGACCCCAGACCGCCCACGCGACAAAGGCAACCAGGCAAACGCCGAGCACGGCTGGGACAAAGTATCCGGCGACCGTGTCCGCCAAATTCTGGATCGGTGCGCGGCTGCGTTGAGCCTGCGAGACCATGGCAACGATGCGCGCAAGCATGCCGCCCGCACCCACCGTATCCGCCCGCATGACAAGCGAACCAGTGCCATTCACGGTGCCGCCGATGATCTTGTCACCCGGCATTTTGGGCGTGGGCATCGACTCGCCGGTGACCATGGATTCGTCCACGGCGCTTTTGCCATCCAGCACCGTTCCATCAACCGGCACCCCGTCGCCGGGCCTCACACGCAACCGATCGCCGACCTGCACGCGGTCCAGGGCGATCTCCTCGTCTTCCCCCTCGCCCAGGCGCCGCGCGGTTTTTGGCGCGAGGTTCAGCAGGGCACGGATGGCGCCGCCCGTCTGCTCACGGGCCCGAAGTTCCAGGACCTGGCCGAGCAGAACCAGAACGGTAATCACAGCGGCCGCTTCGTAATAAACGGGGACGGTTCCGCCCATCCTGCGGAACCCGGCTGGAAACAGGTCCGGCGCGAAGGTCGCAAAAAGGCTGTAGATGTAGCTTGTGCCCGTCCCGAGCGCGATCAGGGTGAACATGTTCAGATGCCCGGACCACACTGACGCCGCGCCGCGTTTGAAAAACGGCCAACCCGCCCAGAAAACGACGGGCGTCGACAGGGCAAACTGACTCCGGATCGACCATTGCTCCGGCACAAGATCGTGCAAAGCCAGCCACGGGATATGGCTGCCCATCTCCAGGATGAACACTGGCAATGCCAGGGCAGAGCCGATCCAGAAGCGGCGAGACATGTCGGCCAGTTCATGGTTTGGTTCTGCCTCGGCAGTGAGATGCACCGGCTCGAGCGTCATCCCGCATTTGGGACACGCACCGGGGCCGGCCTGGCGGATCTGCGGGTGCATGGGACAGGTGTAGATGGCGTCGTCGCTGACAGAGGCGCCCACTGCCGTGGAGTTGCCGTTGCAGCCGCCAGCGGGTTTGGCCTCATGACAGTGGTCGGTTTCACCTTCGCGCATGATGCTCTCCGACCGGCAAGCCGAGCCCGGGTGAAACCCGGGTCCTCTATCCGCCACGTATCCGCGCAGAATTTACCATAGTGCACCCCCGCGCGGCCGCGCACAAAAAGGTCACTTACACCAACCTCCGTAAAGATTGACCTTCACCAGACCCGTCAGTACGAGGCCCCTTGGCCGAAGCGATCCAGGGGCAACACGGCAAACGCCCGCCGCTTGAAGGCGGAGCCTGCAACCGGTCCAACCTGGGCTTGCCCATTACACCTCAAGTGGTGCACGAGAAGGCGTGCAACTGACCGCAACGATTAAACCGGCGTCGCCAATGACGTGGCGGTAGCGATAATCCACCGGCAAATAGATGGCGTCGCCCGGCTTGAATATCCGTTCGCGTCCATCGGAAAGGTCAGTCTGCGAGGACCATCCATGCATACAATATAGGACGACTTCATGAATACCGTCGCCCTCCACGATCGTGTCGAAGAACGGCATATAGGTTGTGATATGGAAAGAGAACGAAGATCCCTGCTTGTCTTTGGTGATCAAGCGATGGCTAAATTCTTGACCCTCATGTATCCATACGCGCTCGACATCTTCCTGCCGGCTCCACGCGATCTTATCACCCATGTTTAAGCTCCTTCGGGTTCAAAATAGTCAGTGCGGGTCGTGATGTGTCTGGCTCACCAACTCACCCCTGCCGAAATGCACAGGTCATACCCGCCGTCCAGCCTCGAAACCTTCCAGAATGGCGGATTCTACATCCCGGGGTGCATGGGCGTCGCCGACCAGCAGGTGCTTGATGCCTTCTGCTTCCAACCCTTGCGACAGGCTGGCCTGCGGAATGCCGGGTGAGGCCACCACAATACTGTCGTAAGCCGTAGAAAGCGTTTTTTCACCAGTGATGGGATTCCTGAACAGCACCTGCCCACCCAAATACGCTATAGGTTCGGCGAGACTGATAAACTTTACGCGCGCTTTGCCCGCACGGCGATAGAATTCCGTCAGATTTTGGCTTTCGAGCTTTTGGCCAACATGCAGGGCTTTGGTGGCAACCGTCACGTTTTTTCCAAGCTGCGCCAACATGATGGCCGCCACCAGGGCGGGTTGCCGGTCCAGATAATCGATCACCAGAACGGTATCGCCGATGGCTGCCTGGTCGGTAACGGCGCTATCGACCGTAACCACCGGCGCGCCCACGCCACCTGGCAGCGGTGGTGGATCGAAGACGGCGCCGGTTGCGAGAATGACAGCATCTGCGGCGAGCCCCCGTATCATGGGCATGTCGGCTTTCACGCCCAAACGCAGTTCCACGCCCGCATGTTCCACCGATGCAATTTTCTGCGCGATAAGCTGCCCCCATTCCTCTCGCCCAGGCGTAGTCATAGCCAGTCGAAGACGGCCGCCGAGCTTTTCTGCCGCGTCGATCAACATGACGTCGTGGCCGCGTAACCGCGCTTGCAGAGCGGCCTCCAAGCCAGCCGGGCCGCCGCCAATGACGATAACCCTGGCTGCCCTGCTGGCCCTGTTCAATGTGGCGTATTCCCGCTCACGCCCCGTGACGGGGTTGCCGACACAGCTGATGTGCAGGCCGCGGTGCAGGCGTCCAAAACAGGCTTGTTCGCAGGCCACGCAGGGTATCACGTCATGCCGCCTGCCGGTACGCGCTTTGACCGGTAGGAAGGGGTCGGCAATCAACGCCCGGCACATGCCCGCCATATCGGCATCGCCACGCGCAATCAGCGCCTCCGCCAATTCGGGCGTATCGATGCGCGTGCCGTGGATCACCGGCACCGATATGGCCTGCTTGATCTGCCGCGAAATCGCGGCGAATGGCGCATGCGGCAGACCCATGGGGGGCTCATGCAGCATATTGCTGACCAGATCGCCATCGCTGCCGGCGCTGACATCGACATAATCCAGGCGCCCTGCCTCGACGAGATGGGGTACGATGACCGCCATGTCGGTGGCGGTGAGGCCGCCGGGCACCAGCTCGTCACCCGAACACCGAATCCCTATCGGCACGTCATCCCCTACAGACTTGCGAACCGCGCGGAGAACGGCGGCGGGAAAGCGCAGACGGTTTTCCGGCGAGCCGCCGTACTCATCATCACGGTGATTGGTGAGCGGAGAGAGGAATTGTTGCAGTAGCAGACCGTGTCCGCAATGGATCTGTAAACCGTCCATGCCCGCTTCAAGGCAGCGCACCGCGGCCGCGGCGAAGGCCGACACGATCTCTTCGATCTCGCGCACCGTCATCGCATGAGCGGTTTCACCGTATTTCTGTTCATAGTTGCTTGATGCCGACCACAGGGCTTTCGGCCGCGCGCTGGAGGCAAGCCCCATATGCGACAAATAGCCGAACACCCTGCTGCCATGGGCATGAACCGCATCGGCAACCGCGCGCAGACCCGGAATGATCGTGTCATCATAATTGCACAGCAGGCCGGTAATCCCCGGCGATGTGGGATGTACCTGCTGCGAGCCAAGCATGATCAACCCAACCTCGCCACGCGCCCGTTGCGTATAATAGGCGATCATCTGATCATCCGGCCGGAAATCGCGCCCCATTCCGGTGCCGTGCCCGGTGAGCGTGATCCGATTGCGGATTTCCAGCTTGCCGAGGCGGATCGGGGTGAAGAGATTTTGCAGCAGCTGCGATGCTCCCGGCAGCAGAAAAGACATCGTCGTTGTGGGGTCTGGAGCTTTAGTGTGCCCTGGGGATAAATCGCCCCATGCCAGACTTGCCGAGCACTGTTCCGCAATCCCACACTTTTAGCCCGCGCAGAAACGTGGTGGCTATCCGGCAGGCGAAATGCTCACCGTCATAGGGGCTCCAATTGAGATCGTCATGCGCATCGGCCTCGTGATATACGGTATCGCCCGGCTCGATAATCGCGAAATCGGCGTCCGATCCAATCGACAACGTGCCCTTACGTGGCCATAGGCCGAAAAATTTCGCGGGGTTTTCGCAGAGGTAGCGCACCAGTTCCCGCTCAGGCTCGGCGGTGTTCGTGCACAGGCCAGTGTAGAGCGACGGCGCGCATGTCTCCAGCCCAGGGATACCCGCGGACGCATCGAAGATCGACTCCACCAATTTGTTGGCGAGCGGCCAGCTTGAATGGTCGGACGAGATGAAATCGATATCGCCATCAGCAAGTGCCTGCCACATGCCTGGCAGCGCGCCCGGCCGGATAGGCGGGCTGACCTTCATGCGTGCGCCAAGCCGTGCGGTGTGGCGCGCTGCGTCGAAATACAGATAATGCGTGCAGGTCTCCCCGGTCGCGTGTGCTCCCGCCTCCCGAAATTTGCGCAGGAGGTGAAAGACTTCGGCACAGGATATGTGCACGATATGCACATGCGCCCCGGTTGCCAGGCCAAGGGCGAGAAACTGTGCAGTCGCCGCCAGTTCGGCCGCCACCGGCCGGCTCGGTTCATGCCATATCGCGTCAGTGTAGCCGCGGCTCCTCATCGCTGCGATCGCGGCGCGGACAATTTCCTGATCCTCGTTATGCAGACCGAGCGGAATTTTGAGAGCTCCGGTTGCTTCCAGAATGGCCAGCATGTCGTTTGTCGGAATGCGCGGGAAACGCACGGGGTGGCTCTCAAAACTGGAAATCTTGAAGGCACAGGCGCCGGCCTTCACCAGGGCATCAATCTCGCCCGTGCCCTGGCCGGGGGCGACCGTCGCGTAGAGTGCCATGTCGGCGTAACTCAGGCGTTCGATGGCATCCACTTTCGCCCAATGCCGTTCGGTGGTGTTGAGCGGATCGGGATTATCGTAGGGCATATCGACCAGAGTTGTGATTCCACCGGCAACGGCAGAACGCGTGGTCGATTCGATCCCCGGCAATCCGGCATAGCTGGTAGCGTGCGTCTGGCCATCGATGAAACCCGGCATCACATAGGCCTGGCCGGCATCATGCACCGCGGCCGCCGCGGGCCGATCACCCGAACCTATGGCCGTGATCCTGCCCTCTTTGACCGCAATCCAACCCTGCGGCAGCACGCGATCCGGTAGCACCAATGACCCGCATACCAAAAGATCAGCTTCTGGCGCGCTTATCGTCATGTGATCCTGGCATAGTTGAGGCTGAGAAGGCTTGCCGCGCGCATCACCGCGGCCTGTGTCGGGTCCACCACCGGGATCCCCAATTCGGCTTCCAGTCTGGCGCGATAAACGCCCATCGTTGCACAGCCCAGAATCAGCACATCGGCGCCATCCTCATCCCGCAGGCGGCGGCCAACATCGATAATCCGGGCGATCGAGATCTCCGCGTCCAGCAACTCAGCGACACCCAGATCGAGCGACCGGTCGGCCGCGCAACGGCCAGCCAGGCCGAGCTGGTTGACCAGCCGCATGTGCCGGCGAATGGAGCCCTGCTTGATGGCGAGGATGCCAAAACGCGATCCCAATCCAATGGCCGCGATGAGTGCCGATTCGGAAATACCAATAACCGGCGCGGATAATTCCTCGCGCGCCAGGTACAAGCCCGGATCGGAGAAGCACCCGATCACAAACGCATCCGCCGGATGGGCCTGAAAGTAATCGCAGACCGGCAGAACCACTGACTCGACATCGCGCTGAGATTCGATGGCCGGCGGACCTTGGTCCAGAGTCCTGAAATCGACACGATGGCCCACCGGCAACGGCAACGCCGCACAGGCACGCAGCATCGTTTCCGTGACCGCAACAGAACTGTTCGGATTAAGCACCAGGATCGTCTTCATGCGGCAGGATCGATGACTGATGCGCGGCATGGCATCGGCCGCTGCAAACCGGGTTGCCGGGCCGCGCGATATCGCTGAGCGCCCGTGCGACCGACGCGCCAAACCGCATCGGAATATGTTGGAAACCTTGGAACTCCATTGAGCGGGCAGCCCACAGCGCCATTCCCTATCATCTGGCACCCGCAATTAGCCGGCACGGAGCCTAGCGTTGCTGCAACCTTGACCGCAGCGATGGGTACTCCTACCGCGGATCAGCGGGCAAAGCAACACCCCGTGGAATGTCGGTAGAATATCATGAATGTCCCGTCGGGAGAACTCCGCCTATCTTTAAAGGGAGATGCCATGCTATGGCTCAGCTCAGCAAACCCACAGGGATGGTCTGCGGCCAGGGTGCAGGGCCGAGCCTGTTCAGGAAAGCAACCGCAGATGCAGCGTGATACGTTTGAACAGTCGCTCTGGTCCGCCCTCGCTCCCGCGTCGGCCGAGTTGCCACCGCCCCAAGGATTACTGCACGCTGATGTAACGATTATCGGTGCCGGCGTATTGGGGCTATCCGCGGCTTTGGCATTGGCTGAGGCTGGCTGTTCGATCCTCGTGGTCGAGGCAGAGCAGATCGCGTTCGGCGCATCCGGGCGCAACACCGGATTTGTGGTGCCTAGCCTCAAGGGCAGCCTGAGCCTGGCACAGGCGGCAAAACTGGTCGGCCCCGCGAAAGCGGACTCGTTGCTGCGGACCGTAGGCCAGGCGGGCAATCTGGTTTTCGATCTGATCCGGCGCCTCAAGATCGACTGTTCAGCCGAGCAGACCGGCGTTGTCCAGGCGGCGGTCGATGATGCCGGGCTCGCCGTGATCGACATGCAGGTTCGTGGCTATGCCTCGGTCGGGGTCACCCTGCAAGCAGCCGATGCCGAGCGCATTCGCACCATCACCGGATTTGCCGGCTACCGTGGCGCGCTGATCTTGCCGACGGGCGGGCAGATCAATCCGCTGGCCTATGTGCGTGGCTTGGCCACCGCGGCGGCGGCGGCGGGTGCGCGCATCTACCAGGGCCGCGTTGCCAGTATGCAGCCCGCAGCCGCAGGCTGGTGCCTGCGCACGACGCAAGGTGCGGAGATCCACACGGCAAAAGTCATATCAGCCACGAACGCCATGGTGGGTGATCTGTTGCCGCCCGTGGCGCGCGCGATCATACCCCTGCAAAGCTACCAGATTGCCACACAGCCTTTGGATGAGGATGTGCGTCGCGCCATCCTGCCCGCCCGCCAGCCATTGGTGGATCTGCGAAACCATCCCTTTGCTTTGCGGTGGAGCCCTGACAACCGTCTCGTCACCGGCGGTGCCGCCCTGTTTGACGGCGGCGACTCGGTGGCGCGCATGGCGCGTTTCCTGCTCAGGCGCCTCAACCGGCTGGTGCCTGGCCTGCCAAGCCTTCGCGTTGAACACGCCTGGCGTGGCGCGATTGCCGGCACTGGGGACTTCATGCCGCGAGTCTGGGATCTGGGGCATGGGCTGTTCGCGCCGATCGGCTGCAACGGCCGCGGCATCGCATTGTCGACCGCGCTCGGGGCCTGCATGGCACAGTATCTGCTGACCGGGGATCCCCACACGCTGCCTGTGCCGGTGACCGCGCCCAAGCCTTGGCGCGTGCCTGTGCTGAAAGCGATTGCCCCCTCGGCATGGCTGATGCAGGCCCGCCTGAAGGATTGGCATAACGATGTAAAGTCAAAGCGCTAGACTGTCCTTACGGTCTGCTCCTCCGGTTCGCGGCGACGCGTCGCATGCGCTCGCCGCCCAAGCGTCTCCCGAGCGTGGAGACGGTTTTCGACATGGCGGATCAACCGAGCCCCGCACGCACGACACGGCTTTGCCGCCGAGCTGCATCGAACCGGAACTCACATGTGCACGAGGGCGCTGCCGCACCTGCACGGACATGTCTTTTCCGCGGAATCGTGACGGTGTAGGAGACGTAGATATCGCCGCACAGCCCCGCCGTGGCCTGCCGGCCAAGCCTTGCGTTCACCGGGAAGAGAAATGCCAACAAAGCCGTCACGTGTGCCCGATTCCCTGACCGGTAAAGTGTATGCGGCCCTGCGGCGCGATATTTTGTCGTGCCAGATTGGCCCCGGCCAGGATCTGTCCGAGGGTGAACTCGCCACGCGTTTCAAAATGAGCAAGACGCCCGTTCGGGAGGCGCTCTCGAAACTTCGCTCCGAAGGGCTGATCCGCAGTTTTCCGCGGCGTGGCTACCAGGTGGCCCCGGTAACCTTTCAGGATATGAACGAGTTGTTTGAAGTACGCAACATGTTGGAGGGGCGCGCAACCGAACTGGCCAGCCAGAACATCAGCGATGACGGCGTCAGGCAACTGAGCAACCTGGCCGATGTCATGTACGACCCCAGCGAGCCGCTCAGCATCCGGCGCTTTGTTCAGGCGAACCGCGATTTCCACGAAATTATCGCCTCATCCTGCGGTAATGTTCGCCTGCAATCCATGGTGATGCAGGTGCTGGATGAATTGCAGAGATTTTTTCACCTGGGCGCACAGCTGCGTGACATTGGAACTGAAACGAACGACTACCACCATCAGATTGTGGCCGCCTTGAAAGCACGCGACGCAGCCTTATCCAGGACTGTGATGATCGCGCATAACGACGCCTCGCGCCAGGGGCTGATGGCGGCGTTAACGCAACCCTCGCGGAGCATGCTGCATATCTAGAGCATCATCCGACCACATTGGGTCACCGGTCGGATAAAGATGCTCGTCAAAACAGAGAGCTAGAGCATTTTCCGACCGGCTCACCCGACGCAAAACGATCGGAAAATGCTCTAGCGTCATGTGTCGCCGGCTATCGCGACCTCGCGCCAATGGAGAAGAAACGGTGCCGGTCTTTTCGAACTAGGATTTTTCCCCCTTTCAGAGCCTCCTATGACCGACGACTCATCGCCCGCTCCAGAAGTGTTTGACCGCAACTCAGCAGGGTTGTTGCCGTCAAATACCAAAAGCAGGCAACGATGAGCAGCGGCACCGTCTGGAATGTACGGGAATAGATCGTCTGTGCCGAATACAGCAGGTCAGACAATGAGATGACGCTGACCAGACTCGTCGTCTTCAATGTACCGATCAACTGGTTGCCTGTCGGCGGCAGAATAACCCGCATTGCCTGCGGCAGCACGATGCGGCGCATGATCTGCGTGCCATGCATGCCAATCGCCATGGCGGCCTCGGTTTGCCCGCGGTCCACCGATCCGATGCCGGCGCGCACGATTTCGGCCATATAGGCCGCCTCGTTCAAGCCAAGGCCGAGGATCGCGGCCGAATAGGGCGTAATCAGATCGTTGACGCTGCCGTGCCATAGATCCGGCGCAAGCCAGGGGATGCCGAAACGGTATACGGGATACAAGGCGGCCAGGTTGTACCAAAATAGCAATTGAACCAGCAAAGGCGTGCCGCGGAACAGCCAGATATAAGCCGATGCGAAGGACGCGGTGATGGGATTATCCGCCTGGCGCATCAAGGCCAGAACGGTACCCCCCGCAATGCCGATGAGCATCGTGCAGCCGGTCAGCGCCAAGGTGGTGGCGAGCCCCTGCAAGATGATGCCGGCAAAAAGATATTCGCCCACCACCTGCCACTGGAAATTCGGGTTCGCCACGACCGAGCGCAGGATCGCCAGCAGCACCAGCAGCACGCCAAGTCCACCGACAATCCGGGCAGGATGCCGCCTTGGCTGAACACGGATTGTACCCTCTACAGGTGGCCCCGGCAGAGTGGCGGCCGGTCCGGCTATCATACGCTTCTTCTTCGGCGGCGCGGATGCCGGATCATCGGGCACGTGTTCATCGCGCGCTGTCTCGTCGCGCGCTGGCTCATCGCGTATTGGCAAGATTGATGCCCGGGTTTTTCAGGCTCAGCGCCGTGATGTCCCATTTCTTCATGATCGCGGCGTAGCCGCCATCGGCATGAAGCTCCTCAAGAGCGGCGAGCAGGGCATGGGCGAGGCCGGTATCGGCGGTCTTGACCACCGCGCCGACGGTAAACAGGGGAAAACCCACATCGGTAACTTTCAGCGGTGCCGGCGCATTTTTCTTCAATTCCGACACAGCATCCAGATCATTGAGCATGAAGTCCACGCGCCGCGCATACAAGGCCAGGAGCACCGCGGCATTTGAGGGGAATTGCCTGATCGACAGTGGCGCCTTGCCGTGGGCAATGCAGCTTTGCGACACGTGCTCCAGGCTCGCGACGAAATCCGTGCCGATTTGGGCCGCCGCGACACGGCCGCAAAGCGAGAGCGGATCGGAGGTGGCCGATGCGGTGCTGGCAAGTTCGTAAACGACCGCCGTTGCGTACGCATAGTCGATGAATGTCACCTGCTTCTCGCGCTGCGTATCGTCGGACATGCACTCCATGGCGAGATTGTAGCGACCGCTCTGCACCCCCGGAATGAGGCCGTCGAAATCGATGGACACGGGCACGATCTTCACCCCCAGCCGGGCGCCGATCGCATTCCAGATATCGGGTTCGAACCCGACCATGGTCCGGTTATCCTCGGCGAAGCTCTCGCAGGGTGGATGGTGCGCGTCGGTGGCAAGGGTCAGGATGCCAGCGGCGCGAATGTCGGCCGGCAGCAGGCTGGCAGCTTGTGGGGGTGCCGCAGCATCCAGCTTCATGCACCAGGCCACGGCCAGCAGCGCGACCAGCAGGCCAGATACGGTCGGCAATCGCGCTCCCCGCCTTAGGGCCCGTTCGACAATACCTGAATCGCGCTGCCGGGTCGAACGGGCCCTAAGCCTTTGTTTGACGCGGCATCTTTGTCGGCGTGCCGACGCACTTATTTGCCGACGATGCCTCAGCATTGCGAAGCCAGCGTCGCGCATGGCGGTCTGGTCGGCTGGCCAGCAAGAATCTCGTGCGGCATTCCGATCGCGGTGATCACGCCGCCATTCATCACCGCCAGTGTCGTGGAAATGTCGCGGGCGAAGGCCATCTCATGCGTCACGACAATCATGGTCCGGCCCTCAGCCGCCAGGGATGCCATCACGTCGAGCACCTCGGCGGTGTTATGCGGGTCGAGCGCACTGGTCGGCTCATCAAACAGAAGCAGCCTCGGTCCCATCGCGAGCGCCCGGGCAATCGCCACGCGCTGCTGCTGGCCACCCGACAACTCTGAGGGGTAGGCATCTTCCTTTCCCGATAGGCCGGTCCGTGCAAGCCATGCACGCGCCTGCTCTCGGGCATGCCGGCGCGGCTCCCGCTTCACCACCACCGGGCCTTCCATCACGTTCTCCAGTGCGGTCTTGTGGGCGAAAAGATTGAACCGCTGGAACACCATACCGATCGCCGCCCGCCTGGCCGCGATCTCCTTCTGCCCGAGTTCATGCAGCGTATCGCCCACACGCCGATAGCCGACATATTCACCGCAGACTTTCAACGAACCCCCATCCGTCCGTTCCAGATGATTGATACACCGCAGGAAGGTGGACTTGCCGGAGCCGGAGGGGCCGATCAGGCCCAATACTTCGCCCGGCATCACCGTGAGCGATACGTTTTTGAGTATTTCCGTGCGGCCAAAGCATTTGCGCACATTTTCGGCCAGAACAACGGGGCCCGCCTGGCCAGCCGACAGTGCCGGCAGGGCAGGTCGTGTCATGATCAAACCTTGGCCGATGGTCTGAACCAGACCATCGGCCGGCGGCACCACAGCGTGCATTCTATCCGCTGACTAAAACGTCCAGGTCGCTTGCAGATAGTAAAAGCCGCCATTTATTCCCACCTGCTCGATCGTGTAATCATAGGTATACACCCCCAGATAGCGGGTATCATACGGGATAGCGCTCGGGTAGACATTGAACAGATTGTTGGCGCCCAGCGCAAGCCGCAAATCCGGCGTGATGTGATATCCCACCTGGATGTTGGTGACATATCGGGGCTGGTTGACGAATTGCAGGAAGTCCGTGTCGGAATAGGCGTTCGGCCCCATTGTGTACTGCAACTGCGAGGTCGCGCTGCCGTAGCGAACCTCATGCAAGGCGATATCCGTACGCCCGTAGGTCCAGTGGCCGCCGATGATCAGCTTGGTCTTTGGGAAGTAGGTCGAAATATAGGCGATGCCCTGCTTGTTCAACAGCGGATTGCCGTTGCTGTCATTGGACACTTTGGTGACATCGGTCTCGTTCCAATTCAGCTCGGCATCCCAGTCGATGCGGCCATACTGTCCCAGGAAGGACACATACCGCGCGATGGCATCCAGACCGCGCGTGGTGGTGCTTGCGGCATTGGCGAAATATTGCGCGGATACGTCGGCAGGGATGACGCCCGGCGGCAATTGGATGCCCTGCGCGGTAAGCGCGTTGATCGCAGTTTGGCCGTTATAGACGCCGCCCAGCACGATCCGGTCACGGATGTCGATCTGATAGGCGTCGAGGCTGAAGTTCAGATTGGGGGCGGGATTGCTCATCAGCCCGGCGCTGAAATTGGTGGAGCGCTCGGGCTTGAGCGGGACCGCACCGAGCAATTTTGCCGCCACCGAGTCGACCGCGAGAATGCCCTGGGCGCCGGTAGGCAGAACGCCCAGGCTGGTATAGTGATCTTCGGCCAGCGATGGCGCGCGGAAACCATTGCTGACCGCGCCGCGCACCGCCAGAAACGGACCGAAATCGTAGCGGGCGGAGGCCTTACCGGTTTCGGTATCGCCTGAGTCGGTATAATGCTCGAAACGGCCGGCAAGATCGACCTGCAACTGGTCGGTCACGTGGCTTGAGGCGTCGATATAGGCGGCGGCGATATCGCGGCCGGTATTGCTGTTGCTGAGCGGCGATAGCCCATCTTCCGCCTGGGGTCCGCTGCCGTAATACGCATCCGGAGAGCCCGCACCGACTTTGTAGGTGTCGTAGATATACTGCACACCGGTAGAAAAATTGATTGGCCCGGCAAAGAAGGCATTCTCGAAAGCCTTCTTGATGCCCAAATCCGTGGTCCATTGCGTATCGGCGAACGACATGTTGAAGAACCGTGTCGGCGTATGGCCGGTGGCCTCGTACAGCGAGGTATTGACGGTATCGAAGATGTCGATGTCGTCAGACTCGCCGCCATAGGTTGTGCTGAGGTCCCAGCTCCAGCCGTCGGGCAAGTTACCCTTGATACCGCCGGTAAAGCTGTAATCGTTGGAGTTGATCGCGATCTGCGGCACGAAGCCGGTGGGAAAAATCTCCGGAAGGGTCGAGGGGGTGCGATAGTTTTGGTAGGATTCGCCGTTGCGGTGGCCAAAGGTGGCGAAGGAATACAGGCTGAGGTTGGGGCTGATATCGTATCCGGCATTATACGATAGGGCTTCACGATTCAGTTGTGGGTTGCCCAGGAACGGATTGTCGGGGGCATTCACACGGTCATCATCCCCACCACGGTCGGTGTGATCCTGGTGCTTATATTCCGCGCTGAGATCGAAAAAGCCATTCTCACCCAACTTCATGCCGTCAGTCACCGACTCGCCGGAGGTAAAGCCGTCGCCGGCATAATACCCACCGTTCGTCGATTGAACCACGCCGCCCGATGTCTTGGACTTCAGGATGATATTGATCACGCCGGCGATCGCGTCGGAGCCGTAAAGAGCCGCCGCGCCGTCTTGCAGAACTTCGATGTGGTCGACAGCCGAAGTGGGGATCATATCCACGTCAACCGGTGTCGTGCCCGTCTGCGGGCCCTCATAATCGGCGATCACCGCTGTGGTGTGCCGGCGCTTGCCATTGACCAGAACAAGTGTCTGATCTGACGTCAGGCCGCGCAGGCTGAGTGCATCGATGAGGTTGGCGTTGCCACCCGCCATGTCCGGCCTGGTGATGGAGGGGGCGATCTGGGCCAGCGCATCACGCACGTCCACCTGGCCTGTGGCCTGCAATTGCGCACCAGTAATGACAATGACCGGGCTGATACTTTTGCGGGCGGTCTGGTTTGGGTCGCGCGTGCCGGTTACGATCACCTGTTCGGCTTGCGGCGGCGGTTCGGCCGCGGGCGCGGTCTGCGCGTGCGCTGGCGAAAACTGCGCTGACAAGGACAAGCCAAGAACGGATACAGCGGTACAGTAAGAGACCGACCCAAGCAGCCGGGACTTCAAGGTCATAGTGATTTTCCCCATGAGTACAGAAACGTTTGCGAAAGCGTTGGTCCTACAGGCCACCTGTCATACGCGGTCTTGCCGTGGTCCCCTCCCCCTCGGTCGACAGATATATCAGTAAAGTATCACGGGGTCGCTACGGCTAAGCAAGAAAAATAGTGACCTCGCAGAAAAAAGTTTCAATCGATGGGGCCGCGATGCTACCAGCCAAGCATGCGCGGCGTCAGGCCGGGGAGATAGGTTTCCACAGGCGCTGGGCAAGCTTGCCTGGATCCGTATCGATCGCCTTCCAGGACTTTGTCATCCTGAAATGTTCCGGCTCGTCCTCGGCCCATAACGCGCCGGTTACGCCGTGAATCAACGTGGGAAGACCGTAGAGTATGCCGGAGAGCGAAGCACCCGAATGCGCGTTGGATACGAGCGTGCCATAATTGAAGCAGAACAGGTTGCGCAGCACCGGCGTGGCGCCCGGGTCGCGTTCCATGAAACGCAGACTTTTATCCAGGTAGGGGTAGGTCAGCAGCCAGTCATCCTCGTATTCGCTGGGTGGCGTATAGGCGTCTGCCCAGGTCATGATATTGTGGGCCAGCTCGGCCAGCTCAGGCCGGCCACGCGCATCCATGGAGAAGCCACACCCGATGAACAGATGATCGAACACAGCCACGGAACCGTCGGTTCCCGTCACTTCGATGCCACCGTCCGTCTGCCTGAGCGCCGCCCAATTACAGCCGGCATGCAGAGTAAAATTCTCGAACTCCGCGCAGCGATCAACACCATCCTGCGTTGGCGGCTGGCCGAAACTGAGGATTGTCCGTATCCAGCGCCATTTATCCGCATCATCCATCGATTGATAATGGCGCAGATATCCGGCCTTCTCCAGATAACGGAACGGGTTGGCGGCCAGCACCTTGTGCCGCCGCATATAGATGGTGACCGACTGCGCCCCCAGCTCCAGCAAGTCGGCTGCCCGATCCCAGGCAGTGGCGCCAGCACCCAACACGGCAATGCGCTGGCCGCGCCAGCGCAAACTGTCCACATCGTCTGTACACAATGTCCATGCCGATTGCGGTAGACTGGTCCTGACGATATCAGGCACGCGCCAGCCGCCGATGCCCTCCAGGCCGGTCGCCAAAACCACTTTGCGGGTTAATACACGCTCGCCGCCGCGCACATGCAGGGCCACAAGGTTGCCCTCCTCGGATAGCCGTTCCACCGGCGCATCGTTGCGTACCGGCAGCTGTAGCGCATCGCGATACCAGTCCAGATAGGCTTGCCATGTGCGGCGCGGCCATTTGTCCAGTTTTTCCCAGGCGGCCTCCCCAAACACCGCCTCGTACCAGCTGCGCGGGGCGAGTGACGGCATGCCCAGATCGGGCCCGGTGACGTGTTTGGGTGAGCGCAAAGTCCACATGCGCGAATAGGTTACCCATGGGCCCTCCCGGCCGCGGGGTGCTGCATCCAGCACCAGAATGTTCGTCACCCTCTCGCGCAGCAGCCCGAACGCGACGGTCTGGCCACATTGCCCGCCACCAACGACCACAACATCATACACATGCGCGCCGGAGGGATGCTCGCGCGGCAGCACCCACGGATCCTTGGGATAGGACAGCGTCTCGATATCATGACGCACGCGCGCTGTGAGCGCCTGCACCCTGGCTTGGGCATCCGCAAGCGGCGGGGGTGGGGTTACCGGCAGCAGACCGCGGCGCAGGCTACGATGTTCAATCCCTGAAGGCATATGCATGTCCGCCAATCCCGCCGAGAACCCTGTTGTATAAAAAGACACTGATGGCGTACATCCACCGATGCGTGTTTGCGGCCATCAGACTCGGCACACGGCCGAAAATGTCGCACCCTGTCTTCCGAAAAAGGGCGCGCTTTTTACCTTGTGCCAATCTTCATCCCGTAAGCCCGTTCAAGGCCTGGGCAATCACCTGCCGGCTGCGGAAGATCACCATCTCCTTCCATGCGCCCGTATCCGGGTGATAGAACTTTCGTAATGCCGATTTTACGCGCTTGCAGGTGTCGCCGTGCCAGTCCACAGCGCCCGCGCGATGCAGCACATGGTCGTCCCGCAAGGCGCGCGCGCCGATCTCGGCGGTGTAGGTGCCGAATTCCAGGGCAATGAATGTCAGCCTCTCGGCACCCACTTCGCGCGCCCAGGCATATTGCGTCAGCCCGGCGATCGGCAGCGAGGATGACGTGCCGAGCAGCGGCTCGCCAAGACTGTCGCCATACCAGGCACGGCATCGCGCCTGGCCGGACTCGCCGGGGCGGTGGCCGCAGATCGGTTCGCCATGCCCGTGCGGTCCAAGCCCCGTATGGTAGTCGATGACTGCCACGGCCTGGCGCTGCGCCAGATGGAACTCCGCGCAGATGCGCTGCAATGTCCGCATCGACCAGGTCGGCTCTGTCCCGCCGTAAAAGATCCCATCCGGCCGGGTATATTGGCCGCCGCTTCGTGCCTGCTCAAATGCGCGCGCGCCATGAATGTCACGCCACCGGGCGAGCGTTGCCTCCGCGGTCTGAAGTGTGTCCGCATCAAGGTTGGGCGGCACGAAAGCATCGGCCAGCTCATCATATCCCTCGTTGCGCGGCAGCTCCCGATCGAATGTGACGGCATTGCGGTTGAGATCCACGCCCTCCTCGGTCGTCCGCCGCAACCAGGCAAATCCATGGGGGTTGAGCGCATGCACGAGCAGCAAGGCCGTATCGGCCGGCAATATGGACGGGCGATCCAGTGTCATCCAGTCGATCTGGGCACCGGATCCGCAAAATCCCTCCACACCATGGGTGGCCGATACCAGCACCAGCACACGGCTTGCCTGAAGGGGGCCGAACCAGGCCAGATCGGTGAACAGTGCTTCACCGTTGGGGCCCAGCATCGGGTTTGCATAGGCCCGGCATTGCCCACCCGCTTGCCCGGAAGCGGCCAGGAAGCGTTGGCGTGCCGTGGCATAGTCCGGCGCGAAACACCCATCCGGATCACCATCAAAACCTGGTATCATGCGTGCAACCTTATCGTGCGTGCAAACGTGTCGTGGATACATCCGCCCTGAGGCCGTCATGGGCGAAACGATCGGGCCGGAACGGCTCAAGCCAGGCATGCTCACCCCGCAGGATATCCTCGGCGACGCACTCACCGATCACGGGCGAGATCTGAAACCCATGGTTGGAAAATCCTGCCGCCAGATAAAGCCCTGGCGGACCGCAACGGCCGATAAAGGGGTGCCCATCGGGCGATTGGGCTTCGGCACCGGCCCAGACACGCCCGATCGTCAGCCCTGACAGGGCTGGAAAAATGGCCGATGCGGACTGCCATTGCAGAATCGTCTGTTCAGTCACCGCCTCCACCCATGGGGCTGGCCCGCACGGCCGGGCGAACCAGCGCCCACCGACCATCATTTCACCCGATGGGGACTGCTTTAAGGAGAAATTCCGACCAACCGCGGTCAGCGTCGCGGGCAGCATTGGCGGTGCCTGGGTCGAAGCGACCATCTGCAAACCGCGCCAGGTCAACGGCACGCGCAGGCCAAGGCTTTCGATCATGTCCATGCTCCAGGCGCCGGCGGCCATCACCACGATATCGGCGCGGCGTTTCTCGCCGCCCGCGATACGCACACCCACGCATTTTTCGCCCGTGATATCCGGCACCGCCCGCCGCCCGGTCATGCAGATCGCGCCTGATCGCTGTGCCGCGCGCGCAAAGCCATGGGCCGTCAGCACCGGGTTCGCCTGGCCATCGCCCGGCGTCCAGGCCCCGGCGATGGCGGCCTGGCTGACACCGGGCACCAGGCTGGCGATGCTGGCCGACTCCAGGCGCTCCACGTCGATGCCGCCGGACCTGTCCGCATCGATACGCGCCTGCAAAACGGCTGCCTCAGCCTCGGTTTCCGCAACGTGCAGGTGGCCACCGAGCACCACGCCCAAATCGGCATCCAGCTCGGCCGGCAAGTCCCGCCAGCGCCGCGCCGCCGCGCGGGTGATGGCATGCTCCGCCGGGGACCGGCCCTGGGACCGCAGCCCGCCGGCGCTGGCCCAGCTGGCGCTGGGGGCCGCGGCCGGGGTTGCGAGGTCGATCAATGTCACCTCGGCACCCCGGATCGCGAGATGATAGGCGATGGAGGCGCCGATGACGCCGCTGCCGATCACCGCCACGGATGTCATGCGCGGCAAGCCCCGGCGATATGCGCGCCGGCGCGCAGCGCCAGTGCCAGGATGCTCAACGCAGGATTGACCGCGGGCAGGGATACAAAGGTGGAGCCCCCGAGCACCATCAAGCCCGGCGTATCATGCACCTGACCGAAACTATCCACCACCGAGCCTGCCGCATCCACGCCCATGCGGGTACCGCCCACATCGTGGGTGCTGATCGCCCCGGTCAGATGCGGCCGGCACCAGATACGCGATGCGCCCATATGCTCCAGAATGCGCGCGGCCCTGGTTTGCAGATATCCCATCAGGCGTCTCTCATTATCGTGGATATCAAAGGTGATGCGGGCGACCGGCCGGCCCAGATCATCGACCGTATCGGGATCCAGATCGATCGCGTTGGTGTCGTAGGGCAATATTTCAGGGTCGATAAACAGCATCGCCGTGCGGTTATAGGCGTGGGTAAAGAACGCGCGCCAAGCCTCACCCCATCGCGGCACGTCGGGCGGCAGCACGCCGGAGGCTTCAACCGGCAGATATTGGTTAAAGGCAGCGACGCGACCACCCAGAATGAAATCGAGCTGACTATGGTCGAAGTGATCCGAGGAGAGATCGGCAATCGCCATCGCCTGTGCGGTGGGGCCGATAAAACGGTTGAACCGCAGCTCATCAAACACGCCGTATACCGAAGGCTGCTGGCGGGTGATGTAATGGCGGCCGACCTGCCCGGTTTCGTTACCAAGGCCGCGTGCATGCCGGCGGTCCTTGTTCAGCAGCAGCAGCCTTACATTCTCGAATGTATTGGTCGCCAGAACGATCGTGCCACCCTGCACCATATGGGTGTCGCCGTCAGCATCGCGGTAGCACACCCCGACCGCGCGTCCCGACTCGTCGGTCACGATCTGATCCACCCGGGCGTTGGTTGCGATCCGCAGGCGCCCCGTGGCCATCGCCTCGGGCAAAACCGTGTTCTGCGCGGAGGCTTTTGCATCCACGTGGCAGCCGAAGCGCGAACAGAAACTGCAATAGGTGCAGGCCGAGCGGCCGCGATAGTCCGTGGTCGCTATCGCCGCCGGCAGGGGGAATGGGTGATAGCCCTCTTTGCGGGCGGCCTGGCCGAACAGCAAGCCCAGGCCGCTGCTGCGCAAAGCCGGCATCGCATAGGCCGTATCGCGCGGCGGCTCGAAAGGGTTGGCGCCATCCTGGCCCGAAACGCCCAGCAACTGCTCGGCCTCGGTATAGAATGGGGCAAGGTCAGCGTAGGCCAGCGGCCAGTCCGCGAGCGTGCTGCCGGCAGGGATGCGCCCCTCCCCATAGCGCGCGATGGTGGCGCTGCGGACCCTGAAATCCTGCTCGTAGAAGCGCATCGCGACCGCGCCCCAAGCCACGGAGTTGCCGCCCAACGCCGTCTCCAGCCCCTGGCTGCGGCGGGCGCGGGTTGCCCGCATGCCCGCGCCGGTGCGCCAGGTGGGGATCTCCTGATTGAATTTGGCAGCGCCTCCCTCATTGCGAAAAGCCGTGGAGAGCACTTCGTCCATCGCCCGTTCGCGGCCCGATCGGGCGGGGCCCGCTTCCAGAATCACCACCCGCACCCCGCGCCGGACCAGCGCATGGGCGAGAAAGCCGCCGACCGCGCCGCCGCCCACGATCACGACATCCGCATCGAGCGGGCGCGGCCCGCCCGGCTGCGTCCAGGGTGGGCTCGCCAATCGTGCCCGCTGCGTGGCAACGCTGACAGGGGGGAGATCGATGGGGTGATCCAGCGCCTGGGCGGCCTGGCCATAACCGGTTTGCGCGCCAGGGAAGCCGATGGCGGACCAGCCACGAAAATCCCGGTTGCCGCCGTGCACCGGATCGCCGAACAGCCCCTCCCGCAAATGCCGCCACACCAGATCGAAAACGGCGCCATCCTGGTTGGCTGGCAGACCGGCAAGCGTGCCGGCCTCCAAAGCGGTGATCAACGCAAGCTGGCGCGACTGCGGGGCATCGGCAAATGCACCCCCGGCTTCCCCATCCAGAACATCGAGCAGTGCCCGATACGTGACGGCATCGCCGCGATACGGCCCATCCAGGGCCGCGGCGATGTAGGCCGTCGCACCGATCTCCCCGGCGCCCGGATGGTCAGGCCCCGCGGGGAACATGCGGTCCAGCAGTGCCGCCAACGTGCGGGCCTGTGATGGCGACAAGGCGGGAGAGGGCATGGTGCGCACCTTCAGGCCATGCTCAATCGGCGGCCGGCAGCAGGCCGGCCAGCCTGAAATGATGCTGATACCAATCCCATTCCCGATCCAGGAATGCGGTGAAGTCCGCGCCCGGGAGATACGACCCGGTTTGCCCGTTCTGCCGCAAATAGGTTTGCCATGTGTTGGTGTGCGTGACGTGCCGCAGTGTCTCATGCCAGGCGGCCGCGTCTTGCGCGGCCAACCCGGCGGGGGCCATCAGGCCACGCCACATGGTAAAGGTGACTGGCACGCCGGCCTCCGCCAGCGTCGGCACATCGGGGAAAACCGGCCTGCGTTCGGTATACAGCGCGGCGATCAGACGCACCGAGTGGTTGTGAAGATGCGGTTCCAACTCCGCCGCCACGCCGCAGGCCCAGTCTATCGAGCCATCAACCAAAGCCTGCCACACGGCCGGCTCGGAAGGCGTCACCACGAACTCTACCTCCGCCCGCAGGTGGGAGGCGATGGAAAGCGCCAGCAGATGATTAATTCCGCCTTTGAAATAGCCACCGGTTCGGGTTGGCCGCGACGCGATACCGGATACGAAGGCGCGCGCATCCTGCCATGGGCAATCGGCGCGAACGGCCAGGAAAAAATGATCTGTCACCAGACGTGCCAGCGGGGTAAGCGCCCGATGGGTCAGGGCCATGCCACGGAGCAGCGGCGCTTGCAGGAACACCGGCGTACAGGTGGATACCAGCGACGGGTCACCGGGCCGCTGCGCCAGCAGCTGCATGGCGTCCACGCCAGGATCATCGCCGCGCGGCAGAAGACGCACCTCCCGGTCCGCCAAGCCCGCTTCCGCAAGAGCCTCCACAAGAGCAGCTGCGAGCACCGGCGGGGCCGAGCCGGGTGGGCCGTGCACAATGATTTCAAGCGGTTGTTGCAAAACCTACCCCGGCGGATCGGATTAAGCACATCTGTGATGTTCCGATGATATATTACAGCAGAGGCAATGCAACGAGAAATGTTGCGATGCGGCCCCGTTTCGAAAGCCACAAGGCCAAGGCTGCGCGCACCACAAGCGCTTGCCGCCTGATATGTCATTTGATATATCAGATGGGGCATGGCTGCCCAGTTCAGCCTCGGACGTTCAACTCCCCAAGCCATAGGCCAAGCCGATGTCCCGCCTGACCGAAAATGCGCGTGGTGTGTATGTGATCACCGCAACACCATTCGATGAGCGCGGTGGGATCGATAGCCGCAGCGTTCGTTCCATGGTGTCGTTCTATATCGATAAGGGCGCCGACGGCTTGACGATCCTGGGGATGATGGGGGAGGCGCCGAAACTCACCCAGACGGAATCCGTGCAGCTGGTGAGAGAGGTTTTAGCCGAGGCGGGGGACAAGCCGGTCATTGTCGGCGTCTCCGCGCCAGGCCTGGCCGCCGTGCGCGAATTGTCCCACCAGGCCATGGCGTTGGGTGCGGCCGGGGTGATGGTGGCCCCGCCGGGCAATCTGCGCACCGATGATCAGATCATCGAGTATTTTCAACAGGTCGCGGACAGTCTCGGCCCGGACACGCCAATTGTGCTGCAGGATTTTCCGCTTGCGGTGAACGTGATGATCAGCCCCTCCGTCATCGACCGCATCGTTCGTTCAACGCCGACCGTGGTGATGCTGAAGCACGAGGATTGGCCTGGTCTTGCCAAGCTGAGCACACTGCGCCAGCAGGAGGCCGATGGCCGCCGCCGCATTTGCATCCTCTGCGGCAATAGCGGGCTATTCCTGCCGGAGGAAATGCTGCGGGGTGCCGACGGAGCCATGACCGGCTTTGCCTATCCCGAGATGATGATCGACATCGTGCAAGCGTGCCGACAGGGCGAGGCCGACCGCGCGCGCGATCTGTTCGATGCCTATCTGCCGCTGATCCGTTACGAACAACAGCCAGGCGTGGGCTTGGCCGTTCGCAAATATGTGCTGGCGAAGCGGGGTGTGATCGCCTCCGCCGCGCAGCGCCGGCCCGGCGCGCCATTGCCACCAGCCGCGATCGCGGAGGTGGAGGTTTTGATTGCGCGCCAAACCCGGCGTCTGGCGGAGCTCGGCTGATGGATTTTGGCATTGCCGGAAAACGCGCCCTGGTGCTCGGCGGCAGCAGCGGCCTTGGTGCCGCCAGCGCCCTGGCGCTGGCCGCCGAAGGCGTGCAGGTTGTGGCCGCGTCGCGCAACCCCCAACGCCTGTTCCAGAGCGCTGCGACAAACGACATGAAAATCGCCGGGCTGTTGAGCACCTATGAGGTTGATCTGGCGAGTGCGGGCTCGGTGCAAGCCCTTATCGAGGCCATCACTGCCGGCGGCCGAATTGATATTCTCGTCAATAATGGCGGCGGCCCCAGCCCGGGCGGCGTGCAAGGTCAATCCGCCCAATCCTGGTTGACCGCCTTTGAGTCGATGGCCGTCTCGCTCTTCCGCATCACGCAGGCGTTGCTTCCGGCGATGCTGGAAGCGGGCTGGGGCCGGATTATCACCATCGGCTCGTCTGGCGTGGAACAGCCGATCCCCAACCTGGCTTTATCCAACGCCGTACGCGGCGCGATCGCCAGTTGGTCCAAATCGCTCGCCGCCGAGGTCGCCGCATCAGGCATCACCGTGAACATGGTGCTCCCGGGCCGCATAGATACCGACCGCGTGCGCGCCTTGGATGAAGCGCGCGCGGCAAAACTCGCCTCTTGCGTTGCAGACGTGCAACGCGCATCACTCAACGAAATTCCCATCGGGCGTTATGGGCGCGCGGAGGAATTAGGCGCGCTCGTCGCCTTTCTCGCCAGCCGGCAGGCTTCCTATATGACCGGATCGATGCTCAGAGTAGATGGCGGACTCATCAAGGGGCTCTAGCCCTGCTTTATCGACGGCCTGGCATTTCTGGCTAAAACCAAGATCGCGCTGTCATGGGCGGCCGATCGTTCGCTCAAGATATTCCCCAAGCTGATCCGTGAACATGATTCTGCCCTCATGATTGAGGTGCAACATGTCCATGAAATACCGAGGCTGCTCCAGATTGGCGAATGTCTTGGGGTCGAGCACGATGACATTCGCTAATTTAGGGATCATGTCCCGGACATCGGGCGCCGAGGCTACAGGCTCCTGCGCTGGCAGCGGCATCGGCCATCGAGGAGTCTGTAGGAAGATGAGTTTCGTTTTGCTGTTCGAATAATCTTCGATAATCCGCCCTAGCCAATACCGTTCGAACGCCGCATTACGTTCGGTCATCTTCTGCGCAACGTCCAGCGTGGGTCGAACGAATTCGCTATCGGTCTCTCGTCGCTTAAACGCGTTGAACTGTGGAGGGTAGGCGATGATGCGGCCGGTCAGGGGATCGAGTTTCAGCGCCTCGACATTTGAAGACAGCGCTTCTTCGTTATACATCCACCGCTCGCCGATCTTCCGTCGCCAGTCGAGATCGTGCATGCGTCCGTTAAAATTCAGTAAAAGATCCTGTAAGTCGAGAGCGTAATCATGCGCGCTGGAGACCGCCAGTAGTGTCGCTCGTCGGCGCACGTCTGGATCGGTGAACGTCCGCAGGAAGCCCGGCCACTCATACCACCGCAGAATCGGCGCCAAGACTTGAGCGTTATCGAAACGGTTGGCAAAATCCTGGGTCCACGGGCTGATCTTGTAGCCGGATATCTGAATAACGATCGCCGCATACCGGTCATGCTTAGGATCAAGGTCGTGCAGCATGTAGTACCACCATTCCTCGGTGGAACCACTCGAAGCACCCATGACCGGGCGCAACCGGGAATGCGGCAGGAAAGCCTTAAACTGTTTAACCCAAAAGGCCCACTCCATCTTAGAGTTGCCCACCATCAGCACATCGCGGCTCGCATCCGCTGGACGATCTTGCTCATACGCGATCAAGAACAAGAACTTCCCGGCAGTGGTCATCGGCGAGGAGACTCGAGCATAAAGACCCGACCGGAATATCGCCGCATCAAGAAAAACAAAACACAAGATGCTTAGTGCGATGGTCACCAGAGGATTGCGTGTTTGGGGGTTCGATGAAGACATTAGTCAAAACTGGCCATAACTGAAAATGTTTCTCGCGTCTGTCGTCACAGCGGCCATCAGCAGCACCGCCAAGCCGCCGAATACCCGCGCTGGGATCGCGGGCGCGACCTGCTGCCCACCCCACCCAAAGTTCAGCATGGCTGTACCACGATAGCGGGCAATGGCCATACATGCAAACATTGGGTCAATCCCTCGGTAGAAATATCTTCAACTCCTGGGCCGCTGTTTCGGGAACAGCATCGCAGAGACTCTGAATGTAACGGCCTGGCGGACAGGATATCGTTCACCGCTTGCCCAAGCTGTACCGAGAATGCCTTCCGCCCGAATACATTCATGTGATTGAGGTCGAGGAAGTATTTGGGTTTCTGCAAAGCTTCGAAGGTTTCAGGCGGCAATACGGTGATATTGGAACCACGGGGAATCATTCCGCGTATGTCGGGCGCGTCGGGAATCGGCTGCTGTTCAGGGATCGGCACGGGCTGGTGTGGCATATCAATAAAGATCAGCCTTGTCGTGCTGTTCTTGTACGCGGATACGATCTTTCCCAGCCACTTCGCCTCGAATGCGGCATTACGTTCGGTCCACTGCCGGGCCAGACCCGCGGGGGGTGCTACGAAATGCTTATTCATTTCGGCCTGATACAGAACGTTAAAGCGTGCCGGAAATCTTACGATGGTATTGGTCTTGGGGTCGACCTTCAAATCCTCCATGGTCGCCGGGTCACCACCCTCGTTATAGAGGTATCTGATACCAACCAGGTTCCTCTCCGCAATGTGGTCCATCCGGGCGGCGGGATGCAGAATAAACTCCGCAAGGTCGGACGCATAATTGTGGCTGGGAAAAAGGGCAAGCATTGCCGCTCGCCAGCGCAGATTCTGGTCGCCGAAGCCGTCAAGAAACTCACGCAAGTGAGACAATGGAATGATCGGTGCAAGCATCTGCGCTGTTTCGTACTCACGGCTGTAATCTTCGGAATGCGGCGTAATGGTATAGCCCGAAATCGGGATGACGATGGCCGCGTAGCGGTCGTGATCAGGATCGATACGATGCAAGGCGTAGTACCAGTGCTCCTCATTTGATGCGGGGAACGCGCCCATGATCATTTGATAATGAAAATGCGGAAAAGCCTCATAGACATATCCCGGGCCAAAACCATACTGGATCCTCGAGTTGCCCATGACAAGAACGTCACGTTTTGGGTCCGATTGTGTCGCCCGTGTAAAATGGATAATCGACATCATCGAACCGGCCGGCGGCCTCGGATCTTCGAACCCGGCGTACAGGCCGCTCCGGAACAGCGCGCCGTCGAGCATAAAGAACAGCCCGATACTCAGGACGAGTGTCCTGACAGGACGCGCTGTTGCCGCTGGTAGCTTCTCCCGCCGCGGCTTCGGATCAGAACTGGCCATAGATGAAGCTGCTCCCAGCTTCAATACTCAACGCGGACAAGACGAGCAACGCAACGCCGCCCACGACCCAGTTGGGCACCACGGCATGGACCCTGCGTCCCACAAACCCGAAGCCGGGCGAGCCGGCGCCGTGGTAGAATGCGATCGCCATACAGATAAACACGGGATCAACGACGTCGGTACGGATATCGGAAAACTGTAGGCCAGCGTTGCCGACATTGCGGGTGAGCAACCGGAAATGCAGTACGGCCGCGGCCATCGACGGCGCCTGCCAGAAAATCTGCGATACCGTCATCATGGCATAGATGCTGACGACCGCCACGGCTCTGCGCAAGAGTCCCGGGATCCGCCATCGCTTCGCCACCCGGTCCCGCCAGGGCAGTGTCAGGGCAGATACGCTGATGAACAGGCCCTGCAACAATCCGAAGACGAGAAACGTGCCGGACAGACCGTGCCAGATACCGATGACCACCATGGCGGTGAACAGGCTGAATACCAAACCCGCCCGCCCCCATGACCGCAGCGCCAGGCTCAGCGGGGTAAACAAATAGTCCGCAACCCAGGAACTTAGGCTCATGTGCCAGCGGCGCCAGAAATCTTGGATATTGCGGGCAAGGAAGGGGGCGTTGAAGTTGGGCGGGCTTTCGATCCCGAACAGCCGGCCGATGCCGATGGCGATCAGTGTATAGCCGGCAAAATCCGCATAGAGCTGAACCATGTAGCACAGCACGACAGTGAGCAGGACGCCGCGCGTATAATTTTGCGGCGCCGCATCCACCACGCTGATGAACAGGCCGAGTCGGTCACCGATCAGCAGTTTCAACAGCAGCCCGCGCAAAATGGTGAACAGCCCGAGCTCGAACTGCGATGAATCGAATATGCCCCTTTGCAGCCGCGGAAGTTGGCGCAAGAACTGACGCGGCCGGGCGATCGGACCGCAGATCATCTGCGGCCCAAAAGCCACGTAGGTGGCAAAATTCAGCGGCTGACGCTCGACCTCGTTCTCGTCCCAGTACACCTCGAGCACGTAGCTGATGAGTTTGAATGTGTAGTAGGAGACGCCAAGCGGCATCACCAGCCCATGCAGGGCGTTGCCCAACTTCAGCGCGACGAGTGCGCCCACGATCGGCAACAGGCTCGCGCCCGCCAGCAGGTTGCGCACCCGATCGGTGCGTGCCCGCGCCAGCCAATAACCACCAGCATACGCGATCAGCGCTTGCACAGCCAGCAGCCAGAACCAGCGCGGCGCCAGCGACACATAGAAGGCGCAGGATATCGCCAGCAGCCCCGCCAAGCGCCATCTGCCAGGCAGAAGATAGAAGGCCGCGAGGGCTAAAGTCAGTTCGCCATAGAACAGCAGCGAGGTAAACACTCAGGCGGCCTTCTTTTCCAACAGCGCAATCAGGTCGCCGACATTGCGCATCCCCCGGGCTTCGCGCATGGTAAACCGCAGGTTGAAACCGCGCTCCACCGCCAGGATCAGGTTGATGTGCGTCAGCGAATCCCAGGCTGCCACGTCTTCTGCGGTCATCGCATCGGTGAGAACCAGATGAGGTTCGTCAAAGGTCGACCGGAAAATCCCTGTCAGTTTTTCCGTCACGGCCGCGCGATCCATTATGTCATAATTCCATCGTTTGGGACGTCATGAATGCTGGCCGCGCAATATAGCGTGAAGGGGCCAGAGCCCAGATCGACGTCCCGTTACCATCGTCGGACAGCATTTGGAAGCCGAAATCCGCGTAGAAATTGCGCACCATGGCATTCTTCGCCGTGGCCACATAACGCCCCACCACGCGCTCCACGCCCTCCCGCGCCGCATAGTCGAAAATGCGGTTCATCACGAACTGCTCGACGCCGCGCATCAGCACGCGGCAACTCATCAGGTATGTTTCGATCTCCAGGCAATCCCTCTGACGGGTCAGGATCACGACGGAAATCAGGCCATAATCGCCGAACCTATCCGAAAGGGTCACCGTCAGGGGAATGGTCGCCGGATCGTCGATCATCGCGGCACAGGCGGCCTCGCCGTGGCGCCGGGTGGTCAGGTTGAATTGGTTGGAGCGCTGAATGAGCTGCGCAATACGCGGCAGGTTGAACGGCTTGAACCGCTCAATCCGGATGATCATATCAAGCGATTGCAGATAGTCGTCAATACTGGTCGCACTTGCGCGCATCTGCTCCCGCAGGCCTTCCTCGCGATATTGCCTTGCGCGCTGCGCATCGTTGGATGAGTACGATGCCGTCTCGAACAGGCCGCAATTGCCGATGGCACGCAGAAACAGCGCGGGATCGTCAGGCATCTCCGGGATGGCGATATCCGGCAGCAGATCGCGCACCAGGCCTCGTTCGAACGGATTGTCGTCGATAAAAACCATCGAATCCAAACCGATGTTCAGCGTCTGCTGAACATGCTTGATATTCTGTGCCTTATTGTCCCAGTTCGCGATGAAAACGGCGATATCGTCCTCGCGCAGCACCATGTCCGGGTGGTCGCGGAAGGGTGCACGGGCGGCAGTCTCCTCATTCTTGCTGACCACTGCGAGGATAATGCCGCGTCGCTTCAACTCCTTCAGGAAGCGCTGGAACGCCACGAAGGCCTCCCCCTCGTCTAGGTCGCCCAGCGCGATGCCGGAAAGCCCATCATCGCCAATCACGCCGCCCCACAGCGTATTGTCCAGATCGAGAACCACGCATTTGGTGAACTGCCCTTGTGCGGACAGGGCAATATCCACAAGCGCCTGTGCCACGAGGGGAAGATGGTCAAGCCGGCATAGACCTTTGGAGAGATGCCAGAGAGTCTCGTCGGTCCAGTGGCGTCGCCCCACCTCGCCAGCCAGGTGATCGAGGTCGCACAGCAGCACGTGCCGCGCCTGGCGCGCCGCATCGACCAGCCTTGCGTTAACCGCCGCGAACAGCGACCCCACGGAATCGGGCACTTTAAGCTCGTAATTGCCGAAAGCGCGCTCCGAGGGCAGCACATAGGTTCCCTGGATGATGGTGGCCGGGCAGCGGGCCTGGACCGCCTGCCACAGCCCGGTCAACCGGCTGACCGCGGTGTCCACGAACGCCCCACGGTCGGCATCGGAATAAAGCCTGGCCTTGAGCTTCTCGCTTGCGCCCAGGATGACGATGATGTCCGGCTTGAACTCGTACAGCGCCGATGCCGCATCGAGGATTTCGACATCGACCGAATCGTAGCCGCCTTCGTAAATCTCGGCCTTGACCCCCCTGCGGGCGAACAGGACCCGCAACAGCGGTAAAAGATGTTGGATTGCAGCGTCGGCGAGCACAGCCAGCCGTATCGATTTACCGCATGCCCTTTCGTCGATGCCCTTGGCCTCGCCCACCAAATGCAGGTAATCGAGTGTCATATCAGTGTTGCGTTCCATTGGATGGCTGCTGTTGGTAACGCCTATAAGGCGTGCTTGCTCAGCAAGCAAAAACGCCTCGGCGGCGTTGCAGAACGGCAAGTCATGTCGGCTCGCTCGCAAGCCGCCCCCACAACTCGCCTAGCCTCTGCCGCCACGCAACCCGGAGGCGTTCCGCAATGGGGCAGATACGACAGGTGTTTGTTGTCGCTCCCATCCAACCATATCATGCATTGGCCGTGCTGGGGTGGCAAGGGGGCGGCAGTGGCGTGATGGGCTCAACGCGCAAAGCTATGTATAGCAATAGCATGGACTACATTTTCACTGCTGTCATATCTGGCAGGCTGTAGCAAGCGCTAGACTGGGTGAAAGCCAGAGTCTCTGTCCGCCCCGTAGCCGCCCGAAATGTGGCCTCGCGCATGCATGTTCGGCTGCCGTCACAAAAGCGCAATGTCGCCGCGGGGCTGCTCTATCAGGTGGTGCATAACGCGCCGGCCGATAATCCAGTCAAGTTAGCATGCCAAGAACACTTTCTCTGCGCGCTACCCCGCCCCCCCCGCCTCCGCCAGCCGCTTCTGCGCCGCACTCCGCCATGGCACATCCGCCGGCGCCTCAGCCAACGCACGCTTGAACAAAGCTGCCGCCTCCGGCGTCACATGCCCCTGCACCTCCGTAATCACCTCGGCCGTCTCGGCCCCCAGCGTGGGCTCAAAACGCGTGGCCAGCGCATGGCGGAACGCGTCCGCCGCCTCACCCAGATGGCCCACGGAAAGCTCCGCGTTGCCCAACATCACATACCCCTTGCGCGTCCGCTCAGTATTCGGATCCTGCTGGGCCAGAACCTTACGAAGCTGCGCAATCAGCTCCATGTCACGCGCGGTCTCGTTGGCGCGCGCGGCATCCTGCTGCGCCGCCTCGGCCATCTTGCGGTCGGCGGCGTAATTGGGCGTGCCATCCGCCACATAAAGCCCCACGGCAAGGGCCGGCACCACGGCTATAAGCGCAATCACCGGCCAGGCGCCGGAACGCCGAGCCTCCGCCTCCGTCTGCTCAGCCTCCGCCAACAGCCGGCGCTGCACCTCCAGCCGCGCCGCCTCGTGCTCCGTGGCCAACAAGCGGCCCTCCGCCAGGTCACGGTCCAGCTCAACCAGCTGCGCACGGTGCAACGCCAAGGCAGCCTCCCGCCGACTGCGCACACGCCCGCCAAGCCAAACCGAGGCGCCGAGCGGCGCCATGGCAACCACCGCGACCACACCAATACTGAGCCAGATCATGCGGTCCTGCTGAGCTCCGCCAGCCGGGCACGCTCGGCTTCGGAAAGAGGGGAGGGCGCCGCAGTCTGCCGGCGCCCCCCCAAAAAGGCCGCCAGCCCGCCAATGATCAACGCCAGAAACGGCGTCGCCCACAACAGAAACGTGCTGGCGGAAAACGGCGGCTTCAGGCGCACGAAACTGCCATAGCGCGCCACCATCCAGTCCATGATCTGCTGGTTGCTGCGCCCGGCCTTCACCTGCTGGCGCACAATCGCCCGCAAATCACGCGCCAATCCGGCATTGCTGTCCTCGATCGACTCGTTCTGACACACCAGGCAACGAAGCTGGCTGCCAATCGCCTCGGCACGCGCTTCCTGCACGGCGTCAGGCAACATTTCTGAGGGGTCGGAAACGGCGAAGGCTGGCCCAAAGGAAAATAAGAACAGAAGAAAGAAAGCAGTTCTTTTTTGAAAAAAAGAACCAAAAAACTTTTGCCTGTGAGGGCGCGAAAAATACAAATACCGTGTCATCATACGGCTCGGCGCAGGGCGGGAAACAACCCCTTCTCGGCAATCTCTGGGCTGATGGGGCCGGCCAAGTGCCACACAATATGGGCAGTCGAACCGATCACGAAGCTCTCGGGCACGCCATACAAACCGAAATTGATAAACGTGGCGCCACTGCGATCAGAAGCGACGCGAGCGAAAGGATTGCCATAGCGCGACAGGAAATCGGCGGTCTTGGCGGGATCATCCTCCCACGCAATGCCCCAGATCTGAACGCCCTGCTGCTTCAACGCATCCAGCATCTCCGCCTCCTCGGCACAAGGGATGCAGTAGGAAGCAAAGAAATTCAGTACCACAGGCTGCGTGCGCACAGCTTGGCGCAAATCGGCACTGGAAAACCCAGGCGCAGAGCCCACCCCAGGCAGATCGAAATCGGGAATCGGCTTGCCCAGCATCGGATTGCCGATATCGTGCGGATCGAATTTCCCCACCTCCATGCGGTTCAGCATGGTCCAGAAAGCCGCCCCACCCGCCACAGCCACACCCAGCGGCGCCAGCATCAATAAACGCCGGCGCAATACCGCCGCGCCATAGGTGCCGCTGATGCTCATGCCGGCACCATAGTCCGCAGGCGCGAGGGCGCGCCCACTCGCAGCCGCCTATCCGCCAGCGACAGCGCCCCGCCAGCCGCCATCACTACCGCACCCAGCCATATCCAGGGCGCCAACGGATTCACGTGCAGGCGCAGAACGGCCGAGTCCGCGTGCTCATCCCCCAGCACGGCATAGAGATCCTGCATCAGATTGGTGCGGATCGCGACATCGCTCGTGGTCTGGCCTTGGGAAACGAAATTCCGGCGCGATGGACGCATGATGGCGTACGGAACACCATCCTTCATCACCTCGATATTCGCGATGCGCGACGTGAAGTTGGAGCCGGCGCCGTTCTGCACCGAGAGCAGCGTCCATTGATAACCACCCACGGAGAAGCTGTCGCCAGCCTTGGCCTCCACGATCTTGTTGGTGGCAAGCGACATGCCGGCGATGCCGGCGATCGTCACGCCCATGCCGGCATGGGCGATCGCGGCCCCAAGCACGGCCACAGGCAACCCGCGGGCACGCCGCACGGAACTGGCCACAGGCGCGCGGAACAGCAACGTGCGCTCCACAACCTCGGCAAACGAGCCCAGGATCAGCCACGTAGCCGCCCCGAACGCCAGCGCCGGCAAAACCTTCATGCCGATCGCACACACGCCGGCCACAACCGTCGCCGCCAGCGCCGCCCACCACGCATGCACCACCAGCGGCCACAACCGCCCACGCTTCCACGGCAGCAGCGGCCCTACCGCCATCGCGGCAAACACCGGGATCGCCAGCGGCAAAACCGTCGCGTTGAAGAACGGCGCACCCACGCTGATCTTCTGCCCCAGCAGCAGATCGGCGAACGGCGGATACATCGTGCCCACCACCACCACCGCGCAGATCGAGCACAGCAAGATGTTGTTCAGCACCAGCGCGCCCTCACGCGAAACCGGTGCGAAAATCCCGCCCGATTTCAACAGCGGCGCCCGCAGCGCGAACAGCAGCAGCGAGCCGCCAATCACCAGCCCCAGCAAAGCAAGAATGAAAATCCCGCGCGCTGGATCGTTGGCGAACGCATGCACGGAATTCAAAATGCCCGACCGAACCAGGAACGTGCCGGAGAGCGAAAGGCTGAACGTGCCGATCGCCAGCAGCACCGTCCATATCTTCAGGCTCTCGCGCTTTTCCACCACGATCGCGGAATGCACCAGCGCCGTGCCGGTCAGCCATGGCATCAGCGAGGCGTTTTCCACGGGGTCCCAGAACCAGTAGCCGCCCCAGCCGAGCTCGTAATACGCCCACCACGATCCCATCGCGATGCCGCACGTAAGAAAGCACCAGGAGGTGAGCGCCCAGGGCCGCACCCAGCGCCCCCAGGCCGCATCAATCCGCCCCTCCAGCAACGCCGCCACCGCAAAGGCGAACGGCACCGCGAACCCGACATAGCCCATGTAGAGAACCGGCGGATGGAAGGCCAGGCCAGGGTCCTGCAGCAGCGGGTTCATCCCCCGCCCATCATGCGGCGCCGGAAAATCCCGCAGGAACGGATTGGAGGTGGTCAGGCAAAACAGCAGGAACCCGGCCGACGTGCCGCCCAGCACGCCCAGTACGCGGGACCGCAGCGCCGATGGCAGGTTGCGCCCGAAGATAGCGACCATCCCGCCGCAAATGCCCAGGATCAGGCCCCACAGCAAAATGGAGCCCTCGTGGTTACCCCAGGTGCCGGTGATCTTGTACAGCAGCGGCTTGGCGATGGCGCTGTTCTCGGCGACGTTGATCACCGAGAAATCATCATGCACGCTGGCATAGACCAGCGCCAGCGCCGCGCCGATCAGCGCCAGAAGCTGGCCGATGGCCAGGCCAGGGGTTGCCGCCATCAGCCGCATGTCCCGCCGGTGCGCGGCCCAGATTCCGATCACCGCCTGCGCGAAGGCGAGGGATACGGCGAGGGCGAGGGCGAAATTGCCGAGTTCGGGGATCATATAACTACCTGAAAAAGAAAGATTCTTCTTTTTTGAAAAAAAGAAGCAAAAAACTTTTGGCTGGCTGTCGCAGCCTCGCCGGAAGCGTACGCAATGGGTAAAAGTTTTTTGGTTCTTTTTTTCAAAAAAGAACGCCTTCCTTACTTCGCCGACGCAGTCGTAACACTACTCCACGTCGAAGCCGGCGGCGCCGCCCCCTTCGCCGGATTCCAATGGCCCGACCGCTTCAGCGCATCAGCCACGTCCTTCGGCATATACGTCTCGTCGTGCTTGGCCAGTACTTCCTGCGCATGAAACGTATGGTCGGGTTCCAGCGTGCCAAGGGCAACCACGCCCTGCCCCTCGCGGAACAGGTCCGGAAGGATGCCAACATAGGTCACCTCGATGGCGGTTTTGCCATCCGTCACCTTAAAGGCGGCGGTGGGCTGCCCGTCCAGTTTGGCCAGGTGCAGCGAGCCGGCCTGCACGAGGCCGCCGAGGCGGATGGTGCGGCCGACCGCCGGCTCCTTTTTCGCGATATCGCCGGGAGACATGAAAAACACGATGTTGTCGGAAAAGGCGTTCAGCGTCAGCGCGCTCGCGCTGCCTAAGCCCGCGCCGCAGGCGAGCACGATCACCAGGCGGCGCATCTTTCGGGTCATGACTGGGCCTCTTTCTGGCGGGCGCGCGGATCGGCGGCGCGCAGGCGGCGTGTTACGCTGGCCAGCCGCGCCCTTGTCCCGAAGCTGAACACCAGAACGGCGCCGAAGAACAGGGCGTAGGCGGCCGCAATGAATGGCAGGTGATCGTACTGGAGCGGGTTGATCATGCCGCGCGCTCCGCCTGGGCCAGCAGCAGGCCGCGCAGCCGGCGCTCCATCACCGCCGCGCGCAGCCGCCCCACGACGATGGCGGAGAAGCCGAAGGTGCAGCCGAGAGCCGAGAGAAACAGCGGCCACAGCATGCGGGAGCTCATGGTGTTAGATCCGGTGAGGCCGATGCTGTTGCCCTGGTGCAGCGTGTTCCACCACTGCACGGAGAAATGGATGATCGGCAGGTTGACCACGCCGATCAGCGCCAGGATGGCGCCGGCGCGGTAGCCACGCTCCTGATCATCGAAGGCGCGGATCAGCATGATATGGCCGCAATAGAGAAAGAACAGCACCAGCACGCTGGTCAGCCGTGCATCCCACACCCACCAGGTGCCCCACATCGGCTTGCCCCATAGGCTGCCGGTGGCCAGGCACAGCGCCGTTACGGTTGCGCCCACCGGCCCGATTTCCGCTGCCGCCATATCCGCCAGCGGATGCCGCCACACCAGCGATAGCAGCGAGGCCACGGCGAGGCCGGCATAGCCGGCGGTGGCGAGCCAGGCCATGGGTACGTGGATATACATGATCCGCACCGCATCGCCCTGCTGGTAGTCGGCCGGCGAGAAGAACAGGCCCCAGCCGATCCCGATGGCGGTGAGCACTATGGCGGGGATGGTCAGGTACGGCTGCACGCGCGCGGCGATGCGCAGGAAGCGCCCGGGGTTGGCGAACCTGTGCAGATTGCGGCGGGCCGGTTGACCGGTTTGTTGTTCCGCTATGGCTGTGCTTGCGTCCACGGGGCATCTCTATCAGAGGCGGGTTGCGGTTTGAAGACGGGTGGTCAGGCGGTTCCAAGTGCTGCCGGATGTGGGTAACGTGGCACCGTATCACTGAGCGCAAGGCGGTACTGCATGCTCTTCGTTCTCGTCTGCACCGACAAGCCCGGCAGCCTCGATCTGCGGCTGGCCTCGCGGCCTAGCCATCTGGCATATCTGGAGACCTATCAGAGCAAGCTGGTGCAGGGGGGCGCGCTGCTGGACCATGACGGGCGGCCGAGCGGCAGCCTGCTGATCGTGGATGTGGCGGATCGGGCGGAGGCGGAGGGGTTCGCCGAGGCCGATCCATATCATCGCGCCGGGCTGTTCGAATCGGTGCTGATCCGGCCCTATCGCCAGGTATTTCGCGATGGGGAAAGGTTGGCGTGAGGCATTGGCTGGTGAAGTCGGAACCCGACGCGTTTTCCTGGGACCAGCAGGTGGCAAACGGGGTGGAACCCTGGACGGGCGTTCGCAGCCACCAGGCGAAGAACAATCTCAAGGCGATGGCGAAAGGCGATCGCGCGTTCTTCTACCATTCCAATATAGGCAAGGAAATCGTGGGCATCGTGCAGGTGGTGCGCGCTGCCTATCCGGACCCGACCGCCGAGTCGGGCGATTGGGTGTGCGTGGACATGAAGGCTGTGCGGCCGTTCAAGCGGGCGGTGACGCTGGCCCAGATGAAGGCTGATCCCGCGCTGGAGGGGTTTGGGCTGCTGCGGCTCTCCCGCCTGTCGGTGGTGGATGTGTCGGATGCGCATTGGGCGCATATTTGCAAGCTGGGGGGCGTGAGGGGGTAGAGTTCGCGTGTTCCTGTTATGTTTCACGTGAAACAATCCACAGGCTGCCATAGGATTGCCACTTTTCCGACACAATTCGCCGCTCGCCGGGCAAAAACGGTTCTCCCTCATCACTCAGGATGCGTCGCGCCTGGCCAAATACTCAAAATCGCCGTTGGCCCTCACACATGCGTGATCCTAGACAATTTGACGCTCCGGGCAGCATTGGGCGACATTGCCCTGCGGTTAATTCGATGAGGAATGGCAACTATTATTGCCTCGATTTGAGGGTTCCCGCGAGGTGTTGGGTTTTCCAATCTTTCGACTGGGGTGTGACTGTTGTTCATCGACAAGCCGGTTGCCGTGTTTCCGGACGCCAGATTGGCGCGGGCCACCGCGCCGGTCTGTGCGGTGCTGGTGGATGCGGAGGAGGATTTCGACTGGCGGCTTCCGGTGCGTGGCGTTCCGCATACCGTCGACTGCATGCGGCATCTTGGCGACTTCGACCGTATCGTGGCGGATGCGGGGGCGGTGCCGACCTACCTGCTGACCTACCCTGTGCTGCAGGACGTCGGCGTGGTGCAGGATCTGCGGGCGCGGGTGGCGCGTGGGGCGTGCCGGGTGGGTATTCACCTGCATCCTTGGGTGACGCCGCCCTTTCATGAAGTGCCGCAGATGCGCTATTCTTTCGCCGGCAACCTGCCGGCGGCGCTGGAGGAGCGCAAGCTGCTGGCGCTGATGCGCTTGTTCCGGATCGCCTTCGGCCATTTCCCTACCATCTACCGCGCGGGCCGCTATGGGCTGGGGCCGAACACGCTCGGCCTGCTGGAGAAACACGGTTTCGATATCGATACAAGCCTGGCGCCGTGCAGCTCGTTCGCGGGCGAGGGCGGACCGGATTTCTCGCGGAACGACTACGGCACGTTCTGGTTCGGGCGGTCGCGGCGGTTGTTGGAGCTGCCGCTGTGCCGCAGCATAGCCGGCTGGGGCGGGACGCTGGCGCGTTTCACCTATCGTTGGCTGGCGGCGGCTGAGCCCCCGCGCCGGACGGTGTTGCGGCAGTATCTGCCGGCGCTGATGGCACGCACCCGCTGCGCCGAACGGATTACGCTATCGCCGGAGGGGGGCGATGCATCAGCCGCCGCACGGCTGATCACCGACCTGGCGCGGCGGCAGAGAAACGTGGTGACGCTGAGCCTGCACAGCTCCTCGTTCCAGGTGGGACAGAACCCGTATGTGCGCACACGGGCCGAGCTGCACCAGTTCTACGACCGCCTCGGCTTCATGCTGGACACGCTGAAAAACGGCTGCAACATGCGGTTTGCGGCGGCGACGGAGCTGCCTGGGCTGCTGGCGGAAAAGGCGAAGCCGGCGTGCAGGATGGCGGCGGAGTAGGGAGGAAGAAAGTGTTCTTTTTTGAAAAAAAGAACCAAAAAACTTTTATTCCGACGCCTTCCCGACGACCCGACACGGTGGCTCCGCCGCGTAGCTGAACAGGCAAAAGTTTTTTGGTTCTTTTTTTCAAAAAAGAACATTCTTCCTTCATGCCCCCAATTTGCAGGCTTGATGATCTCTCCCCGGGCGGTGAGCGGTTGACGGCGGTGCCGTGTGGGGTGGTGATGGTGGCGCTGCGCGATCGGGGAGAAACCCCGGCCGCCGACTGATCAGGGAGTTTGATATGTCCGACGAGACCGTGTTCCACGTAAAACCCGCGATTGCCGCCAGCGCGCATGTGGATGCGAAGATGCTGCGGCTGATGACCAACCACGCGGCGAACGACCCCAACGGGTTCTGGGCGGAGCAGGCGCGGCGGGTGGACTGGATGCGGTTTCCGCAGACCATCAAGAACACCAGCTTCACGGGCAATGTCGATATCAAATGGTTCGAGGACGGCACGCTGAATGCCTCGGCCACGTGCCTGGACCGGCATCTGGCGGAGCGTGGCGACCAGGTGGCGATCATCTTCGAGGGCGACGACCCGGGGATGGGCGAGAAGATCACCTATCGGGATCTGCACGGGCGGGTATGCCGGCTGGCCAATGCGCTGAAGGGGTTGGGCGCGAAGAAAGGCGACCGGATTTCGATCTATCTGCCGATGGTGCCGGAGGCGGCGGTGGCGATGCTGGCCTGCGCGCGGATCGGGGCGATCCATTCGGTGGTGTTCGGCGGGTTTTCACCGGATAGCCTGGCGAACCGGATCCAGGACTGCGGGTCCACGCTGCTGATCACCGCGGACCAGGGGCGGCGTGGCGGGCGCAGCGTGGCGTTGAAGACGAATGCGGATGAGGCGCTGAAGCAGTGCCCGACGGTGCAGAACGTGGTGGTGGTGGCGATCACCGGCGCGGCTGTGCCGATGCAGCCGGGGCGGGACCATGATTACGCGGCGCTGGTGGCTGCGGCCTCGCCCGATTGCCCGCCGGAGGAGATGAGTGCGGAGGATCCGCTGTTCATCCTGTACACATCAGGCAGCACCGGCAAGCCGAAAGGGGCGCTGCACACCACCGGCGGGTATATGGTGTGGGCTGCCTTCACGCATGAGCTGGTGTTCGATTATCACCAGGGCGACGTGTACTGGTGCACGGCCGATGTGGGCTGGGTGACCGGGCACACCTACATTGTATACGGGCCGCTGGCGAACGGGGCCACGACGGTGATGTTCGAGGGTGTGCCGACCTATCCGAGCAGCAGCCGGTTCTGGGAGGTGATCGACAAGCACGGCGTGAACATTTTCTACACCGCGCCGACGGCGATCCGGGCGCTGATGCGGGAGGGCGATGGGCCGGTGAAGCGGACATCGCGCGCTTCCTTGCGGATTCTCGGCAGTGTGGGGGAGCCGATCAATCCGGAAGCGTGGCTGTGGTATCATCGGGTGGTGGGGGATGAGCGCTGCCCGATCGTGGATACGTGGTGGCAGACGGAGACGGGCGGGATCTTGATCAGCGCCTTGCCGGGCGCGGTGGGGCTGAAGCCGGGTTCGGCCACATTGCCGTTGCCGGGGGTGAAGCCGGTTCTGGTGGATGCGGAGGGGCGTGAGCTGGAGGGGGCGGTGGAGGGCAATCTGTGCATCGCGGATAGCTGGCCGGGGCAGATGCGCACGGTGTTCGGGGATCATCCGCGGTTTATTCAGACGTATTTTTCCACCTATCCGGGGAAGTATTTTACCGGCGACGGGGCGCGGCGGGATGCGGACGGGTATTGGTGGATTACCGGGCGCGTAGACGACGTGATCAATGTGAGCGGGCACCGGATGGGGACGGCGGAGGTTGAGTCGGCCCTTGTGAGCAATCCGAGTGTTGCGGAGGCGGCGGTGGTTGGGTTTCCGCATGAGATCAAGGGTCAGGGGATTTACGCGTATGTGACGCTGAAGGACGGGATTGAGCCGACGGAGGCGTTGCGGAAGGAGCTTGTCGCCTGGGTTCGGCGGGAGATTGGGCCGATTGCGGCGCCGGATGCCATACAATGGGCGCCGGGGCTGCCGAAGACTCGGAGCGGGAAGATCATGCGGCGGATCTTGCGCAAGATTGCCGCCAACGAGACGGAGGGTTTGGGGGATACATCGACGCTGGCCGATCCAGGCGTTGTGCAAGAGCTGGTGGAAAATAGGGCGGGGTAAGGGAATAAAAGTCTTTTGCTTCTTTTCTTCAGAAAAGAAGGCCTTTCTTTCTTTAGAGCAGAGGGTCGCCGTTCGCAGGAGAGTCGTGGCCTGGGGATGGAACTCCAGTGTGGCGAACGGTGGAATTCACCGCCAAGACGCCAAGAGCGCCAAGAGTGCTGACCCGCAC
>Ga0209208_10000385_pt1 | contig 55901 bp, 38 predicted proteins | sample S1TSphfallax_3_FD_187694 | JGI IMG/M metagenome (GOLD analysis project Ga0209208, IMG submission 187694) | Host-associated microbial communities from peat moss isolated from Minnesota, USA - S1T2_Fd - Sphagnum fallax MG (SPAdes) (version 2) | ecosystem: Host-associated > Plants > Peat moss >... | reverse complement strand
TATTCAGCCACTTCCAACTATACAACCGTATAAAGATTACATTCATTTCCCTTCAGCTTTCAAAACCCTGGGCACATAGCTAAATTACAATGAAATTTATATGAATTTTGCATGACTGAAGCATCCACTGTGGAAATATTCACAACAGCTTTGCCTACCGACATCTTGAGCTTTGGTGCTCCGACCTGTTCGTCAAAATATTGAGTTTCCTTGATATCCAAACATTATACAGTTATTGTTTTGGGTCAAGGCAGATATATATTAAACTTTGAAGTCCCTTCAAGGATTGGTAAATTTATTTCTTTATATCCACACAGACTTGACAAGTTGTCATGAGAAGGTGCAAGGCCCATTAATTGAAAGTTTTGTTTGTATCCAGCTTGTGTGCATGTTCCTTAGGGAAATCATTCAATCAAGTCATTTAAAATCCACTTGCGAGACAAAAAAAAGATAGCCTCTATTTCATATTGCAAATACAATGTCAATAACAAAACAAAGAGTCCAATCCAGGTCTAGCCAAATATATATAGTCACGTGCTAGTCCTTTAGGGTGGCACAAAATCCATCAAATATTCAGTGATTTTGTATTTTGGAATAATCATGGATTAGTTGCAAAATGAAGGTCATAATTGAAAAAAAAGTTTAACCTTAATGAGTTTACATAACTTGTATTTTGTATAATTATCAAATAAGGTGTCACAATTCAAAACTTTAAATATGTAGTCCCTCTTATTATTTTCAGCAAATTTTCATAATATTTAGCAAAAACATATCACAGAGAACGCAACAAATTGATCATTATGCCACTTAATCAATTAAAACATTATTTGAAAATTTTATAAAACATTAGTAAAAATCATTTTGAATAGATAGAGAGGTGATACAATACTATGAACTACTAAAAGAAACAAGTATTTCGAAAGGTGGACAATGTTTCAATTCAGCCAAGTTGCAAACATCTTAGTTGTTGTTGTTGATCTTATTGGGGTCGATGCACATATCAAAAGATGCATATGCATATATATATATAATCTATTCATGGCCTAATTTGTTGCACAAAATGATTTATGTAACATAATATTAAATTCATATGACATAATGAAAGTATGATGTTTTGGACAAAGATAAAATACTTGTAAAATATTATGCAAAATCAATCGCATTTAATTCATCTTTTGATTTATCCTAATTTAAAAAAATTGTGCTTAAGAACATTTTCCACTTAAAAAAATTTTATATAATCATTTTGAAATTATTATCTATGATATTTTCCACCCAAAAAACTGCAAAAAAAATTTTAGGACAATATTTTTGGGTCACCCTAAAGGACTGGCACCGGATCAAAGAATATTCCAAAACATTTTATAGATTAGTACAGAGTTGCCGTCCAAAACAATGTGTATATATAACTTACCCAAGTCTTTTGACATAAAATACAGGGAATTACAAGGAATGAGAACTCCACCCTTGGTCTATTATCATCCAGGCTGGGAATTGCAATTTTTCTAGAGTATAACTTGGATCTCTACATCATACCTAGTTTGACAAGCTGCACACACTTTGGAAATTGTTGCAGTAAAAACATTCAAAATTCCCTTTGGATTGGTTTTTATTGTTTCCAAGTGGACGAGCAAACCATGAAATAAATATAAGAAACATAGAAAGGGCAGCAAAGTTGTCTAGTTTCATGAATTCATCCAGATGACCTTGCATACCTGGTGTATAGTCCCTCAGTGACCTGTTACAGTAGACACTAGAGTCTTGAGCTCTAGAATATTTGCCTGATCTGTACAGGTCTGCAATTGATGGGATTCATCAACTTGGGCATGGCAACTCCAATGCGAAGATTAGAACTGATCTGCATGTTGTTGATGCAGGTGGCATATGTGCTTACAATTGCGCAGCTGCTGTTGTCGAAAGAGATTCAGTTGGTGACTGCACAAAATACTGCAAAGCTGGGTAGTACATGGAGCACGCTGGGGCACGGACAACAGGTGGTGACTGCTCTCATTTCCGCATCAAATCCTTACCGGCTCAATCTGCAGGAAGTTCCGGGAGCTCCAGTTGGAAGACCCCAGTGCTATGCGACCATAAACTTCGAGAATCCGCCTCCAGTGCAGGTGTGGGTGGCCAACTATCTCAGCAACGGCATATACTCTGCTGGCGGGGTAAGACCCTCGTGTACTGGTCACTGCATCAATTAGACACGTTCATATACAAAACTGCGGCAAATACAAGACTTGTAGTGTTCACTCCCGAGCTGATTTTGTGATAGATCTTGTGATTCTTTGACTGATCGTTACTTTGTGTCGATGCACATGCGTTGGCCATCGTCCTGAACAGATTTGCAGCCTCAAGCTCGGCCTAGATGGCAACCTGGTTTTGTCACAGAGTGGGTCGGCGATTTGGAGCAGCCAGACGGCGAACAAAGGAGTGCATTCAATCCAGCTGCTCAATTCTGGGAACCTCGTCCTGCTGACGAGTGCACAGGCAATAGTGTGGCAGAGTTTTGACCACCCATCCGACACCCTAGTCTCCGGCCAGAAATTCCCGCTGGGAAGCATCCTCTTTGCTGCTGATCCCAACTGGCCCTACTCTTCCGCTGGCATCTACTCAGCAAGGGTTCAAGAATACTCCAACGATTTGTCACTCTTTGTGGATTTCGATCACCCTGGATACACGGGCCCCATTCCAGATTACAATCAGAGTTTCGGCTCCGATCGATACTGGACCCTTGGGACGAAGTATGCAGAGATTGTGAACTCCTGGACACCTTACCAAGCTCGCTATGTTGAACTCAACGATGGACTCACGGTTTTCAACCAGAATGGAGCTCCCGTAATCCATGCCCCAAGTAATAACCTCAATCCCGACAACTTCTTTGCAGAGTATGCAAGACTGGAACCCGATGGCAATCTCAACACTTATGTCTTCCTCGGAGGACCCGGCTCCGCGGGATGGCAAGTCAATTTCCAAGCACTCTCCTCCTTGTGTGAACATCCCAATGCCTGTGGACCTTATGGCATTTGCATTGGAAACTCTGCTGCTGCGCAGAAATGTGCAGGCTGCCCCGTGAATTTCAAACCCGTAGAACCTTCGGACTTGAGCCAAGGATGCACACCAGTCAAGCATTTGTCTTCACTCTGTGGACCAGCAGTGAACCTGCTTGAACTGGATGGTGTGACTTACTCACTCTTCCAAAACTTTTACTGGTTTGGGGAGCTCATTCCTACTTACCCTAGTCTTCTGGTCTCCAAAGCCCAGTGCAGAGCAGCTTGCCTGGATGACTGTGCCTGTACTGCTGCCTTCTGGTACAATGCCACCTTCCCTGGCCAAGAGTGCTTCAAGCTGCACGGTAGCGTTCACACAATTCAGAACACCGTGACTGGTCCAGCCGGTTATCATACTGCTTTCATCAAGATTATTACATAAGAGTGTTGTGCAATGAATCATATATTAGGTAAAGTCTGATCAGGAGAATGCAAATTATGGCCATACTAATAAGTGTAGATGCATCAATCAAGCAAGTATAACTTCTGTAGATCTACCTAGGTCAGCAGTACTTCAGTAAAAAGTGATACTTAAGAATGTACAAATCAACAAACTTTGTGATCTTAGCATGTAGAGTGCATCTATTCGAATTGCAAATATATATACTCTGTTTAATACACGTATATCTACGTACTCAATACATACTTTGAACAGAAGTGTTCTAGTGTAACGTCACATAGAGTTCTGACTAGTCAACATGTATGTGGTTTCATTGCAACTGGTTTAATGAAAACGATTTCAGTTGGGCCCAGACACTAAATAAAGCAAGACGCTAAATACCCCCATCTAGCTCTGTCTGGCGCTTGTTTTTCTTGTCCTCTTGCAGATGTTTTTCGGCCAGGCTGCATGGTTCTGCATCAAACCATGCAGCATGGTTCTACATGTTTTTTTAATTCTGCAAAAGAACTTGTCAACGTTCATTTAATTTGAGAACTACTTTATGTTCAGCAGATTCGAAACTCTGAACCTTCCAGGTTTAGAACTTGCTACATAGCACTGGCAGAGATTCAGGCGCTGAAGAAAGCATGCTTTCTTTTCTAATTCAATAACTTCCACAATCAAGAAGCCAAACCCTGCCGCAAAACCACACGGTTCTCCGCAGGGCTGCGCTGTCAGGCCCAGAAAGTGCGGCGGACAGTGCTCGATGGGGGGGGTGGGGACGGGGGGGTATTTAGCGTCTTGCCTTAATAACCCCAGCCTATCAAGCTTTGTCCGCAGCCTATTTATGTCACAGCCATGTGCATTTTCTCACATTGCGGAGTTTGTGTCCTGCACTAGATGAGCACTTGTCAAACGAAGCCTATTCCTGGAGCCACGTGCATTCGTATGCTCCACTATATGAACACTTATCTTGTTTAAGGACAAAAACGAAACGGTAACAGTTAAACCCGGTGCGCGGGGGGTTTGAAACCCACGCCTTTAGGGAACGAGAAACTAGTACCCACCGCAAGTTTACTTCCTGCCACTACTTACCGTAACCAAATTTTCTATTTTACATTTTTTCAATTCTTTGCAAAACATTAATGAAAAAACTTGAACGCTTAGTCGAACCACACAAGGTACGAGGCACTAATGCCTGAACAGTGCTTATTAGGGGGCAGCAAAGTTACATGAAACATCAAAACAATACTAGAAAGGTTGAGATTAAACATGTGATGTGTTTACATATTAACTGGAAAGAGAAATAAAATGAGACAGCTATACTTAGAACAACTCCAACAATGTGCTAGACTTGAGACAATATTAGAGCATTTATCGCATTCAAATGTAGTGTTAATGTTTGTGTCTCACTTACCCATGAAGAGTAAATATTGGACAAAATACACTAGAAGGGAACATTTCTATGCCACATGTGGCTGTCTATCCAATAAATAACAATCAATGTGTGGCAAATCGCTGTTGCTAGCTCTGCACAACAAGAAGCAATCATTTTCTTTTTGTTGATTTTTAAAAACTTGCCTTATTGGCATGCAAGCTTACAAAATAAAACCCATTTTCACACCACTTGAATGCGTACCTCATCCAAAATCAGCATACATACCATTTAATATTGCTTTTGGAAATGCTCCTAGTCTTATAGGTTAGAAATCTCAAAGACCTTTAGGTTCAAGCATGTTATCTTTGGAAACATAATAATGTGTCTAGCATTGTTGTGTATGTTGGAAAGTAGTTTTCAAGGCTACTAGATTATTGCACATCTAGCTTGCTAAGAAGCCTAATGTCAACTTTGTATGTTGATAATCTAGTGCTTTTACCATGACTTACTAGCTCTCATGTACAAAAGCTGCTAAATATTATATTTAAGACGACTCATGGAAAAGTAGATCCATCTTTTTCTTGTTTTTTGAGTTTTAAATCTCTCTCAACTCTCAATGTTTCTATGCCAAATCAAAGAAAGCTTGATTTTGATCATTTATAGATATAGTTTATATTGCTTCGCAAATGGATGTAACCTACGACACAAGGAGCATTTCAAACATTTCCTGTAAAACGAAACAACAAAAAGGCTCTTTTCTCACTGTGAAAAGAGTTGTTGAAGGGAAAAATCATCTGCCTTTCAGATTTCTCTTTCACACCTCATATGAGAGGAAATGGGTTTAGGGTTTATGGGGAAATTAAGGAACATTTAATATTATCATACACTTTCCAAGCTCTCCTGGATTGTGGTTCTAATCCATACATGTGCAAAAAATCAAAAATCACATACCTAAGAAAATGTAAAGACCCAGCAGAAAAAATTTAACGTTAAGAGAGGCTTCGTATATGATGGAATTTTTCTTCCTAAAAATAGGGGCACTGTTCAACGAAATAGGGGCTCCTATTTCTTAGGAGTAGGCTCTTCCATTTTATTTTTATTTTAACATTCTCTTTCTTTTCATATCTTTTCAATTTAAAAATATTTTTACAACTTGCATTTATCGAATTTCTCCATATATGATGAAAAAACATGATTAATTAATTCAAGTAATTTTTTTGATATAGGATTGGCAAAAAAAATAGTTTATCAAGCATAAACCATGAAACTTTACAAAATTTCCAAAATGCAAAACAAAACAATATTCAAATGAAAATTTATTTAAATAAAATTCCAATCAAATGCATGTTTCTATCATATAATTAGTGAACTTTTGCACTCTAGCTAAAAACAATTGGAAAGAATTGAAGATTTCCATTCTTTTAGTGTAAATTTGAAAAAAAATGTGGAAAATCCGCAAATTTTCCAAACAACAAAACTTTTTAAAAATAACATTGCATACAATTCATTGTATCATGTAATATAAGAATCAAAGCAATAGGTCAAGTTATACTAATCAAAGAAAAAACAAAAAGATATTGAAATTGGAGTTTTAAACATTGGATAACTCAATTCTTCTATATATCATGAATTTCCATAAAACTTCAATTAATCTAAGGAAAAAGAAGAAAAAGCACATAGTAACACAATGTTCAAATGACATATCAAATGCAAATTAGAATTTCAAGTCAAATGTCAATATGAATGTTTCCATCAAATCACACACACAAAAACCAAATGTGCAACTCTAAAATCATTAAAAATAAAAAAATTGCACACAAAATATTAAACAATATAAAAAACATACAATTGTAAAAGGGGTGGGGGGGGATTTTGCAAAATTAGGTGGGGTGAGAAGCTTGGGAGAAGAGAAACCTGATAGCCCAACAAAAAAACAAAAAAAAACCCCAAACTTTATCATGTACATATTTAACTATTGCTACAAATCCAAAATAGATAGTTGCATAGACCACATAGTCCACATAGTCAAATGTCACAGTAAGCCAAGAAGAGGTTTTTAGATAGCAAGAGCCCCTTGAAAGGAAATTCAAGAAAAAAATAAAAGAATAAAAGAAAGATTGATGACGAAAAAAAAGCAACAACATGCCCAACATGTGTATAGTTATTGCCTAAAACCAAAATTTTGTTGCAAATCTCCAAAAATAAACAATGCAAACAACATTCACACAAAACACTAAACATTTTCAATGAATAAATTGGACTAACAACACAAAAATGAAATGCATAAAAAATCAAATTTGAGTTGAATAGCTATTAACAAAATTTTCAAACCTCAAGAAACTATGGAAACCCAATCTACATAGGTTGAAGAAAAATGGATAGGTATTTCCATCATCTCAATAAATTGCAATAGGAAGTTCAAAGTTCATTGTTTTCTTGTTACTTGTGGAATCCACAATGGGTGAAAAATTGTGGTAGATGGGAATGGTACATAAATTCCATCATTCCAAATTACTACAATTGGAAGCTTTCAAAATTGTTTAGTTACGTTTAGGAAAGTCAATGGGTGCAAAAATGTGGTAGATGGCAGCTACCACAATTCATGGCAACTATGTACTTGTTTCCTTCCATGCCCACTCAACAGCTTGTCCATTGTCACAATGTGTAACCCAAACATCATGCACCAACCTTTCAAGCCAATGGTAAAATTTAACGTTTGTAGCTTTAGAGGCCTTGTACCTCTTGAAATTGTTGGGCAAATGGGCAACAACTTATAACATGTAAAATTCCACCTCATGGACAAAATAATCTTGCTTTAGAAATGGTTAGCTGTTGTAATTGTTTTCTTCACACTTTTTTCTTTCTCTAGAGAATTAGCAATGAACCTTGGTCTAAAAACCCTCCTCACCACAGACAATGGAAATGACAAAGGATTAAAATTGTTATCTTTGATGATCACCACATCCCTAATTTTCAAATATGGAAGGCAACAACCAAACATTCCATGTTGCAAGAGATGGTATCGTGGTGTAATGTCCTCCAACTCGTAAATAACTATGAACACATTGTTCTAGCCTACAATAAACATTGGGATGAACCTATGCATTAAAAGGTGTGAAGGTTTCACATCATCTCCGAACCACCTTTATGAACATGGTTGTAAAATAACCATCCCAATCTTATCATTCTTGAAAGCCATAGCAGAAGATGATGGTGAAATTCTTGTATACTAGTACTCACCTAGAAGAAAACTCTTTTATCACCATAAAATTCATGAATGAAGAACCTAATGACCTTGGCCTTTCATGTCCATGAGTGACCCTCATAAGGCTCATCTTGTTCAACCACCATTGAATCACCTATTTGATATTCCTTCCCACGTAACATCAAAAATGAAAATCCTTGCCCGGATGTCTGAAAGATTTGTGAGATCTCATTGGTTAAATGCCAAGGTTGCTCCAAAATTGTTGCCAGTACAAGCTCACATCTTCTAACATTGACATTGAAAGGGCCTTCCTTTGACCCATAACAATGCCCTTTGTGATGATCACATCCCTATAATAACAAGGTGGTAACCAAGGCACCAATTTCCAAACCATTTAAGCAACCTCTTGTGAAAGCACCACCACAACACATTTTTGGTGCCATTGTTCACAAAGGGTGCAATTATTGCCCATAACATGACACACATCAATTGGGAGCTAAAGATATCGATGCACATTTTTCAATGTTCTTTGACCTAAAAATAGTCCATCATGGTTTAAATGTACATTGCTTGTGAATTGTTGTGAAACATAATTTTGCATAATAACTAATGTAAGTGATTCACTCATCAATTGATTTGATGAGATGTTGACGAGTTTAGAAACCTCCCTTTCAAATGGGTAGCACTAGAAAACATCATGGCATCCATGTCTTTCAACATCATCCAACAACTTTCCATTCTTTATCCAAAGTCATACAACAAGTTATATTCAAGTTATCAACATTTAAAATGCACAAAATAGAACCTTGGTTTTTGGTTTTTAACATCTTCCAACCTAAAACCAAAATTCTACATGAAATTACAAAAAATATTACCAAAAAATACAACGTTAGATTTAAGCAATAATATCTTATAAAGAATGGTGATGATACCTAGCAACATGTAGCCAATTAATCACATCATGAAATGTTGCAACAAAACTAATCTCTACCTTGCTCTAACCACTAATTATATTATGAATCCATTACCAATACTCCTCACATTCTAATCAATTGCCCAAGTGTTCAAAAGACATTATAAACAATCAATTTCAAATATTTGATTACACACATCTCTAATGTTTGTAGCTCCTATTTGCAACCAAGGTGCTCATAATCCTTTGGAAGATTGAAAAAAATGAAATTCATCGATTTAAACATAGACCAAAATAACAACTACCTTTCTTGTCATTTTGAGCACCTTAGTTACACTTTCAAATTAGCCGGTCTCTTCAATTTTCTACATTCCCATGAATCTTTAAAAATCACATTTATATAATCGTGTGATGATACTTGCATTGTTTTGGTGGTCATTGTCATTGTTGGTCTTTTCTATGGATTTACTAAGGTGAGCCTACTTCTTTTATGGGTGACATTTTGTCGTAGATATTGTTACAAGAATCTTGGATGTTGTTTGATGCATTTTCCTCTTTGTCTATGAACTTTTTTGAAGGCCCTTTAAAATGTGGTGGATTTCTTTACTCTTCCACTTCACTAGGTCTTCTTGTGTCTAACACCGTTGCATCTTGCTCCCTACGAGGTTAAGACATGTGTCTTATATGTGTCATCTTTTGGGTCTATATGGTTTTCTCGCCATTTCTTGCACATCATGTTTTCTAGGTGAAAACCCATTAAGGTGTAATACATAATTCTATCACAACTTTATCATTGGCCATGGAAAAAAATGAAATGAATAAAATGTGAAAAGGAATCAACAAAATAATATATTATATGAAGTGATCACATCATATGAATCTCAAGAATGGATTTTGAGTTACCATAACATATTGGACATTTGAAGTGCTAAAAACATGTATTACAACCTATATCATATGATTATGGACTCATTATATTTACTAAAATGTTTAGTTGAATGATTTTATTTGGCATGGAAAGTAATGTGATGCCATTGATATGAAGGAAGACAATATTGAAAGATTTTGAAAACCAGAAATTGATATATACAATGAAACATGGAATTGTTTTATAATTTTTTGTATCCATTTGAATTATAATTCATGTTTTCATTTTTTAAATGTAAATTTTTGAAACAATTATCTATCATTGATAAGTCTAAAAATTTTAAAAATTGTTTAACTTGGTCATATGACTTGTGCAATATAATGTATTTTACTATATTGTATATGGATTTTTATTTAACATTAATATGGCCTCCACATATGCCGAAAAGTATTACACCTTTGTGTGCTTTCACCTTTCTAGTCCATAGGTTACTCCATTTTCAATCCCTAAAAAATAATCTGACTACCTTTGAAAGTGTGTTCTATAGTTTCAATTCATTGGCCACATTGGTCATGGATTATTTCTACAAGCTTGTCACAAGTTATTTTAAAATTCTAAAATATACATATAAATTATTGTTGCATAAATCTTGTAGTCCTGCAACCTATTGCTTGAAGCCCAATATTCAACTTTTATTTTGTACTTTGCATCAATTATTGCAAACTCATTCTGATCTAAACGTGGATACAAATTTAGATCTACCAAAGTTTGACAAGAATGTGGTTCACTCCCCTTGGGCATGGTTGAAGTGCTCTATGATGCATATTTGGAAGAGTTAAAATTGTAAATTAATTACATAAGATGCACACCTCTTCTTGTGTACATGCAAACATTATTGATCTAATCATTAATGAAATGGTGGATTTGCATAGGTGTGAGAATGTTTTTTTTTTACTAGAGGTTGTGATAGCTTTTTTTACCCCTATGGAGGCTGACAATAAAAGGATTTAATATATCATATATTATTACATTGTGTGGCTATGTTCAAATCATTTTGACCTCCATCAACCATTTCATAATTATTAGACCCAAAACCATTAAAAGATTTATCCTACTATTACATATCCAAAACAATCATCATAGACCTGATTGACATTTATATCTTGTTTTTAATTTTTTCAATGATTTTAGAATAAATGAAATTAGGTAATCTAAATGGGCTTCCTTCCATTATTACTCTAAAACTTTCATCGACTAATAATATTTGGTTCCCAAATCATCAATGTGTTTAAAAAATCTCTCATTATCTATTAGCTCTACATTATTGTGGATTTATAGATCGTAATGGATTTTTTGTGGTTACAAAATGTTTGGATAATGTCATTTCTAAGAAGTTCATGTAATGATTCGATTTTTATGAGATCTCAAATAGGAAAGTTAACAATTTTTTTAATGGTGTTTTAGTGGTGATTACTAACCTCTTTTATAGGGTCCCCACCAACACTAGATTTTTTGACTTTAGTCATGTTACATTTTGTTCAAAGCAAGTTTGATCTTGCCTATGACATTTGTCAATCTTTTGTAATGATTACTTAATGTGATTTACATTTAATTTTCAAATACATATTAAAATTTGTTCTCACAATAGTTCCATCTAGGATAATATATTGTTTAATGTTATATCAAGGCTTCTATTTAAAAATGATTTGATATTTGTTGTGTTGTTTGGGCCTCTTTAGTTAACCCATTTTAAATTACCCAAAAAATTCTATGATTATGTAAGTAAACCTACCTAGGGGTTACATAAACTATGAACTATAATTGGAGAAAATAATATATTTTAAGTCCTATATATATATATGCTTTAATTTTATGCATGTTTATTTACAAGATTTTATGGTTACTACTTTCCATTTCATTTTTCCTTTATTCATAAGTATTGATTTCAAATTGTAAATTTAAAAAAAAAAATGGTTTGACCACTGTCAAGAAGTTTTTTGATCATGTAGTCATACTCATGTTACAAGTGCACAATTAGCCACAAAAACATGACACAAACAACTACATCACTAGGTTTGGTCAAAAGTCATATTTTGTCCTATCATAAATGTCATATTTTGATGTAGACATTCCAACCCTAATTTTAAAAGTTTTTTATCCTTGGTGTGCATAAATGGGTATATATTTGGATATACAACCATTGGAGGTATGTCCTTGTTTTTTGGTAACCACCTAACAACAAAATATTTAATTATGTTGAAATATCACATAAGAAATCAAAATTCACCATTTGAATATCTTGCAATGATAGATTATTGTGTTTCAAGTTGGCATGCTTTTGGTTGTAAAACACCATAGCCAAAAGGACAATGTGTTTTTGGGTCCCATTAGTTTTTTTTTTTGACAAGGCCCAAAAGTCATGGGAAATGATTTAGAGTTAGAGATTCACAAAGGAATCCAAATGAAATTGTTGAAAACCCATAAAACAAAAAGATAAAATAGAAAAATTTGTTTCAAAAAGAAGCTCACAGAAACAAAATGTTTCGAAGGTGAAAGGCTCTCATAGGAAAACCTAAAGATAAACTCTTCGTAAAGCAAATTTCAATATGGAATTCAAAATTTCAAATCCATGGTAATTTTGAAAGAGAGGATTTCAAAAATATGCAGATAATGGGCAAAAGAACACTAAAGCAATCCCCTTTTGAACACTTTTGGTTCAAGTATTATAGTATGTAAAGTGTGATTGCCCCAAAATGTGGCGCATTTAGTTTTAAGTTTACCTTTTGGTGTTTAAAGGTTATAATTTGGATTTCATAAAGTAATGCCATTTAATATTATTTGATAAATAATGAAAGAACCATGGGTACATTTATATATACATAGGTATGACAAAACATGTTTCTCATTTCAAATTGCATTAGAATTTAATTTCATTAATAATCGAAATAAACATTTGAAAAAAATCTAAAACAATAAAAACACACTATGGTGGACAACTTACAACAACAAAGAGTCCATTGAAAGTCCATATTTCTAGTGAATTTTGAACCTAATGAACCTCGTAGAATTTCATCATTCATTAATGAAATGATATTGAAGTTAACATTTTTTCCCATCCAACTAAAGACCTTTCTAAATATTCTTAATGGAAATATGTCTTGGAAAAACTAAATTATGTAGGTAAATGGATTTTGCATAACATGGATATTCTGAAGTCATTAAATGGAATAATGAAAAGACGAGATTTTTCTTTCCATATTTTTTGACCTTAAATGCAATAGATCTTTGAAGTAACATGCCCCAAAATTTCAAGTCATTCCCCATATAATGGGTCTTTAAGCAATAAATCCATAAGTTGGTGGGGACCCTACTTGAATTGAAAAGTCCATCATGGATTCAATATTGATGGTTTTGGTGTAATTATTTCAAAGTTGAAGGATTACTTCATAATGTTTGAATAAATTGAATCCTTTTTCATTTTCATTTGGGAAATTAGGTAATAATAAAACTTTCTAAACCCAAAAAATTAGGCATTGGGATTTCCAAAAAAGTCCATCATATTGTGATTTTACCAAAAAAATACCTTTTGACAATACTTGTCACCTTCCATTTGAAAGTGATTGAAATTTCAAAATGTCCATTTACCACATTCTATGGTTTGTGTGCATTAAAAAAGCCCCATTTGTGGCATGAAAATTGCCAAATTCCACAAATGGTTCACAAATATGGTTCAAATTATGTGTGAAATGGATATAATTTTTTTCATAAAGGTTAAAAATCATTTCAATCACTTTTGAAATATATTTGTATTTTTTAGTACTTGATTACATGTAATGTTTTGGTAGAAATATGCTTCAACCCATGATAACATTAATAGTACAAAATGAATTTCTAGTCTAATATTTTTCTTTGATTATGCTCTACCATAATAGGTAAAAACAATGTGAAGATTTTTAGTTTTAACATAGTTTAAGTTCAAATATACATCACCTAGGAAAACACAATGATGCAATTACATAAAAAGAGTCTCTATAGTGTGCTTTCACCATAACCATTGTGTTTGCTTTCCCTTCATAAGGTGGAATGCAAAATATTTAATTATTAACAACCTAAAAATACAACAAAAGTTATGTTGAAGCCTTTATAGAAGGATGATGTAACAAATGTTTGAAGAATACTTGAATTTATAACATTGCACCAACACAAATTAGCAACATAGATGCAAAAATATCATAAATACAAAAAAACGAAAGAGTTAATAGTAAATATAAAATAACAATAATGCCTTATAAGAAATTAGGAAAGATTTTTACTAAATAGATTTGCATCTCATCACAAATGCTATTTTAGAGCCTACACAATTTTCAAGCTCATCTTTAGATACATTTACACAAGATGGAGACACCATTTAAAGGAGAACTTCTCTCAAGGAATGTTGTTCAACATAAAACCCAAGTTCTTCAAAAAAACTTTTCGCAAACTTTTTTCAAATGAATGTGTTAGAACACCTTTGGACACTAAGTAATTTGTTCAAGCTTTAAGTCTACAAAGTTGAGGAATGGATCAGATTAACTAATATATGGATTACTAATATCTAGAGTGATCCAACACCCACACAAATGATCCAACAAGTACTTGATGTTTTTAGTCATTATCTTCTTTTGATCATGAGTAAGGTATCGAAGAAGTCCTTCATTGACAATGACAATTGGACCAACATTTGTGTGAAAGTGAGATTCCACTTTAATCATGTCATCATGATTTTATACATCTCCTCCCTCAAAATAAAGATTGGGTCGTGAATTCATCTTTGAACAAGAAATTAGCTCTTCCACAATTTGACATTTTTCTTCAATTTTTCATGGTAAATCAAACTTGACGTACATGATTTCAGGATTTTCAGTCCACTTTAGACCTTGTGGAGCAAGCTCAAGTACTTTAATTGCTCCATTTTCTTTCATTTATTTGTCAGAAAGCTTGTAATGACATTCAACCAGAAGGGTGATAGAAATTTGATTAGACTCCAATGCTTTTTGAAGCTCAATCTCTGTTTCTGTACCCTTTACTTTCTCCTAAAAAATTTCATGGATCTCTTCTGGATAAGGAATGTTTGTTAGAGTTCGCCTTGCAACCAATTTGTTCTGTAGTAAAACTCACTTTATCCATTTCATTTGATTGAGCCATGGTTTGTTGGGCTAAGTATAGTAAATTGACTCCAACTAGTTCAACTACATTTAATTGACAAAACCTACACCGAGCTTATCATGCCAAGCTCAAAACACAACAAATTGATGGAATTGTCCACTAGAAGACTTTAAACTCTACATGCAAGATAATTACATGGGTGTCCAAACCATACTATTCCTACAAACTCTAGCAATGAGGAGTTCGACCTTGCAGGTCCCCAACTATGAATCAAGTCTGGATGCACACAAATCTCAAGCTTGTATCATCATCAACAACACTGATTACAAATTACTGCATTGACATGGAGAAACAAAAACATTAAATTGGTTTGTGCACATGAAATTATGAAATAAATGGAGGTAAACTGAAAGGTGCAACAGAGCGCACCACCTAGTACCTACCAGCAAAGCACATTGCCCAAACTGTAAAGGTATAATTTTGCGATGGAAACTGAGTCGTTTAGCTCAATGCACCTGGCCATTGAGTTTGTAATTTGTAAACTCCTTGGAATCTCTTCAAGTACATGTGTCCAGCATGGTGTTGTAGATCATGGGTTTGCAGCCCAAATCTTCTCGCTTGCCAGCAATGAAAGTAGAGACAAGTTTCAAGCATTGATTTTTTTCGAACCTTTTAATGCAGCCGAAGTGGCCATGGTCCATAGGAAGAAGCTGTAGAAAAGGTGGCTTGCAAGCATCCCTAGGACGATTTAGCCAAATCTGACTATAAATTAGACACAAATCATAAAATTTTAATCAGCCTTCTATATTTCTGGCTATTGAACCGAATATTGCAATCTGGCTACTTTTCCTATTTTTTTTAAAAAAAATCATTGAAATTTGAAACCTTAAAAATTAACATCATTATGGAAATTATCATTTATAATTGACCAAATTTCGCCGGTTAAAAATAAAGGGATAGTTCCAAGTGATAAAAGGGAACCTCAGTATGCGGTAGGACCGGCAATTCTGGTTTCCACTTGTTGATATGGTATGTCAGGCAACTGGGTTGTCAGCACATTATGAGCTGCAAGCAAAAGATATTTTTGACACATGATCTGGGACGCCATATAAGACAGTAGAAGCCTCTCCATCCTATTTTAATGACGTCACTTTGTCCCATATAGACTAACCTCACATCTGGTCATCAAGGGCATTCTTGGTCTCCCCCTAAAGCTAGATATACACCAAGGCTTATCAGGGATATTTTTATTTCATTTAACCCTCTCTTGATTTGGGGGTTAAAATGACTAAAATATAAGGAGTAAACTAACCCCTGTGCCCTTCTGGCAAAGGAGACAGAAAAAATAGTTTGATGAAGGATAAATCCACCCTTCATTGAACTGTTCATTTTGAGGGGTGTTCCAAACTATTAAAAGGTTGGGGGAACTTATGAATTTGTTTTCCATGCTGCCCAAAAAAATTGGGCATTCTGGAAAATTCCTGAGAAATGTTTTCCAGGAGGCTTAAAAACATTTTGGCAGTTTGGGAATTTTGTATGCTGCTTGATAATTTCCAAAAGATTGTGTGGACTGAAAATAAAATTGTTTCTCCTCAAAAATTTAGGAACTTGAAAAACCGCAATGCTCCAAAAGATTTGGGAGAAAGTTTTGAAGGATGCTTGAGAAAGTTCAGGCAGTTTTGGGAATTACATTTTGCCTGGGAAGATACAAATGTTCAAAAAGAAATTCATTGCTGCCCACTGTTTTGGCACTCTGAAAAAATCCTGACACTTGAAGTTTTTGGCATTTAGGGAATTTGTATGCTGCCCGATAATTTTGAGCACCTTAGAAAGTTTAAAGAAAGTTTTTGCTAATGCCAAAACATTTTTGGCATTCTGAAAAAATCATGACACTTGAAATTTTTTGGCAGTTTGAGAATTTTTACATTGCCTGGTTATTTTGGGCAGATTATGAAAGGTTGAAAAAAGGCTTTGTTCTGCCCACCATTCCCAGTGCTGTGTCACATGAAAGGGAGTATGTTGGCAAGAACAACACTAAAAGCTCTTGTGAGGATGAGGGGATATTTTAAATTTTTTGAAATCAAAGTGGTGGAACTAACCTCCTTATTTCCTCCTAATTTGATCCCAAATCTTTAAAAAATGAAGATATTTATTCCTGAGGTTAAGATATCTCAACACATTTATCCCCCTCTTAACCCCAATGCTCATTTGCCAAGTCAGTTTTACTAAGATAGCATTAGGGTTATTTATTCTAAAGTTTATCCATTTTACCACCTTGGTGTGAATCTAGCTTAAAGGACATACATGGGGCAATGAATGTAGTTTTATTTTGCAGCCCCCCCTACCCCTAAGCAACTTTGAGTTTTTCGTTGCGTTCCACATTTTGAGCAATCTTGACCACTTGTCCTCACTATTGGTAGAAACCCTCACTATTGGTGAGAGGTAACACAAATACTGGGTCAGTGGCAAGGTGTCCTGCCTGCTAACCATGATCTCCTATTGTTTGTATCATCCTCACTCAGATAGTTGGGGTGTGATTATGTAAAAAATTACGACATTTGCCCACTCTTTTAGTGGAGTTCCAAGCTTTTTGGTGGTCGTCCTCCTCCCCTCCAGCCCCCATCTGGAGATTCTGATAAGACTCACAAATAAAGAGTGGCCTTCCCTCAAAAACTGGTTGCACAAGTGTAAAAAGAAGTTTCACTGAATATCCAGTCACATTAACCCCTTGCACCTGCTAGGTGTGGATTTGCAAAAATGAGGTGAACATAGAAGCGCTTTTGCCATCATTTGACTAAATTAATTACTATTGAATAGCAGGTGACTGGAAGACATGCAAACATACCCTAAATATTCCTATCTATGCTTGCAAGCCGCTTTTTCTACATCTTCCAAGTTCTTATGGGCCATGGCCACTTACGCTGCATTAAAAAGTTCCCAAAAAGCCACCGCTTGAAACTTCCCTCGACTTTTATTGCTGATAAACAAGAAGATCTGAGCTGTAAAACTCATGATCTACAACACTAGACTGGACACATGTATGACCAGATTTCAAGCAGGTTACAAACCCACTAGCCAGGTGTGATCAATTAAACGAGATCTCAGTATCCATTGCAAATAGTTTGGGCAATGTGCTTTTCTGGTAGTGCTCGTGGTTGTAGCCTTTCTGTTGACCTTCAGTTAGTACATATCTTTCATATGCACAAAGCAATTCAATGTTATTGGTTTTTTGATGTCACTGGATAATTTGCAACAAATATTTCTGTTGATGATACATGCTTTAGATCTTTGTGTAGCCAGTGAGTCATAGTTGGGACTAAATCCTCATTGCTATGGTTGTAGAGTTTGTAGGAATAGTATATTTTGGAGGCCAATGTAATTATATTGTGTAGAACTCCTGTAGTGAAAATTCCATCAATTTCATGTCGTTGTTTTTATCTTGACTTGATAAGTTTGCTCTACGATTTTGTCAATTGTGGAGTTCAAATAGTTGGAGTCAATTTTTTGTAAGTAGTGCCATTAACCATGGCTAGATCCAATGAAATGGATAAATTGAGTTTTACTGGAGATTGGTTGGTCGTAGCACGAACTTTGACAGACATTCCTTATTCGCAAGAGATCTATGAAATTTTGTTGGAGAGAATAAAGGGTACACAAATGGAAATTGATTTTCAAAAAGAATTCCAGTCTAATAAGGCTCTTATCACCCGTAGGTTTGAATATCGTTATAAGCTTTCTAACAAATTAATGAAAGAAAATGGAGCAATTAAAGTGCTTGAACTTGCTTCTGGGCTTGCTCCACGAGGTCTTCAATGGACTGAAAATCCAAATGTCACTTATGTTGAGTTTGATTTACCACGCAAAATTGAAGAAAAATGTCAAATTGTGGAAAAGCTTCTTTCTCATTCAAAGATGAAACCACGTCCCAATCTTTACTTTGAGGCCGGAGATGTACTTAATCGAGAGGATATGATTACAGCAGTCTCACACTTTCACATAGGCGATGGTCCGATCATCATCATCAATGAAGGACTTCTTCGATACCTTACTCATGATCAAAAAAAGATAATGGCTGGAAACATCAAGTACCTTTTGGAGCGTTTGGGCGGATGTTGGATCACTCCAGATATTAATCAATCTGATCCAATTTCAGGACTTGAGAGAATGAAAGCTCGAGAAGATTATTTACAGTCCAAAGGGGTTCACACACAATCATTTGAGAGTGTTGCTGTTGCAAAAAGCTTTTTCGAGGAGCTTGGGTTCTTTGTTGAACAACGCTTTTTCAAAGAAGTTTTCCCAGAAATGGTATCTACATCTCGTTTAAATGCATCTCAAGATGAGCTTGAAAATGGGGTAGGCTCTCAAATATCATTTGTGATGAGATGCAAGTCTACCTAGATAGTTTTCTTGTAAGACAGTATTGTTATTTTATGTTCTTATCATTAAGTCTTACATCTCTTTGTAATGTGATTTTTGCATCTATGTTGCCAAACTACGTTAGTCCATAAATGTCATCATTGTTTTGTGCAATGTTATAAATTTTTGTACAAATTTTTTTACTTTTCAAACATATGTTGCACCATCTTTTTTGAAAAGCGTCAACATAGCTTTCGTTGTTATTTTCAAGGTTTTTCACGATTCAAATTTTTCATTCCCCTTTTATGAAATGAAAAGAAACACAACGATTACTCCTTGTTTTGAAATCTTTTGTTTCAAGTTTCCCATGTGAGATTTTGCATTCAATGTTGAAATTTGCTATATGACTAGTTTATTCTTACATGTTGTCATGTGAATTTCCCTTCAGAAACAATTTTCCTATTAATCTCCTCTTTCAAAACATTTTTTTCTATTTTTCTCCCTTTAATTATGGTTTTAAAAAAGTTGCATTTGGATCATCTGCATGAATCTTTCACATTCTAAATCATTTGCCATGATTTTGGGTTGTTTACTATTGGTAACAAGTTTATAAACAAACCTTTTAGTTGTGGTGTTTTACAACAAAAAACATTTCAATTGCCACACATGAATTTTACCATATAGGATGGTAAATTTTGGCAAAAAAATGCTGAAATTAATTCATTTTAAGCATGAAGCCATTTTGACATTAAATTAATTATTTTTTTTATTCTATATATATATATATATGTTTCATGTTCATTATTTTTTCATCATGATAACTCTTCCATAAGACATTTTGATAAGACCATTCAAGAGTAGAACTATAATCATAAATTATGATTGAAAAGTTTTCTTTGCTTTTTAATTACAAAGATTCCTTTTTCCTCTTGTGAAAATTGAGCCATAGTTCACAATAGGCAACAAGGCCCAATTCACATTTTCATCACTACAATTTTAAACTTTAAAAATATTCATCTAGACATGGATTACACTTTTTATACAATTCATCAAATTCCCATGAAATTTGTTAGGATTCCATTCATTCAATTTTTTAGTTAACTTCTACCAAGTATAACAAAAAAGTAGTGTATTCAAATGGTGAAGGATTTTTTTGTGATATTTCAACTTAAAGAAATGGTAGAATTTTTCTAGTGTATGTAGAAGGCACATTACCATGTGCAATTTCTCATTTACATCATGCAAGTTATAGGTGGGCATTATTGTTTTGTCATAGACCTAACATTGTGATTATATGTAGATTGCAACATGGTTTTCAATTATGTAAATTACATATTGCAACAATGAATGTAGATTGTAATATGGCTTTGTTATTTTAATTACATATTGCCATGTAGGTGTAAAAACCCTCCTCTTTTTTACACAAATATTTGAAAGTATAGTGTGTCCTTTAGGCACTTTGAGAAATTTGTTAAACTTTCTACTTGCAAAATGATTTGAAAATTAACTCAATTTTCATATTGTTCAAGCATGAACAAAATAGAAAATATCTTTAAAAAATAGTTGTTGGGCATAAAAATTCCAAGTACTAAGAACCTTGAACAAGTGTTAGTGTTAAAATCAAAGTTGATATTATTTACCATTCAAGTCTTTAAGTTGACACCTAACTATAATTAATGAAAGTTGCAATGGTTACATTAACTCTAGATTTTATGCATTTGGATAACAATATTTTGAAATCAATGGCTTGAAAATAATCATTGAAAGTTCATTGTCTCAAAAGGATCCTACAATGGAACTCATCATTTAAACATTCACATGTTTGTCAAATGTTTTTAGTGTATTCTTTTTAAATAATTGAATGAATGTGGTAGATATTAATCTTTGTCATTTTGTTCATTTTGCTACTCGTAGTTTAATGTTAAATTCATTGTCTAAACAACATTCGGCACTTAGATCTTCACATATTGTTCTCTGACTCTTACCTAAATTAGACATTTACTTGCAATTGTAAACACATTTTTCCATGGTTGCATTTTCTATGAAGGATTCATTTTAGTTCTCTTTGATTACCTTTAAATATTCACGTGACAAGCATTGCCTAGTACAAGATGTAGTTTGATTAAAGAATGAAGGTTTCCTCCACCATTTTTTTGTGAAATATTTCACTGTACAAGACATAAGATTTCACATGTCCATCATAAGATTCCCCATTTATTCCAAAAAGTTCACCATATTTTGAAAGAATGTTTTTTCAATTCACTACTACAAATCATGGTTTATTTGATTGAAAAACTAAAAAAAAACCCAATCATTTTAACATTTGGTCAATTTGACTTAATATTGGACAAGTCAATTTCAACACATCCAACTTGATTAGTGGTTTTTTTTCTAGACCATAAAATGGTCTTTTTGACGAGTTAAATTGGACAAAAAATTAAGTAGCCAAAAAAATGTAATTAAAAAAATAGTTCAATTTTATAATATAGAAATGTAATAAATAAATACATAATAAGTACCTACCCACCCACCCACCATGGCCTCCTACCTACCTATCCAGAATCCACTTAAATACTATACATTTACACAATTGTACAAAATACATATACAACTATACATCCTCCACATAATGTATGTTAGTAAGGGGGATTGAACCTTGGTCTCCTTAACTCCACACTAATGTCTTGGCCATCAAACCACCATACCATTTTGTAAAGCAATATAATACCAAATGGATTTAACATGTTTCCTTGAACTTCAATTTTGTTAATGTGTATAACAACATTTGAACTTCCATTTTTTTCATAAGTAGGTACCTAACTAAGCACATAGGTAGGTACACATGCCTACCTACCTATGTTTTTAGATGTACACACCTATTTATGTAAAATATAGGTAGGTATGTAAATATATAGTAGGTAGGTAGGCAAGTAAGTAGGTATATATAGATATGTAGGTAGATAATTAGGTACGTAGGTATATGTTAGATAAGTAGGTAGGTAGGTAGCCTAGTAGGCATAATAAATAGGCTAACTAACTAAATTAATATGGTCAATTTGACTAAGCATGGCCATTCAATATGGTTGATTTGATTAAGCCATGGGCATCTTAATGGACCATTTTAAAATGTTGTCCGTTTTAATTAAATGTACAATTTAAAACTTGGTCAAAATGGTCATTTAAGTAAAAAAAATCAACCAAAATAACAATGTGCCTTTCATGCCCCATGCTTGTAGTCAAAGTAGACATCTCCTTTTGGTCAATGCAAACATTTTAATCAAGTTGAACCTTTTAAAAAGTTATGCTTTGAAGTAGTGATTTGGCATATTTGGACATTAGTTCATAACTTATCACCATAACATAACATTAAAAAAACCAAGGAAAGACCAAGAAACTACCTTTTGTTTTTTGTGTAAACATTTTTTAGACTTCTTTTTTATCATTTTCTTTTTGAGTTCTTATAGTCTAGTTATATGTCCCCTTGCCCTTCATCTTGTCAATACATTACTTTAAAGTTGTGCAACTTGGGGTAAAATTCAATGTTTTACAATGTTTATTGAAGGAATTGCATTGATTTATTGAAGGTTACAATTCATTAAACATTACAAAAACATAAACTTTGAAAATTCATATCTTATTGAGATTTTGTTCAAATGAAATGATTCAAGTTTACTTTTTAAATTTTTTTAATAATGTACATAGTTATATTTATTTCCTTTTGAAAGTTTAAAATCATTTGAACAAAAAAAAGTTGAATATCATTATTCAATAACATTTCAATGACCATTCTTTTGAAAAAATAATTTTAATAAATGGATAAGATTTTTGCTAATATACTAATACTACCTATGCTAAACTACTTTCAATTATTATATGACTATTTTTCATTAATTTAAATTATTTCACCCTACATTATTTACGGCTATTTATGGCTATTTTTAATTACTTTTGGTTATTTTAATTTAATTCATTTTAGGTTATTTTTAGCTATTGTAAGTTTTTTTTTTGGCTATTTTATGTTATTTTTGGCTATTGTAAATTATTTCAGTTTAAATTACTTGTAGCTATTATGAATTTTTTTGGATATTAAAAGCTATTTCACCTTAAGTTACTTTTGTCTATTATAAATTATTTTAGCCTAGATTATTTTTGGCAATCCTAAGCAATTTTAATATATGGCTATTAGTTGTTATTAATGCATATTAATGGTTATTTTATTAATAGTTGTTGGTGGATATTCTATTAATGTCCATTAGTAGTTATTCTATTAGTGGTTATTGATGGCTATTATATTAATGGCCATTGGTAGTTATTCTATTGGTGGCTATTATATTAATGGCCATTAGTAGTTATTCTATTGGTGGCTATTATATTAATGGCCATTAGTAGTTATTCTATTGGTGGCTATTATATTAATGGCCATTAGTAGATATTCTATTGGTGGCTATTGGTGGCTATTCTATTAATGACTATTGGTGGTTATTTTATGATCAAAGAGCCTTTGGTTTTGGTTATGCTTTCCTGAAAATTTTCAAATCCAAGCCTTTAAATAATTAATTGGTGATTTCCATGAAATAATTGACAAAACAACCAACAATTTTATAAAATGTTATAGTTTGGTTTCAATTCTTGGACTTTTTGAAAACCACAATCATGTATAAAAAATCAGAATCTTGAATTTTCTTAAAAACCATGTTTATATATGTCAAAACTAATTATATGAATTTGAGAAAGATATAGTTATTTGTCTAGTATAACCACCATGAATATTATTGGTTATTTGGTGTTATATTTAATAGTTATCCAAAACTAATTCATGTTAACTAATGTTGGTCAAGTTTGGGTATTTTGCTAGATAAAAGTTTAAGAACTAGACTTAACACATGTACATGTCTTAGATTAGTCTTGGTTGCTTACATGGACCTAGACTTGGTTTAAAACCAAACCCAATGGATCTTTAGAGTTTTTTGAGGGTCTAGGTCATAGGTTATAGTAAGCACCAAGGTCATAGGTTTGGCTAGGTTGAGGGTTTCTAGGTTTTTAAGGTTCTAAGCTTAGTTTTTGAAATTTCATAATCATTAATAAAACATAGAAAGAAAAAAAATTATTTACACGAAAAAAATGGCTTTGTAAAAAAACCCTAATACCATATGTAATAGGCCAAGATGTGTATTACAAGTCTAGGTACAAGGATGAAAGCTTTTGAAACATGGCCCCTAGATTCTTTTCAAAAGATTTTCATTATTAGAATTAACATTTTTTTCATCTTATGAAACATTGGATTTTTTTATTTTCAATTTAAAAAATATTCTAAAATGTACTAATATGTTCTAAACTTTTACATGTTGTAATCATAATATAACAAACTTATAGTGTAAACTAAAGTTTAAACACAATTTTGATTCACCAAGTTCAAACACATTTGTTGCTGAATTCTATTGTATTAAAGTTTTTCAAATTTTGTATTTAACTTACCATCATCTCAATACATGCCCTCATGGTATCATAAAGTTATTTAAAGTGATATTGAATCTATTTTTTTCTATTTGTGTCAAAAAACTAAATCATTTTTAAATTAAACTTTTGACATGGGTACATTCACAATATAATGTACCAAGGATTATGTAGACACTCCTTAATTTCTACAATTTCAAACTTTGGAAAATCACAAATAAAAAAAGGAAAAATAAAAATTGGTTTTTTGCAACATGTTTTTTAATTATTAATTTTCATCCAAATGAATTTTGTGTAATTTCCATTTTTTCAGTGGTAAGAAATTAGTGGAAAGTTTGTTGTTAACAACTACTTTTTAATTTCATTTATCCGTAATCTTATTTTAAACTTAACCATTCATGCTTTCAATTTATGGAGACCCATATATTGATGAGCCTAAGGGCATGGTATAAAAGAAAACACGAAAGCATGCCTTAAATTCCCTTAATTTATATTTGTATTATTTTGATTTAAACATGTTTATGGCTCTAAAAACTCAAAAATTGGAAGACTTCCTTGAAGATTGTTATTTTTTGGGGGTTTAAGGAAGAGCGAGATTGAATTTTCATGTTAAAATATATATTTTCAAACCATATTTGTAAATATGGGGTATATGTTGCATTAGTATAATTTGAATATTATGAATTTGAATTTCAACATTATATGTATGCAATTTGAGCATAATGTATAATGAAGATTAAAGGATGAAGACCTTAAGTAGAAATTTTATCTACTTGTGAAAAATCTAGTGAAATCCATTCAAAATGCACTATGTTCAATCTTTTGAATTAGACAATTTGTGGACTCAATACTGTTTAAAAACATGGGATTGGATGTGGATGAAAACATAAGATCATTCGTGAAAATTAGGGTTAGTCTACTATATCCCATCCTCAAACTCCCCATTACTACCCATTTGTGAACTCCTAAGTTTGCTACAAGGTTCGAACAACACCATAACATTAATGTCAAGAAGCTCATTGCTTTGTGAGCATCGTTGCCAAAGATTTTAGAAGCCACCATTCTTTCAATTTGCATAAGCTTGTATTGAAGTTCCATTGTGCCTACCAAAGTTTTTTCCATGCACATTTCAAGGATGGATGCACACAAAACTTCATTGGAATTTCACCTACCATCATTGTCTACCCACCAAAATGGCTATTGTAAAGACTTCAAACTAGGCTTGGGAGTTGTTGTAGTAAGGTTGCAACACAATGTAATCTTCCCCTTTGTAAGTCCATGTGGTAAATATGAAGATGCTTGCAAGCGCAAATAACTTGTATGAACACAATATAAAATTGTAATCAAACAAGAACATTTAAGTCAAGTTGTAAATAGTCCTTGTGAACCACAACAATATAAAACTTGATAAGTAATTAAGATTATGTGTATATGAATAGGTTGCAAACAATATGATCTATGCAATTCAAGGACACATTAATGAACTTTCAATGCTAAACTAGGATTGGAAGGGATTATCAAGAAGTTCAAGAGGAAAAGCCATTGACATTTTGGAAGTTGTAGTGACTAGCAAAAACCTCTAGGATTTGGGATGGAAATCCATGGACAAGGTTGACGTTTGTAGTGACTACTATTAACATACAAGATTCAAATACTAGAGTCAAGGTGTAACACTACATTAGACTACAATAGGAGCAACCTACCAACTATGAACTACTATTAATTTTAATGAACACTAGAATTTATAGAACATGCTTGTAGTGATTGTCAATAATACATGGAAAATAATTCATGGAGGAGAATATGGTTTTAATTTGACTACGACTAGCAAGATATGTGACTTGCAATGGAAAATAAATGGAGGACAAAAGGGTTTTAGTGACTATCAACAAGATATGTGACTGAAGATGGAGTTTACATGGAGGTTGGTAGGGATAACTAATGACTACCAGCAACATATGTAGGATTCAAGATGGAGATGAATGAAGATGATGGACTTACATGGACTACAATGACATTTTCAAAAACATGTGGGACTTAAGATGCAATTGCATAGACTAAATTAGTGACATGTAGTGAATGTCAATGAAATATGAGGGTAAAATCACAGTCAAAGGACTCACCCAAGTGAGTGGACATTGCTTAAAATTACATTTGTGTAGGTTTGAAAGATCACAATGGAAGCATAATAGTTTAGATTGTCATAAATTTTTTGGAATATTTTTCATTAATTGCAAAATATACATGCTCAAAGCTTGACACAAATCAAAAAAAAAATTGTATGTTCAAAACACTCAAACCTTGAGAATGGACAATCCTTATTTTTTTTCAAATGTCTTTTTCTTCTACCAAATTTGTACCATTCCTTTTGAAAATTGGCTTGAGGATTTTAACATTGATGGTTAGAAGGGCAAAAGGACTTGAACTAATGATTTTTCTTTTATAACCCATTTGAACACATTTGGTTCAAAAGTGATCTTGACCTTTAAAATTATGGATTTGGAAAGTGTGGTTTTAACAAAAGTTGTTCATACATATGTGATAAAGGGCATGAATGCATAATATACATGAATAAATTCAATTTGTAGTCAAAATGTATTTATATCTAAAATGCAATGTTAAATGGGACATCTGAAATTCAAAATTTTAAGTTATAAACCACTGCAGAAATGACAGGTGTCATGTGTAGTCCTTAGAAAAGGACTTTTACCTTGGCACCCTTAGCTCTTTTGATTGTGATTTCACCCATGGGGTTTAAGATGGAATATACATGGGGCAAAATAGATTTTAAATGACTATTAAAAAAAATGTGATTCAATATGGAAAACAAATGGATGACATGATGGTTTAATGATTGTTAAGAAAACATGTGACTCAAGATGGAGGTTGGATGGAGGATAGTAGGATTTTAGTGACTATCAACAACATGTGGGATTCATGATGGACTTACATAAACTACACTAGGACTTTCAAAGGCATTTGGGACTCAACATGGAATTCCATATACTATATTAATGACATGTAGTGATTGTCAATGAGATATGGTGTTAAGATGGAAAATACATGGACATGAATAAGGTTTTAGTGACTGTTAGCAAAATATGTGATTCAAGATGGGTTAGACATAGAAGATAGAGGGTTTTAATGATTGTTAACAATATATGTTATTCAAGATGGAGGTTGGATAGAAAGTTGTAAGGCTTTTAAGGGACTATCAACAACATGTGGGATTCAAAGGTGGAAAAAACATGGAGGATAGTAAGGAAGATGGATTATTAACAAATTGATGGACTTAATATAAGAAGTATGTAAACTACTTTGGGCTTTTAATGAATTATGATTGTTAGCAACATGCATGATTCAACAACATGGACTATCAAGAAATAGAAAATGTCATCAACATATTGGACCATTATTTGAAATTCAAAGCTTTTGCTAGCCACAAACAGAAATTTTGAATGTCTAGAATAACAATCATCAAATGAACTTGAAAAACTTGCAATGTAGCCATGGACTAGTCATTGAACCCTAAACCCTACAACAAAATTGATGGAAAGTTCAACAACAATTGGAAAATGGTTTCAAGAGGTGGAAAATGGTCTTAAGTTAAATTCCCATCAAAATTACAGCAAATAGGAACTATTGTAGTCCAATCTATTTTTGGTATTGCATCCTCAATAAGAAATGGTTTTTAATTTCATGACAACACCCACCAGTCTAAATGCATATTTTGCCCACACCCCTCAAATAAACATTTTTAGTAAAACTAGAAAAATGACATATTACACACCAAAAGTGATAAGCATGTTTGGAAGAAACAAACTTATAGTCCCAAGTAGGTTCAAACAAAATGGGCAAGGCAAAATTGTTAAAAGATGTGGGTAGTGAGGATAATATTCACCTTCCAAACCAAAGAAAAAAATGGTGATGGGGTTATATTTAGGTGTTGATTCCCATTCATGATCGCTTGCACTTAAAAGTAAAGTGCAACCTTTTGTCATTTCTGGATGTATCCAACTTGATCGATGCAAAGTGCCATTTATTTTTGGTTTATACATGATTTTCCTATAACCTAACATGTTCATCCTCCCTTGTTCAAGATAGGTCTCTAAAATTTTTGACCAAGCATAATTGAGAATCAAACTTCCTTAACACAAATTCTTACTCAACAATAACCATACTTATGAGGTTTGTAGAGCTATTATGAAACTGAAGATTGATAACATTCAAAATTTGGGTGTCAAATTCCGATTATAATTGAAACAACTTTGCCTCCCTTGTTGCAATAAACATGAGGCAATATTCAACTTGCCCCTCAACCTTTTTGAATGCCTTTTGAGCCTCATCTTTCAACTTTTGAAATGAATAAATATAATCTTCTAATGTTGGCAAGTCCTTGTGTAAATTAAAGATATACTCTTGCCAAATATTGATGCACTAGACCTGAAACTCCTTGAAAACATGAACTTGTTGTTTGCTAAGTGCCTTAGGCATGTTGCCTCCTCCTCCCTATTTGAATCAACAAAGTTGTTTATATCTACTACATGCCCAACTTTGTTGCATAGAGTCGCTTTTAGAATCTATAGTTTGCGTAACTGGTCATGTGTTGTCCATTTAGCAAGAATGCACCAATTCACCTTCTTCCTAATCTTGATTTCATATGTGATCCTGCGAGCTTCAACTTTGTTGATCATTTGAATGTTGGGCACCTATGTCCTTTGGTGCATGATCATCCACAAAGTCCAACTTAGCTATCAAAGCCTTGTCCTCATCATGACAATACCTTTAGCCATTCTGATTACAAGAGCCAAACAAAGCTACAACCTCATCTTTTTTTATTTCCTTCCCTATCCTTAATTTCTTTGGTGTTATCCTTTCATTAGAAATCCCATATTTCTCCCAAAAGCTTCAACATGATAGTTTAGTCTTTTTGTCAAAAGTGATGTCTTGCTTCACTTTATACAAAGGGATTACATAGTAACTCATCAAAGCTCCCATTATTTTTATCTTAACATTTTTACCTAGCCTAATCAAACTAACATCTACTAATAATGACATTAACTAAAACTTGGTGTATGTGTACAATTGTAGTGCATTACAAAGTCGACATTTACACTCAAATGTTGTGTGGAAAACCTCAAGGTTTTGACACTACATTGCACATGTGCATCATGCACTGATTGAGCTATGAAGTTGGTGACAAACATAAAAACACATACAATCTTGTCCAACAAGATCCTGGAAGCCAAAAACATGGACAACTATGATCTTAGCGAGGGAATTTTTGACATAAATTTCAAATTCCCCTACCCCACACATAACTTGTGTACCCTACCTACTACCACACGTGACATTAGTTTGACCAATAAAAAGACCCTAAATTGCCATTTCATCCCTATCCAAGACAAAAATTTCACTTGTATAGATTGTAAAAGTTGCCAAAAATGAACTAATATACCATGCATTCACCCAAGACTTGACTTTTCAAAATGGAGGTGAAAAATTCAAGTCCTCACACTTGCAACCTTGGCTACCTTAGTCCTAAATGACCTAAATAGGTGGGTTAAGGTTGGTTGCCTAGCCTAAGGGGCTTACATTAAATAATACTACTAAGAAATGCGTCCTAGTTCACTCTGGGTTTCACTAGATTTTGAGTGAATTTGAACATTTTTATCTAGTGAAATTATTTAACCCCCTAGTGAACTAGGGCTAGTTGTTACGGACAATGACTTGTTTCACCAGTATCATTCACTTGCTAGTTAATTAACTAACAAGTATGGAAATCAATTAAATTTTAATTATTTAATATATAGTATTTTTGATAATTTCATGATTTTAAAGCCTATTATTTATTGACACGTGTCACTACCTATGCTAAGTTAAAAACCTAGCCTAGGTAGGTAGGTAGGCCACGTAATCAACCTAGGCACCTATTTTAAAAATTCAATAGGAGAATATTCAATCAACATACCATTGTTGACCACACATAACACCACCAATGAGGTTTGATCCTTTAACTTTTAGAATAGAAACAAACATCCTTACCATTAAGCCACCCCACTTGTTGTGATAATATGTTACATTACATTTTATTTATAAAATACTTCATTTTAAACATTACAAGAACATAAACTTTGAAAATTCATATCTTATTGAGATTTTGTTCAAATGAAATGATTTCAGTTTACTTTTTAAGAAATTTCAATAATGTACATAATTACATTTATTTCCTTTTGAAAGTTTAAAATCATTTGAACAAAACAAAATTGAATATCATTATTCAATAACATTTCAATGACCATTCTTTTTTTTAAAAAATTTTAATAAATGGATTTTTTTATTAATATAATAATACTACATGTTAAGCTACTTTCAATTATTATATGAATATTTTTCATTAATTTAAACTATTTCACCCTACATTATTTATGGCTATTTATGCTTATTCTCAATTACTCTTAGTTATTTTTGGCTATTTCACCCTAGGCTACTTTTGGTTATTCTAAGTTACTTTTTGCTATTTTAACTTAGTTCACCTTAGTTTATTTTTAGCTATTGTAAGTTTTTTTGGCTATTTTATGTTATTTTTGGCTATTGTAAATTATTTCAGTTTAGGCTACTTGAAGCTATTATGAGTTTTTTTGGATATTGAAGGCTATTTCACCTTATGTTATTATTGGTAATTTTAGGTTATTATAAGTTATTTCACCTTAAGTTACTTTTGTCTATTATAAATTATTTCACCTTAGATTATTTTTGGCAATCTTAAGCAATTCTAATATATGGCTATTGGTTATTTTTTTATTAGTGCAATTAGTGATTATTAATGGCTATTATATTAATGGCTATTGGTGGTTATTCTATTAATGGGTATTGGTAGCTATTATATTAATGGGTATTGGTGGTTATTCTATTAATGGTTATTGGTGGTTATTCTATTAATGGTTATTGGTGGTTATTTTATTAATGGTTATTAGTGGTTATTCTATTAATGGCTATTGGTGGCTATTATATTAATGGGTATTGGTGGTTATTCTATTAATGGTTATTGGTGGTTATTCTATTAATGGGTATTGGTGGTTATTTTATTAATGGTTATTGGTGGTTATTCTATTAATGGGTATTGGTGGTTATTTTATTAATGTATATGTGGTTTTTCTATTAATGATTATTAGTGACTACTCTATTAATGGTTATTGTATTATAAATTATTGTTTGATATTCTATTTAATTAATATCATAGGTTGGTAATTATTATATTGTAGGGTATTTAAAATTATTTTTACCTTTGGACATTATATTTTGTTTTAGATTATTTTAAGTTATTATATTTAGGATAAAATAATTTATAATAACCTATAAGAACATAAATATAAGTTAAAATAACCAAAGTAACTTAAAATAATATAGGGTATATCATAAAGTAACATAAATAGATATTTTTAAAAACATAGAAATAAACCTATTTACTATAGTAAATTGTAGTAGTGAATTATGTTAACTAGTAATGAAACATGATGTCTACATAGTGATATTATAGTGAAATAAGTTTCATCAAGGTGAAATCAGTAAAATGAAATGAAATGATTTCACTTTTAAGGTCCCATAGTGATTTAAGCTAGTAAATTGCACCCCACTTTGGGGGTAGTGTAAGGTAGGTAGGTAAATAATTTTATTATTATTTATTTTTACATTAATTATTAAGCCATGTAAGTAGTTAAATAAATAAATAGAATATATTATTATTAATTATAATATATTATAATTAATATTATTAAAATATTTAAATTAATATATATAGTCATTGTCAAAATGTTGTTGATTGGTAAAATATTTAGTCAAAATGGCTTAGTCCAAATCAACTTGTCCTAAATGGCACTTTGATCAAGTTGAACATAATGACAATTCAGGTATTTCTTGGTCAATTTTTTTAGTTTAAAAAATCACATTTTATGATAATATCCCTCCCTAGTTCCTCCTTTAAAAGTTCACTTTTGCCTCCATATGTTGAAGTTCAAGCATAAGCTATATATGGCTTCAATAGCCTCACCACCTTCATATAGTGTTTCACTTAAATATGATGTTGGTGTTTTTTAGTACATTGATCATGAGGCTTTGCATTGAGTTAATTTTTAAAAATTCTTTTGGTTTTTTTAAAAGCTTGGGGGTGGATCCGGTTCTATGATTGCAAGGTCCTTGGTTGTTATTTGGATACCTTTGATTATGTATCGATTTGTTGTGTTGAATTAAATTTCTAGCTTTGCTTTCTAGTTTCATTTCCTTTTTACATTCTAATACATAGGACATTATGGACATTGGAGCAACGATGAAAATAATTTGGATGCAATGCAAGTTCAAATTCATGATATTCCTTCAAAAAAACTCACTTACCAAAGGTATTTATTCATTTTTATGTTAATTATATGTGCACCCACAATGTTTCAAATTAAAAGTCACATTAAGTGGCCCATCTTGTAGATTAGGATAGGCATTACATTCTATAGGCAAGTCTATAGGCATATTGCTAAACTTGGTATACTCTTTGACAACTTGTTGGCAATAAAATGGGAATAGACATAGTAACAAAAAAATTGAACCTTCAACCTCTAGCCCAAAACCTAATGCCTTCTTGTAAGGCAATATAAGAGGTTGAAGGTGCAAATCATGATGAGCCTAAGGCATTGAACATGTGTGAAAAAAAAATTCATCTTGAGTTTTTTTTTGCAGTCATTGGTTTTAAAAATAATTAAAGAAAAACATTTGGGCATGGAGATGAAAAAACAACCATTATGAACTCCCAATCATGTAGAAATTCCTTGATGTTTCCATAGAACAATCTTACTTAATCTTTCCAAATATGATTTCATCAATATTTTCATTTCACATAAGCTTTGAACATACAATGTCACTTACTCAATTTTACTTTATAATTCATTCAATTAATTCTAGCAAGCCTGATAACATGGAAACATTTATATCTAGTCTTGCACAAAATCTTATTTGACATGATTCCATAAGGTTGTTATGGAATAAAGTTCACAAGTCATGTGTTGCATCCTTGTTTTTAAATATGAGTTACACATTGATTAACACCTTAATCAATATAACTTCACACACTTGTTTACAAAATGAAATTTAGCAAGCCCATCGGTTTGGAATAATTAATCTTTGGTCTTCCAAATGTAATATTATTCTATTGAACATGGTGTTATTTTGAATTTTGATTCTTCCTTGCAAGCTACATTTCACAATGTAATAATCTCTTTCCTTATAAACATGCTATAGCAAGGTTCTATGGAAATGTTCAAGTGTTATGTTAGGACTATGATAGTCAAATAAATAATCGTAACATATTGATAGCTATTAACTATAAAATCAATTGAATAACATGTTATCCTTCAACTAAGCTAGCAAGCAAAAAATAAAATAAAATCTTACACATAACCCTTTTGTAATGACATTAACTTGAGTGATATTTTTTTTATGTGTCCAATCTCCATTTTCAATCACTTTAATTTTCCACAATTTTTCACACATTTAAATGAATGACATTCAAATCAAACAATGCACCAATGTCCAATACAATAAAACTTTATTCGGAATGTTGCTTTGTCATGTATGGTATTTTCATATTTACATAAACATTATCACAATTAACCTAGGTTTTAGTGATACCTATCTCTTTTGCAAATGTGTTGAGGTGAACCACCTTCCACCCAGGGTGGCATCTTATTTTCAAATTCAGTAGAAGACCCTTGCTCCTCCACTGGAGTTGTATACTCTTCCTTGTCAAGGTCCTTACAAGACCCTATCGAAGTTTTGGGTATTGTTTCTTGTGCATCTTTGGTAAGCTTTAAAAAGAATTTTTTGCATATGGCAAAATGTGTTGCGCATCCAACTCATTACCTACTATCAAATCCTACACTAATGCATCCACTTTTTTACTATATACATGTCGTAACCCCACTTTGGGCAAAGTGGGAGGATGAAACTCACACTCCCAAAAGTGGGGACTTGGAGTCCTCTGGGACTCCTGCAACTTCAGAGCTCGACAATAGAGGGCAAAACACCTCTCCTTGAGGTGTTCTTTATACCGTTGGAAAGGTCTCGAAGTTTAGATGCCCAAAATGGCCTCGCATGAGCCATTTGGACATATGAAGCCCAAGTTATGGGCAAAAGAAGGGCCAGGAGTCAAACTGGTAGTTTGACTCCCGACCACTAAAAGTCGGGAATCGACCTCTTCCCGACGTCTGCAGAAGGAGTGCGATGGGGCATTGGAAAGCTATTGAGGAGGACTACAACTTTGGTTCAGACCTCACTCCAATCGGAGGTTGGAACCAGGAGATATGAGTTCCCAAAGTCCCGGGAGTCCAACCTGGGACAGTTTCGGGACTCCTTGGGAGTCTCGAGAAAAAGTGCCATTCAGATGTGGCTCCCGCGGAGTAACGTAGAGAATACTATATGGGGGAAGGTGGTGGCTTCCCCCGAGTCCGGGCCGTGATGAGTCAAGTGAGTTTAAGGCTTGTCCCAACACCAAATGGATGCAGAATGAGTTCTAACCAACTTGGGGTTGGTTTTGGATGCAGGATCGTGTAACAACATAATTGTCCCTCTTCTTGTCTAATCCCGGGACTTCTAGCACGCCCCTCTTACCCCCTTTAGTGCTGGAAGTCAGGAGCGGCCCTCAAGTTCCATCTTTCCGCAATTTCACATACTTAGACCCTCAAGTGGGTCTAATAAGGAACTTGGGAGCGCGTCAATACATGCACATGTGTTTCATATGCGTCATCCTTTGGGTCCAAAACATTTCTTAGCAACTTTATGCATATTTCATTGTATAATGTCTACATGCACAACCATAAACCTAAATCTTAAAAAGTTTATGGTTTAAGGTTTATGGACCCAAAGGATGATGCATATGAAACACATGTGCATGTATTTTTCAATTAGCTCTTGTCCACAATGCACATGTAGGTACAAGTTCATGTTTACAAGAGTTCAATAAGAGTGTGATGCATTCTCACTAGTCATATTTGGAAATGAACAAAGTAGCTTCCAATAGATATTCATATTGTTCCCCTAGAGGCTCACATTTATCCAATTGAAATGGTGACAAATATTACAGGTTGCATTGTATTATTATATAGTTCCACCTCTTCTAGTTATTTCACATTTAATAAAGTTAAAAATTATTGAATGTTTTTCCTCATAACACCTTTAAGACTTTCACTAATCAAATAAATAGGGGATTTCTTTTGCACAATATTATTTAGCATTAAGTGATTGCCATATAATCAGCTTGTGTGTTTTTGTTTAATGAAGAAAGGCATTTGAGGCACTTTAAATGATAATTACAAAGTGTGGTTAGAATCACCATAAAATCATGTTGCTAGTCTAAAGGACTTAATACATCCTTATCCATTTATGTTTCTTGTAGAAATTAGTTGGTATTTAAAAATCATATGTAGGAAATATTTTAGCAACCATAGCAAAAGTTATTAGATCTCAATAGTTCATAGTTCTTTGTTTGGTCTCTCCTAATGCTTATTGGTGACAACACTTCTTTACAAAATTAATTGTTCAATATCTTCTTCTCTTCACTAGCTCCCTTATGTTGTCATTTTATTCCAACTTATTTTCTCTTCTTCCCCTAAACCCTATCACTTCAAACATGTTCAATTTAGTGAATCTATAACCAATTGTCCTTTTCTATCATCCATTCTTCACTTTGCATGAAACCCATTGCAGCGTTGTTCAACATTAACCTAGATATTGGCACCTAGGCTAACACGGCAAATTATTTGGATTCTATCAAAAAAAATTCAAATATTTTCATGACATGGTGTAATGTTTGAATCTATTTTAATATATTTGGTCATGCCATCAATTTTTATGACATGGATGGAATGTGTGCTCATGTTCATTTGTTCATGTTGTTGTTCACTTGTTAACCAAATAACATTCTTGTGAACCTTTGATCTTAGTTTTGGCACTAAAATGTTTTTTGCTAGGTTCTTTGGGTGTGGGTGTCAACCTAATTCTTCATATTTCTAACCCTTGCAATTCCAATTTTGGCACATTTTTAAAATTCAAGAACCTTTGGTTTCAATTTGAAAATTATGTCCAATTCCATATACAATTTATTCACTCTTCATGACTACATGTTTTATAAGCATTAAGATTTACACCAAATTAAAATTTGGGATACATAGGTATAAAATTCCACAATTAATGAAAATCAATCAATTATTCATATAAAAAATTACACTATGTGCTAACTTTAACAAAACATTGAGGTTTCTTTACCTAAAGAACCTAAACTTGTCTTCAAATTTTTTTTAAAAAATTTACATTTTGGTTTTAGTTTTGATTTTAGCAAAAGTTTAGTTTGTGCAACTTTGCTAATGTGTGTACACAAATAGTTGTAATTGTTGCTTTGTTTTTCACATTTAACATTTTAGAAAAAAATTACCAATATATTTTAAAGTTGAAATAAATCTAATGAATAAAAAATCCCAAAATCATTTTGAAGTAATTGTAACCAATGTTTTAAAAATAAAATTTAAGTAAAAAAACATTAAATTACAACTTTTTGAAAATGATATATAATGGGCAAAAAATTAACACAAACCTTAACATAATATTATAATGATTTAGAAAAGTATATTTGAAGATTTATTTAAATCTTTTGGTGAGATCATAATCAAATGAACCAAAGATGACAAAGGATTCAAGGATTGCAATTTTTTTTTGGTCATTTTCACTTTCTCATAGAAAGTCATAAAAAGGATTTTTTGGATGCAATCATTTGCAATATGTTACTAATGTATATATATAATTTCTTCAATAAATCACATTTTTTGTATTGAATTTTGATGAATAATTCATTTTTTTCTAAAAGTGTATAGATTATACCAAAATTTGGGTTTCATTTTGAAAACTTATCCAAATTTCAATTGTATGAAAATATGTTAATTATGTTCAATAATTTTTTATTTTTAAAAATTTCAAATTCCATAAATTTCAAAGTTTAAGTGTTTTTTGAGTGTGGGTAATCAATTAACATCATCTCAATTTCTTTCTCATCAAAATTCCATTATTAAAAAGTCTTTAAATTAGTAAATTACAAAATTGATTGTTTTTGATACAACTGTTATTTAAGTTCAAAGGTCCTTTATTAAAATCAAAACCCAAAATAAATTTATTTGAATTCCTCAACACTCATATTAGTCATTTAACAAAACCTCCCATGATTACCATGGCATTAAAGTGGCACCACAAAAACATATCTAACAAAATTACACTTTTGAAAAACATGTGGTGGTTGTCCAACATGGTTTTTGGTTCATTTGATTGTGACTACACCCCTTTTTTAAAAATTTGAATAATAAGCACAAATTAAATAGTCATTTAAGGGGTTAGGAGTGGTTTTTGATAGTTTGTTTGGACCTAAGAACCTAATCTTGAACCTTTCAACTTTACATTGTAAAAACAAATTGCAAATTAACAACAACCACTTTAGTTGTAAATGATGCAAAACCTTGTAGTTGCCTTGGACATGTGCAAAAGATAATCAATTGCAAAGGATACAACATGGCACTCAATCATAATAGTAGTCACTTACGTCTTATTATTAACAATGAAATTTTCATCCATTATTTTGCACAATCATCCTTTTGATGTGGCATTTGCTAGTTGTAGGTTATGTGATTATTGTGGTTTGCATTATATGATTACAACATGCCAAGCCAAATGGTGCCATGTGTTCATATGTGGACAATGATGATGCAACTATGTGGCATTTTGTAGTAGGGTGGAAGGCTTTGTTCTAACATAGCATAAGCAACCTATGCCTAACCCAAAAGCTTCTAAGTTAGGCAACCCAAGCCCTAAACCTAGGTTAGATAGTGTAGTTAACAGCCTAGGTTTGAACCTAGTTCTTTAGGTAACCCAATTTTCAACTCCAAACCAATGCTAGGTAGCTTAGCTAATGTAAGTTAGGCATATAGATAGGTTGCAAGGTTGAGGACTTGAACTTCTCACCTTCACATTAAAACCATTGCACCACACCTACAACTTGAGTAAAATTTTGTGTCATATATTATTATGACTAGCTTTTTTTTAACTTACCTAGGTAACTTCTACATGTACCTAGCCTTCTTTACCTAACCACCTAACTACCTAATTAACCTACCTATTTAGCTATTTAGTCTAGCTACCTAACTAGCATATTTATTTAGTTATGTAGCCTAATTATTTAACTAGCCTACCTATTTAACTACCTAGTTTAACTACCTAACTAGCCTATCAAGTTTAGTTACATATCCTAATAGCCTACCAACTAGCTTTGCCAATATAACTACCTACCAAGTTTAGCCTACATAGCCCACCTAAATTGAATACTTATTTACATAGCCTACTTACTTAGAGATACCTTTGCTAACCTAGGCTACATAATTAACTACTTACTTATCATAAATACTTTCATAGTTTAGTTTTTTAAAATTAAGTTAATTACCTACCGAGTTACCTATTTTAGCCCATTTATATACATATGGTCTAAGGTGTAAACATTCAATCATGAACCACACCCACCCCCACAATGTTTGAAATGGATTTTATGCATTGGCTCAACTCACAATGGTTGTCACCTTTCATTTCAAAGCATTATTGTTTGTCAAAATTTTAATTTACCACATACTTATGGTTAATGCATTGAAGAAACTTCATTTGTGACATGAAAATTATCAAACTCTTTATATGGTTCACAAACATTGTTCAAAGTATGTGGAATCACATGAACGAAATAAATATTACAAATTTCATAAATATTAAAAATAATTTCAAATTGTTTTTGGACTTTATTGACATTTTTTAGTACACAATTACAAATATGTTTTTCATAGAAACATATTCCAATCTACCATAATATACATAGAAAACAATTAGTTTAAAAAAATTCTATTGTTTGGGTTATCTTCTACCATAATTTGCAAAACGTTGTGAATTTTTTTTATAATGTTGACATGATTTGAGCTCAAAAACACACTTAGGAAAAAAATACAATGTGATTACATAAAAAGGGTCACCATAACTTGCTTTTACCCTATAAATGCTTATGACTATGATGGCACAAAGGTTTAACATAATTATAGTTGAAAATTACTTGCTTTGGAGACTATAAACTGCATTAATAATCACAAACATAAAGGCAAAATAGACAAGATTTTTTCTAGTGTTGACTTTCCAACCTTGAAAGCTTGCTAACACTAGTTGATACAATAAACCTAGTTGTGTAGACATTGTTACAAGTGTTAGATAATTATTTGATTTTTTAATAAGCTATAGTTTTGGATTTTGGGAAATAAAGAAATTCAATTTTAAAGGGGCAAAAACATGGCAAAGTAGATAAGAAAATGAATTGTCCAAAATCCAATTTATATTTTTGACATACAAATACAAGAAAATAGAATTAATTTTTTTGTAAATAGAAATATAAACCATTAGGGCCTTCATTGAGTTTGAGGTAAGTTGAATACAAAAATTGGAAAAAAGTAGTATAATAAAAAAATTAACAAAGTAGCTTTGAAACTATTTGGTCAATATGGTGTCCAAAATTATTTTTAAATTGAAAGTTTAATGTATTATGATTATAATACATTGAACATATGCACAATTTGAGAAGACACAAATAACTTTTAAGCCTCCATTAACTTGAAAGTTGAAAAAATCATATATTTCATATATTTCCATGTCTTTTTATAAGTTTTAACATTTATCTAGATTTCAATGAATATACTTAAATTCATTTTAAACATATGATTCTTGAATATAATTGTAACAAAATCAAAAAAATGTTCATATTAATTAAACTAAATAATATTTTAAAATTCACTATATCAAGGTCTACAATGATGGCTACTTTCCATTTATGTTAGAAGGTACATGGATTATTTACTTCACCATGCTTTCACCTAGTTTTTCAAAAAAAATCGCAATCAAAGAACATTTGGTTGTGGGTTTGTGAAAACTTCCAAAATCAAACAACCTTTAGTTCTGTAGTTTTTCAGGTCCTTTAAAAAATTGAAAATTTTCACAAAATAATTGACAAAGAACTAACAATTTTATAGAATGTTATTTGATCTGAATTTTTGAATGTTTTGAGAATTATGAGTATGTATTAAATACAAGCTTCTTCAATTTTCTTGAAAATTGTGTTTACATATCAAAATTGATTCTTTGATTTTTGATAAAGTTATGGTTAAATGTGCTTTAAATAACCTTGAGAATGTTTGGTTATTTGGTGGCCATTTTTAATAATTGCCAAAAACTGGCTGATGCTAGCGCTGGTCAGATCCGGGTCCAAAAATTAGACCTGACAAGTGTATATGAACTTGGACTCAGCTTAAAACTGGTCCCAACTGATCTACATGGACCTGGCTTAGAATTGGTCCTGACCAGTCTACATGGACCTGGACCTAGCATGTCTTAACCCTTTTTTCAGGGTCTAGGTCATGTAAGTTTAAGTAAGACCTAGGGTCATAAATTTAAATAGGGTTGAGGGTTTCTAAGTTTACATGGTCCTAGGCTTAGTTTGTAGGGATTCACGTTTTTCTTTGGAATCACCACCTAGACATGGAAGGTATGTAGACCTGTACAAGGAAAACATGGCTTTGCCTGGATTTTTTTCAGTCCTTTTTCTCTTTCTTTGCTCGCCGGCATTTGTCTATATGTGAACTAGAGCTAACCTCTTTGTTTTTCTGTCATAAGAGGTATTCTATCTTGTAAACACATGGAAGTTTGTGTAATGGAGATAGGCAAACAACCTCATGAGAAGACATGAAAAACGACAATTGACAACGTCAGTCAGCAGACCCTGCTTGTACACCAATGAGACCCAAAATAAAGACTCTCACAGAATGTCATGTATTGGATCTTATCCTCCTAGTCCTTAGATGGATGTTGTGTGTAATGGGTCCAAAAGGTAAACCCTACATAACTTTCTACTTTGAAAGACATACAATGAAACTACTTGAAGTGGCTGAAGGGAGCATTGACAGTTGACGAGGATGTTCTCCTACCTGAGGACAAGCTTGCTTCTCTACCTTTAGGTAGCTGAGAGTATCTACATCTCTTCAAACCTCAATGCAAAGCTGTGGTTCATGTTGGTCTCTGAAGAACACCAACATTTGGAGGGCACCCTACACAACTTAACAATGCCTTCTCAAAAATAGGAGGCACCTTACACCTACAAGAGCCACCTAGCTAGTAGGTGTTTAAGGGCTCTTGTAAGCTTAAGGTGACTCTCATTCCTTCTCCTACTTAGGCCCATTTTACACTAGGAGTGAAGGACAATGTTCAAAATCAAGCATTCCTATTGATGCAAAAGTTGAAATCAGCCCCAAGGGCTTTTACATTAGGAGTCAGGGCTGAAATAGAAAACCTATTTTCAATCTGCCCCAAGTTACAATAAATGCTGAACCATATGGCCTTGTATTACTCCCAAGGCTGAGAAAAAGGATACCATCGAATTTGGGAACCCAATTTGCAACCCTTGAGGCCGATGTTCCAGCATATATGAATATCCTCACATTCTAGCATTTATTAGTAACTTGGGGCCAAACGACAATCCAAAAACGCTCAAAGTTGGCCCCAAGTTTTTCCAGCCCTGATTCCTAGTGTAAAGTGGACCTTAGTATGCATCAAAAACCTTTAATTGCAAGCGTAAGGTGCCTATTGTAGGCCTGTAAGGTACTTCTCACAACTACAGCCTCATGTTCGACATATCTTTGGCTTATGATAACATTCACCTTGTGCTTTGGGATGGGTAAGGCCCTCTGGTGTCTGAGACTTCCTGAAATGTAGTGAGGGGGTAGTCGACTTGCTTCTTGCTTTGCTTGGTTCTAGTCCCATTATTTTGAGAATCCCTAGCCTTAGGCTATGTACTTGATGGATCTTTAGACCAAATTCACCATGGACTGGCCTCAAGCCCATACAATATCATATAGATAAATACATTTAGATATGAAGTATTTTTCTCTATGGCATTGGGATTGCACAGCTGTTTTAGTTTGAAGGCACTAAGAAGAGAGATATAATGTGTACAATCTCAGTTCCAAAACCTTAAACAGGCAAAGGGTCTAATGCGAGCAGTACAAAAGTACTGTCACTTTTTTTCTTTCCTTTGCTTGCCCTTTCAGGATGTAAGTGTAACAAAAACATGTTCATAACCTACTTAGCAGGTTATGAATATTAGTATGGGATGTATAATTATCATGATAAATATATTTAATAGTTTACCTAGTGTGTGATGTATATTCTAGCATCCATAACATGACATTATGGGTATAGGAGGTGTCTGGCATAACTCAATATTTTTTGAAAAATAAAATGGCCAAGGGCAGCTAGGATAAAAGAAAATGTGACAGTATTTTTGTACTACTAATGAGGTCCTTTGCATTTATAAGTTCATCCAAGTTGAAAAACCTATTTACCCACTGGCCTTATATACCTATGCTCCAATGTTCCCAAAACTCATGATTGGAATATGGACTAGGTGACCAGAAAGAGGCTGCTAGGCATGGTAGTGGGGCTAGTAGCATCAGTTATGTGGTTGTATGTTTCACACCCATTATCAAGCTCCTCTTCTCAAGAGTTCACATCATGTTCTTGTGTGTGGCCTATGTATGCAGATCATGTATTCTCTGTCCCACCTGCTGTATAAAATGTCCCATATTGTATGGTTGCAAAATTATGGGGGTTCAAAGGTTGATCATGTATGTTTTGTATCATAGATGATTAAAAGTCTGAGTATGTTGTCAATGATGTGATCATCTAGCTTGGTGAAGTTTTGAACACCTAAAATTTGTTTTGTTGTTGATCTCATGATTCTTTTTCAGAATATTACAACTCAAACACTTCTGCAGCGATTATAAACATCTAGAGGGTAAAAGTTCATTAATAGCATATACCAAACCCTACTCTCACATACTTAAGACCTTTCACCCGAGGGGCAAGCTGAAAAGTGTTCATAAGGGTGATATTTGAACCATAGATCATTCCAAACTCCAATTCAATTTTTTTTTGAAATGGAGTTTTGAGTCATGGATGTTTCAATAATCAATCAGTTATTTACAGTCAAGTGGACATTTAGGTAACTGATTATTGACAAAATTGATTATAGCACAAGAATAATCAAAAGATAATCAACCTTTGAACCCCCACATTGACATTGGAGCTAATGATGCATCTGACACGAAATTACACAAGAGACTTTTGAGCATTTCCCTATCTAAGGGAAGGAAGCATATTGCCCCTTTCCCAAACTAGACTCAAATAGAAAAGCATGTTAAAACGCTTGGAAATTTAAATAGGCAAATGCCAGCTTCAATCATTTTACATACTTGCATTAGAGATGGCCAGAACTGCTGGACATCAATCAGTCACGACTTAGCAAGAGATCAATCCGATGTATTACATAAATGTGTGCTTGGACAATTACTGGCTTTTTAGTACTGCACTCGAGTCTGCTCCCTGAAATCTGTCCAATTTTCTCCTTCTTTCCTGCGTCTCATATTTAAAGTCAATGCTTGCTGTTTCATATACAACTTTCTGACACAAATCAGTAGCTACACAAATGGGACCTTAAAGACGGAAAACTAACGTGACCTACTACGGTCGGGGCCATTCGCAGGCTCATGCGAGCGTTGCACATGATTGTCTATATATAATTACGTTGACGATACAGCCCGGATTATTGCAAAACCATTTATTGCGTAAAAGATGAATTTCCAAAGAATTTTGATGTATGTGAAAGAAATGGATGATGAAGAATCGAGATGAACTGCTGCACTACGACGTTACTATTAGCCAATATGTATCCAGACTGAAGCGCTCGGAGTGCCAAAGTTGACGATTGTGAAAAGGTAATAGCCTGCGGGAGCTATCACCGCATTTGGAGGACCGTAGACGGTGGCCGCATACAATTTGCCTACACGAACAACCGCTCCTGCCTTCAAGATCAGCGACCGCTGATTCTGCGAGAACGTGTGGGTCGTGAACGAAGGGAAGTAGAGACGGAAGAGAACACCCGACGGCGCCTGTGCGAGTGTGAAGGTCACTTGGAAGGCTGCGCCGTACAACACTTCCGTTGGAGATCCAACAATCGTCGGCCGTCGTAGGTCGTAGGCGGCATTGAGATAGTAAGGCCTGTACTTCTCGTAGCGAAGCTCGGTGGGGAAAGGAACGCCAGAGAAAACGTATCCTTCATTTGGGTTACTACCACCCACAAAAATCTCGCCTGAAGGCAAAACAACTGCGGTAGAGTGGTAGAGCCTTGGAATGGTGGTGGGTCGCATCACTTGGAATCTGAGTGTTGTGGGGTTGTAAAGCACTGGGGTCAGCACAGGCACTTTGGCATCTCCCCACCCTGCCGTGCCTTGCTGAGCTCCATTGATAATGAGTACCTCTCCAGTCGGCAAAATCAGCATGTCCCCCATCACTCGTGGCATAGGCATTAGCGACATTTCCCAATTAGGAGCGGCTGCCGTGACCACCATGCGACCACATGTTTGTAAAGCAGTGGCGAAGTTGGTGGCCTGGAAAGCTCCATCTGGTGCCCCACCGCAAATCATGATCTCTGCTTCGGTAAATCCGTTAGCTGCTGATAGGGGGAGCATGACTGAGGATCCTGAGGATGGGTAGTTACGAGGACCGTCTGGAATAGTTGGGTAAGTGCGCACCACTTCGCCAGTCTTCCAGTTGAGGAGTATTGAATCTCTGTTGGCGAATATAAAAAGATTTTCATCAGGTAAGAGATGCGTGAAGGGGTACAGGTTGTTCTCGGCATCAGCTTCGTTTGTCGCCGCTAAGAAAGGGAGATTAATCGCGCCTTGGCCGTTACGCCTGGGAACAAACTCGTAGCTGAATTCGGCACGACCTCCAACTACTATAATAACCTGATCAGGCAGCAACTGATTGGATGCATACCAGCGATTGACAGCCAGCTGGTTCTGGAACTCAACCCAATTGTCCGTGGGCCCATCCCCTATTCGACGAACGTTCCTACCTCCATCATTCCACCCGCCAGTCTGCGTCAACGTTCCATCCGAGGTGACAGCTCCAGACGAGCACCAGGTATCGGTGAGGACCTCCAACGGCCGAACCGTGTTTGTGGCGAGATCCAGTTCCACCGAGTGCGCCCAGCAATCCACTTTCAGAGCTAAATCGTTGGGATCGTCCCTGCAAATACCATCCGGCAGTCTGATTTGCGACGGACCGTAGTCAGTCCTATCAAAGATGACGAGTTTGTTCGTATGTAGCAATACCGTATGCATTGCGGACACACCACCATTCTTCACTATCAGCTCCCACGAATCCGGATAGTACGCAATTCCGAAGGTGGCGCTTATACAAAGCAACAACAGACACAAACTGAGCCGCACTTGTTTCGAACTCCTCATCACCATGACGTTTACGATACTTCACTTCTTGTCACCCACTGCAAATACAAGTAGCTGATCGACTTTGCACCCCCTAATGTACGACCACCAACAAAATCCTGCAGTTGTTGCGTTGCAGATCTACTCATTACTAAGTGGACCACAGTCTATAAGCTCCGAGTACACCACCTAGCTATCCACAGCTCCTCACAGATCGACTCAGCTAATATAACTCATGTATTATACTAGCCTCAAATTCCCACTACCACCATCTTAGACCCCACTCCAACACACCTGTAAGCGTACCACTAGCTCAACATAGGCCGCATTAAGCTCGAACAAGCGACAACTAGTAGACCTGGACCCGCGACTAGACTTGTTGTCTTCCTTAAGCTTCTCAAGAATAGCAAAAGCTCAAGACTTCCTATAACTGTCGAGTTATTTTACTAGAATACAACGTTAGCCGGTACTCTGATAACATAAATTGATAAGTCCTCCTGCGCCAGCTGCAGCAGACTCGTGCGCAGGAGCAGCTAGAAAGCTTGGAGCTGGTGGCGGGAGAAGAGCAAATATTGAAGAAAAACTGTTGGAATCAGGCGGCTTTAAAAGAAGGGGATTCTGGCGTCCTTTTCTCTCTGCCATCAGCACCGGAGCTCCAGGATGTAATTTCGTGCAAGTTTCTTGCCAAAGCTGCGACGCAGCCTCAGCAACTGCACGCCAGCTCATGAAGAGCCCAAAAATGACTGATTTCTTGCACTAGTTTACCTAACAAAACAACAACTGGGCCTCCTCTTCCGCGAGGCGCTTGTGCAGTCAGTACAGAAGTTGTAAAGAAACAGTTCTCGAACTCCTTTCAAAGTGTACTAACTTAATCCAGCTTGTAGCTGCAGCAGTTCAACTTTTACAACAACAATGTGAATGATTTGTAACTTGGATTTTGTTTTCTAGTTGAATATGTCAAAGGTCAAGGACTTTGTTATTTATTGAATTTACTTAGTTACTACTATATTAAGAAATAAAATATGCGAAAGGATTAATCACACAGCAAAATTTAGTTTTTAATTAATAATATCTCATAAAGTTTGGTCATAAACTTTTGGATTTTGTTGCCTATTTTGAGCAATGAAACGTGAACTATTATAAATATTTTTAAAAATCCTACATTCAGGTTTCAATTGAACAAGCATCAGTTTTTCCCAAATAATTTGAAGCTTATTTGGAAAGGGAGGTTATAAAGAAAAGGTTTCACTTGGCTCTTGAAGTTCAGTTTAGAAGACGTCACCCAGTTATATTACAATCAAACATAATATTGTGACTCTGTGAGTCACACTTCATTAGCAAGATTTTGACCTTGGTGTCATTATTTAATTTGCACTTCATGGGAGCATGTGTTTGGTACCAGCATTTTAGGGTTTTGAATTTCTACTAACACTTGTCCCCTGAAGAAGTTCATCTTGTTCCAACCTAGAGTGCAAAAAAATCACCATTGTAAAGATTGACCCTAGAGTAAGGTGGCGGCCTCAGGTTCGAGGTATTCTCAAATTAACCGGCCTACGAAGAGGCAGGTACTTGGTACTGACAGTATTTGATAGGGTTATTGGAGGATTGAAGGAGAGAACAATAACCCTATCAAATACAAAAGGGAAATATATTGATTTGGGACGTTATAATTTATTTGAGATTGGGTGTTAGATTCAAACTAGTTATACGGTGCTGTGTCATTAGTGGTAACAGTTGCGGATGACGAGTCCTGCACATTTTCTCTCTGTTTATTTCGAAGGAAAAACGGATCAGTATAAACTTCTGTAGCATCTCAATGCATCTAGTTGCTGCTTTTTAAAAAGTGGGTTTGGAGTTTGGCAAAAGGGATGACCAATTTAAGAATTCTATCAGAACCATTCCAAAGAAAGAAATGGAAAAGAAAGACATGATTGAGGTTCTGGTCATAGTGTACACAACCTGTGTTATTGCTGTGTACCAATCATTGGTACAGTTCAAAATCCTTAAAACAAGAAAAACCAGCTAACTCACCTAGGAAAGACATTTGGCACCCAACTTATAGGTAGTTTCCTTTTGGACCTTGGTTTCTTCTGAGAAGAGTCTCACTGAATTGGGCATTTATTCGGTCATTTATCAAGTTCCAAGTTGTCAACGAGGAATTTCGAAGGAACCAAATAACACCAATTTTGGTTGAAGCATAAATATAGACTCCAAAAGAATCCCATTTCATAAGCATAAATATAGACTTCAATGGCAACCAATTAAGCCTTTTGGGACACAAGCCATTCAAGTTACAGAGCACCTAACAGAATTCACCAGATGTCCTGCTGGGGTGAGTGTGCTTAACAAATGCAACTATTTTTGTTCTCTTAAGTATAATAGAATAAAACACAGTTGTATGCCCATTATCCTAAAAAGCACCCTACTAGGTACTTTGATACAACATATAGTTTACTATGAAGTTGCTACGCAAAATGGTTGATAAATGGAAACTAGTTACTATTAACATCAGACACCCAATTCCAACAACTAGAGGGCTCACAAAGCCTCACTTGCCAAGCAGTTCTGCACATGGCTGGTAGTGTTACAAATCAAATGAGTCTGAATCAAGTTACTCACTTTATCTTGAGTTAGTCTAGGTTCTGACACGTGTCCCAAACTGGTCACAAAAAGTTTGTCTCTTTTTAAAGCTCTCTTCCCCTTCTTGTAACCTTCTAAGATATCCCAAAAAAAATTCCCCCCTACTTTAGGGTGGACTGTTGCTCTCTTATGGAGCTAGGAAGGGGCCAAATTCTGTCCTTTTCTGTTCATTCATCATAGAATTATGTCCATCAACTGAAACATCTGAGCACAAATGTAGTTATGGAGATTGGACACTAAGGGAACATCACCTCTTGCTGAGATGGACAACATTTGGAGCAATAATCCTTGCTACGCTTGGATTTGCATGTTTTTCTACTGACAGGAAAGACCCAATAGAATAATACCCATTTCATTTCCATAGTACCTTTTCTGCCTGTAAAGGCCTGTTCCCATTTCTTAAGTGTAATTGGAGGGCATGTTACCCAGCTTATATCGGTTACTTAGAGCATGTGTTTGAACTTCTTGTCCCTTGGAGCCAGTGGTTGTAATGTGCAGCTAAAAGCCTGCAGGCACCCTGCATATAAGCATGTTGTGACCCAAGAATCCATAACATTGGGATAATTCATTGTACCATTGAGGATTAAGAAGACTCTGCCATGCCATTAGTGACAGTGATTTGGTGAGGGGGCATTGTCAGACGCTTTTGAAGATTTCTTATATGATGAGAATGCAGAGACGCAAAATATCCTCATCAAGCTCTGTCTGGCACCCATTTTGGGGCGTGTTTGTGCGTCCTTTTTGGACTGGCAAGAGGAAAAACATTAAATGGGTTTTGCTGGACCAGAGCTGTTTGAAACCTAAAATCTCTCAACAGAGAGGCAGGACTCTGCCATTAGCCTACTTCTGGGTGCAGAGAAAGGTCCTATTATTTTTTTAATTTTATGATTAACCCCGTAACAGTCAAGTCGCAGTCAAATCCTGTGACAGAGTCAAGTGGCTCCAAACAGGTTGTTGCATGGATTCCAGTGTAGAGCGCAATTGGGAGCGGGGGACGGTTTTAGCATCTCACATGAGAATGTGATGACAGCCCCTCCACATGCCTTCAGAAATTAACAGGTTTTGAAAGGTTGGATCAAGTAGATCATGCATAAATTGAGTGCTCTTCCTTTTGTCGATTAGGGGAAAGTTTGGGTGTGGAAATACCATCAACTCCCAAGCCACCAAATGTTGCGCAGTGGGACATTAGGAACATAATTCAGAAGTTTTTGGTTTGGCAATAGGGTGGTGGGCCCAGTTGAGCTGTTGCTGCCCCCCGTAATCTGGAACATCAAGAACTGCAATGTTTAAGCCTTACAGTCTTCTAGACACATAGCATTTACAAAATCTTTCAATGGCATCTTGTAGATTGTCCTAAGTTGAAGGTTGTAATTTTAGGACTGTTGGGTGTCAGAGCATCCTCACCCACAACACCCCTTTTTTGGGTCTATCGGTCTTTAGTATTCACGACATCCACCGTACAAAGCAAACTCTTCCCCCAACCCCACCCATAAACATGAAAAGTGGACAGTATGAAGTGAGAGACTATTTAAATGTCACCACCTGGGGCAATATTTTGGCTGATCATTTAAAAACAGTCATTTCCTTTTACTAAACCTCTGGGATGGCACGGCATCCTTGGCATATGTACAGGCACCAACTTTCACACTATTTGATTGCTATGACTCATCCAAAATAGTGTACAGGCCACTTTATGGTTACACTTCATCCACAAATACCATACTTGCTGTGTCACTGCTATACATAATCCCGAATACAGTGTACAGGCCATTGCATTGCTGTGGGTATGGAGGTAGGATGTGCTCAAAAAATAGCAGCAATTTGAATTGTCTAAAGGATGCTTCTGCGAAGCTGTACACAACGAATTATTAATTTGTTGTTTTACTCAGGAGGAAAGTAGAGATGGATAGATTCTATCCTGGCTGTTGCGTGTGTGGAGACTACAATTTCGACAAGAAGGGGTACTTAGTACCTACACATACTTTTGCCAGATGAAGAATCAAAAGAGGAGTTCCAGTTGCTTCAATCCTAATCTGCAACAACATTTTAGAGTTTTGCATGGATTCTTATTTCCCCATAACTTACAAGTTAGGTGCTTTCTATGGCAAAGCCTCTCACAGGCACCTTGCTGCATTCTTGCATGCTTTTTTATGAAAACTTCCTGAATGCTGCGCACAAGTTTCGACCAATCCAACAGGAAAAAGAGTAAATGATTGCTGTCTCGCAACTTTGAAGTACACTATTGCAGTTAAAACCAGCTTGGCATCCCGGGCATTGCCCAATCTCACCAAGCCAGCCAAAAGAAATGCCAAGAAAAGCTAAGACAGCGTAGTGTCAGGATTGCTGCCAAGGTCTGAAGATAAGGTAAAGGCAGAGAACCTTAAAGCTTTGCTTAGGGGTAGGTAGGGGACCCGCTTCTAGAACTACCCAGTTCAGAGAGTGCCACTACAATTTAAGGGTCAAGGGCTGCAAATTGTTGAACTGTAGTACACTCCTGGGAGATACAGTTTTATGGTCAAACATTCGTTTGGTTGGACCTGGAATGTCGTAAAAAAAATCCAGATGGCTTGGTTTCCTCCTTTGAATATGAAAAGAAAACCACTTCTGAATCATGTGTGTTACCCAGAAAATCTAGGGCAGTCTTTGGGCCCTAGTTTGACCCTCTAATCCCTGTTTCATCCCAATTTGAGTGCCCTGAAATTGGGTATCAGTTCAGAAGATCTGCAGGATCTTATTTGGACAAGGCTTGATTGAATGCAGAATATGAGTAGAAGTGAAGGGACAGGTAAGGCAAATCCAAAACTGGGGATGAAAGTCCCATGAGGATCAAATTAAGTGAGATTACTAATGTCGTCCCCTTTTTTCCCCTTTTTTCTTTGTCCTGTGTTCTGTTTTCATCCCGCCTTCTCATTTCAACCCATTTTCAGCAAAAACTAAGGACCAGTACCTCCAGTTTGGGATACTTTAGGGATAATTCTATGTGTATATTTGTTAGGATGAACGTATATAACTGTAGTAAACTGTGGGAAGCAGCTCTTTTTCCTGTACAATATACAGAAGATATCCTTCTTGAACCAATTTAAGTTGGGAAGACGTTCCATAGAGCTCCAGAGTTGTTTTACTCATAACCCGACCAAAATCACATGACCATAATCCAACACAGTACAGGAATCCATACAAGATAACGATATTTGATAGGTATTGAAACAGCTCTCATGTAGTATACCGGCATGCATGAATAAACACCACTAATCACTAATTTTAATGTTAGACTTTGACGCTATGTTATTTGGGCATCAGAGAATTGCTAAAATTTTCCATTTATTTATCCAGTTTGTTATGAAATCTGTTTATGGCCCTGCCAAAGTGTGACTCAACAAGATCATCCTTGGGGGGGAAAAAAAGACTGAACAAAAAAGACTTGCAATCTCTAGGATGAATTGCCCAAATAAAACTCCAAAACCTTTCTGCTCCTGAATCTATTTAGCTTCTGTTTTCTTTGGTATTCCCCAAAGCATTGATGTTTGGGGGGACAAAAAAACCTGTTCCCAATGTTCCACCCATTTTTTCCCCAGTTAAATGTCAATTACAGTAATATTTTCAAAAAAATTGAAGCTTGATAATTAGAAGTCAATTTGTTCTGTAACTTATAACCTCAGTACAATTAAACAGAGTTTTATTCAATGACATTGTAATGCTCTTATGAAAGGAATTACAAGTGATAATTCTGTGGTTATTAAGCCTTGCTTGAGATGATTACCAGTCTTTTAAGCAGTTACATGCATTTATATGTAACATCCAGTTACAGTACAATCAGAGTTTTTATTTTCCAATATTGTGATGCAGCTGATGTGGTGATTATCCATAAGATTATTTAGCCAGATTTGGCTACAGACTAAATATGAAAGTAGACAAAAAAACAGGATCCTTCTATATTCTTGGCCACCTACTGGAACTTATCGTAAAAATTCTGGTGATCTGGAAACTTTTTTTTCAAACTCTGGCGAATTTTGGACTTTTTTTTCATGGAAAATCCTTTGTATATAGGTTGAAATTGTATTTTCTAGGTCAAATTTTGGGGCCCAAAATAAACACGCTGAGTACAATAGAACCAGATTTTGACGTATAGTCCATTGCTGTGGGGGTTCTGACATTTTGGGACCTGGAACCAGCAGGTAAGAGTAGGGTATGTGTATACCCTTGATCAACAGTTCTTTAGAAAGTAAAAGCAAAGAACCAGTCTTTACCCTGCCGGCGGTGGGTGGGAAAGAGAGAACAGCAATTTGTCCGGTTTTGGGAAAGTAGACAAGTTGTATTTAGAGAGTTAATATTGCCAATTCACAATGGGACGCATATGTGTCAGCATGGCCGAGTGGTCTAAGGCGCCAGACTCAAGTTCTGGTCTTCGTAAGAGGGCGTGGGTTCGAACCCCACTGCTGACAATATAATTTGTCAGTTTTGTAAACATTATCATTTATCATTTTTGGTTCTTCGCTAGAATGGCGTTGATCCTAAAACGATTCTACCTGCGAGAATTGCATAGGAATTACTTGTCTGGGTATTGTAATATTAAGGACCTTTTGTGTGGGTCCTTAGCCAGCCTTCAAGTAAAAAGAAAAGAAATTAATTCGAGAACCAAGCGAGTTTGGAGTTTTTCAATTGCCACAAGTGAGAAAAATATATCTAGGAAAAAAATTTAATTTCGAAATTGCTATATGTGATTTTAGTGTGTAGCGAAAAATATAGATGATTAGAGATTTGCACTTCATATCTCGTCTAAAGCTAAATCTTCCTTGGAATGATCATTAGTTCTTCTACATCTTCATATCTATGAGTGCCACTTTAGCGGCATAGAAATTTTTGAAATTCTGAATAGTAGGCTGGTTCTTAGCCTGGTAATATTTGATCCAAATTTCTAGCATTAGACCAGGCTAAGATGAGGTACACGACAGCAGTACAATGGCCTGTCTACACTGTACTTTAGATGAAATACAGCCTTGATGTAACCTAAAATCCGGTTTGGTAAGATTTATCCCATCAAATTCTTTCAGTGTTGTCTTTTCCAAAAACTTGCTTTAACGCTTGCAAGCTCCGCACCATGGTGACGACCAATCTGCCAACGTACTTCTTCATGCGCACCCTTCGAAAGGTGCGCCTTCAACTTCGGTCTTGCTGCATTCGCAAGTGTTGGGAAAATCCCCAACATGGTTTTAAGAAAACTTCATGATGAATTGGAGGTGTTATCCTAATTGACTATTGATATTCGTGTCATTTTTTGTAATTTATCACTTTTAAAACCCTAAAGTTATGTGTTCTAGGAAAGATGAGGAAGATTAGAGGAGTGGAACAATCCCAAAATGAGGGCACCTAAGAACTAAGCTTGTTCCACAATTTCAGGAACACACCCCAAGGGCTACATCCTATGTAACAACCAATGTTTTTTTTTCATTTTTTCAAAATAGCCAGTGGGGCCACCTCTGCAATGCATGTGGTGTTCATCTGGCTAAAAGCAAGCTGGTGTAGGAGCTCAGTGTGGCCCCATTAGCACATTCTTTATATCCAACTGGCTGCCACTTCAATTCTTTTTTAGCCGTCCTCAAAATTTGTTGTGAAAAGAGCTAGTTATTAGTGAAAAGAACATGGAGTTTTTGGGCAATTCATTGATTTCATTTGGATTTTTTATGGTGATGTGTGAAATGCTCTTGTCAGAACCTGGCAACTACTTGATGCAATTTGTATAATTTATAGGGGATATATAATCATTCAAATAAAAAAACCTCACTATTGGTAAATGTCTACTTTCACACATTAAATTATTGGGTCCAAGACAAAGAATAAATATTCAACTAGAGGAAATCAAAAAGTCATTAACCCGCAAAGGTCAGACCTAAACAACAAGACAAAAGACTATACACACAAAGGAAACACAACCAAAGTCGAAGAGCTAAGAAAGTAGAAAGATCAAATCACAAGCAAAGTGTGGAACGATTAGGGATTTCGCCAAATGTTCTGGGCAAACCAAGTCGCGCATATGATCATGCTCGTAATGTGAAAAATTATAAAGGAAGGGCTATAGATGGTAGGTAATGGGCTACCCCCCTTATAAATGCGGCGTGTCTGCAGCTAAAAAAGGTAATAAAGTCAGCAAAAACAACTAGTGAAACTAACACCAATAAAGGTGACCTGAAACTCATAATCAAGGGCAACTATGTTTGCACTTCAATCATAAGACTTGAGGGACAAAGAGCCTTGAAGAGATATGAAAATTTCAACATAAAATACGTGGCCAAATATAAAGTACTAATCAAAGACGGCTAACTTGTCTTAAAAAATATTTCAAAAAAGCCCAAAAATAACTCTATTCAATTATTTTTAAGATGGGGAGGACTAGGTCTTGCTCCATATTTATTAATTAATTTTTGGTTCACACGGCTTCATGCCAATAAAACAATTATAAAAGTTATGCTTGTCAATCAAGTAGGTGATTTTGGATTAGCTCTTGGGATTATGGGGTCATTTTACTATTTTTCAAACAATTTATGAACAACATGTTTTGCTTGCATTCTCCTCCTAAAAGGCTCTTCTAACCAAAGCAAAAAGGAAGCCACCAATGCCGACAAAGCACAAGCAAATTCCTAGTGTGTAGAAGAAATTTTGATAGATTCTTCTCAAAATGTTTTGTCTAATAATCATTAAATATGTTTCTTTCTTTTTTCTTTTTTTTAAATAATTTATGATCATCCAAAAAAATATGATACCATAAAGCAAAAAGGCGCAAAGGGCGCATCAAAAATATGTAGATTTCTTTTTTTGCTCACACAAGAACATGAGCAAGACCTTAACGTTAAACCAAGGCCTTACCCAGAGCGTTATAGGGCGGGAAATTTGAAAGTTCATTTTAAGATAATTCAATTATAATAAATGTGATTTTACTTAAATAAACTACCCAAATATAAAGTACTAATCAAAGACGGCTAACTTGTCTTAAAAAATATTTCAAAAAAGCCCAAAAATAACTCTATTCAATTATTTTTAAGATGGGGAGGACTAGGTCTTGCTCCATATTTATTAAT
>Ga0209208_10000384_pt1 | contig 55915 bp, 44 predicted proteins | sample S1TSphfallax_3_FD_187694 | JGI IMG/M metagenome (GOLD analysis project Ga0209208, IMG submission 187694) | Host-associated microbial communities from peat moss isolated from Minnesota, USA - S1T2_Fd - Sphagnum fallax MG (SPAdes) (version 2) | ecosystem: Host-associated > Plants > Peat moss >... | reverse complement strand
AGATTTTTCAATAATTATTTTAATAATGTTAAAAAAACAAACCTAGTAAACAAACTTCACCCTTAGTAAACATTTACACCATATAGTGAACCATTTTCACCAATGAAGGTAAGGGTAGTGAAATTATAGTGAACTTAATTCACTTTTATGGTTGCATAGTGAAATAGCCTAGTGAATTTTGGCCGCATCTCCTAGTAGTGCAAGGAGCGCACCCCAACTCTTTTTCCTTTCGCTGTCTTCACCTTTGGGCTCATAGTGAGTCCATCAAAGAGCTTAGGGGTGCATCAATAGACCTATAACATTGTTGGTGAAAAACATTGGAAGTTTTGTTTATGGTGGACAATGACTATTAACAAGTTATTTTAGTATTTTTGTTATAATCCCTTCCAATGATGCTAATGTTTTATAAAGGTTAATTATTGAAGTTCATAACCAAAGAACAAAAGGTTAAAATTTTTCCATTAATTTTCAAGTAATGTATTTAAATGTTATTGTTTTGTTTGTTGAGAAACCTAGGAGGATAATACTTTAGGTTCAGAACTAAAGTTGTTAAATATGTCCTTGCAAGTGGTTGGAACCCTTGTGATCCCAATTGGAACATCATGTTTTGAAAGGGTTTATAAGAAATGTCACTTACCTTTGTTAATAAATAGATGTGTTGGTTATTAGTATTATAATTGTAAATGTATGGTGGCATTTGAGAGTCAACTTCGCATTAGTTATAAAATCAAGCATGAAAACATGGAGGTTTTTGATTGTGTACTTTGTGTCCCCTTGAATCAAGCTTTTGCTTCATCATGATTTGATCAGACCTTAAAAATTTCAAAGAAAGGAAGCCTAAAAGTAATTTTATTTTAAACCCAACAACAAAGATTGTAAGGTATTTGTCTCTAAAGAAAAGGAAGTCCAAAAACAAGAGTGGAGAGATAAAATGTTCCAAGATGAAGATTGAAAGGTTTTCGAAACAAAAATGTAAATGAGTAGAATGCAAAAGTTGAACAAATAGTATTTACAAAATAAAAGTTGGTGGAAAATGTTATAAAAGCATAAAAAACAAAAAAATTGTAAAAACTAAAATGGTTATTAGTTCTTGTTGACAAATATGATACTTGTTAAAGTTTGATTTATGTGTATAGATTTTCTTTTACATGGAATATGAGGACATTATGTTTTGGGTTTTTGATTTGAATTGAACTAAATGTTTTTGGATTTGGATTGAATTTGTTTTGGATTTTGATAAAAAAAATTTAATTGGTCTTGGAAAAAATCTATTTTGGACTTGGAGATTATTTAAATAATGGGATTTTTTCCTTGGCTAGGATTAAATGTTGGGTTTATTGGGTCATTCTTACACTTGTTGCATTGAAATTTTGTAATTTTTCATGTTCCAAAATATAGTTAAAATGATATTAACATCAATTAACCAAAATATAAGTGTTGTTTTTACTACACATAATTTTTTTGTATTAGACTATGTGTTGTTCTAAAAATGTTTCTAAATATAAATATATTATTTTCCAAAAATTACATTGTAAATTTGTCATTTTGAAAAAAATTAAAATATTGTCAAAAAGTTGAATATTGAAACATTTTGTTAAATGTGGAAAATTTAGTGCAATATTATTTTAAATGAAAATTCATAATATTTTTGTGGTATTGCGATTAAATTTGGAGTTTTAAATATCATTATTAAATACAATTTTTTACTTGAAAATAGTTGAAATTAAATAATCAATTAAATATTCAAAAAATTGTAAAAGATTACAAATTGCAAAACAAACATTTTTAGAAAATGTGGGTGTAGTTCATTAGTCCCCATTCACTAGATGAGTTAATTCATTGCTTCCCCACTAAGTCCTGTTCATTATGACTATTAAATGTACTCAACATCCAATGAAATCATTTGGCATACATGGACACCTTTTGTTGTAGTGAAATGAAATATTTTAAAACAAGAACAATTATTTGAATATTTAAAAAACTTTTGCAAAGAATTTTTTAAAGATTGAAGTTAGTATATGACTTATAACTATTGAAAAACATATATTATGGATATATATATGAAATTGAATAAGTTTGGTTCGTGACAAATCACTAATTTTAAATTGGTGATAATTTAGTTGATGCTATAGCAAACTTGTTAAAATATTCAATGAGTTAAATTTTATTTTGTAGAAATAACATGAAATATTTGTGGAATTGTTTAGAATTTGGTGTTTTGAAAGCATTAAAATGCCATAGGCATAAATTAAATTAAGAGATTTGCACCATGGGCAAGCAAATGATGAAAAAAGTTATCATCAACAAATGTCAAAATTTGCAATAGAAGGTGGGTTGTGTGGGATATTTTATATGAATATATTAGGTATCAAAGTATTTACAATGTTCAATTCATGTATGGATTAAAATAATGGTCAAATAATGATGAAAGTACAAGGGTAAAATGGAAACACAATTTTAAATATTGTATACAAAAATAATCATTTAAAACCTTAAACTTATTTTGATAATGTTTCAAATAACATGGATATTTTCACAAATGATGTAGATAATGAGGAAAAAAAAATTGTACATGTCTATGGACATAAATAATGAACAAAGAAAACATTCAACAAAATGAAAAAAGATTGAGTTTCACTTTCCATTTAAATAATGCATAATCAAAAATTACAAAAAACTCATCTTGAATGGACCATACAAGACATTGCCTTAACATTTATTCATGAAAATCCATGTTTTTAAATACAACAAAAATCAAGCAAAATTTAAAACATATTGAATATAAAAGAAATTTAGCAAAATTTTGTTCAAAACTTGACAAAATAAATTAGAATGTAATGCAAATTTGCCAAAATGACATGATGGAAAATAAATTTGAAGAACATAAAAAATATTAAAAATGATGCTCTAATGAAAAAAAATTCATAAATGATGAAGTTTTAAATTAGACAAAGATTGTTTCAATCCAACAAAATGATGATGAGAAATAATTTAATAATAAATATGTTATGAAGTTATATATATATATATATATATATATATATTGAGGATATTCTTTAACATGTTTGTTATTGCTGTCAAAGATATATCAAATAATTACCCAATTTTATAAAAAATGTGAATGTTAATGATAAAATATTGATGTGTACATCTTGTCAAAAATATTGATTGAAGAAAAATTAAACATAACTTTACAGAACCATCTTGTAAATAATAAACCAAATATGGATTTTTTTGATGTTAAATAAATAAAATAGAAGAATGATCTATTGCACCAGGTTTTGCATTTGCACCAAATTGGCAAGGTTTGTAGAACTTGCAAATGATCAATTGCAAGAGGATGAATTTGAAAAAAATCATCATATAAATAGTTTAAACAATTTTGAAAAAGTTATAAAAGAAAATTATAAAAACATGTTAAAACAAAATGTTTTGGATGCGGAACAAATGATTGATGATGATTTAAAATTGCTTACAATTGCACCTGTAGAAAGTTTTTGACTATTATGATTATTTTGTGATAAATATATTAAAATAAATAAATTTCCAATGTTGTTTTTTGGACATCCAAGACCATGTTTTCAATGTTCATATATATAAAAATACACCTTGAATTAACAAATGTTAATTAAAAAACTGTGTATCATGTAACTAACATATGTTTTTAAAATAATAAAAGTTTTAATTCATTTATTCCTATGCATGGATATGTATTTGAAAAGAAAAAAATCACATGTTAATAGTTAATGATGTATCAACGAATGTTAATTTAGAATAGAATTTAAATTTAGCTTTAGATTATAGAGAATTAATTGTGCTAAAACATTTCCAAATTATTTAGATTGATTTCAAAAAAATCTTTTTGCCATGATAAGACAACTTGGACATCCAACATTTTTGTAACATTTCTTATAAGTGTGAAAAATTGGTCAAGTTTTAGTAAAACATTAAAAGATTTTTATGTTCAATATTATGGTAAAAATGATGATGCATTGGACAAAAGAAAGCTTGTTAGAAATGATCTTGTGACATGTGTATAAGATTATGAACATAAAATGAACAGTTTCAAAATTATTTAAATTATTTAGATTTTTTTGGGTAAAAGTAAAGATTATTTTTTCATTTCAAAATTTCAATTAGGAGGTTTAGCTCATGACTATGAATTTTTCTGGTTAGAAAACTCCAATTTGGTATCTTTTCAAATGAAATATTGAAAATTTTGTTGATAAATATCTAGTATTAATCAAACCATACTTAAACATAGAATTTGTAATAATCAAATAAATAAACAGAAATGGACATGTAGAAAAAAATGTCAACAAATCTGTCAATCTCAATATCCAAAACCATCAATGACAAGAATACTATTACTTTTAAATAGAAAAGATTGTACAATAGACTTATGTCATATAACACCTTGAATATTTATGAAATAACAAAGTTGGGTGCAAAATTCATCATTGCAACTTTTAATAAAGATATGTGAAAATCCTTACATGTAATTGCACTTTATAAGCCACCAAAAGTGCAAGCCAATTAATTTATTTCTATTTTAGACACTATATTGAATAAAAAACCTACAAATTGTCTAATTGTAATAATTGATGATTTCAATATAAATATGTTAACACATATGTCACACTCAACACCATTACAAAATCATGAACATATATGATATCAAAATTATATTACACAATGGTACTATAATTTATAATACACAATTAGACCATATATGGACTAATACACCAATACAACAATGCCACTTTGAATGAACATAAACTTATTGGACATATCACAAACCAATTCATTTTGCATTCAAATTACCAAATTATGTTCTCTATCTTACCATCCCATTAAAATAAATCATTTTTATTATTATTAAAAAGACAAGGCTTGCATGTTTTGATGGCTTTTGTATGTGATAACTAAGGCTCAATAGGACTTGTTTTCTTAGAATGGTGTTTTTGGTTGTTGTCTTTGCTTTTTTCTTGGCAATAGAATAGCATAAATGATCACCGATGAGTTTGCTATGACAAGGTTCAAAAACTTGTTTTGAAATTTGCATTGTGAAAAAGGTGGACAATTTCTTCTAGTTTTTCAATGTTGAGTAGATAGTACATACAAATCTAGAAGAGACGAAAGTTAGAAAACCATTACCACAATTAATGGTTTTCTAACTTTCATCTCTTCTAGATTTGCAAAGGGGTTCATATTTCAGTTTGCTTTCATTAAATAGCATATTGAATCTAGTTCAACTAATATTTGGATAGTGAAGAAGGGTTCAAAAAATTTCACTATTCAACCATTTGTATTTGAATAGCAAACATAACATTTAATCTTCAACATGTTTGCCACAATGCAACATCTTCTATGGGAAAAATAATTTAAAGATCATCCAAGAGGATTTGTGGTTCAAACAAATTTCTTGCTTTCGCTTGCAACCCATTTTGTGGATTACCACTCATAAGATAATTTGTGATGTACCATATTCTTGCTATTAGTCATTTAAAAGAAAAAAGAAAATTGGATTTCAACAATATCTTAGTGTTGGTGTTGAGCTCATTTCCTAATGTAATGATAAAATATGTTGGGTTTTAAGCTACAAAGCTTATTTCTATTCCTAACCTCTCAACGGAATGAAATCCTTTTTGTTGTTTAATGCACAAGGAATACTTTCATATGATGTTATGTCTTGATGTTGTATAAGATTATTTTGGTAACAATTCAAAAGCTTTTCATCACATCAAACTTAAAAAGTCCAAAGTAGCAAGGATGTAGTTCTTTTTATGCTACGATAAACAAATTACAAATTGATCACCACTGGGGGAAATGAATCCGATGAGTTCTCAATGCTGTTTTCTAATGACTCCAAAGTTGGTTTTGTTTTCTAATGATCAAAATAGTCCAACCTTGTATCTGAAAGGTTTCAACCAAATTCCTTTTCACAATTTCAAATTGCAAAATTACATTCCCCAAACATGCAATTGAACTTGTTCACATTTCTAAACAATAATTAGGAAAAGAAGTTCATTGTGATAATCCCAAGTTGAAAAATGCTCAATAAAAGTGCTAAAGATAATCTTTTACGTTCCATATTAACTCCAAATCACATCCTTGAAAAACCCCAAAAGTTGTTCCCAAGTGAAAATATACATACCTACATTGCTCCCAACATATATATGTGCACCCAAAGGTTGTTAGCATGATCATGGACGAATTCTCCCCCTGACCACATGTTCTGTGTCTTAGCAAAGTTGATTAGGAAAAATCCCCATAATTTGTTTATTATTTAGTATGTTGAGGCTCTCAATGATAATTCATTCTTCACCTAAAGCTGATACACTTGAGAAAAAACCTCTGTTCAACAGGGTTGATTTGTAAATTAGATTCCTGCAGCAATCTTGACTAACAAATCTAGCATGACATCTGGCAAGCTTATTAGTTGGCCAAAAAAAGAAATTGGTGCAAAGAATTGCAAAAGTTTGTTTTGCTTGTAATTCATCAAGCACAACATCTGATACAGGTCAAGAGAACTAACTTACAGGCACTCTCCCTCGAGATTGGAATGTTTTTTTTCTTTTTTCACATATTACCGTGGATTGTCTTTGGCAAAGAATGAATGAAATCCAGCTTCATGCAAGAAAGCCAAAGCAAACCTCTATATTTACAGCAGCAAGCAAGCAAGCAAACAGCATGCCATTTGCAGCATGTTAGTGCCATGCAAATGCAACAATGATCAAGAACCCATTTGCAGCATGTCAGTGCCATGCTGTTGCAACTATCAACCACCCATTTTGCAGCATGTTCATGCCATGCTAATCAAGGACCCATTTTGCAGCATTTTAGTGCCATGCTGATGCAACAATCAAGAGCCCATTTTGCAGCATGTTAGTGCCATGCTGATTCAATAATCAAGGACCCAATTTGCTGCATGTCAGTGCCATGCCGATGCAACAATCAAGGAGCGGTTCATCCACCCAAGAGACAAGGCTCCACCTTCAACTTGAAGTCTGTACTTGTCACTGTAGGCCTCCAGCAGCATCTTGATGGTATTATTCACAGATGCACTAAGAGAATGAGGGCGGAAGCCTGCCATACTCATCCGGGCGCGCCATTTCCCCAACATTTCATGCCTTTCCACTCGCTCAGCTCCCTCACAAGCAATCACATTCACAAGGTCACGGGCTAAACACTGCTGTTCGACATTGATACGCTCACGGCTGTCACGGCCCAAGGTTACATCCAGAGACTGAAACACAGCCGAATAATACTTCATGGCTTCAATGAATCGGGGAAGGAATGGAGCTGTATTTGTATTAGCTTCTTGTTCAACCAGTGTCACCACCTTTGGGCCTAAGCTCTTCACCATTTGCAGCATTCGGTCACGGGGATTGGTGGTGCAGACACTCTCATCAGGCACATGATGAAGCTGGAGTGCAAAATTCACTGCAAGTGCTTCCCCATGCTGCCGCTCCAGCATCCATGCCTGTACTTCTGGGCACTTCTTTTCAACTGCATGGAACACGAAGGGCACCCCAACAGATTGAGCAAGCTTTCTTAGACGATTACCCACTAACTTGAGCCCACCAGGGGGTGTCATTTCTGAGGAAGGGTCATCCACCCCTGTGATACGCAAATGGGGGGGACCACCAGGCCTTGCAGCCAAAGCTTGTATTAGGGTACTCCACTGAACACCTTGGTTAATTTCAAAATCAATAATGTGCACTCGATCTTCATTCTGAAATGCTTCTGCAATTGCACCATTGGCTGCCATGTACCCAAACTTGAAGTAGGGGCAGACGTCATAGAGAACTTGCATGGCTGAGAGCAAGTCTCCTCCTCCAGCTGCTGGTGCCACTTTGCACTTGAGTGCTTTGTAAAGACCTCCTCCAGATGAAACCATTCTTGCAACAAGGCCTTCTAGCATGTATGCAGCAAGGCGCTGCATCGGGTCTCCATGGATGGAAACCATGTGGTTCAGCTTCGCAATCACTACATTTGCTTTCTGAAAATCATTCTCTGCCACTGCTTCTGCACATGTGACCAGCAGCCGCTCAAGTTGGCTGGTTTCCAACAAGCTTTTCACTGGCAACTGCTGTGCAGGTTCTGTCATCTGGAACATTGCAACAATCAAACCCCAAGAAGTTCAGAACTACAGTATTCACATGTGACAACAATGTCAATACTCTTGCTCCTTGAGGTACAAGAGTGCAGGGAATGCATTAGAAGATGCAAAAGACAAGGCACCCAACACAGCATTTCTGTAATCACAAGCTCCACCAGCTCAGGATTCTTGGGTGGGGAAGCACCATAACCTGGGACAAAACCATGAATGGAACTGCATAGTCCCTACTCACCTCAGGATGAAAATCTAAAACCAGATGATAGCCACAAGAAAGCTTATGCAATAAGGAGAATATGGAGAGATTGCAATGGTTGCAATTGCAAATCAACAACTTGCTATGCAGATTTACCAATTTGCATGCACATGAATGATCTCAAAGGTTCATAGAACTAGTAAGAGCTTGATGATCCATGTGGAGAAATTTCTTCCTGCAGAAAATAGAAGTGACATGCTCAGGAACTTACTGCAGTGAGCTTTGAAGCATGATCTCCCGCATATCCTACTACTGCTTTGGTAGGTTTCTGACACTGCTTTGCATATGCAGACTGTTGCTGCAGACCAGCAGCAGTTCCACAAGAAGAAGACATCACACTGGGCTGCTGCATTTCCATTGCTGTGGCCTTAAGCTGGTCAAGAGGCTGCTGTGTGCAGCAACTTTCAGCGCCAAGAATGTCTACAAAAGCATCTGCCCATGAGCTTCCAGCTTCAGATACACTCATATGATGATCAGCACCTCCTGAAGACCCAGCAGCACCTTGGTGAAATGACCCATTCATGTCATCGTCTTCATCATCGTCCAAGAGCGCACTTTCAAGCACCTGCAGCATTTGCACCACTTCCCCAGACATTTCTGCGCCCGCCGCTGATCCTCCTGCAGCAGCAAATCTTCCAGCACCACCAACCCCCATTGCAGCAGCCGTCTGCTGCACATACAGCTGCTGTTTTGCTGCCGCGAAGCTCATGTGAATATTCCTTGCTTCATGAAAGCTCGTCGCCTGCTGCTGCATTTGGTAAGACGGCACAGGGCCACAAACAGAAGCTGCAGCTGATCGAAGAATTGCAGGACGTTGTTGATGATCCCCGGCACCGCGATGGAAAGCCCCGCGTCCATGAAAGTCCGCTTCCTGGCTTTCAAGAGAAGCTAGAGAAGCCTCGCTGCCAGACGATCCTTCACTTTGATAAGAAGCAGAGCTCCAGCCCCCGCGTTGGAAGCTGGCCGACGCTGCTGCGGCCTGATCAAACGCACCAGTCGTGGTCGTGGTCGCGGTAGTGGAGACGTCTGGAGGGGAGAGAGTGGAAACTGGCGAGCTTTGATCTCGACTTGGTTTCAGAGATGCATAGCTGGTGTTGCAGGCAACGAAGTGCGACGTCCTTTGATTGTTGTCTTCGAAAGCTTGCCTGGTGGTATTGGTACTGCTGCAGCTGGTGTAGTAGCTCGCTGTCTGTTGGCTGTTTGCCGTGTCCGTGAAGTAGTCTCGATGATCCCGGCTCTGTGAAGCAGAAGGATATCGCAGCGTCAGTCCGATACTGCCCAGTTCAGGCCGATACTGCATCATTGTTGCAGCAGCAGCTCGGGTTTTCGCAGCTGGGAATTGGGAAGCTGCTGTTGCTTCCGCTGCTGCAGAACTCAGGAGTACCGAGCTCGCTGCTCGCAACAGTTCACTCCTCGCTCTAGCTAGCAAGCAAGTTACCAGCAACTGGCGTCTTCTTCCTCCTCCTCAGTGTAGTTTTGGACCGACACATGAGGCTCTACGGCCTGGCCGCCATTCGGTGCGTGGGATACTGCAGGATTGCAGCTGTGGGTCTTGCTGGTTTTTTTGCCTGCAATTGGTACAGACTCCTTCCTGCAAGTGATGCACGCAGGGACGTTAGAATGATGGTCTCCAGCTTCTAGTGCGCAATTTCTCCTCAAGTCTAGTGCTTGATCATCCAACTTCTTCTTCTTCTCCAACTTTTTTTTCTCTTTGCGGTCGATCAGATGACAGTACTATGACACTTTCTATAGCGGCAGTTGTGTGAGGCGGTCAGGCGAGTGTCAAGAACACCTTTCACATGCTTGATGCAAGACCACATCCTTGCTGACGTTCAGAGCAGGGGAGAAATGAGAGAAAAGGAAGACTGGAAATGCCCATTGCCAACAAGGTGCAAGTTCCGGATGCGCTTATTCTTTCTTACAGAGAGAAGAAGAAGAAGAGTAAGTACTAAGATCAAGGAGAACAGAAAGAGGGTATCTCTTCTTCTTCTCTCAACCTTGGACAAAAGCAGCTGCTTCCAGGATCAAGACGATCTCCGTTCCGCACTGTGCTAAACAGGCGAAATGGTTGCTAGCTTCTTCTTCTTCTCCCAAGACGGGGCGGAAACTGGACTATCTTCTCAAGCTCGAATACCGATATCAGCTGGTCCCCAGCGAGTCTCAGAAAAGCTTCATGGCACGGAAGGAAGGAAGGAAGATGAACACAGTCAGTCAGTCTGAGCTCCGGCCACAGAACATCAATATAGCCTATCGTTTTTCTCTTCATCAGGCTAGCTCCCAGCTCTCTCTCTCTCAAGGTCTACACTAGCTTTCAAAACCGGTCGGCAGGCAACAACACGGGTTGCAGCGAGTTAGCTTGGTGCCAGCCTCTCTGGGCTGTTAACAAGGCCAAGAACAAGAACAAGAACAAGAAATAAGAGCTCTGACTCTGCACGAGGGCTATGTCAAGCTGCTGCAAATTACTTAGTGCTACAGGACCGGCGTCTCTCTACCTATTCTTCACGCGACCGGCGTTTGGTTACAGCTTTCTTTTATCTCGACCAGCTCTCCTTCCACAAACGGAAACTAGTGTCGAAACCTTTCTTGATCGCACTTACCGCATCATCAAAGAAAGCTTGAACCCGGGACAAAATGGGTTTGTTGCAGCTTTATGTTTCTCTCGACCGCCTCTTCCCCCACGGCCGGAGGTTCCACTACCATCTCACTCAATTCCTTGCACCGCCCTAGTAGTACTGAAGCGATTGACAAATATACACATGCAGAAGAAGCTCCAGAAAATAAACTACATCACACAAAACGAAAGTTCAAGTTGCTGCAATGGTCGACGCCCATGCTACTAAGCAGCATACAAACACAAACTCAAACTCCAGCAAAGATCAGCCGCTATAAATGAAAAAACAACAATTAGATTCCAAGACGAAAACCCACAAACTATAAACAATCAATAGAATCGATCAGACTCTCGCTTGTGCTGCTGATGCTGCTGCTACAAAGCTACTCAAATTCAAATTCGAGCTAAGAAGAATACCAAACTGAAACAAAAAGCTTCTCTAGACGTTCTTCTCCTCAGCATCCTCGTTCTCCTCCTATTATCTTCCCAATCCCCACCCCCTCCCCGCCATTTCCCGCCCTCGCCTAAACAGCTACTCTAAATCCCCCAGACGACGAAGGTATATGATCATCTCATAGCCAACTTACACAAGCAGCAGCCAAGCTGACGGGTAGGAGCAACAGGTAGTTGTAGCAGCTATTTCTTCCGCAAGTAACCAGCCAGGACAGGCAGGGGAGGAAGCTCGTGAGTACCAGGCAGAACAGACAAGAGAGCGTTCTGCAAAGCCAGCTTCAGACTCTAGCGCTTACTGCTGGTGCCGCCGGGGGAGGTGCAGGAGAAAGTTCGCCATAGAGAAAAGCTTGAGAAATGCGCAACCACTCCTAGCTTTCTTTTTGTTCGCACAAAAACCCAAGTCCTCCGGTCCGTCCGTCCGTCCGTCCGTCTCTCTCTCTCTCTCGCAGACACAGAGACCAGCAGCAGCAGCAGCAACAACAACAACAAGAAGAACAAGAAGGCAGCAAAGAACACGCTGCAAAAATCATCAACAACAGCAACGACAACAGCAGCAAGCAACGAGGACAAAGCAAAGAGCCTGGGAATGGCCCCCAACAAACGTAAAAGAAACCGGGCAGAACCGCAAAAGAAGAGACACCAGGAAGATTCTGGTACCAGAAAAGGGCGACCTGATTTCAATAATAGTCTACCTAATTTTCATGGAATGTTTAGTAGGCATGTAACCCTACAGGCTAATTATGCATGGAATGTTTAGAAAGCAAGTGTCCCTGCAGGTTACCGAGGCCTGGAATGTTTAGTAGGCAGCTCCCCTACAGGCTAACTATGGGTGGAATGTCTAGTAGGAAGGTACCCTAGTGGCTACCTATGGCATGGAATGTTTTTAGTAGGCAGGTATACCCAACAGGCTACCTATGGACGGATTGTCTAGTAGGAATGTGCCCTAGAGGCTAGCTATGCTTTGGAATGTTTACTATGGAAGTAACCCTAGAGGCCAATACTAAGCATTCCGTGGTCTGGAATTAGGCATTGGAATCCATATTTCATAGCTCATAATGATGTTGGAATTTGTCAGAGGCTTCCACTTCTGCGTCTTTATACCTTGGATTCTGTAACCCAAACTTCCCTTTCCTTTCTTTCCCCAGACTCTTCCCAGAGTGGTGGGGGGGGTTTTTTTAAGTTTTACCTTAATTTTTAATTTTTTATAATAAAATTTTTAAAATATTTTCCCCATCAATTTTACTATTATTATTACCATGCTCCTCCAATCCTCCACTACTTTTTTAATTTTTTACCCCCTCCTCTCTCCCTCCCTCCCCAAGTCCCCTTCTCCCTCCCGCCCAGTAATTATTACCCTGAGTAACTTACTATTTACCATTGGTCCAGGCGTGCGCGCGTGTGCGGGGGTTGTTTGTTTGTTGCGTGGTTTTGCCCTTTTTTGTTCTTATGTTCTTTTTCCCAACTCTTTCGACCTTTTTCACTTTATTGTGATACCCTTGAGTTCCCCTGGTTTGAACTCTGGTTTGAACTCTGTTCCACAGTCAATAATTAATTAATTAATTAAATAATTATTATGATACTCTCCTAGTTAGGTGTGCCAGGTTTTTCTTTTACATAAGTCGTCATTATGTATTATTATTGTTCAGGTTTAGTAAGTTACTAGTAAGTAGACCAAGGATCCTTCTTTACACACACACACACACACACACACACACCTGTCTATCCCACCTACTTGGGTTTAAACAAATCTTCTTTACTAATTTCTAGTACCTTCCTAGCCTCATCAAGTACACTACCATTACTCTATTTCATGGTACCTAGTGGGTTGTTGATGCTTTTGATTTTATTACTTCTAAGTTCTCTTGCCTTCTTTTTTTTTTGCAAGTGGAAATGGACTGACTGGACTAGGTTGCTATGAAAATAGTGGAGGTGCATGAGTGAGTGAGTGAGGGAGGGAGGGAGCAAGTGTTGAGACTATTCATAGTATATAACTTGTGCTTGTGTGCCCGCTCAAGTTCAAGTTGGTTGGTTACCCGACTTACATAACCATCCCTCATGAGAATCGAGATGTCCTCTTTTCATCCATTTCAAGAATTGGGTTGTGAAATTTTCATCCCAGCAATGAAAAGTTATGTAAGTATTGGGCCAATGAGAGCCCAGGGTGTGTCACACTGCGGCCTTGCCATTTACATTACAAAGTATCTTAAGGCAAAAGAAGAAGAATTATGGAAACTCAATTATATTTCACCATTCAAAAATATAATCTTCAAAAAATCTTCTAAAAGAAACCAAAATCCTTCAAGATATTACAACTCTATGACTATACTCAAGTTTCAACACAAACCAAAAATACCATCTTTCAAAAATCCTCATATCAAAATAGACCTATTATTATTACCTAGTATGGGCCAAAATCCCTTAAGCTACTATACTCTATAATGAATCTAAACACAATATCCTTGCCTACCAACATAAGGCCAACAAAGGTAAAAAAGTTATGGGTTGTAGCTTGCAACCTAACAGTCAATTAGAACATCAAAATTCTCATGAGGGATGATGGTTATGATGGCCCAATTGAGGACAAGTTTTTGCTCAAGATTTGTTTGTTTGTGTGTGTTTTTTTTTGGGTTATGCATTCAAAAACATATAAAAGTTATTTTTCTTGCATACTTTACTCAAATTCTGAGGTGGTTTTGTTATTGCCCTCGTTTCAATCATCCTTACAAGTATTAGGGTTAGGTTTAGGGAACGTCCTTGCACTCGGGTTTTGTTTTAGCCGACAACTATGTACATCCATACCCCTTTGTGGAGTATTATTATGCAAGATTTATTTTGTAGTTACGTCATAACCCATTTGTTGTCTTTGTGTCAGCTTAAGGTGGTGAGTTTTAAGGAGCATGGTGGTACAATAGTTAGGCAAAAGGACATCCCTTGGGAGAAGAGGAAGCAAAGATATGAAGAGGAGAGTGGGTGAGGATAACTTCGTTCTTTGTGTCCTTGGGAAGGATTTTAATGATTCAAACCCAATCCATGCATTGCTAGCAAGGGAGACTTGAGTCATTCAACATGGGATTGATTTAGCCTCCACTATGTGATTGTTTTATTGTTTGGCTAAGTTTGAGGTTTGGACTTAACTTCAAAGGCACTCATGAGCCACTTGTGAGAAAATTTTATCCATTTATGTGTGTAGAGAATGTTTGTGAATTTGTTGTTGGTTGCAAGGTTTAGTGAATTTGTTCAACATGATCCATGTTTCTACAAGGCATATGAAGTTGGAACTTGCTAAAAAAATTATAAAATTTTCTTAAATCAAGTATCACTAGGAACATTTGTTAAATGGCCAAATGGCCACAACATTGTGGATTCGTCTAAGCCTAACCTGACGGATTCCAATATAACAAACACTTTACAAATTAATTTGTGAATAAACAACAAACAAACAACCCTCATTCCTCTTAAATAAAAAGGGTGCCCAACTTCTTCATGGCAACATGATCTCTACTAGACTTATCTTTGGGTGCAATTTGAAGTGAAATTACACCATAATATCCATGTGGGCCTCACAAATGATACATCATAGCAATTCCAACTTTTACATGAAAAAAAAACAAGTTTGGAAAAAAAAATTTGAACAAGATTTCAATTGAAAGAAGCCACCACCACCCATGAAAACCACTACCTAAGTTTCCAAATTGTTTAAATCAAAATGCATAAAACCCATATTTAATTTGATATCTAAAGTTTGAGAAATCAAAAGACCCCACCTCCTCCACCCCCCAACTCCCTACCAAAAATAAAATAAAATAAAATAAAATAAAAAATAAAAAAACCCATGGGTAAGGAGAGGGGGGGGGGCCTAAAAATTAGTCACATATCAGGTAAATTAATTTTAGTAGACATAAAGGAAATTAATTTTATTAATTTGGAAAGTTTTTCCTTACCACCAATGACAAGAGCAGGAGGGTGGATAGGTAAGTTAAAAAGGCTATTTAAATAATAATAATAATAAGTGCTTTAACTTTACAGGTGTCGAGTGCTGAGTAGACAAGGCGTAACAAATTATAGTAATAAGGTAAATAAAAAAAATTGGTAAAAAGTAGGTAAAGTAAGTGTGTACTATGGACAGGAGGAAAAAATCTATCCCATGAGGATAAAAACAAAATGTGTTAAAAAAAAAGGTAAAAAAGTGTAACTGTAACACTTTCCCGTTTCCCGCGTGATTTTGTTGTCGTTTTGTCTGGGCACGTGTCGCCCACATACCTACCGGTTTCCAAACCCCAGCCCATCTCCGAACCAGTTATCGACCCACTTACCAAACCCCAGTCCACCTCCGAACCAGTTATCGATCCAGTTTCCAGACCTAGACCACTTCCGAGCCTCAAATTTTTCCCCTTTTTTTTTGTTTTGTGGGCCAAGGGGGGAGGGTTCGGGTATCAGGCTTGGAGGTTTGGGTTCAAGAGTATTTTAGGTTTGGAGTTCTGAGCCATCACAATATCCCCTGAACTCCCACTACCTATTTTCCCCCACCCAAACCACACCCCTTCCCGGGCCACCCACCCCACCCCTCAAATCCAAGGGGAAAATGAAAGAAAATAGGTAATACAAAAGGAACTTACTTGGGTAGGTACAACAACATAATTCAAAGATAATTTGGTAATAAGTGATGTGAACATGCCAAACTTAGAGAGTGAAAAAAAATAAGGATGACGAGCGAAATGGCCAAAGGGTTGGTTATATTTTGTTGTTTTGTTTAAATTCCAAAATTCCAAATCCCCGGTAACAAGGGGCCAAAGGTTGTCGTGTCTACACAACCATCATTGTAAAGGAGTGTGAATAGTTTGTAAGGTAAGTAGTACAAAACTCCTGTGCATGAGGTTGGTTGTTTCTATCAGGGTTGTTGTTGTTGTTGTTGTAGACAACACCACGTTTTGTTGTGTTTTGTGTGTGCTCTATTGAACAAAAAGGATGAATGATTCCTTTTTGGGTTGTTGTAGGACGAGGTCTTGTTTTGTATGTATGTATGCATGTATGTGTGTGTGAATGAATAAAATTGTTGAACAATAACAAGAATGTTTTTGCAAGACATATATGTGGTAGTACTAGAAGTAGTAGAGAGATAGGTATGACTCCAAAGTTAAAAGGGGTATTAGGTAGCTCTTTTTCCTTTTGTTTTTTTGGGGAGGCCTCTTTTTTGACCAACGGAGAGCCCTTTCGTGCTTGCTTTTGACTAGCTCTATGGTAAGAGTGTCACCTCATTTGTCTATTCGATTTGCATCTTGAACCACCATATGCCTCACATTTGCTTCCACATTGCTACCCACCAAGTTGATGTCCCTTGTATGCATGCATCACACTTTCTCATCTATTTTTAAGTACATATCATGACTATCCTTTTCAATCTTGAATTCCCTTATTGAAGATGAGTGTTGGAACTTCAAAACCAAAGAGGACGAGGAAAAAAAAAAAAACTAGAAAAGATTAAAATCAAACACTTAATTTATTTCCTCACTAGTTCAAGTTGTGTAAACCATAAAAATTACTTATTCATGTCCCATATTCAACAATGAGTTTGGCCGTAACAAAGAGAGAATCATCAAAACCCTAAACTCTTCAGCTCCCACCCACCAAGCCAAAAAAAAAGGATTTTTGGAAGAAGAAAACCCTAAACCTCACATGAGTTGTAATGAAGTGTCATAAAATGTGAGGTTCCCAAGTTAGGGATTTCTTTCCAAAAGCACAAGAGCTGAGTGATGCTATCCTTGAGCTATCCTTCCTTATCTTGGACACACTTGGGTCTTTGCTTTTTTCTCTCCATTAAAGTAAGTAAGTAAGTAAGTACTTAGCTTACAATATGCAGATGCTTCTAAAGCTGACACTACACTTGAATGGTATGTGTGTTGTGTCATCACAATGGAGTCAAAAGGAAAAGGAAAAGGATCCATTTCACTGATGTTTGCAGAGCTGCTTCTGCTATTCCCCTCGGTCTCCTTTGCACCACACTTCAGACAAAAAAAAAATTGTTTAAGATGAGCTTCTTTGTTGTTGTGAAACTTTTTTCTTCTCCCTAACATTATTCCTATTCACGAGCAAGGAGGCGGGGTGGGGATTTTGGATGTTTCTAAATATGTACGTGCATACCCACCAAGTTCTCATCAATTTCTTTTGCTATTGTTGTTCATGTCAAACTCCCAATTGTGTTCCCATCAAGTTCCCAATGTGTTCACATTTACCCACATGACCTTTGTCCAAAGGTTGAACTCTCATATCATATATATGTGTGTGTGTGTGTGTGTGTGAGCCCAAGGAAGCACTTCTATTAATTTATATTTTGAGTACAAACTTCTATTTTGGAGAGTGTCCAAAGTTTCAAGATTTCCTTTTGTGATGGGCAAATCAAAATGGCTCACTAGGTACTTTTGTTTTTTTTTTTTTTTTTAATTTAAAAAAAGAGGAAAATTTACAAAGAACTTTGGTATGCACCTCACAACTATTCAATAGAAATCACAACAAGTACCCATGGCAAATACTTAATATATACTTAACCCTGAATGAAAGGCACCATATAAATACTCAATATAGGTATATACCATTTGAAAAATCAACATAATTTGTCTATTTTTTTCTGGTAGAATATGAGACATATTGAACACCATTAAACACAAAGGCATCTATCCATTACCCCACTTGTTTAGTTGACCTTGACATTGAGCTTCTATTCCATCTTGTTACTCCTTGGCTTGTGACATAGCCTGAACAGAGTTATGGATATTACCCTAAATTGATGGGCATGGAGCCCTATACACAACCCTACATAGTCCTCTTAATTAGCTCCATGAATTCCAATTTCCCAGCTTTGGAAATTCAAGCTGTGACCCCCATACAGCATTTTTCCAATTTTCTTGGCTTGATAATGATTCAAGAAATATTTTCCAAGCCAATAACCTAGTTGATAAAAGGCTCTATGCAAGCTCAATTTGTGTGCCATTTAGATAGCATGTATAAGCAATCATGTACCCACCAAACACAAGTTGTTAGGCCTAACCCATCAATTTACCCATAATGAATGAATGGATGATAGATTAAAAAAATTCCAACACAAGTTGTCCACTTTTGACAACAAATAAATACTTATTTCGTTTGCACACAACTCACTTGGTAGATCACACACAATCTCTAATGCTATTAACTCATGGTGTAATTCTGCAAATGCATTATGGGCTTTCATAAACTATTTGTACCACATTATATCTAAGATATCATCCATAACATGCATCCACACCAATCCCATGAGATTAAATTGTGTAATATTTCCAACTATAATGTCACCCACTACCACTTCATCCATTTGGAACCCAACACCATCACCACCCAAAGCTGAACATTCTACATGGTTGTTAGTGAAAGCAATTTATTCATGAAGTTCAATGAAAACTAATATGTTGGAATTGTCTTGAGTATTCAACTAAACCAAAATCCACATCTTTAAATCCATTTCATGACCTTATATTCATTACAAATGCATATTTTAACTCTTGTTACGATAGTTGATCATGATCTGGTCTTCTTCATATTGCACAAACTCCTCTAGTACACGCCATAATTTGACCTTTTAAATTGTACCATTATTGAGGACTAGCCCAATGTTAACAAGTGTGGGATGGTATCCACTAAATGTAATGAGTCATACATTCTCATTATTGGCCAAAACAAATGCCTAAATCACCAATACACACATTTCTCATCAAGCAAATAACTTTTTAAAAATATTTAATATCATTCTAGATAAGGTAGTTGTTGAACATTCAAAACAATGCACAAAACCCAAAATACCCCCTCCCCAACACAAACCACCGCATCCACCACTTTTTCAATTTGTTTAATTTGTATATAAACATTGATATATTATCACATTTCATAAGAGCCCTGATTGTTGAAAACATGTGAAACAAACCCAATATTGAATCATCCAATTGATCCATGAAAAGGATTTCCAACTGAAGACAAATTTATAGATATATCAAGAAATGACATTTCTCATTATTAATAAGACTTACATAATGCTAGTGTACAAATGCCCCATCTTGGAGATTTTGATTATCATCACAAGGACTAAGCTTGATTGCATTCATTATAAAACTAACACCTATTTCACCATAACTTCCATGTAAGTATTATCATCAGCATCAAAAAATTAACCACACAATATCAACAAACCCAAGAACATTGTGCCTAGAAATCATTTATCATTTTTCTTGTGAATGCAACTTATGTTTTACTTGCATTTAGAAGTGTTTATAAACATTATTTGATTAGAGGGCACCTAATTTCAGTCATATACAAGAACTAATCATACGGATTTTGTATTCCATTGGTCCCATTTTAATTTCTAACATAGATATGGAACTCTTTAATGTTTTGAATGCCATTCCTCATGGTTGTTCTTTTGAATACCCATGCATGGAAGTTTATGAAGTTCTTTTTGTTTGTGTGCAATTAAAGGTTTAACTTGTATTTTATCATCATTGACTAGAATATAATTGAGGCACGGATGGGTTACAACTTACATTATGGTGTTGTGTACACAATTAAAAATTAAAATATAGGGCAACAAATTTCAAGCATGTGTATGGCACATTGCAATACTTTGTTGTGTGGAGAAACAATTTACAAGTCCATTAAATTGGTCTAGTAAGCTCCAAACAATAAAGAATTTTAGACCTTTCAAATAAAATTTAAAAATTGAATATATATATATATAAGTCTAAGTACCTTGCAATCAATGGGTCATTAACTTTGGTTTGGACAATAAGATCAAGTACCTTTTGTCAACTGGAGCAAGAATGGTGTTATCTTGATAACACTTTGTGAATGTGCCCAACAATCATACAACTTTGCAAATGAGGAGGTAAATTTGAAGGCATTATAAAAGCCAAGCCCAAACTTGACATATCACTAGTGACCACCCACGAAAATACAAAACCCAAACAAGCAAAACCCTAAATGCATTTAAATCATGTACCCATTCAGTAAATTCAATGAAGGGGAGGAGGTCAATAGGACTATTGGGAGGTGAGGAGGATGAAAGGACAATCTAGAGATTGTAATAACATAAAGCTTTAAAGAGAAAGAGATGGAGAGGGTACAATGAGGGGGATGGGGGAGGTAGTTTTTAAGCATGCAAAAGAAGGAGGCAAGAAATCAATCAAAAATGGGCCATGCTTCTTATTCTCAGATTGGGCCAATTGGTGGTAGGCAATGGCCATTTGATGGGCCAAATGGTTTGGGACAAGGTGAAAAGTTAACTCCTTCCCTTTTGAAGGACCAAGTCTAGACTAGGTCAAACCTCAAGGTCAGCTTAGGGCTCCACAAGCTTTTTGCCCTAAAACTTTTAGACATTAGCCTTCGAGGTGTTTTGATCCCGTCTATGCTTTTTCCTGAGCGCCTCCACTGCTGCTACATATATTTTCACTGCTCCTACGTGTACAACTACTATAATTACTCTCGAACCTTGTGCATTAAATGCTGGGTTTCAAGCATTTGATACCCAGATTTAATAAAACTTCCTTACTTTGCAGACCTCACTCAAAAGAGGGGATAGGGGTGAAATGAGGCCCAAAGACAGAGTGAAGAGAGGATGATGATGACTTTAAGGAAAACTCTATGAGGTTGTTGTGTTAACAAATTGTGTTAAAATGGGTCTAGACAGATATTTTCATTGGTGTCACACCTTTGGTTCAAAAAAGGTTGGCAAAATGAAGAAGCCCGTAACAAAAGTAATACCTTTTTAAGTTCTTCCTCATTTGAGGATGCCCTTCACTGTGTAGGGTAAGGACCAAGAAAGGTGCTGTTTAGGGAATGAGGGCCCCAGAGACAGGTGCAAGACCCAAATTCCCATAATAGCCTTTGTTTGAGGTCCTTACCCGATGTGGAAAACCACTACAATTTTGTGATGGATGTGATCCATTCAAGAGGAGAGAGGTAAGAGGATAGGGGGGAACCATACATACAAGGTTCTATCCTTTGTCGAGGCAGAAATTTTCATGAGGGTAAGGCACCCTCCACATACACAAACAAATTCTTTCACATCATCTTCTTCAAGTCTTTGATAACACCAAAATAGAAAACATGTAAAGATCAGCTCATGTTTTTGCAGTGTATTTGCAGGTACCTTTACCCAGCATACTCTGGCCTCTAATCGCCAATGGGCTTTACAAAAAGTGTCAAGGCTGTTGGGTTTCTTGTGATACCCATTGAGTACCCACCAGGTATCACAAGAAAACCAATTAAAAATTGAGTTGGTTTTTATGCTGGGTAAAATGTTCAAGGTGAGGAGGCTTTTACCAAAATTTGGGCTCTAGTTGGCTCCTCCTTCAAGGGCCCTTGTTTTGATAAAAGCCCCAACCTCGCAAGCTTAAACCCTACACCTAAAGCACTTGAAAAAATGTCTTAGTGTATTTGGCGGGCACCTTACATGTATGAACATCCCTCTTAGAAAAAGAGGAGAGACATTATGCCTAGATCCTAGGAACAAGAGAAAGAAGGTTCACATCCCTTTTGTTGACTTGAGTTAGATGTTGAGAAGTTGTAGCAATTCAGCAAAATTACTTCCATTGGAACCCCCCCCCCACAAAGCAAAGCATGAGTACTACTAATAAGAGCCCCTTCCCCTAGCATCATAGCATGGGTAGTAGTAGTAGTAGTAGGTACTTTGGCCTTGCCTACTAAGGCAAGGATATTATTGTGTTTAGAGTCATTATAGAGTATAGTAGCTTAAGGGATTTTTATAGGCCCCTACTAGGTAATAATAATAGGTCTATTTATTTTCATATGAGGATTTGATATTTTGGCCGATTTTGAAACTTGAGATTAGTTATACAGTTATAATATCTTGAAGGATTTTGGTTTCTTTTAGAGGATTTCTTTGAGAATTACATTTTTGGGTGGTGAAATATTTGAGTTTCCATAGTTCATATTTTGCCTCAATATACTTTTTAATGTAAATGGCAAGGCCGCAGTGTGGCACACCTCTTGTTTTCTCCATGTCAAGTAGTTTTGACTCCTAACTCTTGAGCTAATTTTTTTCATTGATTTTTTCCCCCCAACAAAATAGAATAGAAAATTTATCCTCCCCAAAAAAATAAAAAATCATGTAAATTTGTTTGCAACATAAAAAGTTTTTTAAAAATCCTCCAAAAAAATTGTTCATGAATTTATTTATTTATTTTCCAAACATAACCTCTCTAGACCCTTTCTCCTACACAAGAAATTCATGTATAGGTACAAGAATTTGTGACACCACTGATTTGATGAAAGAATGAGGAGGGTACCAGTGTCCTTCTGACCAAGTGTTTAATATGTGCAGTCCGATCATGACTCTTTTTTAGTTCACCAGCTACCTTACATTCGCATATAATAACAAAAGGCTCTCCCTCCCTAACCCTAATTGTACGGGAATCTACTATGAAGCGCTGCTAGTGCTTCATAGTGCGACACCAAAGATTGGATTAGGCTTAGTATCAAACCAATTGAAAAAGGTTAAGAGATTTTGAACCTAAGACCTCCCCCAAAAGGGAAGAAGGGTCATAACCACCAGAACACAAACTTTTCATCTTCATGAGTTGCTTTATTTAAAGGTTTCACACCTTAATCCTTTAAACCTAAAGTCATCAATGTGTAGAAACATTCAACTTGGGCTCTATGACATTGTGCACTACCAACAACAACTCATCTATTCATGGAAGGAAAAAAATAAAAATAAAAATTGTGAAAATTCACTTCTGTTCAAATGAAAATATTAAATGGCATTATGTGCAACTTGAATTGGATTGAAATTGAATTCAGATTTAATTGAATTCAAATAGATTGAATGGAATTTCAATTCAAATAAATTTAATTAAAGAGAAATGGGATGCAAATTGGTCGAGAAAATATTTTTTAAAAATAGACTCATGAATATGGTGTTGGAGGTTAAAAAAATTAATTAAAAAAAAAGCTTTGAAAAAAAAGATATAGATCTAAAGAGACACTTAAATCACATGCCTCTTTATTTGAGAATCGGCTAAACTATTCCAATTTGGAACTATCTAAGTTACAACTTATTTACTTAGGAAACATAAAGGTGTCCTAGCTAAACCAACTTTGATAAATCATTGTTGCTTGAATAAAAAGGTTTGAGTTTTCTTCCACATGAAACTTGCATGCAATCTTGTGATTGAAACTTGTCACCTCCTCAAGGAAGTCTTGGGTTCCAACACTTGGGGAGCCTTTCTACTAAAAAATATCTAAGGCATGAGTGCCCATATCTTGAAAACTGGACTTGGGTAAAGCCTTTGACCTCCGTTAGGTATCAACATTTTGAAAAACCTCATATTTAGTTTACCTTAGTGGCCCCTAGTTTGAGAACTAAGCTTGAGAGTAATGCATTTAATCCCACTTGAGTATCAACCAATGTTGGTCATTTATCAACTTGATTATTAATAACCTACCCATTGGTTCTTTATTTGTTTTATAACCAATTAAATTGATAAACACCTCAAAAATCTAATAACCTACCTAAATGACCCAATTATCACCTAGGTAGGTTATCACTCTTTAAACATTAGTTTTTAGAAATTTTCATAATTATAATGATAATATTTATTTTTTAAATTTTATAACCAACTAATAACTAATAGGATGTTGAGCAACTATTAATCAATTATTTGATAACCTATCCTTATGCATAACCAATGGTTATTACCCAATTTTTTTAATAACCTACTTGACAATTATTTTTTAAAAAAATATCCAACCAACACTAGTATCAACATTTTGAAACTTTTTAAATGTAAGTAATTCTCAATGCTAGTTTTCACTCTAGTGAGGTGGTTTTTGATCCATGTCTCACCTAATATTATACCCATTGATTTTGAGGAGAGAATCAGCTTGAAATGCTAATGGGAGCCTGGCTCCAATGTTGGTATTAACTTTTGAACATACCAATTTTGATCTTGGTATCCAGTATGTATAAAAAAATTCTATTCCAACCTAATCTTGGTATTGGGTCCTTTTAAAAACTTTCATTTGAATTTGGTCTTGTTTTTGGGTCTAAGGTTTATTTTTGTTTGGTATGAAGCATGTATAAACTTGGTATTATCACGGGGTATAAAATAAGCATTTACTAGTGTTGACCAAATGTAGGTTTAAATCTAAGTCATGTTCTAAGAATCAAACCCCATGGATTTTATATGGACTTGAACCTACCTTAAAACCATATTCTATGGGTCTACATGGACTCAAACATACCTTAGAATTAGACCCAATGAGCCTACTAGAGTTAGACCCACTCTAGAATCAAATTCATCAAGTCATAGGGGTTATTTTTTATAGGGTACATGTCATAGGTTTAGTGAAGGGCTAAAGTCTTAAGTTAAAATGAGCTTTAGGGTTTCTAGATCTTTAGTTTTTAGGTTTTGAAGGCTTTGTGTGTTAGAGATTGTGTGTTGTGAGATGAGGCAATAAGAGCCACATGATTGATTTTTGGATTGGATGAAAAAATATTGACTAGGAAATTTATGATAATGTTTTGAGCGGACATTAAATGTTAAAATTTTACACTACATGTGTCATGCAAGATATTGTTTAAGGGTGTTAAATGAGGGATTTTTTCCTCACCTTATTATTACCTAATTTTTTTAATATAAACATATTGAAACCACCATAAATTTAAAGTTCATTCACCATAAAGGACCTCCATACTTGCCCATATGTATACTTTCAAATGATTATCTATTCAAAATAGTCTTGGAAAGATTTGAAATTTATTTTAAAACATCTTTATACTATTATGTGAAAGTTTATATTAAAAATTTACTAGATGTACATCATTTTCAAACTTTTTCAAGGCATTTAAAAACCAAAATAACCAACAAAAACACTAGTTACTATGTTTAAATATAGTGTTTTTGAATATTTTAAATTTAATGTAATCATTTCAAACTTATTCAAGTGTTCCCTTAATATATTTAAGCATGATTATATATTTACACCAATTTTTTTTGATATTAAACATTTTTATCATTGACATATTTTCTAATTTCAAAAAAGATTGTCCCCCATCCTTGAGCAACATTGATATACATAATAGGGTAGTTTAAGATAGCCAAATAATTTGGTTATTTTGTTTAAGTTTGGTTTACACTAGGGTCGAATTTGAATTGGCCCAATTCAAAATGAAGGATTGCTATTGGACCAAAAATCAAAGTTGCGTTGGTTCTCAGATCAACACCATTGTTGGTTACATGGGTGCAAGTTTTTTCTCGTTGCTAATGTTTTAAATTCATGAACAAGTTGTTTCATTACATAATCATTCTACCCCCATTATGGCAGGTGCAAACCAACAACAATTAAAAATAAGAAATGTTTCATGAATTGAATTCATGAACAAGTGTTTCATTATAAATAAATAAAAATTTAAATGCATCCCAATTAATTAATGAATTGGAACCAAATCCATCTTAAAACCAAAATTGGAAAGGTCTTGTCAAAATTACACTCATCAAACCCAAAACTATTGGTCAAGGAAATTTGACTTGGACCTAAAATTAACATGTTTTATTTTCTAAAAAGATTCATTGGACTCAAAATTAGAAGGGTTTTTTAAAAATAAAATTTTAAAAACCTAAACCCAACAATTCCAAAAACAAATCAAGACCTAGCCAACATTAATCTATAAGAATGTTGTGTGTGTAAATGTAAATGATCATATAACATACTATGCAAAGTTGTGTAAGTGTAAATTATGCTCATCTTTTTACACTGAAATTTCCACCATGCATATTTTGGGCTTTACACTTATATGGACACAACATGCATCCATTTTTTGAAATAATGTTTCCACCATTTAAGGTAGTGCAAATGTAAGTTTAAATGCAATTCTTTCATTTTGTTATGAGCCTTAGTTCTTTGTGAGAATATGTACATAATATTTGTTGCACATGCACATTCCATTTTTGTGTTGTGTGCTCTCTTTCAATGAATATACAAGAGTTTGATTATGGCTTACAAATGGTGTATTTTATAACGATGGATCTATAAGAAAATTTCTTGATTCATGTTTTGGTTTTATGTGGAAGGGTATTGCAAGTGGGAAGGGGTATTTGTACTCAAAAGCTTTAAGCCCATTGCCAAATGAAAAGGAAAACCTCATTTTCTCAAATGATAAACTCTTTCACATTTGCTTTCCTCTAGATGTTTTGACATTTAGGGCACTCAAGCTTTTTCATGCACAAGTTTTTAATGTAAACACCAAGACCTTTACCAATCAAGAATGTTGATTGACAAAAGAATTATTGCCTTTGCATGAATGCACTAAGTTTTGGGCAACTTATAATCACTAGTCTTTAGTCTTCACCTTGGACTTCTTTTTTGTTGTTGTTGTGAATGATGATGAAGCCCCTAGCATAAGATGATGTTATATGTTAAAAAAATGTTCAAAATTGACATTGGCTTCAATTTTTGTAACATTTGGAAGTTTCAATTCTTTTAAGAAACAAAAATGAACCTAAAAAGTCACTACTTACACTTGTGTGGACTTGTGGATGTGTCATTGAGGCTTGATCCAAGATTTGTTTTCCCTTTTTGAAGAACATTTTTCCAAGGAGATCCTTCCATGTGTGGCGAGTCAATGCTTGGAAATGCATGTGAGACCTTTCCTTGTAATATCTTCATTTTGTTCGAAAATCCCCATTTCATTATAAAATATAAGTTTTAAAATTTAATAATTATGACACAATAAACTGAAATTTTTCTCACAAATCATACTTGTTTTTGTATACAAACCATAACTATTGTACACTTACATAATTTCACACCTACCCTAACATGTCCAAAAGTTACACACTTACACTTTACACATGATGTGCATATATATTTTTGAAATATACTTACACTTCTACTCATTTGATATATCAAAAAACCGTATACACACACAACATTGACATATACCCAATATTATCATCTCAGGTCCCTTAACCCTACCAGGTTGCTATTGGTCATACCCGGCGGGTATGTTCTGCAATAGGTCTACTCAAATGAGAATGGTAATCCGAGGTTGGAATCTATATACGGGTCCTGAGCTGATAACCCTCTTTGTGGGAAGGAGGGGTATTAGTACAGGCCCAAAATGGTGATAAGAAGGATGCTTCTGAAAAGCTCAGAACCAACTAGAACCTTGCAGAGAGGCTTCTTTTTCTCTTTCTTGTTCTCCTTCTTGAGATGCCTGTCATTCATTCATTCATTCATGATGATCATGATGATCATGATCATCAAGAGGCTGCCCATAAATTTTCAGTACTTTTGTTTTGTTGTTACAGACTTTGCATGTGAAAAACTAGTTGTTCATGCAACCAATTGAAAGAACCTGATTATCTGTTTCCTTAGTGAGTTTACTTTGGGACCTCATACATTCATGTCATGCCAGGAACAACAGCAGCAGCTGCTGAGCACTAATTGTTTGTAGTAATGGAATTTCTCTCAGTTTTTTCAAGTAAAGTACTCAGAACCTAAATGCTTGTTTGGTTTGGTGAATTTGTTCCGTGCGTTGAAAAATACATAAACTGGCAGGCCAAAAAATACTCATTTGTTTCTATCTAAACTACCTCGCTTTTGTTTTGAATGTTCAGTAATGTGCTTGAAAACCCTGCAAATAAGCAATCAGAGTCTGAAGCTCAGCTCAGTTCATGCCAAATCTGTTGTTAGGTTGGGAAATCCTTTATTATTTATTTATTTCTTTCTTTCTTTCTTTATTTCTATTGGGGAAATCTGTTTTTGAAAGTGTTTTATAACTATCTTAGTTTCGTGTACATTTTTGTGAATTTTGCAATGTGCCAAAGTGGTGATCAACCGTACAAAATATTGATCCATATTCTGGCACTACAAACAAGATATGCAAGTAAATATTTTATTTAAAAAACTTCCTTCTATATTATTTTTGGCTAAAACTACTTGAAGAAGTAAGTGTAGAAATCTGGTGATTTTTCTTATTAAAAAAAAAATTCCTGTTGGAAAATCTGTGTATTGAAAAAAAATCCTAAAAATTACTTCATCTTCAAAATTTTAAGTTTTAAAATTCTCACCTTTTTGTGAAATGTTTGCCAGTAGTGACAAGAGGCTGATCTGATTCTTGGTGAACTAACAAAACCCGGTAACCAAAAACCCCAAGAAAAAAGCATTTGTTTCTTTCCAAACTGACTTAGTTTAAGTTACATCCGGATGCACAAAAGGAGATCCAGATCTGAACTACCTCATCAGTCAGATGCTACATCTTCCAAAATGTGCCAAAAATGTGCAAATTCACACTCACTTGAGTCCCAACAAGTGCCAATTGAAAATAACACTTGAAATGAGAGAGAGTGAGAGAGAGAGAGAGAAAATTTCATACAATTTTACTCATTTGATATTATTGTTATGGCACAGACTTTCATGAGGGGCTGTTGTTTTCTCATGGCTTTTGTTGGCTTTGCATACTACCAAGAAGGCAAGGATATTATTGTGTTTAGATTCATTATAGAGTATAGTAGCTTAAGAGATTTTTATAGGCCCCTAGGTAATATTAATAATAGGTCTATTTATTTTTATATGAGGATTTTTGAAAGATGGTATATTTTGGCTTGTGTTGAATCCTGAGATCAGTTACAGAGTTGTAACATCTTGAAGGATTTTGGTTTCTTTTAGAGGGTTTTTTGAAGATTAGGTATATTTTTGTATGGTGAAATATTTGAGTTTCCATAATTCTTCTTCTTTTGCCTTAAGATTAATTTTTAATGTAAATGGCAAGGCCAAAGTGTGCCATGTTTCTTTTTGGACATGGATTGCTTCTGGGCATCAACTGAACAAATATCACTTTCCTTCTGATTTTTTTCTTCTTCTTTTCAATGGAAAAATGGCCCTTTGAGGGGAGGAAAAAAAAAAGCCACTTTGTCCACATGACTTTGCCATTTCTTATCAATATAGGGTTCAACTGAAGTATGAGCTCAATACCAACCTAGTCATTTGGGTGTTTGTAAAATAATTATTACTAGTAACTATTTTGGTGGCTCTAAAAAAACATTTTGATGGCCATTTTGGGTGTTTTGTAAATTTTTTTTTTTTGAGGGGGACATTAGTAAATACAATTTAAAAATATGTGATTAGAAATATAAGTTGCAATATATTGATTGTTGGGTAAAAATTATAAGTTAATTAATTTTTAAAAGGGTACATTTTAATCAAATAATTAGTTTAATTATAATATAAAATATGTAATAATCTGAAATAATGAATTAATATTAATATTAAAAAAAGTTGTAAATATATATTTAAAAATTAGATAATAAAAAATAAGTTGGACAATTATCTAATACTCTTATAGATAATTGTTTGATGCACGTAGATCCCAAACTTTACATTAAGTGTCCCCAGGCTTCCTATTACATTGAAGGCTTCAAAAACCAAAAAAATGGGCACTGAAAATTGTGAGCCCAAAATTAAGTAGCTACTATTTGATGTTTGTACTAGGGCTAGTTACAACTCTGGTAAGGCAGAGAGAGAGAGAGGAATCACCAGCTGTTCATTCATTCATTAATTCATTCATTCATTCATTCATTCCCATTACACTTCTGTTATGATACAGACCACCTTTAGTGCCCAATCTGCCTCAAATTTGGTGAGCTTGTTGTACAAACTCCCCAGACCTGTGAATGAAATGAATGAATGAATGATATAATTTATGTGTTTTTCAGTGCCTTACACATCATGGCACAGTAGCCAGCCAAAAGGCCAAAAGGAATTGTGGAAATTAGGGTTTTGGGGGGAAAAGGAGATGATGGGAGTGGGTCCCAATTCTTTTGATACAAACAAACAAACAAACAAAATTTTATCAACTACTTACTTACTTACTTCAGAGTACCTACTCAAGAGTGTTGAATTTTTTCATTATAACCTTTACTCCAAACTCTTAAGTTCTTAACTTATACTTCCTTTTCCTTTTCCTTATTATTATAAATTACTTTTTTAAAGCATTTTTTCTATTAAGGAAGGTAGTTTGTTTTCTTTTCTCAAGTTGAGATCTCCCCCCCCCAAACATGTTGACCTCACCATCATCACCACCATCGCACTTTTGGTATCCTTGGAAAGCCCTCGATGAATCTGGGTGCATCAAGGTGGTGGTCTCATTGTGTTTATTAGACCCATGTATGGCCTAGAAGACATGAAATTTTGAAAAAAAATTGGTGATTGAAAATTCAATGAAATGAACATTTTAAAATATCGAAAATTTGGAATGCACTCTTGGTACTACCTATTGGAAAGTTGTCAATGGGTAGGGTTGCATGGAGGTGTTTCCATAAAAAATAATTAGACCTAATGTGCACGACATATTGAATTGTTACTAATTTGCGTCATTGAAAATTCATGTAACAATTTTTCTTTAAATAAATTTTTTAATGGATATTGGATTTAAGACTTATTATGTTAAAGAAGGTGCACCAATTTTCCCTTTCAAAATCATTCAATATTACAAAATGTAAAGTTATAAGTGGGGAAAAAAAAAGAATAATGCATGAGAGCTTGGGTGTTCCCAAAATAATGAGCCCTCGTATAACACACCCTCCATTTGCATTGTCACACAAAACACAGACGGTTTTATGGCTATATTTCCACAACATTTGCCATTGATATATTATCCTTGGCAAAAAGGGAGTGTCAAATATGTAGAAAGCATTTTCAGGCACCCAATGAGAGATGATGAGAGTCAATATTAGTTTCTTGAGCTTTAGAAAAAATGTTGTCAATTAGGTATTATTGGATACCTACTCTCAAATGGTGGACTGGCTAATTAATGTTCTCAAGAAACTCCTAGGTTTTCAGCAATTTTTTTGTATTGTATTATTCTCTCCTTTTCTAATTTCCTTAAACATTTTGACATTTGAAACAAATAATTTATACAAAAGAATTGACATTTTTAAAAATAATTTAATGTACAACCGAACCTGAAAAGCTATTTACTATGGTTTTCACCAAGGGAGGACAAACCAAGCTAAAGAAATCCAAGTTACCACATAAATAAATAAATAAATAAATAATTAATTAAACTTTTACATCAAAAAAATTTGTGTGACTATTTGACAACACGGATCAGCCCCCTTTCTGTTTTGTTTGCTTTTTGGTGGTTGATGATGATGACAATGATGCAAGAATGGATAGTCTGTGTACGAGCTTCAACGAGCTTCACCATGCCGAGGTAGGTTGACACTTAAAACAAACAGCGAGCCAGGGGGAACACTGGCAATGAGTGAGTAAACTTACATGTGTTACAAATAGTTGTTCGTTCGTTCATTCATTCATTCATTTATTCATTTATTCATTCATCAAATTGTGTTTTGTTTTTGCACCCCTTAAAGAACTCATATAAGATGTACAAATACTCCCATTATTTACTACATGAACAAACAAAGAAAGTATTATGGCACTTTCATATGCCAAAAAAGAAACTCCACTCCCAATCCTCAATAAAAAGACACAAATATTACACCACTTCCATTTGCCAAAAAAAAAACCCCCACACCCAATCCTCAATAAAAAGACACAAGTATTACATCAATTCCATTTGCCAAAAAAAAAATTCCACACCCAACCCTCAATAAAAGACACAAGTATTACACCAATTCCATTTGCCAAAGAAAAACCCCACACCCAATCCTCAATAAAAGACACAAGTATTACGTCAATTCCATTTGCCAAAAAAAAATCCCACACCCAATCCTCAATAAAAAGACACGAGTATTATGTCACATCCATTTGCCAAAAGAACTACACCCAATTGTTAATATAGCGTATGTTCAACCACTTAGTAGCTGACCTAAAATCATCATCGATTATCTCCCAAAAGCTCAATTCACAACAAGCATTTGGAACATTCTAAGCATAACGAAATCCATTTTTGTTTTGTTTTGTTTTGTTTTGCTTGGAAGAAATGGAAAATTGACGATGGTGCAATATGCCAAAGCTTTCCTCTTGGGTCACCACTTTCTCGAGTCAATAGTAGGTACCCAACAAATGCCATTAAAAAACACCTTAAGGAAACAAACGTCCACAATTGACACAAATTCCCAAAAATAAAATAAAAATCAATTTCCTACCCACCATACTTCATACTACTTTGTTTCACATAAAAATATATTAATATTGTAATAATAAGTGGGTCAAGCCCCAAACAATAAAATAGACGGAAAACAAAAGCTGTAAGTAAGCACGGCTTGGTGCGCCCCCATCCGGTTTCAGGTGTGCTGTCATCACACCTAACTATACAACATCCGCAAAACCCGCAAACCGCAAACTTAACAACTCATCATTTGTAGTCGATCCAAGAATGACGATATCTGGAAAAAGGAAGGCCTCATGATTTGTGTGGCTTTCAGAAAAATATTTAAATAATTATTAATTATTAATAGGTAATTATTAATAATTATTTTCAGAAAAAGTTTGATAATTAATTCAATTTTTTTTGGTTTGGATGCTTTTGTTGAATGGGGAAAAAAAATTTGAGAAAAAAATGAAGTAAAATAACATTATCGGTGGCCAGTTCACGTTCGATGTAACCATGCTATCATCATTGTTTGTCCGTCCAGGATATGTAGCCAGTTCCGAAGGAACAAAAGGGAGCAAGTAAATGGTTGTGGTACTAGTTATAGCTTAATAGTAAGTAGTAACTGACTACCTTATTAGTAAGTTACCACTTTGTTTAGATTAATGATAAATGGCTTTGGCACTTAAACCCTAGTTTAGTTAATTATTCATTTTCTTGGTGGAAGGTTTGAGGAAGAAAAACACACACACATTACCCCCTCCAATGTGGACCATTGATTTTTTAAATTAAGTACCGAGAATTTACACTTATTGTTACCATAGTTAAGGTTCTTATTTACTTAATTTCTTACCAAACTCATTACAAATAAAAAACCAAAAAAAATACTATATATATATATATATAATTTTTAAATCTTTTTTATTTTTTTTCAAAAGTCTTCATTCATGACAAAAGCACTAAAACAACTAATAAGTACATTAGAGGATAGATGGTGTGGAGTACAACCAGGTTTGAATTTACTCAATATTGACTTATTTTTATTGATAATATCCAATGACTTAGGCCATAGACAAAGTAGTAGTGATTGGCACTTATTGGTGTGGTTGTGGTGATGGTTATTCAAGTGGTTGTTAATGGCTGGTTCCTTATATAATTATCTTGCCCTCACATCATAGAAAAGCCATATTGCAAATGTCAGGTGTGTACTAGCTACTATGTGGGCTAAAACCTTTTTCTTTTTTAAAATATATATAGGCAAATGACAATGTGAGAGGCTCTCTCCCCATCTAGCCTAGCAAGGAAATAGGATCTTGGTCTAAACAATCATAACCCTCATTTCATGGTTAATTTGAGATGACTCACACATTACACTTGGTGTACTTCCATATTAGACATGGTAAAGGACATTGCAACAACATGTGTAAAAGGTTTGTTCTAATTAGCTCAAAAACTTACAACTCAGGTGTTAATTAATCACAAGACAAAGAAGTACTCGCCTTCCTCCGTGCAAGAAGGAATTGATTTGATAGCACACTCTTAGTTTGATCATGGCGATTTTGCCGGCTTTGAATGAATACTCAAGGCAAGAACAACACAACTAGCATATAACAACTCTAGTAACATGCACCACCCTTTCCCTCCTCTTTCCCTACCCCTTTTGCCCTACTCCCCCTTTGTCCCCTAACCCTCAAATTAAGCATTGGAGAAAAAAAGGAAAAAACTGGGTTTTTTGGGGGGTGCTTTCCAATGAAACTTGGTGCATCAATAACCTACATAAAGCCACATCTCCAAGAACACAACACAAGAAACAACTACCTTTAATGCATATATATGTGTATATATATGTAAAGCCTAAGTTGAGTTGGGTTGAGCTCGTCTTGTTAGTCACACTAGCTAGCTTCGGTTTGGTTCGTGACCTTCAATCCTAGTTTTACTACTCAATCAATACTATAACATCATGAGTGGGCATAGTAAGTTAGTGGTTGGGGGCCTATATAAAATAGGGGTTTCCTTTTTGGGAGGTGGGGGTTGGAAGGAGGGAAAGTTGAGTGCACAAAGTATGTGGAAATTGGGTGTATACAAACTACAAATATGCTTTCATAGACGTGGTGGGGATGGGTCGGGTAGTCCAACATTTTGACTAAACGTGGAAGGCCAAAGAAGGGGGGGGGGGAAGTGGACAAACAACAAGTGTTGTGGGCTTTGGCAGCTTCTTAGAACTGTGGTGGGGGGCGCTTTGAATAGTTGAGTCGATCGTGTGCATATATATATTATGTAGGTCAAAGCACCTAACTAAGCATGCACAATGCCAAAAGTGGGGTTAAGTATTTGCTTCAATCATGTTGTCGGTGGTGGTGGTGGTGGTGATGTGCTCCACGATCCTATCTCCCCACACCCATCCACCCCCCTACGCAAGCAAGCAAACTTGAGTGCACAACAATGAAGAAAAAGGAATGCACTTTCAACTCACCTTACAAGTGTTGACATGCAAGTCCACTTAATTTTGTTATGAGGTGTGAATTTTTTTGACTTTCTAACATGTCACTCTTTCATTGTGTGTGTGTGTGTTTTTTTATTGTCTTTTGATCTTTTGTGTGATGTTGCCCAAAGTGGTGATCATCGTCCATAAGAAAATTTAGCCAAATTTAGTCAAATTTAGCCATTCTTTGGATGGCCGCTACCCTACTTTAACCTAATATAAAAATATGGTCCATAAAAAAAGTGAGAATCAAAACCCTTTAAAAGAGACTTCTTTTCACAAATTTTGTATCAAAATTTTCTCCAAGAAAAAAATGCTTGGCGCAGGTTGGGTCTTTTGGGGGAGGGAGGGGTGGCGGGGAGAACAAACGTATAGGAACTACTAATTTCCTTGAGACTGAAATTGATGAACTTCAGTTGGCACTACTAAAAGAGAGGACCCAAACAAGTGTTTTTCTCTTTTTTTTAGGCAAATTTTCACACTAACAATTTTGGGAGGAAAAAAAAGCTGCAGAACTCGCCATATTTAGACAATGAGTTCATATTGGTCGCCATAAATAGGCAGGATTCTAAACAGAATTTATTTTAAAATCTCACCACCTCTCGCCAAAATTTGGCTTTATTCCTCTTGTGGATGATAGCCCAATCCACCTCCTACTTGACAAAATTGAGGAAAAAATTAACCACCCTGACCCATCATCATCCTTCATCACTCTTGGCCTAAGACACATGCATACATACATACATACCTTTGATAAGACAATTTGATTTTAATAACACTTTTTTTTTATAAAAAAAATACATTTCTACTATGATGGACCAAATCAAGCACAAGTAGCAAGAATGATATGCAAACTCTGAAAACTTATCTTAATATAACTCTTATCTTCAATACAATATAAAGAATCAGGGAAGTGGGCATTAATCAAGTCTATCCTACCTTAAGTACAGGATCTTTGGCTATTGTAGTTTAGGTCATTTGAATCATCAAACCCTAATAATGTGCATTAGATGATCTTTGGTGGAAGTGGATGTTGGAAATGAAATAAAATAAAATAAATAAAAATTGTTGAGTGACATACAAACCATGTTGACCCATGGTTTGTCTATAGTTATGCTTACAATCTATAAGCCATTGAAACATAAAGTTCACAATAATTGAAACCCAATAGAGTTTGTACTTTTCAGTTCCCACAAAACTTGTGACCATAAAAAAATAAAAAATAAAAAATTATATTTTTCTGAATACCCAGTGTTTTTTTTTTTTCCCAACAAATTTTGTAGTTTTTTTGACAAAAAGTTGGGAACTTTTGTTTCTCTAGTGCAAACAATTTGATAAATTTTTTATTATTTTTGAGGAAAAAAATCACCAATTTTTGAATATTACAAAATTGAAATTGAATTTTTTTTAAAAAAAAAACCCCTTCTCTTGACTTTCTTAATTAGAGAAATCAAAAGTCAGCATAAAATTTTACCTACCCCTAATATTTTTAATGAAAACCCACCTGGAAAGGTACTAAAAATCAAGTTATGTGGGTACAACCATAGTACTACTAGGCAGTAGTTAAATAAATAAATATGGAGAGATTGATCCTGGAACTGGGTTTTTGACAGAAAATGGTGTTTGGGAACAATAATGATATGGTATTTATTATTCCACTCCTTGCATTCATGTAATTGGAAGGGGGGAAAAAAAAATTAAAAAAATGATTTTTTTATGCTTTATTTTTTTATGGCAACTGGAAACTAAAATAAAATAAAAGTACTTATGTGGTAGACAAACTAGCAACCTACCCTATTAACTATTTAAGTTTGAACTCATAACCCCTTGAATAGGAAATGATAGCAAGTTATTTATTATTTTGTTTGCTATTATTATTATAGGGGGTGTGAAAACTTTGAAGGTCTGACCACAAAATGAGGTACTTATTAATAAGTGTGTGGAACTCATCACAAGGTTTGTATGTATGGTAGAGAGAGAGGCACATGAGTGGCATGGGTGTAACCTAATTTAAAGAGAGGGGAAAAAAAATATTCCACTCCAAGCTCAATATCACTTCTTTCTCTCTCTCATTCTCTCTCTATATCATGAGTTGTGAAATCAATGTCTTATGGGTAGAATGCACATAGACGGCACTTTTTTGTCCTCAACCCCATGTTTTTCCATACATGCAATAGAAGGGAAAAAAACAAGCCCCCATTTTTCTAGTGTGTTGAGACTTGAGAGGATATTTTCCAAGTAGCAAGTCTCTTTGTAATTGGGTTGAGAAATACATAACCCTATCTCTAAGACTGGTTACATTATACGCACAATGGACTCGTAAATGAGTCATTATGTTTTTCTCTGGAGTTTAGGGTATGCATTTGCTTGTGGGAAAAACATATTTTGGACTAGGAAACGGGCTTGAGCACATGAATAGTCACATGAGTGAATATTTTAGGTGACACATGAGTGTCCACACTAATTGTGGTAACCTGTGCACTCAAGGTGGTTGCTGGACGTAATTGATTATATACGAGCACCAAGCTTATGGGCTATGGGGGACAGAGAAAAGGGTTATGAGGTTTAGCCAACTAGTGACCAGGAATGTGCACAAAGGAATTAGGGAGGTACAAAAATTGTCAGAAGGCAGCAAAATATGTAATATATCTGGGGAGCTCTTGTCCAATGGCAGGCTGCCACATTAGCCGGATGCTCCATACGATGGGTAATGGGCCAGTAGCCATATTGGACTGACCCATTGTTGTCGGTGTGTTTGTGCACAAGTGTTGCATCGAGCTTATATTGAACTCTGTTGATCTCGCACTCTTGTGTGCATGTTGTAGTAGTTTGTTTGTGTATGTGTGTGTGTGTGTGTTTATATTGCATATATGCTTGTGTGTCAATGATGAATGATTGATGAGCCTGGGGAGGTTGCAGCAGCAGCAGGAGCAGCAACTCTGCAAGTGATCATGCACCAATGAAGAAGGAGCTCTGAGAGAGAGAGAGAGAAAGAAAGAAAGAAAGAAAGAAAGAGAGAAATGAAGTTGGGGATCAGCCAATGATAACTGTTAAATTTTGCCAGGTTTCTTTCTATACATGGTCCAATTATGTAGCCAAAGATATATATAAGAATGTTTAAACTTTTTTCTTTCATATTTTTATTAACAGCCAAAATCTGGCTAAATCAACTTTGTGGATGATTGCCCACCTTGGCTGCATCACAAAATTGAAGGAAAAACACTGCTAAGTGATTGGTGACAGGTCACCAGTTGCCAGAAATGGCTATTTGGCACGTATTTTGGACTAGGTAACTGGCCAGATGCTGCTTGTAATTGGAAATAGCCAAGGTGTGGGGAGTGCCAAGGCTATTTGCGTTAACCCGGTGGTGGCCTCAAGCTGGGTACTGGGCAAAACCAATCATAATAAGAATCAAGACAACCTACTTTCATCAATGAAGACACCAATTATTACATTTTTCATCCATGCAACGATAGGGCTATGGATTCATTGGGCCAATGGGAGCCGATGTTGATACCTTGTGCTGAGTAGTAGGTCACTAATGAAACAAAGGTCGGAGGTTTGTATTATGTGTAACTCGTGGCCTAATTAGCCAATCAAGGCATTGAGATTCTCTCATTATGGCCGATTATGAACTTGGCAACAGAGAGTTTGAAATCTGGCTTGCACTTCATATCTTGTTATTGGCGAATAATTTGGCCAGAAAAATAGCAAATTTAGTTGAAATTGCAATGAAAAAAAAAGAAAACAGATTTCTTCAAAATGAGCTGTGAACATTGAACCTTGCTGTGAAAATTAGATCAAGAACAGAGGACAACAAAATCAGCAACTGTGTAAGTAGTTCTTTACAAAATGTTTCTGTTTCTTATAATTCTTGAGCTTTTTTTTTTTTGGCATATTGTGGCTATGTGTACATAGTCTAGTTTCTGATCTTGCAATTTTGGGTTTCAGCTCAAATTATGTAACCAAAAAGCTCCAATTATTGAAAGCATAGGGTTCCAGTCAGCAGTTTGGAGAGGTTGGGGGGGGTTAAAGAAGAAGTGGTGGTGGGTCATGGATTTTGTAGGTGTGTTTTTGGATCATTCATTCTGCAAGCAGGTCTTTGCATGCAGCAGCCGCAAATGTACTTTCAACAGATTTCGGGGATGTTGTTTGGTCACATTTTCAGAAAGCTGTTGATGAGACACCTACCTACTACTCTCGAAAGCGCCATCAGCTTTGATATTTGTCTTAAGGTTTTTTTCCAAACCAACACCAGTTCCTGTTATACACTTCCACAGCAGCTTCCTGACATATAACATACAATGCAATGTTCACATGAAAAGTGAATGACCTGAATTCAAGATCCAAGAATTTCTTAGGTCTCTGACCAGCAGTTTTATTGGGTGAATTTTTGCCAGTTGGTGAACAAAGAAACAAAGCCAGTGTGACTGTACAAAGGACTTTTTGGGCAAATAAAGACCCCAAGTCCCCAGATTCCAGATTTTGACAAGAGGTTCCAACATGTCACCAAAATTCAGCCTGCTCTATACCTAATTTTTTCTACTTTCCTCTCTGACTCATTCCCACAGAGTTGGACCTCTGTGAGTTGCTTTGATCTCTAAAACTACATCCATTGATGTTGTTGGTGCATTCGTTGCAACAAGAAGTTGGAATCGGTGCAACATGTATAGGCACAGTCTCCTCCTGATTCTGTGAAATAAATGGACCATCTGGTGAAGCTGGAGCACAGCACTATTGTTGCAAGTTTGTAGAACATGGAATCAAACTCACACAACTGTCTTCACATTCCACACTTGTAAAGCCTTCACCTTCTCTACTTGTTAAGTCTCCCTTGAGACCATAATCCTCAACTGTTTTTCCAGTGCTTGGACTATAAGATGTAGAAGGGGCAGACGTAGATGCCAGTTCTGTTGCAACTTCCTCATTTGAATTTGCAAACTGCAACAGCAGCCCATGGTTGGTGGCGATTCTCAAACTCTGGGTCAAATTAGAACTTTGATCTGCAAAAGATAATATCTTGCTAACCATTTCACACAGATAAGAACAATTGAGTATATATGAAAGCCACTGAATGGATAATGGCTTTTGCAAACAACTGCAAAAAAGAAGTTTCAAGGCTTTGGGATTGATAGATCCAAACAGCATCCAAAACTTACTGGAAAAAAATTATCAGCAGACTGAGGAGCAGCAGCAGCAGAAGAATCTCCCTCTCTGGCAATATAGAAAAGAGGATCTCCATATATGATACCAAAATGAGACAAAGAGGCTGTGCCTGGACCATTGATTTAAGCCTTCTTGTTGTGTGACAGAGAAAATGATGAAATTGGTCACATTATGAGAGGTGATATCACATCCTTGAGTGCTTTCACTGTGAATGGGCATGGCACTTGGACTCTCATTGTTGGGCCACCCTAACCCTTACCTTCAAAGTTGCCATGCTCACTCACTGCCTCCTCAGCCTAACGACCAAAACCTTCAACCCAATGCCTCCTGTATAAGTAGGTATCTTCTCCACATCAACAAGACACAACCCAAGTATGAATTCAGGCTACAAAACAAAACAAGACAAAAACCCACCAAAAACCAAAGAAAAATTAGGGCCAAAAAACCCTAAGAAAGCAAATTAGGAAAACCGTGACTGAAGAAAATCATGGTTCAGATCCAAGAGTCCAACAACAACCCAAAAAATGAATTCAATACAACACCTCCCTGGAGCCAGGAAAAGGCATCAAAACCTCTGAAACAAACAAAAACCCCAATCCAAGCAGCCGAAAAACCCAATTCAACAAAGGTGTCACCTCAGGAGGAAAGATAACAAAAAAAAGGTGGAAGAAGGTCAAAATCTTTTGCCACAAAAATAACAACACAAGAATCCGAACATCCTCAAAACCCAATTCAGTACAGCACCATCATGATATCACACTCCCCCCAGAATCCACAAAACCTCTAGTATAGTGATGGAGATGGATGGAGATTCATGGAGATTAATTTAGGTCAAGTAGCAACAAAGCCTTGATTGTGTGAAATAATGGGTGAAATCATCTGGTGATTCTACAAGAGTGATGTCATGATGAGAAAGAGATGGGAGTGAGGACCAAACAATTGTACCAAATATTTCTAACCCAAGGGTTTTGCACAAACAGAATCCTTACAACAAAAACAACAACAACCCCATCTTCTTGCTCATTTGGCATCAATAGTCACAATGCTTTTCAATGACCCTAACACTGATAAAGCTGCCACCTGAATTGCCCAAGCAAGTTCCCACAATGCTCTCTGGCTCCATATTCCCTCACCAGGTAGGTTTCATCCTGCACATGCCCTTGATCCTGTTAACACTTTGGACATTCAATAGAGATTTTTGCATCGTAAACCCTAAACCCTTTGTCATCTGGGCATAAATAAAGAGCATCATCATACAAGAGTTTTAAATCTCTCGGTGTTCTTTTTTGTTGCTCCTATGTGAAGCACTGAAACATCTACTGGAAGCTTGCTTCACAAGCACACACATCACCCCAAAAACAAAGATAATTAAATTCACCAAATGTGCAAACAAGTCTAGGTCAACAAACATCATACCTTGCTACTATTATTCTGGGAGCTGAAATGAAATCCATTTGTTTCACATTGTACTCTGGGAATACCTCATCTGCTACTGCTTTCATGAAGGCAAGATCATCACCCATGATCACAGCATTGCACATTCCTGGCAACACATGGAGCAATGGGTTTAGGTTTAGGGTTCAGGGTTTAAGGGTTGTGAGAGCTCACCTGGTTCAGAATACAGTGCAGATGAATGTATTGATGCTGCAAGATGCTCCCATACTCCCTCAGGAAACAGAATGTGGACACCTCATGCCAAACCAAAAGAAAATATATATCCAGACATTACAGTTATCTGTAAAGTTGGGAAAAACATCAGAAGCATTTTGTATCATAAGCAAAATATTGTTGCAGAATGACCTTGCAGAAGCATTATTTCCTTGAGGCAACAATGGCAGGGAGTGTAATGGAATTTAAACTTTGAGCACATAAGTTGCTGCCATCATCAAAGCACATCCAGTGCAAAAAGAGCAGACAAAAAATCTCAAATACACACCATTCTGGAGAGTGAGAAACAGAAGTGCTCTCATGTGCATCACATGTCCATGATGTCACTCTGGGCTGCTACCTGCTGCAGATTGCCAAATCAGCAATGATAGATGATCATCGCCATCTCAAGCAGCCTATTTTTTTTACTGGCGAACTTTCGCCAAAAAGCGATTTTTTTTTAAAATTTTTTTTTTTTGTGAAATGAAGTGATTTTCTGGGTTTCAATCGCCAAAAGTGAGGAAAAAAAAGAAAGTGAAAATAGCCAGATTTCTCTAGTTTTCTTTCAAGGGTTCCCAATCTCATTAGAGAAAACAAAAGTATTTGCAATTGTTGTCTCATGTTGCAAACCATCATCAAGAAATTAAAACTTGTAAACAAGTGATGGAGAAGAGAAGGAGGGTGGAAATTGGAACTTATATTTGAGTTTTGCTATATGTGGAAGTTTTGAATTTTTATGCTCACTAATGTTTGAGATACAATGAGAAAATAAAAGCATATGCATGCAATATAACATGCACATTGCAATGGTCAAAATATTTATCACGATTTTTTTTTCAAAATTGTGCGACTTTCAACTTCCACCAAGTCAAAAAAAAAATTTAATTCATAAATTATACTCACAATAAAATAGTTCAATTGTCAAATAATGCAATTGTCAAAAAAAACTATAGTTTTTTATTGATTTTAATTGATTAAAGAATGCATTTGTGAAAAATTGGTACATGTATCAATATATTACAAAGTGCAAATATATTCTTAAAATGATTCAAATAATTGCAAAACTTGATGAAATATTTAGTCAAATATTGAATATGAGTTGATTATACCATTTCAATTCCATATGAAAAGTTTCATTTTTGTGATTTCACAAAAACCATTTGGATGAGATTTTTCATTCAAACAAGCATACATGTGACATTGAAAAAAAAAAAATTGTTGGAAAATGAGTGTCATTTGAACAATAACAATAATTATGTTGAAGGCCTTTGTATCAAAATTCATTTTATATGTTTATCAAAAAGCTAGATGAAATCAAATAAAAATTACCTTGAAAATAATATTAAATGTATTATAAAAAATACATTCTCTTGCTTGAAATGGCCTTTCCATAGTGTGCTTTCACCCTACATATATACATGCAGACCTTAGCTTGGATGACGATATCACCAGTTTTTTATTTGATGTCAACATCAAAAATTAATTCTATGTTATTAATTATATTAATTTAATCTATAGTTATCTATTGATGTCCTTTGATTTCTAACTAAACTTTAAGTGACTTTTGATTTAACTATGAGTAGCATTTTGAATGTCTTCTTGTGTCATAGAATAGGCGTTATCCCTTTTCACTAAAGAACTTAGTTTGATCTAGCCAACCCTCCCTCACATTTGATGATCTAAAATTAGACATTAGTGAAAGTAACTATAATTATAACTTATAAAAAAACAACTATAGGTTGATGAAGAAATTGCTAAAAATATTGAAATCACTATTACAAGCAATTAGAGTGAGTGTTGGTGCCCGTGTCTGAAAATTGCAAATGTTTGAACACCCCCACTTGGTTTCTTAGTGTAATGTATTTATGATTTCCTAAAGACTTCATGAAAAGATCTATTTCCTACTTTGAAATAGGTATGTATGTTAGTTTTATTTTTATTTCTTAAGCTTTCCCAGAATAATTTATGATGTCATAACTTTATATGCTTAGTTTTGGCATGTAGTACCTAAGTTTTTATTATTTTCAACACGCTTTGATAATCACATAACAACATTATTGAAAAAAATCACAAAATTTGTTGTGCCCTTAATATATTTCAAGATTTTTTTGGCTATTGTCATATGAATTTCCTAAGGTGTTAATACAAACCTACTCAAGCAACTTATCACAAAAGAAAGGTTCAATTGCATAATCATGTAATAAATCAAGATCTTAGTGAGGTTATGATATTCTATTTGTTTTACAAAATCAAAATTCAAATTAATAAGCAATTGAACACCTTCCTCCATTGAAGTTGTGACATGATGGCGACATGCCATTTGAAATATGTCTAGGATTATCTATGCATACTACATTGTATTAACATAATCCCATAATTCAAATATTAGAGCTCTACACCTATGTAAAGTCTAACAATGCCCAATTGAGATAATTTGTAGTGATGTTCTAATTCTTATTCTTTTTTGAATAGTTTGGAGGCATCATCTCCTATTAACAATACATCGTTTATTTATAGTACTAAAATAATATAATGTTGTACAACAAAGATGTTATAATAAAGATTATGGTCATAACTACTTTTTTATAAGCCATGTTATTAAAAAAATGAATCAATGTTAGAATACCAAGCTCTAAGGGTTTATCAAAGGCCATAAATAACCTTCCTTCGTTCGCACATTTGATGTTTTTTCCCTTGCTCTTTGAACCCTTTCAGTTGGACCATGGAAATTTCTTATTTGAGTTTCCCATTAAATAAAGTAGACCACACATCCAAATGTTTATCCTCCAATTGTTTCATGATGTTATTCTTATCAAAACTCATATGATGGCCCATTTGATGGTAGGAAAATCAATCAAAACCTTGAACCACCAACTTGGTTTTTTGTTTTTCGACTTTTCCATCTATTGTTACTTTTTTGTTTTAAAGATTAACTTGTTGATAATTGGTCTTTTGCTTGTAGGTAGGTCTTGCAACTCCCAAGTTCCATTCTTTATTATTGTTCATCATGTTTTTGCTACATGGCATCCTTCCATTTGGGTCAACTTAGCTTTTTCCTATGTGATTGGATCTTTGTTGACATCAAAAAAATAACATAATCCTTTTAATTGAAAGGTGCACTTTGAATCTACTATGAAAGTTTCATTATAGTAGCAAGGATGATCCAATTGGTTCCATAGCTCCTTTGGGCGGTGATTCAATTCCTTTACATGTTGAAGAAGTTGTGGGTCTTGTATTGTAATTAGTTTCGTAATTGGATTATCAATTTTTTGAAGTTGTATTATCCCTAACAATGGTTCATCCCATTGAAACTCCAAGGATAGAAGAACCAATCCTTCAACTATAAAATCTAACAACCTTGTTTCTCTCAAAGCAAAAGCTTATGGTGTGGATTCATTAAAAGCATCTTACATGATCATTATTTTTTGATTTTGTGGGTTATAAATTATGTATGCCTTGGAAATGTCATCATAATCCACAAAGATTCCACATAACGTTTGTGGATCTAGCTTACCACCTTTCATTTTGGATATGTGTATATAGGCAAGGCAACCAAACATCTTCATATATCTTAACTAAGGTGGCTTACTAGTGTAAACATGTTCTAAAATTAACTCGCCATTTGGTTTAGATGGGTTACAATAAGTTAGGTAGGTTGTAGTGTTCACAACTTCTATCCAAAAAAAACTTAGTAGTTGAATAGTTGTAACCATGTTTCTTGCCCTATCCAAAATGGTTCAATTTTTCCTTTATGTTACACCATTTTGATGTGGTGTATTTGTAATGGTGAATTGTTGCCGTATTCCATGCATCTCACAAAATATGTTGAACACCTCTAATAAAACTTCAATTCCACTATCACCCTAAATGACCTTAATTGGTTTTCCCTCATTAGTTTCAATCAACATCTTAAAAGTTTTAAACTCTTCAAATGTTCTTAACTTCAACAAAAGGAAGAATGTCCAAATATTCCTTGAGTAATTATCTATAAAAAGATGAAATATTTAAACCCTCTTAGTGATGGACATTGGAACATTAGTATATATATGTGTTTTTAAGTTAATTTTTCTAATTAAGATTAATCATATTTTTAATCACATTAGACAAAGGGTAAAATTGCTTATAATCATAATAGATTAGTCATTTTTGACATAAATGTGACTAAAACTATGTGACTAACATGATTAAATGTGTTTGTTCAAAATGATTAAAATGATTAAAGTTATTAGTTGACGAGGCATTATTAATTTGAGTTTGAATCAAAAGTTATATTATTTATATGAATATATAATGACATTATGGAACTTTAATATTTCTGAACTATAGGTGAATTTAAAACATTAGCACTTTCGATTTGTGATTCAACGCTATTAAATAAATAAATAAAATAAACAGTATTGGTAGATTGTGTCCGTTAACGTTGGACAAGCCATTGAATCTCCAAACCTGGGATTTTTTGAAATGATGAGTGCTCCACATAAAGTTTGAACCCACAACCTTCTTAGCCACACTCCAAGGCCTTAACCACTAAGCCATCAACTCACATAATAACAAATAATGACATCGCAAAATATATAAACACATATTTCAAACAAAAAAATGAATTTTTTAATTTGGTTTAATTGATTTGATAGGTTTATTATTACATTGAATTTTGTAATTATTTTAATTAAAAAATATGTGTAAATCGTAATTATTCTAAATGCTCATTAATTAACAAATTCAAATGCATTTTTTGAAACTTTGAATTGAGTTATTCAAATATTATTTAAGTACATTAATTTATTTATTTTCATGAAACTTTGTCATTATTTTCCATTTCAAAATGTACAACAACTAAGATGGTTTTGAATATTTATTTTAAAAATTCATGTGTAATGTCTGAAATGCATTTATTTAAGTAAAACACTTACTTTCACAATTACATTGAATTTTTTAATTTCTTTAGTTTCAAACATGAACAAATAATAAAATAACTTAATTTTAAAATTCATATATAATGTATTAAATCTTTGATTGAGATATAGTCTATAACTATTTAAGGTATAATAAATCTGTTATTAGAATGATGTTGAACTTTCAATTTCAAAATGTAAACAAAAAATTCAATAATTGTTTAAAAAATTCAAACAATATTTTTAATAGTTGTTCACATATAACTATTTGGGTACATTTTGTTTCATTACTTTCATCATTGATTTCAATTTTACAATATTTTTAACCCAAAGTTTTAGACATTCCATTAATTTAAATATTTTTTATTTATGCCACACATTGATAAAAAATTAATGTTTTAACAAAATATCTTTAAAACATCATAACAAAAAAATTGACTTTCAAAATTATGGTATGAAAATTTGTATGCCTTCAATCTTATATCAAAAAATTTATTAAAAGTAAAAGAATTGAATTCAATGTTAAAATGTTTTTGTAGTAACAATAAATTTTACTATAATTTTATAAATTGATTATTATTTTTTAATTTCAAATTTAAATGAGATGTAAATAGATGGTTTAATTTGGGGCTAATTTAATTTGGACATGTATATGAATTCAATTGATTCATCACAAATACAAATTGAATCATGGAATTTGAATAGTTTGAAATTAACATATACATTTAGTTAATTATTATGATTTATTTTCTATAATTTTGATAAAATTAGCAAACTTCAAATTAATACTCTTTTTTTATTTCCTCAAAATTTCCCCCTTGTAAATTATTTCTTTATTTGAATAATTATGAATAATAATTGAAATCATGATAACCATATATTTTGTCATTTTTTTTGTAATGAAGTTTTTAAAATGAGAACATGACTTTTTCCCCATTTTATTAATACCATGTCATTAAAAATAACATTATAATCATGTGTGTCATAATTTATGATTAATTCTAGTCATGTTAATTGTGTTAATCAACATTGACAAATCCACATGGGCGCCCACATTTACCATGTGTGGAACATATTGTCCAATTTGACTATAATGCTAGATGTTTTAGTCATAACAAACATTACTACTTTTGATATTAGCCATGATGGACACATTTAGTCACTTTATACTACTAGTGTATTATAGATATTGACTATATAGTCATTTTAAACATGATGCTAGTAGTGCAAAAACCATGTTTTTGTAATTGTGGAATGGACCACATAAATTTATGTGTATTTGTTGGTTTTGTTGTGACATTCTCGTCACACTTTTCTTGGGTGCACTTTCCTTGTGGTGTTTACCCAAAATATAGTTACCATAAATCTCTATAGTAATTAAAATGTAAGGCATTCCATTCAAATACATTGGCTTAAAAAGTTGGTGTAGTCCTTGGAAACCAATATGGCACATCTACTTGTGCCATAATTCTAAAGTTGATTATTGTTTCCTACTGGGAGAACTCATGATGTAAGTTGTTCATGTTTTGGTGGCATTGTTATTTCCAATTTATTTACATTCAATAGATCTCTATGACCTACAACCAATACTTTATGAAGTGTAGTTGTTGTAACAATCCAACATGTTTGTTTTCCAAACTTCATTACATACCCCATGTCTATAATAACCTTTATTGACAAGATTTTTTTGGTTTACATTAGGCACATATAGAACATTGTTCATGGTCTTTATTTCACCTTGGTACGCAACTATAGTGTTACCCTTGCCATACACCTTGTGGGCATGGTCAATAACAAACTTAACACTTGTAGAGTTTACCATCTTTTTTACATTGTTGATATTTCTAGCATCACTAGTTACATGGCTAGAAACCCAAAAGTCAAGGTATTAGTTATTATCCTTGATCTAATCTTGTTGGTGTATGGTTATCATTACCACCTTGAACTCATGAAGATTGGGAGTTTCTTCCTTTACTTTAGTGTGATTTGGCACATCCTTGCATTCCTTTGAATGAATAATATTGAATTATTGTTGAGGTTCATGTGGGAAGAAGGGACATTCCCTCCAGCAATGCCTAGGTTGATTATATCAATTACAATTCCTCAGGTGCCAAGGAGTATTTTGGTGATAACCATAATGGTTGTTTTGCTCACCTTCTTGTCTTTGGTCTTGAAACCCCTCCCTAGGTTGAATCCTCCTCGTACACTAATGCTTTGGCTTCCTTTGATAATTCGACCTCCTTTTCCACTAATGTGTTTTGTATAAATAAATGGATAGTTTTAAGAAGCATTCTCATAGCATAAATGTTGCCACATTTTGGTAAATCACTTCTCATACCATCCAAAAACCATTAACAAGGTAATGTGTATGATGATCGTGTCATAATTTTCAAACCAATGAAGCAAAAGATATTCAAATTAGTTTTTTTTTGTCAATTAAAAGTAATTTTAAATTAAAATCTTGGATTTTAAAACTAATCAATGCCTATTCATTATATTGGTCCTGTAATTTACACCTTTGCCCTTTCACATAACATGGGAAATTCATGGTGAATTTCCTATTGGCCATGTTGTTTGGCCTTTCATACAAAAGTTACAAAATGATTTTTTCACAATTCAGTTTTTGGAAAATTATGTCTCTTTAAAGACTTGAAGAAGTTCTTTGGGCCTTTATATCCTTTAAAACCTTGAAGACTATCACACTTTGGTCGATGGCACAAGGGCACAATAATATCTATTATTACTTGGTTGCATGCACTACAAGAAATCATGAATCACAACCTTTTGATAGAAATGAAGTCCATGTTGATTAGTGAGTTGGGCCATGAAAAACACGTGTTATTTTTTATTAGTACATTTTATTAAAGTGACCTTTTGAATAGGTGTCAATTGGACATCTAGTTAAAAGGGACAAACAAAAGAAAAATGTTTATCAAGATGACCATGACTTAGTCAAATTGGACATATTAATTTGACATTAATTAAATAGGTCTAAGCCAAGCCTACCTACATACCTAACATATCTAATTAACTAGCCTATTGTAACTAACCTATTAATTAGGCCTAGGTTACCTACCTAGCATAATTAATAGTTTATTAACAAGACCAATGTACCTACTACCTACTTAATTTAATAAATTAAGCTAGGGAGCAAAATTAAGCCTAACAAGGTATGTAATTGCATAAAGGCCTAGCTTTAAGCTAGTTAGGTAGGTCAAATATACCTATCGTATCAACCTACCTACCCACATATATTTATTTACGTACTTTACTTACCTACTTATACCTACTTATATACCTACTTATTTACCTAAGAAATTCATTTCAACATTTATAAAACATATTGATTTTATTGAATAAGATTTTGAACAAAATTCCAATTATGTTTTTATTGCTTCATTGACCAAAAATTGGGAAAAAAACAAAGTGTCAATTTTGGGATTTCTTAATGACTTCATAATAAAAAAGACAAAACAATAAGTTACACATCTTTTATTAAGAAATGGTGGTGTAGCTTGATGGCAAAGGCATTGAAATGTCTCCATGAGGTTTTGGGTTCAAACTTGGGCAAATCATGTACGTGTATACAATCTGTATGTGGTCATGTATGCAATGTACATGCACATTGTAGATGTTAGTTGTAGACAGGGTATATGTAGATATCCACCTACCTACCTTTTGCAACATATGATGCAACATCATTTTCAAATATGTATATGATGACATGTGGCATTAATCAAATCGTAAATAATGATTACTCAATTGACTAATGGTCAAATTGACAATTGGTAATTTTGTCCCATGACCCCCTAGTAAAAAAACACCAATCAAAAAGATTGTGTCAAATCAACTTGTCCAAAATGGCACTTTGGTCAAATTGGACAAGGGAATAAAAATACCAAAATGGGGGTTTTTTAATTAATTTTTTGGGTAAAAAAGGGCGTGATTTCTTATAATGCTACTACATTGTGCACTATTAGTGATGTTGAAATGATGAAAAAGTTTCAATTGATTTTGTGAAAATTAAGTTTCATTTGGAAAAAATGTTGAATGAAATTACATGCTAATTTTCACATTTTTAGCACCGATTTCATGACCAAGGTTAAGGCATGAGAAAGAAAACATGTCAATAAAATGTCCCAAAACTCGAACATGTTCCCAAAACTATGGGAAAATGCGTGGGAAAATGAGTCCCAACAATCCCAAATGGTTTTTCATTTAGGAATTAAAGTCCCATGGACTCCTATTTTGAAACAAAATTGTAAGTAGTAAACATGGTCCCAATTGAGCTTTCAATACAACATTGGAAAAGGTCTTTAAGTAAATATATTAAAAATGGGATTGCATTTTCCAACTGGGGTTTTGAACTATTAGTTATATGGACAAAATGAGTGATTAAGAATATTGGTAGTTTAACTTTCAACCATTAAAACCTAGGAAACAAAGATAAAATGATTTCCAAATTGAACATGTGATACATCATTGAAAATGTTTTTTCTAAGTTTACAAGTTTTCTTCTGAAAACTTTTCAATCAAACCTTACATGCAAGAGTTATGAACCCACAAAATTGCAAAATTGCACTAAAAGAAAATTGGAAATTAATGATTTAACTTTAATTGTAACAAACACTTGCTCCTACAAAATGCTTTAATCACCTCAAACAAATGCCATTGTACAACTAATTACAAAAAACACAACATGGCATGGAAATCGCACCAATAATCACAAACCTTTGGAATTATAATTCTTTATTTCATTTGCTACCATGGATGAACATGAATATAATGTGGACCCCATATTTGTGACTACTTTATAGATAGTCACATGATGTCAAATATCCTAGCTACCTAGCTTAGCTGTTACCTACTTAGGTAAAATAAAAAGTACCTAGGTAATAGGTGCCTAGCCTAGTTTAATTTTAACTTCTAGCAAGCCTACGTGCCTAAGTAAAATAACAAGTAGATATGTAATAAGTGCCTACCCTACCCTATCTAACCTACTAAGCTTACCTACCTACCCTAGCCTAAATTAACTCCTAGGATGTAAGTACAAAGACTTGAACCTTTCACCTTCATCAAAATAAACCAAAAAACCATTGCACTATGTCATTATATGGTGATAAAATTTGTCAACTTATTTATTCACATCTTATTACATGTACATTAGTTATGTGAGTATGAAGTTAAGTGATATATGTAAGTAGCTCATAGGTAGGTGGGTGAGTAGGTAAATAAATGGCCTACCTAGCCTAGGTAAATGGCATACTTATTTATTTACCTACCAACCACATGCATTTAATGTTTACCTACATACCTACTTAGGTAAATGGTTTATTAAGCCTAAGTAGATGCCATAATTACTTACCTACCTACCAATCTCCCTACCTAGGTAGATAGCCTACATATCTAGGTGAAACATAGGTAGGTGCTTATTCTAGCCTACCCTATTAGGCCTAGTTAACCTGCTAACCTCTTATTTTAAATACTAGGTTATTAGCCCTCCTTAACTTAACCTACCTAACCTAGCTTAAACAATTAGGTCTACCTAGCATACATAATGTAACTTAGCACACTAAACTTAAGGATTAACCAATAGATGAATTTGTACACCTTGAATTATAATAACAAATTAAATGCCACATGTCATCTAGTCATATATTTATAGTTGCAAATATAGTTGCAAAAGTTGTTAACCATCAATGGATGCCATCAATAATGGATGACATATGTTTATTTTTCATCACTTGCCATAGTTGCAAATGCTTGTAGTCATAAATTGCAGTCACATGTAAATAAGTTTTGGATCCATCATAATGTCTAATCACATATACGACTATGAACACTTCCAACTATGGTGACATGTAAAATTGCTACAATTATAGTTGCAAAATGAGTTTGATTTGGACATTATTTGTAAACACAAGGTTGAAATGAACAAAATTTCTTCTAAAGCCCATAAATTGGCAAAACTATGAATTTTTAAAAAAAAATTATTGGATTCTCGCTCAACCTATTGCCATTTTGATAGAGACTTACTTCTAGTCACAAAGTTAACTATAAGTAGGGAGGCAATCGATCCTCTCCAACTTTGGATCATGATGTGTCTTGTAAGTTCGATTCACTTGTGATTCTTAAGTGCACCATTTTGGCTCCAACTTGCATTAGCTACCTTTTATTTTGGTTTGTGCAAGTTGATCTCACCTTGTACTCCATCTTATGAGTTCATCTTAATCCCATTTCAAAGTTTCCATCCCCTATTTTAATCTTGAGCACAAGGGAATACACCTTAGGTTTGCATTCCATTGCAAACTTGGGAATTGATATGTTTGTTTATCCCCAATACCACTTAACAAACCTAGGGTTGTGTCACCAACTTGAATTGAAGCAAAAGGTGATGGAGGTAGTTAACAATTTGTGTATTGTGTAACGATCCCAATTCAAGTCATGACCATTAATCCTGATGGTCATGAGAATTCATTACATGTGAATATGATAATAATGGTTCCATCCTATTATATTTAATCATAAGGAAACACATGTTTTTACGACATGAGAATTTGACACAATTCCTCTATTTAAGTACTTAACTACAACTTATTTTTAACAACAATATACATGTGTTCAAATTTTCAATACTTAAAAGGGTAGTTAAGAAAACTCAAGACATGAATCCTTTGCCTCAATACTATAACTGTCCAACTACATGAAAAACTCAAGACCTAGGTCCATTGCCTTAGTATCATAATTAGAATCATAAAAAGTTCGAGACACTAGTTCTTTGCCTAAATGTTGCTATTGGAACTAGAGGAAAAACTCACGACTCAAGTCTTCTAGAAAAAAAATGTCATTTTGCATCTAATTTGTGATGACAAACTAGTTGCAACCAACGCTAACAACTAAAATTCCATTAGTTGCATAGATCTAGTCACAACCAATGTGTAACTGCAAAATACTAACCTTAGCATGATTGCCATGCACGGCATAATAATTGAATGCTAGCCAACATAGATTAAAAATAAATATCTAAATAAATACATACATATGTATGTATGTACATAGGTATATAGATAGGTATGTACATAACCTAGGTTAGTAAGCATGTAGGTAGGTAGATATTCCCTTGTTTTTTTAGTCATAACAATCAATACTCATTTAGTATTAATCCTGACCAATGCAGAGCAAAACATGCATCATGAACACTTCACATGACTGAAGAAAACAAAAGTTGAAAAGATGGCAGAAATCCCATGTACTGTATGGTAGAAGCATTGGACCTTTGAGTGATTTAGTATATGCTGCAATAGAAAGTGCAATTTGATAAGTGATTGCACCACACCATATTGGATGGATGCCCGATGCTGCACACTACTTCTTCATGAAAGAGTTCTAAACCGTAGCCAACAACAGGACATTTTTCAGTGAGGAGATTGTGTGTTGCCATACACCAGGGTGGAATGCCAATTGAGTGTGTGGACATACACTCAATTGGGAGGAAGTTGCTACATGCGTACCTGGGTCCAGACAATGGACAAGCATTGAGATCACATGACATGATTATATCTTATTACATATGATAGGATATAACAATCCCACTACTCTCATTTGTGATGGTTAGATCCACCTAGTATTGATTCTACAGTCCTGCTCAAGGAGGCTAGTGAGGCAGAAAAAGGTATTGTGGAATGGGTTGCAAAACACAAGTGATGGGTATGTTTGATCTGACTTCAAAAATCAGAATTTGTAGGGTTTGGGGTTTGTTAAAAGAAAGACGTTTTATACTCTAGTATCCCTCTTTCTTGCACTGTATGTGTATCTGCGAACACCAAACTAACTCCATGTGAGAAAGTTGGAATAATCTGTAACAATATAGTTTGAAGGCCATTCTTTCGTTCTCAGTTTTGAGTTTTAATGCAGTTGAGATGAGTCCACACTCAGTTCTAAAAAGTACACTACTATGTCTGTGTTACGTAGGCAATTTTTATAGTTTGCATTCTACAAAAGATAGTTGAAGAAAGTGGTTAGTTGGGTCTTGAGATGGTGCACAAACTCACCATCTATTTCAAGATTTTGAATGCAGGTTAAGTTGGTTATTGGCTTCTGGTTTCAGTTTTTTAAATCTTCAGAATCAAAAAACTTGGATTCCAGGTTTTTGAACATTTTCAGAATCAAAGAACCTTCGGTTTTGAGTTTTGCAGAACCTTCTGCACAATGAAACATTGTTTGAACTGAATGAACAGTAATCATAATAGAGTCTGTGAAAGTTTTGAGCAGTGTTATGCAGTTCTTTGATTTTGTTAATAACCTCTGGTTCCAGTTTTTTTAATTTTCCGAATCAAAGAACTTCCTCTGGTTCTGGGTTTTTGAAAACCTTCAGAAACAAAGAACCTTTGGTTCTGGGATTTAGAAATTTTCAGAATCAAAGAGGTTTTTGAAATTTCAATTATGTATTATGGAGAAATCTGTGGTATTGTGAGTGTTCTGTTAGCCCAGCAAATTGAATTGCAAGCACTCAGGTGTCAGGAAGCACAATCCATGGGATAAGTGGGATAGATGTATTTTGGGGCACAAGTATCTATGTTTGCTGCTGAAGAATCTCTGTGTGTTGTAGGGTTGGGAGACTGCTGGATTTATAAGATTGTGGGGGTCATGAGTGTGAATGCCAACACATTTTATTTCCCATGATTTTCAATGAGAGGTTCCAGAGGGATCTGATCCCACCATATCCACACCGTAGAATTTAGGTTTCAGAGATAGAAGCAATATGTTGCAGAGGTTCTGTTGATCATATCTTGCTGACTACATTGTGAAATTGAAGCAGCCAGTACATGCATTCTGGTGTGAATCAGAACTCTGCTGTGAAGTGATCAAAGTATTGTGTGTTAACCTCAGTGCGTACTCACTGTGGGCAGAGTCATGATTTCTATATGACCCACAATTTTATGGCTACAGCTCTACCAAAATCAATGGTTTGTCAAGCATTCAATGTTTAGAAGGTAGATGTGAATGTATTATATTTCATGTGAATTTTGACGTATCTAACATGTGTATAATACTCATTTAATAGTACGTATATGTCCAACTAGAATTGTTGAAGTTTAAGATGTCAACACAACACTAAAAAAAACAGATTGCAGAGAAAATGTAATAAATTGCCTTAAGTTTTGGGCACACAATTATGCAAAA